>Ga0114966_10004899_pt1 | contig 11421 bp, 10 predicted proteins | sample M_130207_XF_Meta_FD_87029 | JGI IMG/M metagenome (GOLD analysis project Ga0114966, IMG submission 87029) | Freshwater microbial communities from Lake Montjoie, Canada to study carbon cycling - M_130207_XF_MetaG | ecosystem: Environmental > Aquatic > Freshwater > Lake | place: Lake Montjoie...
GTCGTAGGTGCTTCCGTGGTCGTGGTAGGTTCTTCGGTCGTGGTCGTCGTAGGTGCTTCCGTGGTCGTGGTAGGTTCTTCGGTCGTGGTCGTCGTAGGTGCTTCCGTGGTCGTCGTATATCCGCAATCAGCCGAATCATATTCAATTACCGAAGTGTACGCGCCACAACAGCCGTCTGCATACGTTCCCCATTTCGTAGTTTCGTCACAATAAGTATTAATCAACGTATCAACGGCAGCGCAACCTTCACATGGATTTACCGTGGTCGTTGTCGTAGGGTTTTCAGTGGTCGTGGTATATCCACACTCGGCTGAATTATACTCAACCACAGAATCGTAGGTACCGCAACAACCATCGGCGTATGTTTCCATCTTTGTAGTGCCGTCGCAATAAGTATTAAGCAACGTACCGGAGGAGGCGCAACCTTCACATGGATTTACCGTGGTCGTTGTCGTTGGTTCTTCGGTGGTAGTCGTAGGTTCTTCCGTGGTCGTAGTTGGTTCTTCCGTGGTCGTAGTTGGTTCTTCCGTGGTAGTCGTTGGTGCCGCCGATACTATAATACCGATTGAAGATGCATACCCAGTTCCATTAACATTTACCGCTCGGCTTGTCAGTGTATATGATCCGGCGGATGGGAAATTATAATATTCATACTTAGACACTGGGGATGTTGTCCCCGTCGGAAAGTCTGTGGGTGATATGTATGTATAAGATATTGGAGAAGGGCCGGTTATATCCATTATAATTGTATACATCGTACCCACGGAATCCACCGCGTCAACCGACAGTAACGTCGAATCATACTGTGTCACATATACTGGACCGGATTCCGTCGAGTTAACAAAATTTCTAAGACTCGGTGCTGGAAGAGTTCCGATTGTAGGAGTTGGCGTACTTGTGGCCGTTTGGGTTGGAGTACTTGTCGGAGGAATATATGTATTCGTAGCCGATGGCGTTGGGGTTGGGACGAGCGTTTCCGCAGCGGTCAACGTGGGTGTTAATGTTGGAGTTTCTGTTGACGTAAGTGTTGGCGTCAACGTTGGTGTCGGGGCAACATATCCGGAGGTAGCAGTGAGCGTCGGCGTTGACGTGAGTGTCGGAGTTGACGTGAGGGTTGGCGTCGAAGTTGTGGTTGGGGTAGGTGCCCCGACGGTTTGCGTTGGCGTTGGAGTTGCAGTTGGAGTGAGCGTTGAAGTTAAACTTACCGTCGGTGTCGGTGTCGGTGTTAACGTCGGAGCTGCCGTAGAGGTCAACGTCGGTGTTAATGTCGGAGTTAGCGTTGGAGTCAACGTGGGCGTTAACGTCGGTGTCGGCGTTTGTGAAGGTGATGGGCCTATACAAATCCAACCGATGTTTTTAGACTCATATTCTTTTTTTACATATGCATATCCATTGTCAGCACCCAACATCTCACCCACAACACCGAATGCCATTCTTTCGGGGTTGTCACGGGCATCAAAACTATGAATTGGTATATGTTTGCTCACTGTGACATAAATATCAGTATATATAGCTTTTTATATCATTCGGCTATACACATACTTTTTTTAATATCATCATGCCATTTTTTCAACGTTTCGTGTGTCTGTTTTGATTCTTTCAGGAAATGTTCGTATATAGGAGATGTGTCAAGTTTCAATTCCTCGAACCCTATAAAATAGTTCTTGATTTTATTTTCAAGGGTAAGTGGAAACGGTACACCGTTTGGTCTACTGAACCTATGTCCCCATCTTAAAAACGGCAAACACAACGTTTTCTTTCCAGCTTTTCGATATTTTTCGTGTATATACCCTTCTTCCCCACCAAAGCCTCTAAATAATGGGTTAAATCCTAGCCAACAATCTTTCCTACACGAATACAGCCCCATACCTTGCGCTGGTATTTCAAACGGCGGGTTGTTTTTATCTTGTCCTCTTGGATCCGTTCCCCATGTTCCCCACATATGCCCCCTCCAATTTAAATCGAAGTGGGTGGAAACATTGTTAAGATTATCATACACCAGCGGTCCTTGTAAAAAATTACCCTCATCTTTACCGGAATCATAAAAATCGATAAGTTTTTTTATACTATTCGGTTCCAATAAAACATGACTGTCTACTCCCAGTACATATGGAGTTTTTGCATACTCAAATATCTGTCCTTTGACGAACGCACTTTTATATTCATTAAAAGGAATATACTGAATTGGCTGTTTTACATGACTTGTAAAATTTTTTATAGATTTCGAATGTGTACCGTCGGGATTATTATCAATGATTACAAACTCTATATCATCCAATACTTCAGGATGGTACATTCTTATAGATTGTATTGTAAAATATAAACCATCATAATCATCATATGTGGCCATTCCTATTGTAAGTTTTCTCATATAACCGTTTTAATATATTATGACAATACGGCCAACGTATTTTTGGAGGTCACCCGCACTAATGATTACGGAGTATATAAAACAATGTTATCTTCCGATCCAACAACGATGCGAGACTTGTCCAACAACTTTATAACCAACAAACCTTGCATATCTCGAATTGCTCCGGACAAACGTGTTTCGGATAAGTCGGATTTTACCAATCTTACCTCGTATCCAACATTTGCTGGGCTGAATGCACTATCAAATGCTGTTTTTAATTCAGGAAACGATGATTTGTTTATAATTGTTTTCATAAAATGTTATGCGCAACTCCCGCCTTCCGTCGCGGTACCGTTTCCGGTTGCTGTTCCGGATTGGATACATTGTGTGTCAAACAATGTAAACGATCCACCGAAATAGTCTATAGCCCAATATGTGCCACCACCACAATATATTGCTTGCATGTAAATTGTTCCTCCCGAATCATAGAAGAATTGGGTGGTGGTGCACACCGGTGGTTCTGGCGTTGCCGTTGGTGTTGGTTCTGGCGTTGGCGTTGGTGTTGGTTCTGGTTCTGGCGTTGGCGTTGGTGTTGGTTCTGGTTCTGGCGTTGGCGTTGGCGTTGGTTCTGGTATCAATGTGAAATTAGCTGTCACCGTCACGGCATTCGACGGCATATAGAAGCTTACTTCGCCTTCGACGCTGGTATTTCCAGTTGCACCAGACACTGTCCACGAACTAAATTCATATCCCTCCGCAGTAGATGCGAGTCTCACTACAACAGGTTCGCTTGGGTGGAACCCGTTTACGCCGCATGTCGGTTCATATCCAGATTGCCATCCAATTGACCCAGCTCCGTATGGGTCAACATACAGTGAAACATCATAGCATGGTGGTGTTGTTATGGTTGGCGTCAACGTTGGCGTTGGTGTTGGCGTCGGTGTTTCACCTAATATCGGACCAGTCGTCGTCGGCGTTGGCGTTGGTTCTGATGTTGGTTCTGGCGTTGGCGTCGGTGTTTCACCTAATATCGGACCAGTCGTCGTCGGCGTTGGAGCCGGTGCACACGAGTCCGGTGATAGTGTCGGTGACGAGAATCCTGCCGCCGCTGGGACTACTTCAATGAACGCAATTCTCGTGGGAGCAACTGCACCGGTCGAAATATTGCGAGTGGATGTTGACAAGGTTCCGGTATCACTATTCGACGGCGTGGTACAGTCGCGTACTCTAAGTTTGTAGTTGCCCGTTATGCCCGATAGATTTAAATCCATCGCATACGAAGCATTTGCCCAGCATCTAGCGGATGCGTCGGTCATCTTGGCACCTGCCGAGCGAGCTACTGTAATTGTACCCACGTCAAGCACATCGGTTGTTCTAGCAAATCTCACAGTTCTGTTACCAATACCAACACCTTGAGCGTTGTATGTTACGGACGTGCCACTTGTCACATTAATATCGCCAAACCAACTTAAATTGATTCTAACAGGATCTTCAATTGTCGCTGCGCGAACCCAACTTATACCAACATCAACTGTTATGTTGTCGGTTGATATCCATCCAGCCGTTAACCCGTTACCATCGGAACATTTTGTTGCTCCGATTGCAGTCAAGTTTGTAAATTCAAACGGAACCGGTGTTGAAGTAAGTGTTGTTGTTGCTGTTAGAGTCGGTGTTGGGGCAACATATCCGTTGGTAGCACTTAGCGTTGGCGTTGACGTGCGTGTTGGCGTTGACGTGAGTGTTGGAGTTAGTGTGAGTGTTGGAGTTGGTGTGAGTGTTGGTGTGAGTGTTGGCGTCGAAGTTGCGGTTGGCGCAGGTGCCCCGATAGTTTGTGTTAACGTTGGAGTTGCGGTCGGCGTGATCGTCGAAGTCAAACTCACCGTCGGCGTTGGGGTTGAAGTTGCTCCGGATGTAGCCGTCAAAGTCTGTGTTAGCGTCGGAGTGCGCGTTGAAGTTAGTGTAGGCGTGGACGTTGTAGTTGGAGTTGGTGTTTTTGTAGGAGTTTGCGTTGGTGTTGTAGTAGGTGTAGGAGTCGGAGTTAATGTTGGTGGAGAATACAACATAGGCCCATACTCAGAAACATATCCTTCAAAGCTAAACGTGCAAGGAACTGCGCTTGAACTGAAGAATACATATAAACTTCTATCTTTGTGCGCCACGCCCAATTCTAGCAAAGGTAAATTGTTTCTACTATAAGACGCACTTACCATCGGAACTCTATTGTTGTTATAAGAATCCACGCCGCTGTCGCCCGGCGAGGACATTGATGCCGATGATCCAATTGACAATAATGGAGAACCTTGTGAATAAACAAATGCGTCGGTCAATACATAATTTTCTGGCAATATATTACGCTTTGTTCCATTTCCTAAATAAGATGAGCCAGTGGCAGTAAATCTCAAATGAAATTCTTTTCCTGGGTTGGTGGCAAGAGCACCCGACACAGGTATCAATAAATGGTTGTTACCTACATCATCGAGCCATTGCGATGGACCCGGATTTAAATTTTTAGGTTTGTACGACGCGACAACGGTCTTCTTTGTTATACCACCATAATATAAAGTCTTAATTTCACTTGCACTCAATGAAGACGAAAAGATATGTGCCTCGTATACTCCCAAACTCAAATTGGATGATGATGGCGATGTTTGACCGCATCCCATATTAACATACGATGCTGTAATAGATGTAGGGCCGGACGATGCAGTTGCATAAAGTGTACCGTTCACATATAATTGACAAACTCCACCAGAGTCTTTGGTAAACGCGGCAAAAAACGGCTGGTCTGGATAATATAAAGAAAAACTTGGGAACGACACCATCTTGGAATTTACACCGTCGCTGACATACCCAAATAGGTCATTATTTACTATTGCAATATATGCAGAATTTGCTTGTCCAACCGCTTGCGTTGCAGAATTACTAACACCAAATACAACTCTTTCATATGGCGAAATTGTGCTTGTAGATGGTACAAATCCTCTAACCGCCAATGTAAAATTCTCATCTATCTTCGGGGCTTTACCATAACAATATCCGTTTATGTCACCATTTGGAATATAAGATTCGTCGAAAAATAGTGCGTTTGGAGAGTGAAATGCTTGATGAGGTATCCCTATATTAAGACTTGCCGAAGCAACATAATCAACCAATTGGTTAATCAATACATGTTTTGTTTCGCCAGTTGGGCTTGTTAATTCCGATTTATCTACAATTGGAATAACATCGCCTGGGTTAACTTCCCCTATGGAGATAGTACGTAATTGAGTTATTTTTTGGTTCGACATGTCTTATTATGGTTATAAATATCAAAATACACGAAAAATCATCGGTTTTTTGATGTTATAATATGTATCTTCTTTAAAAGATATATATCAACCAAGTTGTTGAATCTTTCGAACTATGAATTTTACAAGCGCACTTCGTAGAATATCGTCTTCGGTGAACTCGAATGTGTATATTCCTTGCGATCTACTATCGTCGTCGTTAAATAGGTTAAACATTTCTTTAAAACCGGAACCAAATTTTATATCAGCTTGCATAGGATCTCCTAGCAAAAATACTTTGCTAAATTCACCAGTTCTAGTCATCATTGTTATAATCTCTTTTCTTGTAAAGTTTTGCATTTCATCTCCGATGATTGCTTTGGCGTTCCAATTCAAACCTCTGAGGTAATTTACGGGTAACCCATCTATACGGCATTCTTTTGTCAAGAACGCGATGTCTTGTTTTGGCAATAGCTCGTCCAATTTGTCTAGAAGCGGTTGTTTATATGGGGAAAGTTTGTCGTCCTTTTCTCCCGGCAAAGATCCCATCTTGACATCTGCACTCTCGACTATACTTCTTACATAAATAATGTCACTCACTTTTTGTTGATTCATCAACATAAGCGATGCTAGTACCGACAAATATGTTTTGGTTGTTCCAGATGGACCGGACACCAACATCATCTTTGTGGATTTATCTAACGCCAGATCGATGAATTTTTGTTGATTCTCAGTTAATTTTCTTAGTACTATATTTAACGGATTTTTTATTTTACTTTTTTGATATACGACTGGACTTGTGTCAATCGTTGGTTCCTTTTTTTCGTTTACGATTGTTGCGTTGTTTTGTAGCTTTCTTAACAGGCGTTTCTTTTTTGACATTGTGTTTTTTATGGTTTATTTTGTAGTTTGCAACGAAGCTAATTTTGTCAAGTTTATCTATAACTTTTTTAGCCTTTGCGCATATTTCGAAATGTTCATTTTCCAAACTGTAATCAAAGGCGTTTTGTAAATTTTCTTTGAAATCTGCTCGGTTAATGACCACGACGAAATTGGATTCTTCAAATGAGAAAACTTCAACCGCTCCCCAGCGGTTATTGATTGCAGCCTCTATATTCGCGACAACGGAGTTGTACATAGTTTGTTTATTTTTCAAAACAAATTCTTCCATGTCTGTATTATTTTTTGGTAATTCTAAAACTACTACGTCTCTTCCCGTCTTTTTGTTTTTTAGAATTTTGTTCATAGATTGATGATAAATATATTTCTAGTAAAGCTTTTCCAATCATGTTAACCAGCGCTTCGTCGTGGGACAACTTTTCTTGACCGATGGAATCGAATATAATATGAACCATCTCGTGATAATATGTTTCCAGAAATGTTTCGTCTGTGATTTCCATTGGCTGGCGTATTTCCTTCTTACCGTCCTTTGTTAATTTTTCAACAACCTTTTTACTTTGAACTATTATTTTTTTCAAGTCTTCGTCCGCCATTCCATAACACTGACTTTTTTCAAATAAATCGTCCTGAACTTCGACGGTATACCGATGGCCAAATAAGGTAAATTCTTTTGGTACTTTGAATTTTTTTGGGTCGTTGGACACTACATATAAGTATCATGGAAAAAGAAAAAACTCAAATTACCGATCAAGCAAAGAATTTTATATCTTCAATGGCAAAATGGGCCACGGATGACAAATTTACAAGGGTTTCACCAGAAATATTTAATATAAGAAAGTCTATATGTGAAACGTGTGAACACTGGAATAAAGACGGATTTGCTGGTATGGGGCAATGTAAAAAGTGTGGCTGCTCTGTTGGGAAATTATATATTCCCAGCGCTAGATGTCCAGATAATCCACCCAAGTGGGACAGACTTGATATAGCTACTTCTGGTTCTTCTTACACGAACCACACTGCGTCATAACCTTCTGGCAGTCATCGCACATACTCCAGAGTATTTCCTTTTTACGGACGGTGTCGTAATCTACCATCACGATCTTTTTTTTAACGTCGTAACATGTCCGACATAAAGACGGTCTACCGATATTGGTTCGGGTAACAAGTTCTTGTTCGGATATAATTAGTTTCACATATTATAAATATGTGGATATATTATTTTAAACACTTCATTAGTAACTTATAATAATATAAAGAGTCTTTATTTTTCTCTACGAACTTTGCTTTATCTTTAAATACAAATTCTATCGAAACACAATCATCATCTGTTATTTTATCTTTTGTAAAATAATAGTTGTTGAATAAAAATTCGTTCACTTGTATATCTTGCGCAATATTCATCCACTCTCTATCAGATTTTGGATTTATCAACCAGTGACCGAATGCTACATGGCATAGCTCGTGGCAAATTATAAAAAGCTTTTTATGTTTATTACATTTTTTCCAAAATGATGGATTTGCAACTATTCTAAAATTATTGTTGAATATCTCCAAGAACGCACCTTCTTCGTCTTCGTCAATTGTCATGCGTTCTTGAGATTTCCACATTTCGGCAAACAACGGATCGATAGATTTCAAATCCTCGTATATTGTGTTATATTGTTTGTCTGAAATCTTGGCCATAAAAAATAGGGGGGAGGTTTCCCTCCCCGATATTGTCAATCTCTGCTTCTAATGTACACAGAACGTACTTCCAACTTAGATCCGTCTGGAAATTGACGGATGATGTTTTTCCAATAGTCAAGCTCTGTTTGAGCAAACGACTCGGCTTCATATTCTGAGTTTGAGACTCTAAATCCATTGCGAAAAACGGCATAGAGCTTCTTCTGATCGGTATCATTGTCTGACATATATTATGTTTTTATTTGTTTATGTTTTAGTTTACTCTAACAAATTTTATTCTTCGTCTTCCACCACCGGAATATTCGAAGCATACGCAAAACTCTCCAGTCTATTCAGTTCATCGAATATATCCTTTTCGGTTGTCTCCACTTGAGACAAGTATAGTTCATCGACGGTAATGAATGTTGAATCGAGTTTCATGTTTTCGGCGGCGCGTTTGGCGACGAGTTTTTTAATGAGTTTTAGTCTAGATGTTTTATCCATGCGCAAAACTGTACATAGGTTCTATTAAATGTCAAGTACTAAAAAACATTTTTTCATGTAACATTTATAACAATTATTATGGGGTTGGTGGTGGAGTTGTTTCCGTTGCTCCGGCGTACTCCCATCCTGTATCTAGACTGTCTTTGATTCTTTTCACAAACAAATTACCACTGTCGGACGGTACGATTGAACCGACAAGTCCAAATACTTCACCCTCTGGGGTTTTATGAACTGGTAATTCCCCCGCCATATTTTATTAAAGAAGACCTTGACTCGGCGTCGGTTGTTTAGGTTGGCGACCCGATAGTTGCGGTACGTAATTCAAGCGTGCATTATTCTTGTCAATAACACCTTGTTGTACAATCTCAGCCGCCGCTGCATTGTAATTTGGAGCAGATTTATTAGCAGCTTGCATGTCTCTAACGATCTTTCCGATTTCGGGTAAGTTTGGTTTCATATGTAAATAACTATAGAACTGCGTATATATTTGGATGAAATATGATGTATAATATTCAAATCATCTGTAAACTACTTCAATACCGGCACTTGAGCCAGATTGATCTCCACGGGCATTTATTCTAACAATTGTCTTTGGATCCATCGAGGCGGTAAAGTACACAACTGTTCCAGCATTTCTAGCGGTACCGGGTTGCTCTCTGATAATTTCTTTAGCTATATACGAGAATTTGGATTCAACCACTTCGTTTGGCGGATATACTCTCATATGATCAAAACTATATTTGTTTTGTGACATGTTAATTTCAACCAAGTCCCCTTGAAAAAATCTTAGTCCATACGGTTCTACTACTTCAGACGTGTCAACGTCTGTACCTCCAGAATTCAATGCAAAGTCGTAAGTTCCCGCTATCAGTGGTTTTATAGTCAACAAAGGTCTTGGTGTAAATGTCTGGGTGGGTACCGGCGTTGGTGTTGGTGTCAACGTCGGCGTGTTTGATAACGTCGGAGTGTTTGTAGGAGTCAACGTTGGAGTTGAAGTGGAAGTATTTGTAGGAGTCAACGTTGGAGTTGAAGTCAACGTCGGCGTGTTTGTCGGCGTGAGTGTTGGAGTTTGTGTGGGAGGTTCGGTCGGTGTCAGCGTCGGGGTTTCGCTCGCCGTTAACGTCGGCGTCAACGTAGGAGTCTCCGTCGAAGTCAATGTCGGTGTTAACGTCGGTGTTTCTGTAGAAGTCAGCGTCGGCGTATTTGTAGAAGTTAGCTTTGGAGTCAGCGTTGGAGTCTCTGTTGGTGTCAACGTCGGTGTTTCCGAGGAAGTTAGAGTCGGTGTTAACGTTGGAGTTTCCGTTGGAGTCTGTGTGGGAGTTAACGTTGGGGTCGGAGTTGGAGTTTCCGTTGCTGCTTGTGAAGGCGTTGGTGTTGGAGTAGCGGTATCCGTAACCGTGGCGGTTTGTGTAGGAGTTGGAGTTGGAGTATCCGTAACCGTGGCAGTTTGTGTAGGAGTTGGAGTTGGAGTATCGGTTACAGTTGCCGTTGGAGTTAATGTCGGAGTTTCCGTGGCCGTCGTTGTTGGTGTCAACGTTGGAGTCTCACTTGCTGTTAATGTTGGAGTAAGCGTTGGTGTCTCCGTTGAGGTAAGTGTTGGTGTGAGTGTGGGTGTTTCTGTTGAAGTCAACGTGGGAGTAAGCGTTGGTGTTGGTGTCGGTGTTTGCGTTGGGGTGTCTGTGACCGTGGCGGTCGGCGTCGGTGTTGGAATCCCATTAAAAGTAAGTTGCCCAGCTCCGCTCGTAAATTTATAAACATTATCACTGTCAACGGTATAATTGCTGTAAAGCACGGATCCAGAAACGATGAGGTTTCCATAAACAGACGGATATCTTATTATTACTATACCCGAGCCACCAGAATGACCCGATAATCCACCAGCGCCAGCACCGCCGCCGGTATTTGGTTGCCCATCATTCCCAGAGTAAGATAATCCTCCGCCATTGCCGCCTCCGCCCAAGCCACCTGACGCGATTGCATTTCCTGTTTTCACCGAGCCACCACCACCACCGGCGTAATAACTTAAAATTCCTGAGATATCAGTAGATAGTCCTATTCCACCAGTACCACCAACGGGAACATCTTTTACCACACTCCCACCAATGCCACCACCACCACCACCACCACCACCAGCTTGACCCGGACCGCCTTGCCCGGACCCACCGGCATTTCCTTGACCGGCTGTGCCAAGTCCGAATGTTCCGTCGTTGCAATCGCCGCCGCCGCTGCCGCCATTATTTCCGTTTTTTGTAGCGGAAACCCCGCCGCCACCGCGACCTCCCCCAAATGCAACTATATCAAAGAATGAAGAGCTACCACCGTCGTCGGCGACCGATCCAGATCCAATACAAATGTCGTAAGTTTGCCCTATAATACCCACTGGGTACGAGTTATAATACAGGTATCCACCACCACCACCACCACCAGAAGTTTTACCAGGATACGCATTTTGAAAAGATCCTCCGCCCGCACCAACCACCAACAATTTTATGTTTATATATTCGTTCGGCACCAAACTTTTTGTTGGTGTTACTGTTTGCGTTGGTGTCGGTGTGAGTGTAGGCGTTGGTGTTCTAGTTGGAGTCGATGTGCGGGTTGGTGTATTCGTCGGTGTTAACGTTGGAGTGGGCGTTGATGTTCTCGTCGGCGTCGGAGTTGAAGTGAGTGTTGGCGTAAGTGTCGGTGTTGGCGTAAGTGTCGGTGTACTTGTAAGCGTCGGAGTTTGAGTTAAGGTTA
>Ga0114966_10004901_pt1 | contig 11418 bp, 23 predicted proteins | sample M_130207_XF_Meta_FD_87029 | JGI IMG/M metagenome (GOLD analysis project Ga0114966, IMG submission 87029) | Freshwater microbial communities from Lake Montjoie, Canada to study carbon cycling - M_130207_XF_MetaG | ecosystem: Environmental > Aquatic > Freshwater > Lake | place: Lake Montjoie...
AGGCAACAGGCTTAATGCCACAATAGGCACAAGTATGCACGAAAGAACAAGGATTGTAATGTTTAGTATCAACATATATTGAAGGTGTTTTGCTACTCAATTATTATAAGCTTATAAAGACGTTTTCCTTATAAAGCTACTACTGACACTAATTAGTACAAAGGTATATTGACACGTACTCTTGAACTACCACCACCGAATCCAAATGATATAGACGGTGCATACTGATACTGGTAAGAGTAGTGTGAAGGGCGTGGGTTGTATGCTGGACGTCTATAGTATGACTGAGGTTGTGGGCAGCTGTAGTAGGTTGGTGGCTGTGTATAGTACACAGAAGGTGGAGCATAATACTCTACAGGTGGGTAAACATACACTGGCTCAGCATAATGATACTGTCTAGGGTGGGCCTGCGCTGTTGCAGTAGTTAGTGCAGCAAAGAGAATGAGCTTCTTTATCATATAGTAATTATATAGTCTTAGAGTTGTTTTCATTATATGATAGAGTTTCACTCCCTCTACCAATTATTCCTTATATTTAAAAGAAATAAGGAAGAGGGCACCTTTTACAGTGCCCTCTTCCTTTGAATCTTACTAACGGTTACTCAGCTTTGGTAGCGTTGATCTTAGCCATTAGCTCTTGCATCTTCTCAAGTTGACGTCCTTGTCTGCAGACGAAGTTTGTCAACAGGTTGCGAATACCACCGAACTTGACAACTCTTTTGTGTAGATTGTCACCGAACATTGTTGTTTCAACCCCACAGCCTGTACTGCATGGGATTTTAGTAGCTGGCAATTTGCCAGTCGTTTCATACTTGAGGGACCATTCTTCGATTTGTTCAACAGTAAGTTTGCTCATAGGGTTTGTATTTGGTTGTTTATCTAGCACTAACGCGGTTGTTACTATCACTACTCTATTATTATAAGCTCTTTAAGAAGCTTTCATTATATTAACTAACTACACACTTTTAAGTGCAGTTACAAACTTTACAGCTGTCATCAACAACATTCCATAACAGAATGACGATACAAGAAGTGCTTCCATTTTTATTAATATCTTTTACTAACATTTACTACTCTATTATTATAAGCTCTTTAAGAAGCTTTCCTTAATTCTCTATCTCTTCTAATTCTTGCTCAATATCTAATTGATCATGAATGTATTCTTCTGACTCCAGCCATAAGGCTTCAACTGCTTGTAATACTTGATTAGCATTGGGAGACAAGTCATCTACAATGGTTGCTAATGCTACTTGCACTTCATGTTTGGCGAGTTCGTATTGCTCTAGATTCATAATATAATTACTACTCAATTATTATAAGATCGTTAAGAAGCTTTCTTTATATTAACGATTACCTCTAAAGAGGTTGGTGAGGATGGGTTGGGTCTTCGTGCATGCTGCAGCCAGAAGGTATGCTACCAATATGATTGTGATAGGGGTGAGTACACAGGTTGCAGTGAAGATTGTGATTGCGAGGAAGTCGTTCATATAATGTGGTTGTTCTACTACTCCAACATTATACATATATAAAGAAGGTTTCGATAAATGTTCGCTAGGTACAAGAAGAGAGCATACACCCCAAGACCTTTCAAGACTAACCATTCACGAAAAGGTTAAAAGTGATGGTAGTCTGGTGTATACTCTATAACTAATTATTCCTTATATTATAAATACCAATTATTCCTTATATAACTTAAGAAAAAAACTTTGGAAATTCATAACTGAATACCAATTATTCCTTATAATAAAAATAAAAAAACTGGTCAGGGATTTTTGTCCCTGACCAGTTGAACCTGCTTATCTGCTATTTGTTATTTAGCAGCTGTGAGTTTTGCAATAATGGCTCTGGCTTTTGATTTTGCACGACAGGTTTTGCATTCAAAAGTTGTTAATAGATTATTGATTCCACCAAATTTGACTACGCGTTCGTGAAGATTGGTTCCGAACATTGTAGTCTGAACTTCGCATTCGTCCGTTGAACACGGAACTTTTGTATTTGGCAATTTGCAAGTGGTTTCGTAAGATTGAACCCAGGAATTAAGAACTTCGACGTTGAGTTTTGACATATGATTATTGATTACTAATTGTGGTTGTTTGACTTTTGACTTAATAAATTAGAACTTTTATAAAATGTTAATTTATAATTTGATCTCATTTATTGCACTATTATTATATAATATTAAAGCAGATTACCTTATATTATATATTTTGTACATTATAAATTTGACTCTTTATAAAGTGAACTTTTTAATTTTGTCCTCATTTCTTGCACTTTTATTATATAATAATAAAGAAGCTTTCCTTATATTAAGTTTGAATGTTGAATCTTATATACCAATTATTCCTTATTTAACTTGAGAAAAAAACTAGTGAACTTTTGAGCTTGAAACTAGTAAAGTGAACTTGAGAAAAAAACTAGTGAACTTGAGAAAAAAACTGTAGGGATACCTAACAAATAAATAAGAGAAAAAAACTGGTGATCCTATAAGTAACAGTATGCCCCAACCTAATGATGTAGATAAATTACAGGCATTGTATGAGGCCTTCTACAGGAAGCCTATTAAAGAACATCAACAAGATGTATCTAAGGAAGGGTGTGTTAATAAGAAACTCTTAACAGAGAGTTCATATGATAAGGTAGCTAAGGATGTGTTTGCTTCTATCCAATCCTTTACAAGTATCTAATACAGTTATTAAGCTATCTAAGGAATAATTGGTATGCTTAGGTACAAAAAAAAGTCTGCACTAGGCAACCACTCCCAGTGCAGACAACTCAACCAACCCATGAAAAAGGTCCTCCGTGTAGGACTTGAACCTACGACCCAAGAATTATGAGTTCTTTGCTCTAACCAACTGAGCTAACGGAGGTGAAAGGCTCATGATGTGTTTTGTTCGCGATCTTTGTCACATCGTTCAACGAGATCTATATCGGTTCATCTCGTCTCATTTAGAACTTATCCTAAATTAGATTGTCTCTACATCATCTGCAGCCGCCGGAGCATCTACCACCCCAGCCTTAGCCATTAGTGCTGCCACCTTCTCAGTGTTGCGCGCACCACGACTCTTGAAGTTTGTCAGCAGGTTTCGAATGCCACCAAACTTAACAACCCTCTTGTGAAGATTGTCACCAAACATCGTTGTTTCAACACCATTACCTGAGCTACAAGGGATCTTCGTATTAGGAAGCTTACCGGTCGTTTCATACTTGACTGCCCATTCTTCGATTTGTTCGAGTGTGAGTTTGTTTGCCATATTATGTGTGTTTGTTCTGACTGCGTTGTGTTTGTGTTCTTATTATAACTACTTACGTTATAATTTCTACTCAATTATTATAAGCGTTTAAAGAAGGTTTCTTTAAATTACCTTACTCCATGTATTTCATTAATACTATTCACGACATCTTCAAGACCTATAAAGATCGATTCGACATCTACATCTAACATTTCTGGACTTGTGTTAACTAACTGCCCATGAATGTCGTACATATACCAGCCTTCTTTGATACCATACTCGAAAGCAGCTCTACCGCGATTTGCTGCCTGTTTTAGTGCATTGATAAAGTCTTCCATAAAGTCTACACTCCAATAAGATTGTTACTGCCATTGTACTGTGCGATGATCCTTCGAGCTTCATTACGAGCTTCGTAAGGTCCATTATACTGCTTACCGTTGTTAGCCCATTGTTGGGCCACGTTGTTCCAGACAGTGTATACAGTAGCTACATTACCGTAATTGATTACAATTACTTCAGCGATGTCAGTGTCGATATTGGCGTTAATGTCTTGCATAGTGGTCGTATAGTTTGGTTGTTACTAGTTGAGAGTGAAGGTGCACCGGGTCGAACAGTGCACCTCTTTACCGCATTGTCAGCTTACTTCGAGACGAACATACCTTTCGCACTGCGACGATAAGTGCGAGTGGCTGCAAATTGGCCCTTAGTGTTACGAACATTGTAGTACGTTGGCTCAAGTACCACATCTGTAGTACGATCAACCAAACCTACAACATTGTAGCTCTTGCGCTTTTGATTAACAGCTGCAGCGACAACACTGAGCTTCGTTTCACGAGAGTCAGCAGCTTCGACAGGGGTGGTGGACAGGGCGTTGATGTTCTTGACGATATAGTTCATATATATTTTGGTTCTATTTTTTTGGGTTATTTACTACTTAAATATTATATTAGCTTAAAGATGATTTCAATATTTTACTATTTTCTCTAGATGTTTTCAGGAGCGTTACAGGCTGTGCAGAAGCGTTCCTTAACTGACTCGCTAAGTTGGGAGTAGATACCAGCCCTACAAGACTTACAATGAACATCTTCTGTCATGTCAGGTCCTGTGAGAGGTGTAGGTAGTGCAGGACACAATACACCTTGAGTATTAATAGGTGCGTAATGTCTTACAGGTGGGTTAATGATGACTTGAGGTACATCTTCAACCGGACTGTTCGAGTACTGAACGATTGTGAACGAAGCTGCACTAGCAGCCAATACAGATAACAAGAATTTCATAATAGTATTAAGGTGTTAAATTGTTTAGTAACGATTCAACCCCATGCCCTGATAACGGAGCATTGAGTTAGTTACATATTTCTGAAGACTCAACAGACTGTTAATACCAACAACGTTCAGGGTGATCTTACGAGAGATCATTGCTCCGTCGTTAGCCTCTTTAACGATAGTGAGGAGCTTCTGTTTAAGCTCATCAACATCACTAACGTTCATCAGTTCGTTGTACTTAGCAGTGAACATGGAGACGATTTTGTTTGACATAGTGTGGTTATTTTAGGTTGAGTGTTACTTCTCTCTACTCAATTATTATAATGGTTTAAAGAGGGTTTCTTTATATACCTTCTTAAACCAACTTAAGAGTAGTGTTGTTAAAGCACCAGGTTGAACTGTTTGGTATATCAACTATCACTTCAAGCTCTGTATTGTTCTCTAGCCTCTTGGCTACTGCTAGAGCTTCTTCAAGCGTTTCGTACTCAGCGAAGGTACGAAACTTACTATGAACCATTCCTTTAGAACGTGTTAGTACTTTATATGTCATAATGTATAATTGCTGACAATAATATTATAATAGGTTAAAGAGGGTTTCTTTATTTACCTAATATCTTTGTCAGTGTGGGTTGAAGTTTGTTGCACATGTTTACGAGTACGTAAGACATTAACAAGATAGTTATAGGTGTTAGTACACAAGCAGTCGCGAATACAGCTACTTCAATAAGTTCGTTCATTATAGTTATAGTGGTTGAGTTTTTTACTACAATAATATTATAATAGTTTAAAGAGGGTTTCTTTATTTGTCACGCATGCCAATTATTCCTTATTTTATATATACCAATTATTCCTTATATTTTTATAACCCAATTATTCCTTATATTTAAAAATAAAAAAACTGGTCAGGGATTTTTGCCCCTGACCAGTTGAACCTGCTTATCTGCTATTTAGAAGCTGTCAATTTTGCAATAATGGCTCTGGCTTTTGATTTTGCACGACAGGTTTTGCATTCGAATGTGGATAAAAGATTATCGACTCCTGCAAATTTGACTACGCGTTCATGAAGATTTGTTCCGAACATTGTAGTTTGAACCTCGCATCCGTCTGTTGAACAGGGGATTTTGGTATTTGGCAATTTGCAAGTGGTTTCGTAAGATTGAACCCATGCAGTTTGAACTTCGACGTTGAGTTTTGACATATGATTATCGATTGTGGTTGTTTGTATTTTGCTTTTTGACTACAATATTTGAATTTTTATAATTTGAACTCATTTATTGCACTATTATTATAGTATAATATATAAGATTTCATTATATTTTAAAAGTGCACTTTATAAATTTGACTCTTTATAAATTGCTCTTTTAAATTTTGAACTCATTTATTGCACTTTTATTATATAGTTTTAAAGAGGGTTTCATTATATTAAAGTTCCCAATTATTCCTTATATAACTATCTGAACTTTGAAGCTTGTATTTTGTACTGAGAAAAAAACTGGGTGGTTTTGTAGATATGTTTCTTGTATTTTGTATAGAGAAAAAAACTGTGAGGTAAATAATTACTTGTATGAACATTGCAGTGTGTATGTCTGGGTCAGTAAGGTGTATTCAAAACTCTCTTTTAAGTATAAAAGAAATACAAAAGACTGGAGATGTAAAACTATTCATACACACATGGAATTTTACAAATAATACGGTTAGTGGTGACCTTTGGTTCCATTCTCAAGACCCAAAAGAGTTAGCTTTAATATTGAGTGGTGTTATAGCAGAGTCTATTGTAATAGAACATTTTGAGTCAAAGTTACCATTTCTAATAAAAGCACGAGATAATTCTAATATAGTTCTTACACAAAACAGGAGACTAAATCATATTGCTGCTACATACTCTGTGTTTAAAAGTAATGAGTTAAAAAAAGAATATGAAAAAGAACATTCATGTGCCTTTGATATTGTTTATAGAATAAGAACTGATTCTAATATTATAAATAGTGATCAATTACCTACATCCCCTTTGACGGATTTAGTTATACCTAAAGGATTTGACTGGTCAGGTATAAATGATCAATTTGCTTATGGTTCGAGTACAGCTCTAGACAAGTATAGTAGTCTATTTGTAAATTTATCTAACCTTTCTGGATCATACGTTAACCCTGAACAACTTCTAGCTAAACATCTACAAACACAAGATCTTACTATAACAAGAAGTGATCTTCTTGTTAAGATTAGGGACCTTTAATTGTCCCTATTAAAAATATTTTTTAATATATATTATTATAAATTTTATAACCCCTTTGTCCCTTAAAGTATCAGTGTTGTCCCTATATGTTCTTTTATTAATATTAATATATTTTATAAATTAAAGTTAATTGGTACCCCAATTATTCTTTATATAACAAATAAAAAAAGAGGTAGAGTACCCTGGAGCACTCTACCTCTTTTCCATCATACCTACCTATCAAGCTACACCTTCATACTCTTTAACTATACCGTAAGTTATACTTTCAGGCTGACAGCACCAGTACCCTTCAGTGACATCTCCATTTAACGCCTCAGCCAACTCTTCCTCACTCATATCATTGTGTATCATATCTTCCGCACCGAGAAACATCGTAGTAAACTCAAAAAACCTCTTACTACAGTACGCATGAGCTTCAGACCTATCAGTAAAGAACTGAAGATCAGCGATATCAGCACCAGCATCCTCAAACCCATTACCAACATTACTCTCAATATAAATGTATTTCATAGTTTTAATGTTTGTTAGTGAACGTTAGACCAATTTAACAAGACCGTATACAGACCCATCGCCACGATGACTACAACCCATGTAAGGCTGATAACCGGTTACACCTCGATTCGTAAGTTCGGCCAAGACTTGTGACCATACACTCTGATAATCACTCGAACCGTAACTCTTATAAGCAATCCTACGATCATGCTTCCTCTTATCATTATACCTAAAGTAGTTCGAAGTATTCTTAGAACCAGCATATTTGATAAACAGTGATTTAATTAGTTTGTTTTGTTGTTTAAGTGTCATAGTCTTATTCGTTACTTCATTACTACTACAATGTACTCTTCACCACGATAAGTTGTTGCAATGTTGGTTTCAGTCTTAGTAAGACCAGTAGTTGCTTCGAGGAAATCTTCTTCAGGAAGAGTGCTAGCTTTACCGTTATACAGATCAATCACAAATATTTTCATATTATAAAAAGGTGTTCCGGGGGGAACATGTTGACTAAGCTTCGAAGGTAATCGTGAAATACTGACTATCAAGCAACTCTTGCCACTCGTCCATCAAGTTTTCATACAAGAAGTCTTCGTTATCAACTCGATCATACCAGACATTACCTTCCGGAATGACTAACGTAACATTCTCTTCACCAGCCGCAACAAACGCGATATCATCAACGACAGTTACACCTGTAAAGAACTCTTTCACGTACTCAAGATTAGCAGGATCATCTTGCAGGATAGATTGTTGAGTGTATTGTTCAACATGATTACCAGCATCCGTGATGTTACCGGACACCCCGAACACTGATGTACTCTGGATACTGTTCTCAGCATACCCAGTATAGACGCTAACTTGTTTATATTTGTTCATTAGGTAGTATGGTTGTTATTTTTATAGTGAACATTATATAAATTATTTTTTATAAAGTACATAATGTTCACTATATTATTATAATAAATTAAAGAGGTTTTCTTTATATAACTTAACAGCCTGCCTTCTTTAGATCTTCATTAGACCAATAACGAGTTTTCAGACTCTCTACAGCCTTATCAGCAGCACATTCATCCGAATCTTCTTGCATCTGTTCACGCATACTCTTGTAACGATGCTGATAAGGTTCTTCGAGCATTGTGATTACTTGAGGCCAATGTACCGGTCTACCAGCCTCAGCAACCAGTTTAGCGTAACCGCGAACTATCGGACACTTCATAAACCCCTCAATCTGTTCATTCGTGAAGCCTACATCTCCATCAAACGCTTCAAACTCGTTCATAAACACCCCAGCATTCTCACCAACATACCCACCTTCAAGAGCCCATTTAAGAGTACCGATGAAGATTTGTTTGAGTTGAATGTTAGTCAGATGTTCGTACGAGTGATGATACGTTATACCTTCGTTAGAGTAGCTGATATGTTTGTTCATTAGGTAGTATGGTTGTTATTTTAGTGAACTTTAAATAATTTATAAAATTTATTTTTATAAAGTATATTTTGTTCACTAAAATATTATAATGTCTTAAAGAGGGTTTCATTATTTAACAATGACCAATGTAGCGAAGTCTTTTAGTAACCCAATTATTCCTTATATTAAAAGTAAATCTGTACATTAGTATTGAGAAAAAAACTGGGGTACTTTGCACATCAGTCAATGCTGTACATTAGTATTGAGAAAAAAACTTGGGGTCTTTTGTACATGTAATATAAGGAATAATTGGGAAACATTAAAACAAAAAAGCCTGTACCAGGCAACCACTCCCGGTACAGGCAACTCAACCAACCACCTATCAATCTTAAAAATTTGCTAGTCTCTCCTAGCAGTCACGCCCTAGATCGCGCAGGCGTTCGCGCAAGTCTACTACTCTTCGATCGTGTCGAACACGTCAACCGCAAGCTCCTCAAGCTCAGTAGTCGGTTCAGCAGGTGCACTGCCAGCCTTAACTAGCAAAGCTGCCACCTTCTCAGTGTTTCGAGCAGCCCGACTCTTGAACGTCAAGAGCAGGTTCCTAACACCACCGAACTTGACAACCCTCTTGTGAAGGTTGTCACCGAACATCGTTGTTTCAACGCCATTGCCACTGGAGCAAGGGATCTTCGTCGACGGCAACTTGCCAGTCGTTTCGTACTTCACTGCCCATTCTTCGACCTGTTCGAGTGTGAGTTTGTTTGCCATATTGTGTGTTTTGTGTGTTTACTAACTGCTTTGTGTTTTTACAGCGTTTTTAATATTATAACTTTTATAATATTAACTACTCAAATATTATATTATAATAAAGAAGATTTCTATATTATTCTTACTTACAGACTAAATTGTGTGAACCGCTGTACAGTTCAACTAATCTTCTAGCAGCCTCTCTAGCTGCCGAAGCACTTACAAACAACCTATCATGTTGAATGTAATGTCTTGATATATTGTTCCAAACCTTATAAACAGTAGCACCGTTTGTATGAATTGTTACAACTTCTGCAATCTCGGTATCAATATTAACGTTCAGATTAGATAGATTGATCATATGTTTGTTAGAACTTACTTACACCCAAGCCTTCATACTTAAGCATCGAGTTCGTTACATACTTCTGTAAGTTCAATAGATTACTAGAGTTAATAACAGATAATGTGATCTTACGAGAAATCATTGTGTTCTCGTTTGCCTTCTTGATAATCTGAAACAACTCTTGCTTCAGCTCTTCTAAACTATTAACAGACATCAGATCATTGTAATGATCAGTGAACATGGACACAATCTTAGATTTCATGGTTGTCTTAATTGTAATGTTGCTGAGTTAATTAGTGAACATTATATAAATTATAATAATAAAGTACATAATGTTCACTATATTATTATAATAAATTAAAGAGGTTTTCTTTATATTTCTACTTACCCTTCGGTGCATCCCAGTGCGGCCAGTCCCAACTCTTCCAAGCTGGCACAGTATCATCCGTAACAAACCTTAAAGGAGCAAGGTTATCATTAGCACTAGATAATGTCCAACCTTCATGACCATCATATACATGAACTTCCTCAAGTTCATAGTCAATACCAACAATACACCCATGCTCAAACGGATGCTCAAGCCATACACCCACCTCAAGAGCTTCTGAACCAGCAAATGTAAGTTGTTTCATATATATTAGTCAAGTGAACTAACCGTCTTCGTAACATAATCATCAAGTTGCCTGAGAATCTGTCTATCAGTCTCCATACCATCTGGCAAGTAATCCCCATCCTTACCATACATCAATGAACCCCACGTTTCATCAACATAATTGTTCTCTACTAAATCAGTCAGTATACGACCTACCACTCTGTCCAATCCACTCAGACCCCTGTCAACACGATGATATGTGTACAGTTCCAAAATAACTTCGTCTAAAACACTACAGTCAATTTTAATAGTATTCATAATATTTACGTTCGTATGGTTGTTGGTCTCTTTAGTGAACTATATAAATTATTTTTATAAAGTACAATTTGTTCACTAATTTATTATAAGAGTTTAAAGAGGTTTTCTTTATATAACAACCTTACTAGTTCCTTAGTCTGTTAGAAACCCAATTATTCCTTATATAATTTTGTTGACTTTAATTTTGAACTGAGAAAAAAACTTGGGGTTTTGAACATTAATAATGTTTGCATGTAGAATTTCTATAATTTTGAACCGAGAAAAAAACTTGGGGTTTATATACCGTACCGAAGTCTACTAAATATCCACTTCTTCATGTCAATTACCTCAAACATGTAGTCTTGATCAACCATGTCACAATAACCACCATCATAATGACTCATATATACTATACCAACCCCCTCTAACATACTGTCTTTATTCGGAATACTAGCTATTAGTTTACTGAATTGTGAAGGTGATAAGGTGATAATGTCCACCCCTAATAATATTTGATCCTCCCTAATGTTGCAAATGTTATTAGAGAAAAAAACGGTTGGTCATCTAGGCGAGACTAATTGTTTATTGGCCAATATGTAGGAAATCTTAATAAACTTTGGGAACCGTTGGAAAGTTTTGGTGGTTTGTCTAAGTGTTATAAGACTTTTTCGAATGCTAAAAAGTTTGTTAGTGTGTTCACACACGTATGGTGTCTACTATTTCTGGCAATTCTGGTCAATTCTGGTCAATTCTTCCAACATTTACAACCCTTCCTAACAATTTATTAAGGTTTTCCACATTACAAATAT
>Ga0114966_10004903_pt1 | contig 11415 bp, 14 predicted proteins | sample M_130207_XF_Meta_FD_87029 | JGI IMG/M metagenome (GOLD analysis project Ga0114966, IMG submission 87029) | Freshwater microbial communities from Lake Montjoie, Canada to study carbon cycling - M_130207_XF_MetaG | ecosystem: Environmental > Aquatic > Freshwater > Lake | place: Lake Montjoie...
AATGTTTCCACATTTTGATCTTTGGGTTGATTTGGCAATAATGACATAGGTTTTGTAATTTTAAAATTCTTAATAATGGTTTTTCATTGCAAATATAAGAAAATAATTTATATAAAATCCTGATTAATATCATTTAATAGTTTTTTATTGAAATTTAACAAAATCCTTAAGATATTGAGGGTCTGAATGAGCAAGATCACTAAATATGCTTGAATTGAACTTGACAAGTGATAGCTGACTGATAGAGGATGACAAATTGTTAGTCTCAAAAAAAATAGCATTTTTGTTATCCAATATATTTTGAAACTTCATTGAACCATTACCAGAAAAAACAATTCTATTTTCTTGTAAATAATTACGGAGAAAGTCTTTATCTAAAATTGTGGCCGATGGTTTAACTAATATTCGAAAATCGTGATCATAAAGCCCGGTAAACACTTCCATTCTTCTAGCATCTATCATCGGACAAAATAAATACTTTGATTCATTGTAATTATTTCTGGCATCATTTGCTATTACTTCCAAACTGCTTATTAATATCAAGGGTTTGTCAAGTGCATAGCATAGGCCTTTGGCTGTAGATAGTCCTACCCTCAATCCTGTATAAGAACCTGGACCTTCTGTAACAGCAATGGCTGATAGTGATATTAATTCGATGCCTTGTTTTTTTAACAACTCACAAATTGCAACATGAAGAAAACTTGCATGATCTTTTTGATTGGTATTGACCCTGTCTGTAAAAACGATTCCATTTTCAGACAAGCATACCATCGCTATTTCTGTAGAAGTATCAATATTTAAAATTAGACTCATTGTTTTTTTAATTCTAATTCAATTAAAGGGCAAGGGGAATACCTAGTATCCGTTTTATTGAGCTTTTTTAAAAGTAGTAAAATGTTATTTAAGCCAATCTGTCTTGTCCATTCAAATGGTCCTTTTGGGTAATTAGTTCCAAGTTTCATCGCAATATCAATCTCATTTTCTGTACTTACTTTTTCTAATTTAGCAAAATAGCCCTCATTAATAATCATTGCAATAACTCTTGCACTTACAAATCCGGGCTCGTCTTTAACTACTATTGGCTGTATTTTCAAGTTATTAAGAACCGTTTGATGATGCTCATTTAATTGTCCGGAAAGCTCCCAAATCGTTCTGTTAATAAATCCTTTCCATCCATTAAATCTGATAATATTTGCCGGGTGATTTTTTTCTGTCAATGTACCTATTACACTATTAATAAAAATCGGGTTGGTTTTATTTAAATATGTTATTTCTGAAGCATCCTCCATTAAATTAAAGAAGGCATCGGCTGTTGTATTGTTTAAAAATTCCTTCAAATTGGCAGCTCTTTGCCATATTATTTCGTTGGATAAACTAGTTAATTCAACAAAATCGTCATCATTTGCTAATACAAGAATTTGCATTTATATATTTTTTAGCAAAAATAGGCGCTTGAATAAGATATATTTGCATTTAGTTTAAAAAAGTAAGGCTATGAAAAAAAAAATCATCAACACCAAAGACGCCCCGGCTCCTATTGGTCCGTATAGTCAAGCAGTTAGAACGGGAAACCTGCTTTTCATATCAGGACAAATTGCTCTTATTCCTGTGACAGGTCTTTTAGCCAATATTAGTATTGCCGAAGAAACTGAACAAGTAATGAAGAATTTACAATCAATATTAAAAGCTGAAGATGTTGATTTTAACGATGTTGTAAAAACAACCATTTTTTTAACTGACATGAGTTATTTTAATGAAGTAAATGAAATATATGCCAAATACTTTTTAACCGATTTTCCTGCAAGAGAAACTATAGCAGTAAAAGGATTGCCTAAAAATGTACATGTAGAAATAAGCATGATTGCTTCTTTATAAGATGATAATAATTACCACGCCTGTTCATCCAATTATGTTAGATATCTTTTCAAAAAAAGATATCGAGTATACATATGCGCCTAATTTGAACTACAATGGGTTAATGGATATTATTTCAAATGCAACAGGCCTAATAGTATCTACACAAATAAAAATTGACAAACAGTTAATTGATAAGGCAAATAAAATAAAATGGATTGGGAGACTTGGAAGTGGCATGGAACATATAGATGTACAATATGCAACATCTAAAAATATCATTTGCGAAAGCAGCCCGGAAGGAAACAAAATTGCCGTAGCAGAACATGCTCTTGGTCTACTTCTCAGTTTGATGCGACATTCATTCAAAAGCGCAAATGAGGTAAAAAGCGGTATTTGGCTCAGGGAAGAAAATAGAGGAGAAGAGTTATCGGGAAAGAAAATTGGCATTATTGGATTTGGGAATACAGGGAGTAGTTTCGCAAAATTATTGTCATCATTTGATGTTACTATTCTTGCCTACGACAAATATAAAAGTGGATTTGGTAATAATTATATTAAAGAAGCTACTCTTGAAGAAATAATTGAACAGTCGAATGTTATTAGTTTTCATTTGCCTCTTACAAACGAAACAGAAAATTTAGCAGATGGTATATTTTTTAATAAATTAGGAAAAGTTCCCTATATAATAAACACTTCAAGGGGAGGCATTATTAATACTGCTGATTTAATTACTGCATTGAGAAATGAAAAAATAAAAGGAGTTGCTTTAGATGTATTAGAAAACGAACAACTTTCAACATATACTCAGGAAGAAAAAGATTATTTCAATTATCTAACAACTCAAAAAAATGTAATCATTACTCCACATATTGCAGGGTATTCCTTTGAAGCTTCCTATAAATTATGTGTAGTATTATTAGAAAAATTAGGCATTACTTAAAATAAGTTTTTAGCCTTTTATGTATATTTGTATTTGAACAACGCTTTATTAACCATGAAGCGTTGTGTTTTTTATTATAAATAGCAAACCGATTTTTTATGGCAGAAATAAATTATGTAATACAAGAGACTTTTGATAAAATGAAAGAAGAGCTGTATCTCTTGAAAAGCGTTGAAAGGCCTGCGGCAAGCAACGCCATTGCAGAAGCCAGAGAAAAAGGCGATTTGAAAGAGAATGCCGAATATGATGCTGCAAAAGAAGCACAGGGTTTGCTGGAAGCTAAAATAAAATACTTAGAAGGTGTCATTGCTACAGCACGAATATTGGACGAGTCTTCCATTGACTCAAGCAGGGTAAGCATACTAACGAAAGTTACCGTGACTAATTTGGCTACAAAGAAAACAATGACTTATAAAATTGTATCAGAAAATGAAGCCAGCTTAAAAGATGGGAAAATATCTGTCACTTCACCAATTGGCAAAGGGCTGCTAGGTAAAATCGTTGGAGAGATTGCAGAAGTGATTGTTCCAGCTGGTGTATTGAAATTTAAAGTAGATAACATTACCGTATAATCAATGAGTACTCATGTCAATTTTTTCTAAAATTATTGCTGGTGAAATACCTTCTTACAAAATAAAAGAGGATGATTATTTCTGTGCTTTTTTAGATGCCTTTCCTTTAACAAAAGGCCATGTGCTTGTTGTTCCAAAAATAGAAATAGATAAGCTATTTGATTTGCCTGATGATTATTTAACCAGACTTTTACTTTTTTCAAAACCAATTGCTAAGGCGATTGAGTTGTCTTTTGATTGTAATCGATGTGGTATAAGTGTTGTAGGGCTTGAAGTGCCTCATGCTCACCTACATTTATTACCCATTAACAATGCAAATGATCTAAATTTTACCAAAGTGAAACTTTCTTTTGATGCATTAGAAATGGAAAAAATAAAAAAATCAATTATATCAAATTTAGATTGATTATTTCTTTTGCCTTTGTGGGTTTTTGGATAAGAAATCTTTCCATCCGTTTATCTTGTCTGTTTTTATTGGCAGACTGTTTTTTTCTTGAAAATAATGACATAACGCAACAGCTAAAGCATCAGAAGCATCTAAATGTTTTGGAGCGTCCTTAATAGAAAGGATTTGCAGTAACATTTTCATAACTTGTTCCTTCCCTGCATTTCCATTTCCCGTAATGGATTGTTTTACTTTTTTCGGAGAATACTCTGTTATAGGTAACCCTGCCTGCATCGCTGCAGCAATTGCAACTCCCTGTGCCCTGCCAAGCTTAAGCATACTTTGGACATTTTTTCCAAAAAAGGGTGCTTCAATCGCAAAATGGTTGGCTTTATAAGTTATGATGAGCTGAGTTACTTTGTCGTGAATTTTTTTTAGCCTTTCATAAGCATCATCTGTGGAAGCCAATTTCAATACTCCCATATCCAGCATTTGAATGCCTGAATTAACAACTTCAATTAATCCAAAACCCATTATAATTGTTCCTGGATCAATTCCTAAAATGATTTTTGATGCTTTTTGCAAGGACACGCTTAATTTTACAGTTAAATTATTTCTTGAACAAAAGTATAAAAATAATAGTCAACTATTTCCTTGGTCCTTTGATCTTTGTAGTTTTATGTCTAAGTATATACAAACAAATTTCACTACAGCAGGATTTAATGGAAAGATGGCAAGAAATTAAATACAGCTGGAGAAATCCTATTGTATTATTAGTTATCCTATTAATGATTTTGAACTGGGGCTTAGAAGCTATTAAATGGAGATTGTTGTTACTGCCAATTGAAAAAATATCTTTACGTACATCTTTCAAAGCGGTTTTGGCAGGATGCAGTATTACGATGCTTACGCCTAATCGAATTGGAGAATTTGGAGGAAGAATTCTTTTTTTAAAAAATACACATCGGTTAAAAGCAATTTCAATTTCAATCCTTGGGAGCATCAGCCAACTATCTATTACATTTCTTTTTGGGGCAATTGGACTCGTCTATTTCAAAGTGAAGGAGCAAAGCTTTTTTAACTCTTTTTCAACAGGCATGATTAATATTGTTTTTATTTTAAGCATAATTGGAATAGTGCTTTTACTAGTCTGTTATTTTAATTTTCCTTTTTTATCCAAGTTGATTTCAAAACTGCCTTTTTGGAAAAAGAAATTCACTTCATTGGCTTTTATAGAAAAATATTCAATTAATGTTTTAGTAAAAGTATTATTGTTGTCTTTTTTTCGTTATTTAGTATTTATTTTTCAATATATTTTGATACTAAAAATAACTCATGTTGAAATCAAATTGGACTTATGTTTTTGGCTATTGTCGATTTTTTATTTAATAATGGCATTGGCCCCAACAATAGGATTTACAGAATTGCCTATACGTGCAAAAACGATTTCTTTGCTTATTGGAATATACTCTGAAAATTTTTTGGGAGTTCAATTTGCTACTTTAGGAATTTGGATTATTAACTTAGTGTTGCCTGCTATTATTGGTAGCATTTTTATCATCAGAACAAAAATAATAAAGGATGAACGTGCTTAAACTACTCATTTTTTTTGCAGGAACAATGCTTCCAATACAAAAAAATCCGACAGGATTTTTTTGTGGCATTAAAAATACTGCATATAATTCTGGCGAAACAATTCGTTTAACGGTATACTATAGTACACTTGGAGCTTATATTGGTGCTGGCGACGCTACATTTACTACTACATTAGAGCGATTTAATGGCAAGCCGGTTTATCATGCTGTAGGTATTGGGAAAACTTATCCTTTTTTTGATAACTTTTTTAAAGTGAGGGATCGATATGAAAGCTATATAGATACAGCAACATTACAGCCTTATAAATTTATTCGAAATGTTGATGAAGGAGGATATAAGATTTATAACAACGTGACCTTTAATCAAAGTGCTAATACAGCAATAAGTACAAATGGTGTTTTTAAAATCGGTGATTGTATGCAAGATGTTATTAGTGCCGTTTATTACGCTCGTAACATCAATTTTGATAAATACAAAAATGGAGACAAGATTCCATTTGATATGTTTTTAGATGACGAGATTTATCATCTGTATATTCGATTAATGGGAAAAGAAAAAATAAAAACCAAATACGGTAAATTCAGGGCGATAAAGTTTAAGCCGTTGCTAATTAAAGGGACTATATTTCAAGGCGGTGAAAATATGACCGTATGGGTTTCTGACGACCCCAATCATTTATTACTAAGAATAGAAAGTCCTATTACAGTGGGCAGTATAAAAGTAGACATGATGGGCTACGAAAACCTTCGCTATCCATTAAGTTCTATGATTAGCTTTAGGTGATTTTATAACTCATTTAACTTAAAGCAGTCTTTAGCGCGTACCCCCTTTTCAGTTAGCTGTAAAGAGCAGCATTCAAAAATAGGGTCATGTTCGAAAAATAAAACAAAATCTTTTTGCTGAGCTTCTGTTAAAAATGATTTTTTTTCCATCAATGTTGTCAATGGAAACATGTCATAACCCATTACATATGGAATTGGCAAATGCCCTACCGAAGGCAATAAATCCGCCATAAAAACAATTGTTTTACCCTTGTACTTTATTTTAGGAAGCATCATAGCATCAGTATGTCCAAACGCCTGAATGATTTCAATATTTTCAGAAAAGATATTTGAATTCGAGTTTACAAACTGCAACTGTCCGCTTTCATTAATGGGATAAATATTTTCTTTTATAAAGGAGGCTTTTTCCCTGTCGTTGGGCTCTGTTGCCCATTTCCAATGTCTTTCATTACTCCAATATGTTGCATTTTCAAAAGCAGGAATTAATCGATCCCCTTCTCTTTTAATACTTCCGCCACAATGATCAAAGTGCAAATGCGTAAGAAAAACATCCGTAATGTCTTCTCTGTTGAAGCCATGACTTGCTAGCGACTTATCAAGACTGTCATCACCATGTAAATAATAATGACTAAAAAATTTAGCGTCTTGCTTGTCCCCAATCCCATTATCAATTAATATAAGTCTTTTACCATCTTCAATTAACAAGCATCTCATAGCCCAAGAACACATGTTATTATCATCAGCAGGATTTATTTTATTCCAAATACTTTTTGGCACAACGCCAAACATCGCCCCCCCATCAAGTTTAAAATTACCTGTGTTAATTGTGTATAATTGCATATTTTATTTATTTAAATTAATTTGTTTTTTCAACGTGAGAAATAATCCCAATAAGCCGATAGCAAAAAATAGCACCAATGCTAATACAGAATTTCTTTGAGAGCCGGTTAATTCAGTGATGATACCAAAGCTGAACATACCGATTACGATAGCGATTTTTTCCGTCACATCAAAAAAGCTGAAAAAAGAAGTAGTGTCTTTTGTGTCTGGCATCAATTTGCTATAAGTACTCCTGCTTAGGCTTTGTATTCCTCCCATTACAAAACCAACCATTATAGCTAATGCATAAAACTGAGAAATTCCGCCGACCGGCATCTTGTAACCTGCAAAACACAATGAAATCCAAATAACAACACAAATTATTAAAGCTTTAATGTTACCAATTAACGATGATAGCTTTGAAATTAAAAAAGCTCCTGGAATGGCAATAATTTGAATAATCAAAATAGCAATAATCAAATTACTTGTGGGTATTTTTAATTCGCTTTTACCATAAAGCGTAGCAGCTAGCATGACTGTTTGCACACCCATATTGTAAAAGAAAAAAGAAAATAAAAAACGCTTTAAAACCGAAAGTTCTTTAAGCTGAACCCAAACTTTTAGCAACTCCTTATATCCGTTTGTAATGATATTATTGCCATAATTACCTCCTGAAGGCATTGATTTTGGGAGCCTACTTAAAGAGAATTGACCAAAACTCCACCACCAAATACCTACTAATAAAAAGGACAAACGAAATTGAATAGTAGAGTGAGTATCGCCTCCAATTAATTCAGGTGTAAAAACAAAAACAAAACAAACAATTTGAAGAATCACACTTCCAATATACCCCATGGCAAATCCCTTTGCACTAACATTATCTCTGTCTTGAGGTGCTGCAATTTCAGGCAAAAAAGAATTGTAAAAAACAAGGCTTCCCCAAAATCCGATACAGGCAATGATCATACAAGTAATACCAAGATACAATTGATGACTATCATTGAAAAAAAACAACAAAGCACATGCGATACTGCCAATTGTTAGAAAAAACTGCATGAATGATTTTTTATTTCCTCGAAGATCTGCGATGGAAGAAAGAATGGGTGATATAATTGCCACAATTAAAAAAGCAAAGGCAAGTGAATAAGTATACAATGAAGTATTAATATACTCTCTACCTAAAAAAGTCACATATACATTCCCCGCTTCGTCTGTCCGCTGACGTGCAATAAATTCAAAATACGCTGGAAAAATGGTGGAAGTGATAACTAGATTATAAACGGAGTTTGCCCAATCGTACATCGCCCATCCATTGATTATTTTTTTTGATGCTGTCTGCATATTATATTTTATAAATTAATGCCGATTAAATTTGCTTTATTAAAACAATAATTAGTTCTATTAAGCAATTATATACCCTTTATAAATCAGCAAGATTAATAATAATCCTACAAAAATTCTATAATAGCCCCAAATTTTAAACCCATGCTTTTGTAAAAACTGAATGAAGTATTTAATAACAAAAAGTGCAACAATAAAAGCAACAAGATTGCCAATAATAAAGGAAGTTGTATTTTCTGCACTTTGAGTTATTAATTGATAGCCTATTATTTTATTATTATCAATGGCATGTCCTGCATCATCAATATTCCAATTTTTGAAGAAAATTGAATACAAAGTTGCTGCTGCCATAGTTGGCACAGCTAAGAAGAAAGAGAATTCTGCTGCTGCTGCTCTTGTAAGCTTCAAACTCATGCCACCAATAATCGTTGCGGCACTTCTGCTTAATCCAGGAAAAACAATTGCCAAACATTGAAAAAGACCTATTTTTAATGAAGTTAATACACTAATATTTTCCTCTGAGTGTATTGTGTGTTCTTTAAACATACTTTCTATAAAAAGGAAAATAACTCCTCCTGCTATCATTATTATTGCGATAATTAATGGCTTTTCTAAAATTGCGTCTATTTTTTCACTGAATAGTTTTCCGAAAATAAGTGCAGGTATTACAGCAATGGCCAATTTAAAATAGAAATTCCATTTACGCTGTATAAAAAACTTTTTCCAAAATAAGACAACAACAGAAAGTATCGCGCCAAATTGAATCGCTACTGTAAAAACACTTGAAAATTTATCTTGGTTGCTTATCCCTAATAAGTTTTCTACTATCCGCATGTGGGCTGTAGAAGAAATAGGGAGAAACTCCGTGACGCCCTCAACAATCCCAATAATAATAGATTGTATGATATTCATATAATTGGATTTAAAAAAAATGCGAAGCATTTACTTCGCATTTTTTTAGTATAAATTGATCAATTAATTAGCTTTCGATTTTTTCATAATAGCAATAACTTCTACAATAAAGCCGGCAACGATTAATATAGGAGCAATTGTAATTCTTCCTGTACTATAAATTTCTTTTGGGTTAAATTCATTTGGATTAGCGCTTCTGCCTCCAGCCATCATAAAGAATCCGATAGTCAATAAAGCTAAGCCAACAATCATCCAAATATAATTTTCTCTTCCAAATAGGTTTTGTTTTTCTGTTATTCCTTTTGTTTCTTTCATCATAATTTATTTTTTCAATTGCAATATACAATAATTTCATTTTTACTTAATACAGATCGTCAAGTTTCATGCGGAGATATTTGATTACAGACCTGTTTGTACTTGCCAAAGAAATGATTATTCCTAATAGAATAATGATAAAAAATAAAACAAACAGCCCTTTATTATCATGCAGTAACTTAAAATCTGGCAAAAAACTTTCAATTAAAATTACGGTCAACCAAACTGCAATGATTGCAAAAACAGAAGCCACCAATCCATTCCATACGGCTTTTTTGTTGATGGGTTTTGCTATAAATCCTCTGGTAGCACCTACCATCTGCATTGTTTTTATAAGAAACCTGTTACTATACATTGCCAATCTGATTGTGTTATCTATGGAGAATACAACCAAAATGGTAAGTAAAATGGCTACTATCAAAAAAACTATACCGGCAATTCTAACATATGTGCTGACTTTTGCAACCGTTTCAGTAGGGAATTGGAATTCTGCTATGACTCCAGGAAAACTACTTTGTAAATCGTTGGAAAGCACATCAAGACTGTCTTGATTTACATATTTAGCTTTCACATAAAAATCAATACTTTCTGGCAAAGGATTATTATTTAAAAACATTTTCCAAGTGGTGTCATTTTCTGTGTTCCACCTCGCGATAGCGATTTCTTTGGTTACATATTCAACCTTATTTGTATACTGAAAGGACTTTATATATTCAGTCAGGCTATCAATTCTCTTTTTGGAAGCATCTCTGTTTAAATAGGTGTGTACCTGGATATTCTCTTTAAAATAGTCTCCTGTTTTTCTAAGATTTAGAAAAAACCACCCAACTATCCCAAATAAAAATAACACAAGAGATATCCCAATAATAGCATAAGCATAGGAAGGTTTGTTTTTCTTGGTAGTTGCTTTTCCAAATTGTGCCATAATGTATTTTTATAAAAATTATAATACAGTGATATCCTACAAAAATAGGAGATTTTAAGCGCTTTGCTTTACTTTTGTAGTCTGCAAAAAATGAAAATTTGTTAAAAATCAATTGAAGTTAATATTTGAATTAATCTGATTGAATTAAAATGTACAAATAGTTCACTTTTTTACTTGGTACATAAAAATCTTTTATTAAAGAAATGGAATACAACTTTAAAGAAATTGAGGAAAATTGGCAAAAAGCTTGGAAAAAAAACAAGTCGTATACAATAAACAACGATTCTAATAAACCTCCGTTTTATGTATTAGACATGTTTCCATACCCGAGTGGCGCTGGATTGCATGTTGGTCATCCTTTAGGATACATTGCAAGCGATATTTATAGTAGATACAAAAGATTAAAAGGGTTTAATGTTTTACACCCTATGGGATTTGATAGTTTTGGTTTACCAGCAGAACAATATGCCATTGAAACCGGACAACATCCTGCAGATACAACTGAAAAGAATATTTCTACTTTTAAAAAACAATTGGATAAAATAGGATTTTGTTATGATTGGGAAAGAGAAATCAGGACAAGTGACTCAACTTATTATCGTTGGACTCAATGGCTATTTCTTAAACTTTTCAAAAGCTGGTTTAATCCATTGAATCAAAAAGCAGAGCCAGTTGAAACCTTGATAAGCATATTTGAAAATAAGGGTTCTTTCAAATCAATTGCAAGATCAAAACATCATTTTACTGCACAAGAATGGAATGATTTTTCATTAAAATCCAAACATGATATATTAATGGATTACCGATTGGCATTTTCTGCATTTGGAGAAGTTAACTGGTGTGAAATTTTAGGAACTGTTTTGGCTAATGATGAAGTTGTAAATGGAGTAAGTGAAAGAGGCGGACATCCTGTTGTTAAGAAGAAAATGCGTCAATGGTATTTACGAATCACCGACTATGCAGACAGGCTG
>Ga0114966_10004904_pt1 | contig 11415 bp, 10 predicted proteins | sample M_130207_XF_Meta_FD_87029 | JGI IMG/M metagenome (GOLD analysis project Ga0114966, IMG submission 87029) | Freshwater microbial communities from Lake Montjoie, Canada to study carbon cycling - M_130207_XF_MetaG | ecosystem: Environmental > Aquatic > Freshwater > Lake | place: Lake Montjoie...
CCCCCGCCGCCCGACTGCATTACTCCGGCCTCCACGATTTCACGCCATGCAGTTTTATTTTCCCACCTCCCTGAACCTCGGCACTGAACATAGCGAAGGCTTCCACCAGGAACTGCTGCGCGGACTAACCCATAAGCTGAACAATCTGCTAGCGGTGATCCAAGGCTTCAGCAGTCTCATTTTGATGCAGGAGGATCTCGATCCAGGCGTGAGCGAGAACATGCAGCACATCCGCGAAGCTTCCGTGGGCGTGACGAATCTCAGCGAGCGCATCCGCTCCGCCGGTGGTTGTGCCAAGATCAGTCTGCAGTCTTTGGGCCTGAATGAATACCTGCCCGTCATCGAAGGCGCGGTGATGGAGCCCTTTCAAAAGGAAAATGTGCAGCTTGAGGCTGACGTGCAGGCGGGCCTACCGCCGGTGCTTGTCGATCCCACGAAATTCAAAGACATCCTCACGGAGTTGCTACGCAATGCAGCTGAAGCGGCATCCAAGGGCGGTGGTCGTTGTGCACTGAAAATTTGTGGCCCGGGAGCGATCACCCCCGCAGAACAACGGCGTGTGGACATCCTGGTGAGCAACACCGGGTCGCAGATCCCGGCAGAGAAGATGCAGGAAATTTTCCGTCCATTTCATGGCTCAAAGAACAGCAATCACCTCGGCCTCGGGCTGACGATTGCGGCGATGCTGAGCCATCAAATGAACATCCAGCTCGGCGTGGCCTCAGAGAACAACACGACGACGTTCTGGCTGAGTTGTCCGATGGCCTGAGGCCGGGCCGTTGGGTGAATTTTTGAGTTTTGTGTCAATTTCTAGGCAACGGCAGCGTCTCATACGTTGTCACAAAGCGCATCATCCCATCCCAACGGAGGTTTCTCATGCAACGATCTGTCTTGTTCTTCTTTCTGCTCCTGGCAGTCATGCCCGCCATCGCGGCCCCTAAAAACTACGGCACGATTACCACCCGCAATGGGAAGTCGTTTTACGACTGCAAGATCATGCGTGTGCAACCTGATGGCGTTTCGTTCACGCATCGGGATGGTGCGGCAAAAATTGCCTTCAAAGATCTGCCTGCAAACATGCGGCAGGAGTTTCGATATGATCCGCAGCAGGAAGCAGCGTATCAGCGCGAGCAGGCAGATGCACGCAAAGCGGAGTTGAAGCGGCAGCAACAGCAGGAAATCGTAATGCAGGAGAGGCTCATGGAGGCAAGGATGGCTGAGGCCAGCTATCTGGCTGCTGCGCAAATAGTCTACCATGCGCCGAGCACACCTGCGATGTCGTTGGCACTACCGGGAGAATCATTGCCAAAGGTGGGATATCAGACGCCCTCTTGGGTGGGCACGCCGATCACGGGGCCGGCGATTGGTGGCAGCAGCTATCGCAGTGGCAATTTTTCACACTGGGGTTACCCGGCCGCCTATGGCCGTGGCTCTTTTCCAGTCGGCGGGTATTACCCCGGATACAACTATGGCTATCCGTACGGTGGCTATTCATACGGAGGCTATCCGTCTAGCGGATACTATGGAGGAGGCTATGTGCCAGTCTATGGCCCGACTGTTTACAGGAATTGGAATGTGGGGCATGGTATCAACTTTGGAGTCGGCATTGGTTCGTTTGGCACCATGCTGGGCATCTGCCGCTAAAGCATTGCTTCAGTTTTACGAAGCATAAAAAACTCGCGTCTTGGCCGATTACGCGGTCAAATCAAGCTAGCACGATGAAAACGATCCTACTCTCCCTCATCACGCTACAGCTTGGCTTTACGGCAGCCGTGCGCGCACTTGAAGCAACCACCATCGAGACTGCCCAAGGCAAGACTTATCAGCAGTGCAGGATCATGAAGCGTGAGCCTGACGGTATCTACTTCACGCATAGCAAAGGAGCCGCGAAAGTCTTGTTCGCCGACTTATCCGAGCCGATGCGCAATGCGCTGGGCTATGACGCGAAGAAAGCAGAGGCCTATGAAAAAGAACGCGCAGACGCACGCAAAGAAGCGGAACAGGCCCGCCGAGCACGCGAAGCAAAGCTGGCCGAGGCGATGATAGCCGCGCAGGCCCGCTATGCCGCGCAACAGCCACTAATCCTGATGCAGCAACCCTACGGCGTCGGCTACATGACGGGGCTACCTCCCATAGTGGGTGTGAGTGGCCTCGGCTACACTTCCTCCTATCACGGTGCCGGGTTTCACCCCCCTAGTTTCCAGCAATCACGCGGTTGGACCAACACGGGTATCGCCTCAATCGGCGCCGGCACTGGTGGTATTTACGTCCCACAAAGCGGCGGGTTGGTCTTCACCGGCTTTCCCGGCGTGCAATACAGCCCAACTCTAGGTTACACGAATTCTAACATGAACAATCCCGTCGCTTCCCCGTTTTTCGGAACGCAGCATTCGGGTGTTGTCCCCGGCGTGGCGATACCGGGCAGCGCGTCAGGCCCAGTGCATCATTGAGGCAAAAAACAGGCGGGCTTGTTGCCAAGTCCGCCCGTGATAAAGAATTTGAGGCTTTGATTAAATCAGGCCAGCCTTTTTGAGCGTGGCGTAGGCGCCGTTTTTGTCGAGCGTCTTGAGTGCGCGTGCGGTGAGCTTCACATCGACGAACTTGTTCAGTTCAGGGATGAAAATGCGCTTCTTGCGGAGGTTCGGCAGGATGACGCGCTTCACACGCTTCGTGATGTGACGACCGATACCGCCTTCTTTCTTGGCTTTACCGCTGCGGTGGATGTGGTGGCCGCGGGTAACGCCGACGCCGGTGATTTCACAGATTTTTGCCATATAGATTTTGGGGGAAAGAGGGCCGCGATACTAGCCGAGGACTTTGGGGCGTCAACCGAAAGTCCGGCTTTCCGTCATCAACGCCTTGGCCGACCCACCATCAGGCAGGTCGTCTGCGGGTTCATGAGGTAGCCAATGCCGAAATTCAGCGGCTTTACCGGGTAGCGCCCAGAGGAGTAAGCAGCGGTCAAATCTGGCTGCTGGCAGCCTGAAAAGATGTCCAGCGTGCCGCGATGGTTGCCGTAGAGCCACAAATCCCAGCCATACCGCACAAAATCGCGGTATGGCACACCCGAGGGGTCCTGGACAATGGCGCTGCTGTGCCGCAGCAGGTAATCGCGGATATTGGAGAAGCCGCCTTCATGCATGAGATAGGAAGCACTTTTGAGGAAGGCTGGAACGCGTCCCAAGCGCGAAACAAAGGTCAGGAATGGCCCACCGGAGCTGATGCCGCTGTTGGACAGGTCCTGCCGGAAATAAAACACCCGTTTCACACTGCCGAAACCATTGAGGCAGCGGATCATGAGACCGGTGTTCCCAGAGGAGCCTGACAGCGTGATATTACCCGTGCCATCAAGCCGCACCGTATCGACGGATTCGACGGTATAGCCGGTGCGGGCCATGAAAGCCAACATGAGCGGCAGCACCCCTCGAAAACGCGTGGCTTGCAGTGTGCTGCGCATCTCCGTCGTGATGAAGTAGCCGCTCTGCATGATGGTGGAAACGGCGTTGTGCAAGCCGGCGAGGCCGCGCTCGACCTCCGACTGGGACAGCCCGCTCATCCGCGGCAGCGGTTCCGCCGGTTCCAGACCGCACATCACATACGTTTCCGCCGAGGGGAACAAAGCGCTCGCAAAGAGAAAGTCCGGCCCGCTAAACGGGTAGAACATGGCGTTCGCATTCTTGATGTCGCCAATTTCAGCGCTTGCCCAATTCTGCAACGGCGCACGGTGAACGGACTGGTGCGTGGCCCACAGGTGATCCATGCGCAGCTTATGAGCAGCCCAGGCGGAAGAATTGCGCACGTTGCCAGTCGAGCCGCCCCCAAACGTCGAGTCCATGCCGGCAAACAAGCGTGCGATGTCGTTGATCGACTCCGATTGCGTGGGCACGTTCATCGAAGCCGCACCATTATAGAGTGGACGGTTATCCGTGCTCTGCGCCCGCCGCACATTGCCGCCGCCGAGTGCATCCAGTACATTGGTCCACTGATTGATCCGGTTTGCCGCCGTGTAGTTTTGGAACGCCGCGTCCGGCAACGCACAGGCCGCTAGGAGCACCATAAGGAGCGATCCACCGAGCATTCGGCGAAAAATGGAGAGAACACGATCTGATAGAGCCGTCATAACGGCGCGAGAATATCAGACACAACCCATGCGCCAAGTAAGTCTTTATAGACTCTGATAGCTTTATTTCTGCCTCGATTTAGTCGTTATTGAAATTCGGAGCCATTTTTACGGGCCCCTGAATAGTCAATCGCTCTAGCGTCCCAGACTCACTTCGGCTGATGCATTGCGATGCAGTGGAAGGCTCCGCCTTCGGTCACGAGATCCTTCGCCATCATGGAGATGACTTCGCGACCAGGGAAGCATTCGGAAATCTTGTCCTCAGCCATGGCGTCCTTCTTCTTGTGTCCGAAGAGTGGGAGCAGCACGGCGTTGTTCATGATCAGGAAGTTGGCGTAACTGGCAGGCAGGCGGCTGAGGCGCCAGTCCTTCATTTCGATGGCCTGCGGCATTTCGATCTCGATGATTTCGAGCTTGCCGCCGTCAGGAGCTTTCACGTCATCAAGGCGCTCGCGGATGTCTTTGAGAACCTTGTGATTGGGGTCGTTCTCGCGCGGCTCTACCATGCAGATGACGGCGTCATCACGGATGAAACGCACCACGTCGTCGATGTGGCCGTCGGTATCGTCACCTTCGATGCCTTTTTTGAACCAGACGATGTCTTTCACGCCGAGCATGGCCTTCAATTCCTTCTCGACCTCGGCTTTGTTGCCCGGCTTGCCGCCGTGGCGGTTCGGATTGAGCAAAACAGCCTCGGTTGTCAGCAACGTGCCTTTGCCATTCGTTTCGATCGCTCCTCCTTCGAGAATCATCTTCGAGGTGAAACGCTCCATTTTCAAAGCGGCCGCCGCTTTTTCAGGAATGGCGTTATCGAGATCCCATGGCGGGAACTTACCTCCCCAAGCATTGAATTCCCAGTCGGTGATCGCCACCTTACCAGTCTCGTTGTGCTTGATGAAGATCGGCCCGTGGTCACGGCACCAGACATCGTTGGTGTTGTTCTCGTAGATGTCCACCTGACTGAGATCGCCTTCGTTGTCGGCGATGCTGAGACGGATGTTCATGTGGCTGAGCATCGGTGCATTGATGCGCACACGTTCATAGCGGGAGATGACGCTGGCGATCTCGCCAAACTTGTCTTGCAGCTTGTGGTAAGTCTTCGGGCAGCTTTCCTTGTTGGAAGGCCAAGAAAGCCAGATCGCCTCTTGCGGTTCGAATTCGGCAGGCAGGCGGTAGTTTTGGGGATAGGCAGCTTTACTCATCAAGGTAGCGTTTGGTCAGGGGAGCGTAGGTGTCAATGCGGCGATCACGGAAAAACGGCCAGATACGGCGAAAATCCTCCACCGCTGAAAGATCACACGGCACGATCAAAATCTCTTCAGCGCTCACGGCGGCCTTTGCAACGACTTCTCCATAAGGATTTGCTACAAAGGACTGCCCCCAGAACTCGCTCTGCTGCTCGGTGCCCACACGATTGACCGCCGCCACGAAGCAGCCGTTCGCCACCGCGTGGCCGCGCTGGACGGTCTCCCAAGCACAGTGCTGGGCGGCTCCAAGTTCGGCCTTTTCACTCGGCAACCAGCCAATAGCCGTGGGATAAAACAAAATTTCCGCGCCAGCTAGCGCAGTGAGGCGTGCGGCCTCCGGATACCACTGGTCCCAGCAAATCAGCACACCAATGCGTCCAAACTTCGTGTCCCACACGCGATAGCCGAGATCTCCTGGCGTGAAATAAAACTTCTCCTCGAACCCTGGGTCCTGCGGGATGTGCATCTTGCGGTATTTGCCCAAAACGGTGCCATCCGCGTCGATGATGGCAGCGGTGTTGTGATAGAGGCCCGGGCCACGCTTCTCAAAAAGCGGCACGATGATTACCACGCCCAGCTCCTTCGCCAGCGGAGCCAGTCGAGCAGTCGTCGGCCCCGGAACTTCCTCTGCAAGGTCAAACAACGTCGGATCCTGTGTGATGCAAAAGTAGGGCGTGTTGAACAGCTCCTGCAGACACACGATCTGTGCGCCACGGGCCGCCGCGTCACGGATGAGCTGCTCATGCTGCCGCACGCTTTCCTCCTTGCTTGAAAATGCCCGGCTCTGCACCAGGCCGAGTGTTACCTTCGCCATAAGACGCGGATGTTTGACCGCATGCTGGCGAATGCAAGAAAAGAAGGCCCGGCAACCTGCGCTGCCGGGCCTTCGTGAACAAAAGTCAGCCTACTCGCGATCCACCGAGATCTTGCCCGCGCCGGTGAACAGCAGCGTCACATAGGCGATGAGATACACCATCGCCAGTTCGCCGGAACTCGCGCCGACCAGCGCTGACTTGTGGACGAAGAAAAAGGCAGTTCCCATGGTGATCGCCAGCATCAGGGCGGCGAATCGGGTGAACAGCCCAGCGATCAGTAGCGCGGAGCAGACGACCTCCGCGAATACCGCGAGACCCGCGTTCACGTTTCCAGGCAGGCCGAGCAGGCCGTTCATCTTTTCGGCCGTGGCAGCAAAGCCGAGCATTTTGCCGCGGCCATGGAGCAGCAGCATGGAGAAGCCGAGGGCGACGCGCAGAATGAGCAGACCGTAGTCGGGAGACTTTGGCAGGAACGATAGTTTCAAGATTTTGAGCATGAGTGTATTGGGTTCGGGTTAAGCGGGGATTTCCCAGAGCATGGTCATGCTCCACCCCCGCCGACAAGCTCAAAATTTGGCCCTGCTTCTTGTTAGCTCAGCGCTTCCAGCATCGTCTTCAGCTTCGCAAGCTGCGCAAACCAGTCGGCCTCACGCTGCGTGTGATCGTCCAGAACCTTCTGCGGCACTTTGGCGGTGAAATTCGTATCTGCGAGCTTTGCACGGACCTTTTCCAGCTCTGACTCGACTTTGGCGATCTCTTTGCCGACGCGGGCCGTTTCGGCCTCCACGTCGATGAGACCTTCGAGCGGCAGGAAAAGCTCTCCCAGTGGTGTCAGGGCCGCTGGCGTGCCTTTTTTCGGCTGGAAGCTAGCATCGACATCGAGCGGCTCCGCGTTGAGCAGGATGCGCAGGACTTCGATCTCGTAGTCGGGCAGTTCTTGGCTCGGTTTGAGGACGAAACGGACACGCTTGTTGATGTTGAAGGTGCTCTTGAGGCCACGGCCCAAATTGACGGCTTCATACTTGTCGTTCGCGGTCTTCTCGTCCTCGGGAAGGATGCCGAAGTGGGCCAGTTCATCTTCATCCAGCGGCTTCGGCCAGATGGCGAACATGATGCTCTTGCCGCCTTGGTTTTCGGGAAGGTCGGTGTTGAAGCCCATGCCGTGCCACAGCTCTTCGGTGATGAAGGGCATGAAGGGATGGAAGAGACGCAGCGTGTGGCCGAGCACGAAGTCGATGACGGCGAGGGTGTTCGCCTTGCGCTTCTCGTCGCTGCCTTGCAGCACGGCTTTGGAGGCCTCGATGTACCAGTCGCAGTACTCGCTCCAGAAGAAGCGGTAGAGCGTGGCGGTGGCGTCGCTGAAGCGGTATTCTTCGAGCGCGGTGCTGACCTCGGCGATGGCGGTGTTGAGGCGCAGGAGGATCCATTTGTCGTCGCTGCTGAGGAGCGCGGCGCTGATCTCCGTCTCGACGGCTCCGCCCTGCATCTGGCGGAAGCGGGCGGCGTTCCAGAGCTTGGTGCAGAAGTTGCGGCCGAGCTCGACGTTCTTGTCGTCGAAGCAGATGTCCTGGCCCAGCGGGGCGCTGCGCATGATGCCGAAGCGCAACGCGTCCGCACTGTAGCTGGCGATCAGCTCAAGCGGATCGGGTGAATTGCCGAGCGATTTGGACATCTTGCGGCCCTGCTTGTCGCGGATGATGCCGGTGAAATAGACGTTCTTGAACGGCAACTCGCCCATCCACTCGAAGCCCGCCATGATCATGCGGGCGACCCAGAAGAAGATGATGTCCGGCCCTGTGACGAGATCGGTGGTAGGATAGAAAGCCTTCAACGTGGAGGTCTTCTCCGGCCATCCCATCGTCGCAAACGGCCACAGCCAAGAGCTGAACCAGGTGTCGAGGACATCGGGGTCTTGTTCCCAGTTTTCGGGATCGGCGGGAGGTTCGACGCCGCAGTAGATGTCGGAGCTTGAGTGCTCAGTGCTCAGTGCTGAGTGCTCAGTTTTAGCTTTCCCCTGCTCAGAAGACTGAGCACTGGGCACTGAGCACTGAGCACTTGGTTTGCGATACCACACCGGAATCCGATGCCCCCACCAGACCTGGCGGCTGATGCACCAATCCTGCAGGCCGGTCATCCAGTGGTCATAGACCTTCGCCCAGCGGTCGGGGTGGAATTTCATCTCGCCGTTGGCCACGACGGCCTGGCTTTCCTTCACGCTCGGGTATTTGAGGAACCACTGCTCGCTCAAACGGCTCTCGATGGGCACGTCGGCACGCTCGGAGTAGCCGAGGTTGTTCTGATACGGCTCCTCTTTGACGAGGCTGCCGATTTCCGCGAGCAGCTCGGCGGCGCGTTTGCGGGCGGCGAAGCGCTCCATGCCGGCGAGGTCCTTGCCCGCGAGTTCGTTGAGCACGCCGTTCGGTTGCATGACATCGACAGCGGGCAGGTGGTGACGCTGCGCGATCTCAAAGTCGGCCTTGTCATGTGCGGGCGTGACTTTCAGCACGCCGGTGCCGAAGGTGAAATCGACATGCTCGTCGGCGATGATCGGCAGCAGCGCCTGATCTTCGACCGGCAGCGGACGACGCACATGTTTGCCGATCAGATGGGCATAGCGCTCGTCCTTCGGATTCACGGCGATGGCTTGGTCGCCGGGGATCACTTCGGGACGCGTGGTGGCGATGGTGAGCCAGGTGCCGGGTTCCTCGACGACCTCGACTTTGAAGTGATACATGATGGCGTTTTGCGCCTTCATGACGACCTCCTCATCGCTGAGCGCGGTGAGGGAGGACGGGCACCAGTTCACCATGCGCTTGCCACGGTAGATGAGGCCTTTTTTGTAGAGATCGACGAACACGCGCATGACGCAGGCGTTGTACTCGTCGTCAAAGGTGAAGCGCTCGCGACTCCAGTCGCAGGAGGCGCCGAGCTTCTTGAGTTGCTCGATGATGATGCCGCCGTGCTTCTCCTTCCACTCCCAGATCTTCGCCACGAGGCCCTCGCGGCCCAGATCGACGCGGTGCTTGATGACGCCCTGCTTTTTCAGCGTCTTCTCGACGACGTTTTGCGTGGCGATGCCGGCGTGGTCGGTGCCGGGCAGCCAGAGCACTTCCTTCCCCAGCATGCGGGCGCGGCGGGCGAGGATGTCCTGGATGGTGTTGTTCAACACATGGCCGAGCGTGAGGATGCCCGTGACGTTCGGCGGCGGGATGACGATGGAGTAAGCCGGGCGCTTCTCGCTCACACGAGCGGGATCAGCTTCAAAGCATTTGTCATCCAGCCAGCGCTGATACCAGCGTGATTCCACGTCGGCTGGGGTGTAGGTCTTGTCGAGTTCGGGCATAAAGGGCCGCCAAGATGGGGGAGTTTGCCTATTTTGCAAACCTCGCCTCGACCACCGCAAAATCCGTCACTGAACTCAGGGAACAAACTGCACCCGCAAGAGCTTTTCGGCTTCCACCTGCTGCTCTTTCAAGGCGGGATCATCCACACGGTTTTTTGACTCTGCTGGATCCTGTTCCGTGGCATAAAGTTCGCGGGCGATGACGCTCTTCGTTTTCCAGTCACGCCATTCGGTGTAGCGCACAGAGGCCGTGCGCACGCTGTAGCCCATGGCCTTCGGCTGTTTGTCAGGTTCACGATCATAGTAGGCGGGGCGTGGATGCTGGGTGAAGGCCGCCGCTTTGACGGACTGTGACGAATCAGCAAGAATCGGGGCGAGACTCTTGCCTTCCAGAGCCTTCGGTTGCGGAAGACCGCACAGCTCTACGAGTGTGGGAAAAACATCGACCAATTCGGCGAGCGCAGCGGTTTTCTTGCCGCGTTGGCTCGCACCAGGAGCGCTGATCATCAGCGGCACGTGCGCATCGAATTCAAAGTCAGACGTTTTGCCCCACAGACTATGCTCACCGATGTGATAACCGTGATCCGCCACGAAAAGAATGATCGTATTGCTTGCTGCAGGGCTTTTCTCCAGCGCCTCAAGCACCTTGCCAATCTGAGCATCCATGTAGCTGATGTTGGCAAAGTAACCGTGCCTCATCTCCGCCGCCTGTTCGGGTGTCACCGGGGTCTGCTTAGCCACTGGACCGAGGATCTCCGTGCTTTGATGAAAAGCGATCTCCGGCGCACCTTCAGGCCGTACACCCTTCAGTGGCGGCAACTTGGAACGATCATACATGTCCCAATATTTTTTCGGAGCGTTGAAGGGCGCATGGGGCTTCCAAAAACCGACGGCGAGAAAGAATGGACTCTCTTTTGACTCCTGCATCACCCGTTGGGCTTCGGCTGCGACACGACCGTCATAATAGGCCTCGTCCGGCACATCACGGCACTCGCAGATGGTCGTGGCTCCATAAACACGGCTGCTCAAGGTCGTCAGGTTGGGCGGCAATTCGCCGGTGATGAGCGGTTTATCATCGCCATGATTCGCATAGTGCAGAAACTCGTCCGCGCTCCATGAGCGGCGGTCGCCTTTCTCCGCCGTGTGCCAGTTGTGGAAGATTTTTCCCACGCAGCGTGTGGTGTAGCCATGTTCCTTGAACCACAGCGGCAGTGTCGTCACCTCGGGATTCAATTCACGAAAATGCGTGCCGTTATTCCAGAGTTTCAAAGTATCGGGGCGGCGTCCTGTGAGCATGGACGAACGCGATGGATTGCAAACCGCCTGCTGGCAGTAAGCCCGCTCAAACTGCACGCTCCGCGCTGCCAGCTTGTCGAGATTCGGCGTCAACGCCGTCGAGCCATAGGAGCCGATCTCAGGTCGGAAATCATCCGCCATGATCAAAAGCACATTGGGCGGTGCGGCATGAAGAGAACCGCCCAAGCAAACGAGGAGAAGCAAAATGGTTTATCGCTTGGTGCTTGGGACGCCACCGAGAGACGCAGCTTACAAGGCACCTTATCTTCAACTCACTGCCCCAGGCTCAAATACTCACGCACCGTGTGATTCATCGCACGTCTCGCCGGTGGGAAACACTCCGCTACTTTCTCAAACGTCTCCACCAGCGCAAATTCCTCTGCCAGCACATGCTCGCGTGCCGAGTCTAGATGGCTGACGACCACCTGCTCATAATAATCCACATCCGGTGCCCCACGACGCTCCGCTCGACGATGCAGGAAGTCAGGATAGAGACAGGTCAACACGAGAAACTGGTTCGCACACTGCACATGCAGGAAAAACTTCTGATGTCGGCTTGCACTCTCGATCGCCTCTAAATAATCGACACTGTAC
>Ga0114966_10004905_pt1 | contig 11413 bp, 13 predicted proteins | sample M_130207_XF_Meta_FD_87029 | JGI IMG/M metagenome (GOLD analysis project Ga0114966, IMG submission 87029) | Freshwater microbial communities from Lake Montjoie, Canada to study carbon cycling - M_130207_XF_MetaG | ecosystem: Environmental > Aquatic > Freshwater > Lake | place: Lake Montjoie...
CCCACTCACATCAATAAGTTGACCACGGAAGTCGATGATACCTTCGGCGTGTTTGCTGACAAGTTCAGGCCAGAGCGGCTTGCTGTTCTTCATAGTTACCACGGCAAAGCCGCTGCGCCAGTTGACCGGGCCGTCTTCAAGGTAGTCGATGAACTGCGGCCCATCAATCTCAGCAAGCGTACCCGTGTCAACGCCCCACCGAGTGCCATTATAGTCATTAAACGGCGTTACTTTAAGGCTGTGTAGATGGCCGGTGATAGTTGTGACGCCAGAGTTGACCGTGTTGTTGTGAGTAGCGTGAACGCCGCCCTTGTAGCGGTGTTTGACCACTACGTTGTCTGATAACCAGCAAGACCAACATGGATGCCATTTTGGGAAATGGTCTTTGAGCGCCGTGCCGCCGACGCCTTCAAATTGGGGTGCAGCTTCTGACAGGCGCGACTCAAAGCGCGAGTCATGGTTACCCAAAGGCCATATCAGTTGCGTGTGATGGCGGGCCTTCTCGCAAGCGTCTTCGATTTCTTTAAGCGCCTCTTGGCAAGCGTCAAGTTCCTGCTTTACGTTTGGGACCGAACTCCAATTTATTCTGACGTGTCTGCTGATCGAACTTCCGTCAAAAATATCGCCGTTGGCGACTACAACGTGCGGTTTAAGTTCGTTTATCGCCCATAACAAGCCCTTGAAGGCAGTTGTCCTAATGCCAGGCCAGAAGTGTGCGTCAGAGAAAATGATCGCAATGCCATCAGTCAGGCCAGCTTCGTGGCGGGCTTTTTGGATATGGACTGCTTTGCCACTTTTTAAATTGATGTTTAACTTATTTTCTATTGCGCGCCGTCGAGTGTGAACACGGCGTTCAGAAAGCCCAGTGGCTTTGGCTACTTTAAGTGGTGATTTGTGCTCGTCCCATAACCGCAAAAACTCTTGGTCCGTGATTTTTGGTGTCATTATTCTTCATCCTTTTAGGAGAAGCATCCCAAATACCACAGTTTTGTTGCGGTTGGGTGACCCCCCGAGGTCGTCAGGGGGTCAGATCATTACTCGTCGGTCTGTTCGTCAAACTCTTCAGCTTCCTCTTCCTCTTCGTCTTCAGCGTGAGTTTGGAAGAGTGCGTCAGCGGTCGAAGAAAAAAGCGAAGACAGCGTGAACTCGTTGATGTTCGATGCTTTAGCAACCAAGAAGGCGACCGAGAACAGAGCGTTCAGGGCGTCAACTGGCTCAGAAGCGTCAATAGCGGCAAGGATGTCGTCTTTCATGTGAGGCTCCAAGAAAAGGAACTTCATCTTACAAACTAACGATGACTTTTTAATGACCTTTCATTAGCATGGTCAGCAGCATCATAATGATGGCCCCGCCGCCCGTGATCAGGATCTGCTCTAGACGCTTGATCCGGGCGTGGATACCGCGCGTTTCTTTCTCGATACCTTCGTACCGGATTGCACAGACGTCCACGTGGGCGTCAATTTTGTAATCAACTTCAGATAATGTAACCATCATGGGACCAAAATTAAGGTTGTTGCTGACTGTTGCCGGCTTGAGCGGCGATCAATGCGGCCATTCTAGCTTGTTGTGGTGTCATCGGTATGTTGCCGCGTAGCATATTCAACCTCTGCATTGCAGGGGTTAAATAATTTTGAACCGGAACGCTTTGTTCAACAGCGTTGGCAAATTGCCCTAAACCATACGCAGTTTCGCCCATGAGTCTTGGACTCATAAACGGTGCTGCCGCCAAAGTTGCCGGATTGGTTATGCTAGAAGCTAACGTACCAAGACCAGCGGCTTGCCCCGCAAGGTTGCGCGGAATCGGGCTGCTCATGGACTGACCAGCCAAGGCTGTCATTATATCTCTGCCGCCTTGTTGCTCTAATTGGTTGGCTAACTGAACTCGTTGACCGTAATTTGTGTTGACGTTGTTGCGCGTCAACGACTGCAATTTTCTCATTGCAGTATCGGCAGAAGCTCGTTGACCAAGAGACAAAGCTCGTTCAATTTCTCTAATTAGATCTGACGACTCTGTGTACGCTTGCATTGTTCTTGCGTACACTGGAGCTTGGTTTGAAATTTCATTCCGTATTGAATTATAAATAGTGCTTGCGACACGTTGCGCTGCTCTGTTTTCAAACGGTATGGTTTCTTGGATTGCTCCAATCCGTTGTTTCAAAGCATCCATACCTTCTGGAGTATGGAATTGAACAGGATCAAGTTGTCTCCACTGATCAACAACGTCCCTAATTTCTTGCAAAGCCTGTGCTGCTCTTGGGTTAATCGGTTGCCCGCGATATTGACCAACATCGCTGGCTTGTGTTATAGCGTTGTCAATGTTGTTGAAATTTAAAACAGTCTGATCTCGTGAAACGTCAGCCATACCAGAACGGTACTCTGCTTGGCGAGCCTGACGAATATTTTCTAAATTTGCCCTTGCATCATCCAAGACATTTGTCATTGGAACATTCCCGCGCATATTTTCCAGAAACGCTTGGTTACCAGTTTGACCGGAACGAAATGCGGTTCTGACCGTTTCTGGGCCAGCCCCGGTGGCTAAACCAATTACGGCAGCGGGTCCTTGCGTAACAACAGGAGCAGCAAGCCGTGCTGCGCCAACCAAGGCGTTGACAGGGTTGGTAATTTGGGAGGTTCTTGCTAATGCTTGAGAAGTTTGCGGAAGTCGAGCCAACCGAGCGGCAGCAGACCCACCGCCAGCAAGCATAGATACATCACCCAAAACACGGAAAGGGTCAGACTCCATTGTCTGGGCAAACCCGCTAGGCGTACCATAGGTTGAGGCGTACTCCTGACCAACAGCAGATGCAGCAGCCCTAGCGCGAGCAGCGGCTTCTGGATTTAGATCGTACCTGTCAATGTAAGCGCGAATACTAGCCGGCAACATATTTTGTAAGCCACCTGCGGCAACGTCTAACACACCAGTCGCAGTTTGGATTGGGTTGGTTACTGCTTCGTACAATCCCCCAATTGTGTTTTTATACAAACTTTTAGGAGCATTCATAACCATTTTTAAAGGATCAAAACCTTTTTTGGGTTTGATGCCTAATTCTTCTGGCGTAAATTCCCTTGGCGTTATACCAAGCTCTTCGGGTGAAAACTCTTTAGGCATGATTAAACCTATTGTTCAATGTATTTGCCATTGGTCTGAAGAACGTATGTTTTGCCGTTTTTTGTTACTTTTGGTGGCAACAAATTAATGTCGGTGGCGGCAGGTTGGGTAGCAGGAACCGCAGGAGCGGCTTTAGCGGAATAATCAACAATCACATCTTCTGGGTTTAAATTGGCACGTTTTGCCATTTCGGTGTATTGATTTTTGATTCGTTCTGCACCTGCTCTTTGAGCTTTGTAAAGATTGTTTGCTTCATTAATAAAATCTTTTCTAAGATTTTCCGTAAGTCTTTGACCGGTCTGAACTTTGTTAACTGCGCCTTGTACGCGCTCACCAAACGAACCGGAAGCAGCGGCAGCAGCAAACTCGCTTTCACGCACAACAGATGTGGGGTCAAGCAATTTGATGTAGTTGTAAAGCAAAGACATATCACCAGCGCCAGTTTGCGCGGTTGTAGTGATCTTGGTGTGAGCGTCCTGTACCGTTCTAAAATCTTTAGTCAAAGCAATATATTCATCCCTCAATGAATTTGGGTTGACCCTATCTGGTTTTTCTGCCGTAGGCGCGTACCTTCCAGGATTTCTAAGCCTTTCTTCGTTAGTAACAAAAACCAGTTGTTTCGTTTCTCTGTCAAACGCACTAATTGGAGCGGCAGGAGTGGCAGGGGCGCGGCCCCATGTTGCTTTGTCTTTGACCCATTGGGTATAAGTTCCTGTGTACCCTTGCTTTCTGGCGAATTCGTAAGATTGAACGTCAGCAGGCAGACTTTCTTTTGTTTCTCTTGCTATTTTTTCTTCAATTTGTTTTCGGCGAGTATCTCCAACGGGCAGCGCGTTTGCTTCTGCTTGCAACACAGCAAGAGAACTTGGGGCATTTTCAGTTTCTTTTTTAATTGCTCGATCAAGTTCATCGCGGCGAGGATCGCCCGGAGGCAAAGCATCGCGCTCTGCTTGCTTCATGGCAAGAGAACTTAGGGCGGTTTGCGTTTCTTTTTTAATTTTTTGATCTAGTTCAGCGCGCCTAGGGTCACCCGGAGGTAAAGCATCTCGCTCGGCTTGCATTACAGCAAGAGAACTTGGGCCAGAAGGAGTTGCCCCTTTAATTCTACTGGTCAATTCTGTTCCGTAAGTCGGGCTTTTCGGATTCATGTCAATTGTTAGTACTTGATTATTTAAATCAAATACTTGAGGCTTGGGAGAAACTTCTGCAACTAATTTATCTCTAATTCCAATTTTAAGTTGAAGCCTATCGGCGGCAAGTTTGTTTCCTGGGTATTGGGCAAGAACATCTTCCAGTTGATCAATTTCTTGTTCAATTTTAGCCAACCTGCCCGTCGCAAAAGATGTTGGCGCTGCTGCTGCGCCCGCTGGCGCTGGCTGCTCAGTCGAAAGAGGAAACGGCCGAACTTGAGCAGTTGGAATTGCCGTTGTGTTGACTCCACCGGCTGCGGGCGCCCCTAAAGCGTTTTGGGTTGGTGTTGGCACGGGTGTTCCTAAACGCATTCCTAAAGCGTTTTCTTGCGCCGCTGGTGTTCCCGCTGAAGTTCTGCCAATTGTAGGCTGCGGACGTATTTGAAAAGCTTGAGCTTTAGCGCGAATATTTTCAATTAACTTGTCACCGTTTGAAGCAAACGATTCTAGTAAAGTATAAAACGCTTGCGGATCGTTTTTAGTTTGCGCAATTGCCTCTAGAGCTGTATTGACATCTAACCCTTGAGACGCAAAATATTTGCCTGTTCTTGTTTTAGGATTGTAAGAATTAGAAACTATTGATGCAAGTTCTTCCGGGGTTTGCGCTTGACCCATCAATCCTCTTGAGCGGGCAAGTTCCGCTGTTAACAATTCAGATTCTGTTTTGTCAAAAGTACCTTGCTCTTTCCGCATTTCAGCAATGCTTTTTGCGTACTTAATCCCTGCTTCCGGGGAAATGCCGTATACGCTACGAATAAATTCCGGGCTTGTTTGATCTATATTTTTAGGGTCGGAAAACAGTTGTCTAAGCGCGTTAATAGATTCATCTTCACGCTGCGCCGCAGACAATTTATATTGAGCTAACGCATTCTGGTTCTGAGCGTTCTGAATTGCGGCGAATTTGCTGTAGGACGTCAGCGGGTCTTCAAGTTGAAGAGGCCGAACGCCAAGGGCGAGGGAGTAGTCTGCCATGATTAATCCTTACCTAGGCATTTCAATATAATTGTACCCTTGACCACCACCGCCATAAGCAAGCCTGTTCATATACTGTTGATTTTGCATATAATTCAAACCAGTCCCAAGCGCGGAGTTTAGGGCGTTTGCCCCGCCAATATACCCAGACGCTCTAGCTTGACCAATGTTGCCATAACCAGTTGCGGCGGCGTTTCCAAAATTCCCTACTGCCGCTGTGCTTGCAGAGGTTGCCGACATTCCTGGGCCAGTTGCGTAGCCCATAAGCGGGTTCAACTGATTAGCTCGATTAGTTTGGTAACGGTCGTACGCTTTTTGAAACTCTAGCGAACCCATCTCCTGACCGTATTTTTGCGATCCTTTAAGGGTAGCGCCAGACAACAAGCCACCTCTTGCCGCAGCACTGCGGTCAAGTGCTTTCACGCCTTCAGACAGCCGAAAAGCGTAGCCGGGGTCGGCTTCAAAATCCGACATCCTAAAATCACGGGCGTACTTACCAAAATCAGGGGAGTTTGGGTCTGTTACAAACTCAGAAGTTGCGCCTTCAGCGGTTGCTGCTGGGGATTGAATACCTAACAACGTCATCAAACGATTTTGAGACGCGAGTCCAGCTTGTCTAAATGGTTCGTTGAGCGATATTTGACGATTTAAGGCATCTTCTTGAGCTTGAATACCTTGTCTGGCCGCCTCAGCTTGAGCCTTTGACGCTTTATTAACCGAATACGCGCCGACAAGGGCAGATCCTGCAATTGCTGTTGCTACGGCAGACATGACAACTCCTGTTCTTTAAGTTTGACGCCCGAAAGCGCAAGTGCTTGACGATAGTCAATAGTTGCTTCTACGCCGATGTTTCCGCCCTTGCAGCCTTCAAAATCAACCAAAGCAACCAAGTCAATATCGCCGTTTGGTTTCATTACCATTTCGGCGTTGGGGAACAAAGAATGGTTTGTAAAACGCCCAGCTTGCGTACGCAGACCACCGACGCGGGCCTCACAAATAATACCACCAGCGTTAATCGGATGAGTCACAAACAGACCTTTACCGTCAATCGGAGAGTCCGAAACTCTCGTGACAGAATTGTCTACCCAGATTTGATCGTCAGTGTTTTCAACCTGTTGACGCGCCGTTTCAGCGTCAATCCCAGTTTGTTCTAACATCATTAGGTAGTCAATACGATCAGCGGTTCTAGCTGTTTGTTCAACCGCAAATTTTGCTTCGTAGTCTGCCCGCCAGTCTTCGCTTTTTTCAATAAAATAAGATTCAACTTCGTCAGAATTTTTAAGGTCTGTGGCGTAAATGTTTTGCCACACCATGTCTTCAACAACGTACCCAATCTTGCGTCCAGGCTTGCCGACAAAAATCATCGGGGCGCTTAAGATTTGCGCTTCACCATCATCATTGGTGACCATCACTTTACCGCGCAACAGCAAATTCAAATGGTCGTATTTTTGACGGTGACCAATTGCTAACGTGCCCGCCGGCATGAAGACTTCGCGGATACAAATACCCGGCCCAAAATGATGCACTACTGGGCAGTCAGTTTGTGGGTGCTTTAGCAACTGTTTTTCCGCGTCTTCTATCTGACTTACAATAGATAGCGCGTGCTGCCCAGTGGTTACCATATCGTTCAAGAAATCTGCCTTCCACTTGCTCTGATGTTAATAGAATTTGCGGTTCCGGCCAACGTGGAAATAAAATCACCTACGTTTAAAACGTGGCCTACAATCTCTGGAAAGGTGTAGGTTTCGTTTGGTTGCAAGCGCCTAGAACTTACCACCAAATTTGAGCTTGACGCAGAACCACTGTTCTGTACCAAGTTGACGTTTATAGTAGCAACAGCGCCGCCATAATTTGTGGCCGTAAACTTGTCCACAATTGTGACCAAGTTCGTAGACGTATACTGCGTTTGCTGCGACGCAGGTATCGTCTTGGACTCAATTAAGGCTGTTGCTGTTACGGTCATGGCGCAACATAAGGTGCAATCGGCCCATAAACGCCGTTAATACAATTTTCGTATATTTGACGCCCGTATGGTTCTGGGTCCAAAGGATTTGCAGAAAACTCAAATTGCTGCCCAGTGATTTTGTCGGTCAAAGTGACATTGACAATTGTGTTTTCTGGATTGCCCCAGATGGGATTTGAAACAGTGTAATTGTCAAGCATTATATTGTCCTAATCCAAAGAGTTGTTGCTTCAGCATTATCAGTAACCGGATTAGTGGCATATCCTAAACATTTCCAAGTTCCAGCTCCTGGCCCCGCGAATGAATTAGTACCGTAAGCGTTGCTGTAAATCAAACTTCCACCGCTAACAGTAGATCCAAATAGTACAGGGCCAGAGGCTAAAGGGTAGAAAGCAAAAATCAAGGTTCCAACGCCGCCAGAAGAAGGAACAGATGGCGCGCTGCTGGCCCATGCTGTTCCGGTGCTGGTCAATACGTTTCCGGCTGTCCCTGGCGAGGTTAATCCAGTCCCTCCGTTGGACGCCGCCAAAGTCCCGGCAACTGTTATAGCGCCAGTTGTTGCGGTACTTGGAGTTAACCCAATTGATGCAAAAGATATTGAAGAAACAGCGTTTGTTGGCAAAGCAATACTAGAGCTAACCCAAGAAGTTCCATTGCTTGTCAAAACATTTCCGTTTGCCCCCGGAGCCGTCAATCCAGTGCCTCCATTTGCGGCTGGCAACGCGGTTCCAGAATATGCAAGAGACAATGTGCCAGCCCCGGTAACGGGGCTTCCAGTAACCGTAAACAAGGCAGGAGCGGTTAACCCAACAGACGTTACTGTGCCGGCTGAAGCTAGGGCAGAAATTTCGTCAACAACCCAAATTTGCACATCGTTTGCGTCGGTCAACTTGAACTTATATGACGTGCCAGGAACTAGCCAAACATTTGCCTCACCCCTAGAATCTAAGATGATCGGGTTGGCGTTTGATGTGGTTCCGGTTGAGTCTGTATAAGTTGCCAACAAAGTAGTCGTGCCAGCGGCGTATGTGTACAGCTTCCCTCCCGCCAACGGATTGCCATTAGCATCAAAAAATTGCTGTTTGGCGTTTGGAGTTAACTTTGTGGTTGGCACAATTACCTCGGAATGAATGTCATGTTTGGAGCGGAAACATACGTTACTCGTAGCTGGTCAAACGGAGACAACGTAAACATACCGTAATAGCTACCGGTGTCGTAATAAGTAACACCGTCGCGAGAAAATTCTAGTTTTGAAATGCCGCCGCCAGAAATCATTACATCGCCGCTGTACGTTTGGTTGTTAACGTACACAAAAGGAGACGCCGTTACAGTAATCGCAGACGGTAAAATATTGTAGTTATACAGCCCGGATACGTCAACGGAAGACATCCCACCCGAAGGTGGACCAACTTGCAGGTCGGTCAACGTCGTTGAGTTAGCCCCAGAACCCGTGAGAGTAAACAGAGACAAAAAAAATCGGTACCAAGCCCGATCAATATATCCGGTTCTAGGATCTGTAAGCGGAACCCTTGGCGGGGTAATTTGGGTGGTATCAGGCATTGGTTCCGCTCATAATCAGTTCCGCACCCATAATAACCGTTTTGACCGGATCTGTTCCAGAAACTTCGTAAACCCGGTCACGCAACTTTAACGTCATGCCAAGACGCCGCCAGAATACCCGCTGCTGATAGACGCCAATCTTGCCAACTGGCGACCAGTGTTCGTTTGACCAAGTGTGGCCGCCGTCATCAGACCAACGCAGCATTACTTGGGGATCTGACCCTTGACCAGTGTTTAACCCAACGCCGGTTTCGCAATCAAGTTGTAGGCTATGGTGCGCGGTACGCTTTAGGTTGTTCTGACCAGTTGGCAACGCCCGCCAAGACCGCAACCATTTCTGGATACTGCCGTTGTCGGCGTACACATCTAGGTCAAAAGCGTAAATGTTGCCGTTGGCATAGTCGCCAACAACAATCTGATTGTTAAACGACATCTGACAGTTGCTGCGGTGGCGGGTAAAGTCACCGTTTACCCAACCAGCCCGCTCGTGCCACGATTCCGTCGCCGCGTCGTACACCCACGTAGCGTTGCCCGTTGGGAAAATCAGCACATAGAAAGAATGACCGTCTTGCTGGTATGTGTAGGCGATTGCGTCAGAGATGTCGCTGTACTGCTGGATCTGCCATTCAATTGCATGGGTTGAGATCCGCTGGCCGGTGTAACCGTTAGCACGATAGACCATGCCCTGCCCGCGACGGTCGCGCCCAAGCCAAAACATCCCGTTGTCCATCTTGGCAACAGAATATGGCGCGGCGCAACCGAGCTCGTTAAACGCGCCTTGAATGCGCTCCAACGGAAAGTCAGGGTTTGCAGCATCGTACCAAACTTCAATTGAATTGGTGCCAAACGCCCATACCTCACGGAAGTTTGCGGCCACCGCAATCAAACCATCGGGCGAACCTTCGGTGCTGGCAAACTCAAGCGGATCAATAGACGTACCGTCTAGCAGAGCAGTCACCCACAACTTCTGGCTGTTTGGCTCGTTGAATACAAAGTATCCATCCAAATAACAGACGGTTACAGCGCCGGGAAAGTCTGGATCGGTAATTTGACCAAAAACATTGGTGGTGTTGTTGTAGATGTAGCTAGGGCCGTTAGCCGCGATAAACAACTGGGTGCCGTTGTCAGCCAAGCTAACAGGACCAGTGCCGGCCACTGTACCCAGAAGCGTTGCGGTGTAGCTTTTGTTGATCTTGTACAACTGAGTGCCACTAACGACAAACGCGGTGCTGTCATCAGACGAGTACGCCCACAAACCCCTGATTGGTCCAGTGCCGATTGTTGCCAGCAGGTTTAGGCCTGGAGCTCTGTTTAAGAATGCGGCTTCTTTTCCGGCCTCCGGCACAATTTCTGGGAACAAGTTTACCATTCTGTTGTCGGCGGCGTTGACCGACCGAGCAACGTATGCCGACCCCAGAATCGGCGTTTTCATTCTGGAACCTTATGTCTTTTGTCATACATTGTGGCAAAAGGATCTTTGCCACCTTGTCCACGCATTAAAGCATGGGCGTATGCTTTATCCCAAATTTGATCCGTCGCTGGTTTCCCAGACAACAAATGATTTATTTCTTCTTTTGTTAATGTTGGAACTAACAATGGAAAATGAATGCCTTCTATTTCTCCTGCCAATTCAGTTGAACGGGATGGCCTTCCCTCTTGATCAACAGATGGCAATTCACCAAAATAACCAAGTCCTTTATATCCAGGAGCGCCCGCTTCCCTGCGCAATTTTGGCATATTTTGCCATGCAAGCATATTAGATATTTTATCGTCTAATAATGCGTTATATGGCATGATTAATAATTCCCAGCGTAAACGTTGAACCGCTGGCGTGTCGCAACGATTGCGTAAGGCATTGACATCACATCGTCAGGGTTGTTGATGCGCTTGAGGTTGCGCTTGCTAGTCATAGCAATACGCTGCACCTGCGGCGAGGGCTCAACGCCAAACTCGGGCGCGATCTCCATCGCCAAGTTGTAGGTGAACGCCCGCAGATACCCCGGGGGGAAGGCCAGCGTGGTTGATAGCGTTGCCGGTTGCGTCAACTCCTCAACGCTAATAAAGTGAAACTCTAACAGGCGTGTTGGTTTGGGATAGATGTAGATGTCAATGTCAGGATAGGTCATGTTTACGAACATGACCTGCGGATACGTAGACGTTACGGTCTTAACCGCAATACCATCATATTGCTGTTGGTTGATCAGCTTGATCCCGTAAGACACATTCGTCTGCGGATCACGAAAATACGTTGCGTCATCAACCAGAATGGGGCGAACAGCAGTACCATTTAGACGTACCAAAGACCCTGATGGGCCAAGCGTGGCGTTGATTGAACCAACAGGCCAATTAACGATTTGGTCTATGGTTGAGAACACCGACAACCGCTCAGTGTTCCAACTGTCAATCATTTGATTCATCGCCATCAGTGAGTCTTGCGACACTGACGCCGAAGTGGTTTCACCTTCTGCCAGAACCCCCAACAAACGCAGGGCGCGATTGATCTGATCGCCAGCGGAATATGTTGCCATCGTAAACCTCAAGAGGAGGGGCCGAAGCCCCGCCTGTTAGCTTGCGCTGTGGATGATGCAGAAGTTAATTACAACCGCTTCAGAATATGAA
>Ga0114966_10004909_pt1 | contig 11411 bp, 9 predicted proteins | sample M_130207_XF_Meta_FD_87029 | JGI IMG/M metagenome (GOLD analysis project Ga0114966, IMG submission 87029) | Freshwater microbial communities from Lake Montjoie, Canada to study carbon cycling - M_130207_XF_MetaG | ecosystem: Environmental > Aquatic > Freshwater > Lake | place: Lake Montjoie...
ATAATGGGGATCATATTAACTTTACCTATATCAACAGCGAGAATGTAAAAATCAATTTTGATGAGATGGGTTTTGATGGATGTTTAATTTTGAATTGGCCCGACAGCAGCAAGAAATTCCAAGCTGAAATATTAACCAAAGAATCATTAAGTATTGCAGAGCAAGGCTATATAGAAAGAACCATTGAAGAAATCATCTACACAGAGAATTTAAAGGAGCTGAATGTAAATCAGGAGTCCCTTAAAAATGCGCATGTTCGTGTTTCATTAAATTCTAAGCAGATGGAACATGGCATAGCAAAGGAAAGCAGTTCAGGAGTAACGACAGGCATTGGAATTGCCACGAGTGTATTAATTTATTTTTTCATTTTCATTTATGGCTCACAGGTAATGCGTGGCGTTATGGAAGAGAAAACAAATCGAATTGTGGAAGTAATTATTTCCTCGGTAAAACCATTTGAGTTGATGATGGGAAAGATCCTTGGTATTGCCTTGGTGGCGCTAACACAAATGGCCTTATGGGTAATTCTATCTACTATTGCTACTGGCGTGGTTGGAAACCTGATGGGAACTTCAATGCAAAGTGGAGGCCAAGCGCAACAGTTGTTTCAAGCGGCACCACAAGGAGGAAGTGAGCTTGATTTTTTAAAGATATTTGCTTCTCTTAATCTGGGGCTACTTGGCTTCTCGTTTATTTTCTATTTTATTTTTGGATATTTGTTTTATGCAGCACTATTTGCTGCAATTGGATCTGCCGTGGACAGTGAAACGGAACTCCAACAATTTACATTACCTGTAACCTTGCCTTTGGTTTTTTCGTTTATCCTCACGATATCGTTGATTCAATCTGATCCAAACGGAAGCACCTTATTTTGGATTTCAATGCTCCCCTTTTCTTCACCTGTTGCTATGATGGCAAGAATTCCATTCCTTGAAGCTGAGAATTATTGGCAATTAGGCCTATCGATGTTTGTTTTGGTTCTTTCGTTTATCGGAACTGTTTGGTTAGCAGCCCGTATATATCGAACAGGCATATTAATGTATGGTAAAAAAGCAAGCTGGAAAGAAATCTATAAATGGTTATTCTATAAAGGATAAGTAAAACGTATAAATTAATTAAATTCAAACCACCTTAGAGTATAACAAATATCACTTAGTAACCACCCTCTCTTTTACGGAAGAACCACTCTGCGGTGAGGGTGAAAATTAGAAAGCCAAAGATCCACTTTAGATTAATGAGATCTTGCAATTGCTGACGCTCGTAACTTACAGGTTTAATGATTTCGTTGGAGTTTATAGCCTTAATTATTTGCTGCATTTCTGAAGGATAAAATAATTTACCATTATTAATAGACGCTAAAGATGCAAGCAGCTGATGGTTAGCTACTGTTTCTGTAAATTCAGCCTGAAGTGGAAATACCGTAAACTGGCCAGAGGTTGATTCTGGCTTTCCACCTACAATAGTATTGGCGGTATAGCGATAAGCGCCAATAGGTAAAATACCGCAATCGAGATGGTATACCTTGACACTTTTTGAAAATTGAAAATCAAAAGATTTGCCCCCTTCGTTAATCACTTTTAGCCCTACATCCGATTCATTGGTCAGCTCATAACCTGGTGTATATACTTCTGCATCGAACATCACATTTTCGTTTTCTTCAAACGTTTTTTGAGTGGACGTAATCCGCAATAAACGCTTATCTTCCTTTGCAGATAGATATTGTATAACCTTAGTCATTACTTCATTTGACGCTTTTTGGGATTGGGTTTGCGCATATTCCTGCAGTCGCCACCTCCAAAACCCTTCACCACAAATAATTCCCGTTTTATACTCATTCGCTTTGCTAAATAAAATCAATGGCATATCAGTTTGTGTTGCACCGATCTGTTGTTTAAATAACATATTAACATCACCAGCGGTAGTATAATTTCCGAAAGGAGTTTGAAGTGGAGGGAAATTTATACTATTGTTAAGTGTCTCTTCACTAAATGAAAATAAATTAAACTCCTTATTTACTTTTGGTATGGCGTCGTTGGTGTTTCCGCGATTATAAGAGATACTCAAACCCTCGTTAAGGCTATTGAATACAGGTAGGTTAGATTGGCTTCCGAGAATATAAAGACGAGGCACTTTGCATTTCGATAATGTTTCAAGAAGATTTTTGGATGATAAATCAACTGATGGAATTTGGTGTAGAATAACCAAAGTATATTCACGAATAAAACTTGATAAGTCGCTGGACAAATCACGAGCGTAAACAATATTTACCTCATAATTTTGATTGGCCTCTATCGCATTTTTTATCGCACCTAAATCTGGATGTGGCGCATTGGCAAGCAACATTATTTTCTGACGACCATCAATTACATCAATATATATATCCTTTACGTTATTGAGATAACTCAACTCGCCTTTTTGATGGCTTACGGTAATGGTGTATCGTTGCATGCCTTTAGCTTTAGCATTAAAGTTAAGCAAAAGTGTTTTCGTAAAACGTAAATTATTGGCTACAATACTTTGCACAGACTCCAATTGACCATTGTGAAATACAGAGACAATAATATTACTTCCATTATATCCATAAGCTGCAGCCTCAATTTCAATTGGAAATGAATTTCCGAGATAGGCAATCGAATTTGTTCGAACTCGCTTCACTAAAACATCACGCGGTAGAGTAGTGTCGCCAAGTGCGATAGTATATACCGTCGTTCTTAATTTTTTATTTGAATATACTGGATTACTGCCTTGATTATAAATGCCATCGCTAGCCAAGATGACGGCTCCTAGATTTTGCCCTTCAAATTTATCATACACAGCATCCAAGACTGCACTAATATTTGTTTGTTTATCATCATAATTAATCTTTGGATCATCGTTCAATTGTTTTCCAAAGCTATAATATCGCACATCGAAGGTCTCGCTTAATCTGCTTTTCAATACTTCCAGATTCTCCAAATAGCTAGTCTGATAAAATGTTGAGTCCTTATTTAAAAGAACCGAACGCGAATTATCTTGAGCTAAAACAATTACAGGTTTTTGAACCTCACGCTGAAACGATTTAATTAAAGGCGAAAGAAGTAAAAAAGATAAGACAAAGATTGAAATAAAACGGAGCGCTGTCATCCACCAAATTAGTTTCGTGTTTGGTTTTTCGGTTTTTCGAAGCAACTTATACGGATAAAGTGCAAGTGCATAGGTAATGCCTATCGAAAAACAGCCAAAAATAAACCACCACGGTTTCTCGGTAATCAGGGTAAATAATAACACAGAGCGAAAATAATAAAGATTTAGCGATTGTTCAGATGACTTGTACTAACGATAGAAACTGCAAGCCCATTCTATAGTTTTCTGCACCGGGATGAATTCAAATTTAAGCATAGCCTTAATTTTCGAACTATCGTATTCGTATTTTTGGAACGCAGCGCGTGTAGTTTCTTCCGTAAGTAGGGGTGGTTTTCCGCTTATTGCACTTACAATGGCTAGAAATTTTTGACCAATATTTGCTAACCAGAATGGCGTTTTTATAAACGGCTTTCTATTCTTAAAACAGTACGCAGCCACTTCATAAAATCTTTTGAATGCATAGTTTTCAGATACAAGAATAAAACGCTCATTAAAAATATTTGCATCAATCAATCGAATTATACATTGACTTACATCTCGCACATCAACAAAACCATTGACACCTGACGTATAAAAACGTATACCACGAGCAGCTGTTTCAAACATTTTTCCACTTCCTCTTTTATAGTTGCAGACCCCAATAATAATTCCTGGATTTACAATAACAGCATTTAAACCTTCCTGAATTCCTCTCCAAACCTCCATTTCAGCGGTATATTTACTTTCGGCATAAGCCGTATTATTATGATTGTTTTCCCATTTTGTTTGTTCGTTAATTTGATGTTCCTTTTCGTTCCTTCCAATGGCTGCGATGCTGCTTATATAACCAAACTTTTTAACACCAAAATGAAGTGCCAAATTTACCATATTAGCGGTCCCCTCCGTATTTATCAAATGCATTAGCTCACGGTCCTTTTTATGAAAAGAAACTATTGCAGCACAATGAATCACCTCCTCAACGCCTTCAAAAGCGAGTTCCAAGTCACCCAACTCTAAAATGTCAACTGTAAACCACTCAAGATTTTCAAGTAGTTTGGAATCCATACTATTGGTCGATGCAATAAATTGAAACTCTTCCATGTTACTGGTTTCTCGCTTTAATGCACGAACTTTTTTATGTTGCTTAAGCAAATCACATACTATATAAGAACCTAAGAAACCTGTTGCTCCACTTACTAAAACCATAACCTTTTTTTATTTTATAAAGAACGCATCGCTTAAGGCAATATGCAACCGCATTAGTTCAGTCTTCCCATCATCATTATCGGCACAAACTAATACTGTAAATTCGTTAGTAGCAATAAACTCATCAATACAAACAGATTCAATTTTCTTCCCTTTAAAGAATTCTGGAACAATAATCTCCGTTATTTTAATGTCGCTGCGTGCAATTTGTGTAGTAAAATTCTGCATTACCCCTAATAGACTTCCTTTTATTTTGCCGTCATCATAGCCATTAGAGGTGTCTTCTGCTGAAGCACAAAAAATCATAACATCGGTTTCTGGCAAATGTACACATCCTGTAAATCCGGTATTTATGTTTTCAATTTGTGGTAAATCCAAAAAATGAATGTCTAATTGCTTCTCAATATTTAATTGTTTACGATTCCAATTTGTAATTATCAGTTGATTGCTATGGTTATTATCACCTCGATTAAGCAGTATAACTTTATCGTCAACATTGCATGCCCCTTCAATATTTACTTGAGATGTAATGCTACGAAGCATTTCGTACATGTCATAAAAATTCAAATACTCTAACTCATCTTGCGAAGCTAGGTTCAGTAAAATCCCAACATCACGAACTTCAGGCAAAGAACCCGATCCAAAAGCCAATAAATGACTAGGTGGAACAAGAGTTACAGCTTCAAGATCTGGCTTTATCTGTTTTATTATTCGTTGGTTATTATCCGTAGGTCGGTCGAATAAACGAATAGCATTAATAATATCCCAATTATTATTAAGCTCATACAAGAAATTACTGTCGTCGCCAATAATATAAATTTTATCCTGCCATTTTTCAATTCCTGATCCTGAAGGGATGTTATCGAATATTTTCGATTGAAGCAGCTCAAGTTTCATTTTATTATCAATTATGGTGCTAAAATACATGTTAGAGTTATTGTAAAAAAAATAAAAACACTTTATTTATATCTCCTACACCATCTGTTCGAATCAACGCTATAGAAATTGAAGTTGAAAATCAGCTTGCTTGATTAAAACAAATCCAATTTTATCTTTTTTAGGAATTTCATTATTATTTAGTTCACCTTAAAATGGAGTGATGCCATAAATTTAATTTATTTTTAAATGATATTTTGCAATTCGAAATAAAATAAGCGTTCAAATAAAAATACACAAATACTTTTTATCCCTGTAATGAAATATCCTTCATCGATGAAAAAACATTGAATAAAGAAAATAATTGCATTTTGCTTTTCTTTGCTTCATCCTACGAAATGGCCTTTGAAACCCTTTATTAAAAGGAGTTCTAGGATATATATGTTTTATGCTAATTTTTTTTGTTGTTCATATTAACAAATTGAATTCTCATTTTACCTAAAAACACGATTCAAAAATCAGTGTGTTTTTTACAAAACAGTTTTCTATTATTTCCAAATTTATTTACCAAAAAAATATTTTTAAACAATTTTCGAAAAGCACTAAATGCGTACAACCCTTTATTTATAGGTATTTTAGCTTATTATAAAATTTTTTTCAACATAATATTATTTTTCAAACGAATGTGTAAAACTTTTTTAAATATTATATGAACTCTTATGTTGTAGGTTTTATAGGTATTTCAAGGGTGTTGTGATTTTGAAATTATTAACATAGAGCGATCATCTATTGCAGAACAAGAAAATGAATATACATTTGTTCTGTCTAAATTATTTATTTTATTATGGCTAAAGCTACTAAAAAAGCTGCTAAAAAAGCAGCACCAAAGAAAGCAGCTGCGAAAAAAGCAGCTCCTAAAAAAGCAGCTGCGAAAAAAGCAGCTCCTAAAAAAGCAGTTGCTAAGAAAGCAGCTCCTAAAAAAGCCGCTGCGAAAAAAGCAGCTCCTAAAAAAGCTGCTGCTCCTAAAAAAGCCGCTGCGAAAAAAGCTGCTCCTAAAAAAGCTGCTGCTCCTAAAAAAGCCGCTCCTAAAAAAGCTGCTCCTAAAAAAGCCGCTACAGCTCCAAAAGCTTAAGCAGTTTGCATGTATAACATGCACTTTAAAACTAAAAAAGCCATCTGTTAATTCAGGTGGCTTTTTTTGCTTATAGTAACTTCGTAAAGAACCTCTATCTTTAAACTTTCTAAAGTTAACCATGAAAAAATTCACGCTCATTTTATTATTGTCCAATGGTTTCATCCTATATAGCCAACAACATTTAATACAAGTTAACCGGAAACAAAATTCTCCAGAGGAGGTAAGTATTTCCATTAACCCAGTAATACCAGGCCAGGTGGCGGCCTCATCAAATATAGCAAACTATTATTATAGTACGAATGGGGGTAAGACGTGGCGAGAAAAAACCATGGAATCAAAGCATGGTATTTGGGGAGATCCGGTTGTACATTTCGATTCGCAAGGAAAACTATATTATTGCCATCTCGGAAAGAACGCTGAGAAAAAATATCCAAAATGGATAGATAAAATTGTTGTTCAACGTACATCTTTAAATAACGACACTTGCTTTGAAGATAACAGTATTGGATTTAATCAAGGTAAGGTGCAAGACAAAGAATGGCTTAGCAGTAATGCTGACGGCACTTTGTATATGACATGGACCGAATTCGACAATTACAATAGCAAAAAACCTGAAGATCACTCACGAATTCGTTTTTCTAAATCTACTAATCATGGAAAAACCTGGAATACGCCTTTGGTGATTTCCGATACAGAAGGAGATTGTCAAGATGGCGACAACACTTTGGAAGGAGCTACAACATGTAGCGATAGTAAAGGAAATATTTATGCCTGTTGGGGTGGATTGAATGCTATTTGGTTAGATAAAAGCACCGATGGTGGACGATCATTTGGTAAAGATAAAATTGTTGCCAACCAAGATGCCGGTTGGGACATTCCAATTCGCAACTTATACCGAAGTAATGGAATGCCCTTTATTTGTTGTGATGCCTTTGGCTCTAAATTCAAAGATAGGGTTTATATTAATTGGTGCGACACGCGCTATGGAGATGCCGATGTGTTTATTAAATATTCTGATGACGGTGGAATCAATTGGAGTCAGGATATTCGAATTAATGACGATCAAATTAAAAATGGAGTAGCACAATTTAGTAACAATATATGCATCGACGCCTCTAATGGTAATCTCTATGTTGTTTTTTATGACCAGCGCAATAGCAGTAGCGGCGCCTTTATAGATGTTTATTTGGCCTTGAGTAAAAATGGTGGCGCTACTTGGGAGAATCATCGTATTACACCATCTTGCTTCTCCACACCAGGGTCTAAAGAGTTTTTTGGTGACTACATCGACGTGGATGCGGTTAACGGAAATGTAATGCCAATTTTTACTATATATGAGAATAAAACCTTAGCTGTTTATACGTGTACGTTTAATTCAACCCCTCCGAAAAAAACTAAACTAAAAAATCAATTGTTGGCCAAAATTGCGAATGACTCACTCTACCTTCATGTTGCCGTAAATAAGAATGAGAGCTATGAATTGTTATTTTATGCCAACGGAAGAAAACTTAAGTATAACGGAAATAAAAAAGAAAACGATTATGTAATAAACGCAAGAGGTTTTTATAACGCCACAGTAACACTAAAAGTTGGGATGAGAAGAAGGACAATTCATCTTATTAATAATAAATAAGATACGCTACATTTAATTGTTAATTGTAGACATGCAATTGATTTGCTGATTTTAATACGCTATATGTTTTAAGTGGTCGGGTTGCGGGTCCTTTACTAACAAACCCATCAAGCATAAACGCAGATCCACAGCAAGTTTCAAAAGCACCAACTCCATATTTACCACATCGATATTGAATTCCGCTACTGTCGACAGTTATCAAATTACAAGCATCATAAGGATGATAAGAACAGGTTCTTTCGATTGCTAAATAGTTGTCGTCGAAATTATGCACGACAATGATTCCTTTATTACCACCGGTAACATAAATAAAACCGCCTAAAAAGTTAAGTGGAGCACTTGAATTTAAATTCAAGTCTATATAAATGTTCACCGGCACCAATGGAATTTCGTCATCTTTATTTTTGTTTCCACATTGAACAAACATGACGATAGTCAATAAACCAAAAATAAACTTTTTCATGCATGGCAAATTTAATCTTTATTTTTTATGTACGAAGCTTAGCATTAATATTGCACAATGAGTTCACATCATGTGGTACGCGATAAACAAGAACCAGCACTTATTATTGCGAATGGAGCAGCGTGTAGCGACGAATTACTTGGGCAGTTACTCGAGTGGAATCCATTTATAATGGTGCTTGATAAAGCTATTTATAGAATTCAAGAAAAAGGAATAAAAGCGGATTTGCTTTTAGGTGATTTCGATGCTGGTATTGACATTGAGAAAATTCGTCAGGATCAATACCCCATTGAAATTATTTATGCGCCGGATCAAGAAAAAACCGATCTGGAGAAAGGCATCGAATACTTAATAGCGCAAGGACACCGAACTGCAAATATTTTATGGGCCACTGGGCTCCGAGCTGATCATACCCTCAACAACCTCAGTAGTATGGCAAAATATAAAGAGCAAATAGAATTAGTAATGCTTGATGACTGGAGTAAAATTTTTTGCTTGAAACCTTATTTTGAGAAATGGTACCCCGCAAACTCACCCATCTCTATTTTACCCATTAGTAAAGCGAATAACATCACAACCACCGGATTGAAATTCAATTTATATAATGAGAGCCTGGAGCTCGGGGTGAGAACCTCGAGTAGCAATCAAACCCAAGATGACGGTTTCATTACAATCAACCATCAAAGCGGTGATTTGTTTTTAATGCAGTGCCATGACTAACCTATTTTTTTACATTTAATTTTAATATATTCGAAACATAAATTAAACTACTAAACCCACCATATCATGAAAAAATTTTTTACACTTCTAGTTTTTACTTTTGCTATAACTTTTGCTGACGCGCAGCGTAAATGTGACCTACAAGTTAGCCCATTCCTTCCTGGCAATGGCTGGATTATTCAAAATGGAAAGCCATTTGACATCACCGTTAAAGTAAAAAACCTTGGTCCAGATGCAATTAAAACTACCGATACAATACTTTACTTACTTAAAATAGATGGAACCTATATCACCAGTAGTGGACAGCCATTGGGAAAAGCACTTATTGGTTTGAGTATTCCAGTTGGTACTGAAGTTACCCAAAGCCTTTTTACTGGTCTTACAATGACATTTACAATTGATGGATCACACCAATTTTGCACCGAAGCAACGTTGTTCAATCGTGCCGCTGTTGATGGTGCTTCTGATGTATCTCTATCAAATAACACAGGTTGTGCAACAGTATTAATGAATAAATTTACCAGCGGTATCAATGCAAAATCTGATTTGTTGATTAATGGAATAAGCGTATTCCCAAATCCAGTGCATAGTATTACCACATTAAATTATGTTGTAGATGGTGAAAATGATGTAAAAATAGCTATCAAAGATTTACAAGGAAGAGAAGTTTTACAAGTTTTAAATGAATTACAAAATGCTGGTAATTATGAGAAAACTATCGATCTTTCTTCATTTAGCAATGGAATTTATTTGGTAGAATATAATGTGGGTGGTAAAGTATACACTTCGAAAATTATTAAAAACTAATTCTCTAAAAAGCAATAACAAACTCCGTACATGCATCTGTGTGTCCGGAGTTTGTTTTATCTATTATGAAAAAATTACTTCTATCTCTTACATTATTATCTTTATTCTCAGCTACACGAGCCCAAGTTCGCTCTTGCGATTTGCAACTCACCTTGCTATTGCCCATTGAATACGATTTTATTCAAACTGATAAGCCGATGGCAATTTCTGTGAAAATAAAAAATTTAGGACCTGGAGCTATTACCACCAAAGACACCGTTATTTATACTTTAAGGTACGATGGTGATACCGTAAAAAGTGGGGGTAAGCCAATGCAAAAAGCCTATGTGGGTTATAATTTGGCAGCAAACCAAGAGGCTACCGAGCCATTATATACTGGAATCTCCCTTAACTACAATACCGGTGGTGTGCATATGTATTGCGTGGACGTGAAATTATTAAACAGAAGCACCACGGCAGGTGCTTCAGACCCCGTTGCCGCCAATAATACCGGTTGCCACCATGTGTATGTTACCACTTTTACCAATGGCATTAAGTCGAATGGTGGTGCTTACAAAAACCAAGATTTACGTTTAGCTCCAAACCCTGCAAATTCTTTAACTACACTTTCTTATGGCGTTGCAGAAAAATCGGATGTGAAGATTAATATTCTTGATTTACAAGGTAGAACAGTGATGCAAGTTGCAAATAGCATCCTTGAAGCTGGGGATTATGAACTTCCTATCGACATGAATAAATTTTCGCCAGGGGTTTATTTTGTTGAATATTCCAATAATGGCGTAATCAACACAGCTAAATTAGTGAAAGAATAGCTAAAACTTGAAACAAATTAAGAGCCTCGCACAAAAAAATGTTCGGGGCTTTTTTATTTTCGTTACTTTTACACCCCAATAATTCAATCTTCTCATCCATGTTAAACATTGTTTTGTTCGGACCTCCGGGCGCAGGAAAAGGAACGCAATCCACTAAACTTATCGAAAAATATAACCTAATTCACTTAAGTACAGGTGATATATTTAGGGCAAATATTAAAGGGGAGACTGAGCTTGGGAAAATGGCCAAAAGCTATATGGATCAAGGAAAACTAGTTCCCGACTCACTTACTATTGATATGCTTCAAGATGAAGCAGATAAGCATCCTGATGCTAAAGGTTATATTTTTGATGGCTTCCCTCGCACCAATGCACAGGCTAAGGCACTTGACGATTTTTTGGCAACAAAAAACTCAGCGATCACCATGATGCTAGCGCTGGAAGTAACAGAAGATGAGCTAAGAACTCGTTTGGCAGAGCGCGCCAAAACAAGTGGCAGACCGGATGATGCTGATCCACAAATAATTCAAAAAAGAATTGACGTGTATAATGCCGAAACTATGCCTGTGAAAGGATATTACGAAGCACAAAATAAATATAGAGGGGTGCAAGGCGTGGGTGATATTAATGACATCTTTATTTCACTTTGCAACGAAG
>Ga0114966_10004911_pt1 | contig 11411 bp, 9 predicted proteins | sample M_130207_XF_Meta_FD_87029 | JGI IMG/M metagenome (GOLD analysis project Ga0114966, IMG submission 87029) | Freshwater microbial communities from Lake Montjoie, Canada to study carbon cycling - M_130207_XF_MetaG | ecosystem: Environmental > Aquatic > Freshwater > Lake | place: Lake Montjoie...
GCAGGATGCCAAGGAGATGGCACACCGCGAGCAGGGCAGTTCCGTAGAGAGGCATGGTGGAGTAGGGGTAGGGGTGGGGTGGGGATTTATTAGAGGGCTCGAGGGCTGGAGGCACGGAGGAAAAGAGGGAGAATTGAACGAGAGGCCCGGGGGCTTGGAGGAACAGGACGTTGCAGGAGAACAGGGGGTCAGACTGCCTTAAGGTAGTCTGACCCCCCTTAATACGGTCTGGCACCAAGCGCGGTCCGACCGAGGACGGTCAGCCCTACCTGGATACACGGCCGACCCGAAATATAGAGGGTGGTCTGACCCCCTGTCGGAATCCTTGGAGGCTTGGCCTACGAATGTTTGGCTGGCCGTGGCTTATTTCCGTGCGAGCTGAACGAAAGCCCGGAGGTAGTCGGAGTTGGCGTCGGATTCTCGGTAGCCGAGATGGATTTGTTTGGCCATGCCTTGCCTGCCTAGCTTGACCGGACTGACCTTGAACCTCTTGGACTGCTCCTCCACGAGCCAGCGGGGGAGGGCGCCGACGCCACGGCCGCTGGCAATCATCTGCAGCATGATGTCGGTCGTCTCGATCAGTTTATGCCTGCGAGGTGATATGCCGGCAGGTCCCAAGAAGCGGGAAAAGACATCCAGCCGGTCCACCGATACCGGGTAGGTGATGAGGGTCTCCTCGGCGAGTTGTTCGGGCTTGACCCAGGCTGCACCGCGAAGCGGGTGCGTATGGCCTACGACCAGCACCTGTTCATAGTCGAAGACCGGTTCGAAGATGAGGCCCTTGCGATGGAGAGGGTCCGGGGTCACGAGCATGTCGATCTCGTGTCCGAAGAGCGCGCCCATCCCGCCGAACTGGAAGCGCTGTTTGACATCCACGTCGACCAGCGGCCAAGCCTTGAGGTACGGCGCAACAACCTTGAGTAACCACTGGTAGCAAGGGTGGCACTCCATGCCGATGCGAAGCGTGCCGCGTTCTCCTTGGGCGAATTGCCGCAACTGGGTCTCCGCGAAGACCAGCTGGGGAAGCAGGCGGTTCGCCACTCCGAGCAGGTATTCGCCGGCCTGAGTGGGGCGCAGGCTTCGGCCCTCGCGATGCCAGATCGGAGCGCCAAGCTGCTCCTCGAGCTTGCGGACGGTATGGCTCAGGGCCGATTGGGTGAGATTCATCCGCCGGGAGGCGGCCGTCAGCGAGCCGTGGCGATCAACGGCCTGCACGACTTCCAGATGAATACGTTCGAGGATGCTCATGGCGAATGCTTACATGAAGATAACTAATCGTTCCATGAATTAATACCATTTTGGTTTATGGGTCATGGTCCTGTATGATGGTGCGCCGGAATGAAAGCCGCCACCGGCACCAACTATCTCCCATGACCATCACCCATAACTTAGGATTCCCCCGCATCGGCCCCCGCCGTGAACTTAAATTCGCTCTCGAGGCCTATTGGAAGGGCCAGTCCTCACTCGCCGCGCTCCGGGGCGTAGGTGCGGGGCTGCGTTCGCGCAACTGGATCAGCCAACGTGAACTGAGTTTTGTTCCGGTCGGAGACTTCTCATTCTACGATCAGGTCTTGGACATGAGCTGGATGCTGGGCAACTTGCCGGCCAGAGGCCGGGCCGGTGAGGGTGACCCTCTTGATGGGTACTTTCGCCTAGCCCGGGGGCGTTCCGCACCGTCGGCGGATTCATGCGGTTGCGGGGTGGCCGCAGGCGAGATGACCAAGTGGTTCGACACGAACTATCACTATATTGTCCCCGAGTTTATCACCGGCACGACCTTCCGCCTCGACGCTTCCCGCTTACTTGCGCAGCTCGCCGAGGCCCGCGCGAGTGGCGTCAACGCCAAGCCCGTGATCATCGGCCCCGTGACTTACCTGGGCGTCGGTAAATCCAAGGACGCCTCCGATCGGCTGGACTTACTTCCTCGCCTGCTCCCCGCCTATAGCGAATTGCTGGACCTTCTCGCCCAAGCCGGTGCGGAATGGGTCCAGGTCGACGAGCCATTACTGGTGACCGAGCTCACCGTCGAATGGCAGCAGGCATACCGCACCGCCTATGAGCAGCTTCGCGGATCGAAGGTGAAACTGCTCCTGACTACCTATTTCGGACCCTTGCGGGAGAACTTGCCCTTGGCGACCGCGCTTCCGGTCGCCGGCCTGCATCTCGATATGGTCAACGGTCGCGAGGACCTGGAACCAGCGCTCAGACTGCTACCGGCGGATAAGGTCCTTTCGCTGGGCGTCGTTAACGGTCGCAATATCTGGCGAACAGATCTGGTGGCGACTTTAGATTGGCTCGAACCGGTGGCGCGTAAGCTTGGCGACCGGCTTTGGATCGCACCTTCATGCTCGCTGCTCCACGTGCCGGTGGATCTTGGAACCGAAACTCGTCTGGACGCCGAGGTGAAAGCATGGCTGGCCTTCGCCCTGCAGAAAATCGAGGAAATACGCACTCTCGCGTGCGCGCTGAACCAGGGCCGGGAAGCGGTTTCCCCTGAACTGGATGCCAGCCAGGCCGCCGTCTGCTCGCGTCGTTCCTCGGTGCGCGTCCACGACCCTGCCGTCAAGGCTGCGCTGGCCAAGGTGGATTCCGGAATGGGGCGTCGCCGGAGTCCCTACGCTCTCCGGTCCGTCGTCCAAGGCTCGCGTTTCAACCTACCTCCCTTTCCGACCACGACCATCGGGTCCTTCCCGCAGACTGCGCAAATCCGGCAGGCACGCGCTCGCTTCAAGTCCGGCGAGCTCGACCCGACGGGTTACCATGTCGCCATGAAGGCGGAGGTGGCCCGGTGTGTGCGGGAACAGGAATCCTTAGGCCTCGATGTGCTGGTCCATGGTGAACCTGAGCGTAATGACATGGTGGAGTATTTCGGGGAGCAGCTCGCCGGCTATGCCTTTAGTCAGGCTGGCTGGGTCCAGTCGTACGGCTCGCGGTGCGTCAAGCCGCCGATACTCTTCGGGGATATCAGTCGCCCCAAGCCGATGACCGTGGAGTGGATCACCTTCGCGCAGTCGCTGACGAAGAAGCCGATGAAGGGGATGCTCACCGGACCGGTGACAATCCTCAACTGGTCGTTTGTGCGCGATGACCAGCCGAGAGCCGTGTCTTGTCTCCAGCTCGCGCTTGCAATCAGGTCGGAAGTTCTGGATCTCGAGAGGGCCGGCGTCGGCATCATCCAAATCGACGAAGCGGCCCTACGCGAGGGGCTCCCCCTGCGTCGATCAGGCTGGCCGGATTACCTCGCTTGGGCGATCGAGGCCTTCCGGATCTGCGCCAATGGAGTCAAGGACGAGACCCAAATCCATACGCACATGTGCTATTCGGAATTCAACGATATCATCGCCGCCATTGCAGGCATGGATGCCGATGTGATTACCATCGAGACATCGCGTTCGGACATGGAGCTCCTCGAGGCCTTCAAGCACTTCCGCTATCCCAATGAAGTCGGGCCGGGGGTCTACGACATCCATTCGCCGAACATCCCGACCGTCCAGCACATCGTCGAACTCATGCGTAAGGCAGCCGAGCGGATCCCCTCCGAACGGCTTTGGGTTAATCCGGACTGCGGGTTGAAGACTCGCCAGTGGTCCGAGGTTGTTCCTGCCCTAGTCAATATGGTGACCGCCGCCAAGGAACTGCGGGTCGCGAATACCGATTGATCAACTCCGAAAGTCCACGGTTACCTGGGCCAACGCGACCCGACAGGGGGTCAGACTGCCTTAGGGTAGTCTGACCCCTGTCGGGTTATTTGAGTGGAAGGCCGCCCTTCTTGGGGCGAATTAGTCTGCGGTTAGGGCCGCGGGGTGATTGAATGTGCGGATGAAGACCTTCTTGTCCCGGACGTTTAGGTTTTTCAGTTGGTGCTTGGTCGTGGTTTTGGTGTTCGTCGGGGGTTTGTTCGGCTGGGCTTATGTGCGGGAGTCTGCATCTCCGGAGTCCCTGGCTCCGGTGACGGGGCGTTTTATTCAGGCGGATGGGTTGAAGGTTTTCATCCAAGAAAAGGGGCCGCCTGCGGGGAGGGTGGTTTTCTTCGTGTCCTGCAATGCGCTGGCTTGGAGCGAGTCTTGGCGCAACACGATCGACCCGCTGGCTGCAGCCGGGTACCGCGTGATCGCCATCGACCTGCCGCCGTTCGGCCTGACGGAAAAGGCGGGGCCCGAGGGTTACAACCCGCCGGCGCAAGCACGCCGAATCGCGGCGATCATGGATGTGCTCCAACTCAAGAAGGTCGTGCTGATCGGGCATTCGTTTGGCGGGTGCGCCACGGTCGAAACCGCCTTTCGTTATACCGAGAGGGTGGAGGCGTTGATTCTTCTGGACGGGGCGTTGGGCTTGCACGAGCCGACGCCGCCCTCGGTGGTCCCGCTGAGTTGGTACATGCGCTGTCGGCCGCTCAATGCGCTCTGGGGGTCGATGACGTATGCGAACGCGTTGCTGACGCGTCCGGGGTTTCGGTATTACACCGCGGTGAAGTCCGCGGTGACTCCCGCCAAGCTGGACATGTATCAGCTCCCTTTGCGCATGCGGGGCACGTCCCAGGCGGTCGGGGACTGGCTCGCCGGTGATTTGATGGTCTACCCTCATGATGCGGCCTTCAAGGACTCGGCCAACTACGCCCGCTTTAAGCCCCCGGTGCTATTGGTTTGGGGCCGGCTGGATGAGGTCACGCCGCTCGCGCAGGGCGAGGATCTGCACCGGCGCTTCGTCGGCAGCCAGATGGTCATCCTGGAGGGCGTGAATCATATCCCCCAATTGGAGGACCCCGCTAAACTGAACTCGACTCTACTCACTTTCCTCGCCGGCCTCCCGCGGTGAGTAGGGCCGGGGCCGTACCGGGGTCTAGGGAGGAAGTGTGAACGAGAGGCTCGGCGGGTCAGAAAGAGGCAAAGTTGATCCGTTGAACGGATGGCCAGTTGGCCAGAGGCGTACCTGTTGTCTCTTTACGACGAAGGACAGAGTACAGAGTGCTGCATCGAGTGCTGAATCGAGCGTACCTGATGCCTCTGAACTCGCACGCTTCGCGCGCGGGTAGGGGCTGATCTAGGGATTAGGTAACAGGGAGTGGATGGTGGGGGGGGGCAGCGGCTCCGCGTCTACTTTCTAATTCCTACTCCCTATTCCCTAACACCTGTCTCTCCCTTGCCCCCCTGCCCACGAGCCAGCCGGCCAGCGGGTCAGCTGGCGTTTAGACGCACGCTTGACGGCCCGCCCGGGCTCGGGCTCGCTGGCGGCATGAGCTCTTCCTCCGCCCCAGGCGCGTACCGCCATATCGTGATCTTCCAGTTCAAGGCCGATGCTCCGGCGGAGAAGGTCCGCGGGGTGGTCGAGGCGTTTGCGGCGCTGCCGGCCAAGCTACCGGCGGTCCAGGCCTTTGAGTGGGGAACCAACGTGAGCCCGGAAGGATTGGACCAGGGCTTCACGCATATCTTCACGCTGACGTTCGCCTCGAAGGAGGCGCTCGAGAAGTGCTACCTACACGAGCCGGCCCACCAGGAATTCGTCGGCATGCTGGGCGGAGTGCTCGAGAAGGCGCTGGTGGTGGATTACGTGGCCCGTTGAGAAGTTGATCCATTGACCGGTTGAATAGTTGGCCAGAGGTGCGCCGAAACAAGGGTTGATTCGTTGACCCCCTGGCAGGAACGTCAACGCTACCGAGATGCAAGGTCTCGGCGGAGATTCGTGGTTGGGGCGACGAGGGTCTGCATGCGGACTTCGACCTTACGCTGTTTCGGTAGGCGCTCTCGGCAATGGGCGATGATCTGGTCGATGTTGACCGCCGCTTCGCGGAAGAAGCCTTCGACGTCTTTCGCGATGACTTCATCCTTATGCGCCAGGGAGGCCAAGGCTTCCAGGTGGTGACGCAGGCCCAGGGCGTGCTCCTTCACGGCCTCGACGTGGGTCACCGGCTGGCCGAAGCTGAGGTTGATCCGCTGTCGGCTCGTGCGCGCATAGGCGCTGATGATAGCGAGCGTCAGCGTCTCGTCCCGTCCGGACTCGACCTTCGAGATCGCGGCCTGGGTGACGCCCAACTGCTTGGCGATATCCGTCTGCGTGAGTTTCGACCGACGTCGGAGACGCGTCAGCCCATCCGTCACGCAGGTATCCTGCACGAGCTGGGCGTAGGCTTTCCGGACCTGTTCGCCGAGGCCTTCGCCGTGGAGGAGGTCCTCGATGGAGGCATAGGTCCGGGAGTCGGTGGTGGCGGGTCGGCGCGAGCGGGTGGCTTTCATGTTGGGCGAGGGGGTGGTAGGGATTGGACGTAATCGAGGGCGCTACGGATATCGGCGGCTTGGGAGTTTTTATTCCCTACAGTTATAATATGCAAGGTTCGTATCTGTCCGGCCAACTAGGCAACCAGTCAAAAGATCAACGCTGCCCTGTCTCTCCCTGGTCAACCGAGCCTCTCCGGTATCCCCGAGCCTCCGGGTCTCTTCAGGCATGCCACTTCGGCTCTACCTCAACGCTTCGGGCCGCGGTGGCGGGCGGTGAGAATCGGGCTGACGAGGAAGGGCCTCGCAGGGACTTGCGCGAAATTAAAGGATCGGCGGGTCGCACGATGCCGCCCATCAATTTTATCAATGTTGGCCCGGGAGATTGCAGGTTGAAAGGCCGACGAGTCGGGTTACCTGAGGGAGATGAGGTTGTTCATGCTTTTGATGTCGGCCGGCTTGCTGGCGGCCGATGCCGTTCATGAGCCGACTTTTGCGGAGGTGAACAAGGCGTTGGGCATCGAACTGCTGGTGGACGATAACTTGTGGGACGACGACGGGAAGGCGGTCGCCGATCGGCTCGACTGGCCCGAGGAGTCCGCGACCAAGACCGACGCAAGCTACCGGCGCTACCCGTCGGAGAGCCAGCGATTGCTGGGTTGCCGGCCCTACTCCTGCGCGTTCCTGGCGGAGCAGGGGAAGCCGTGGTCGCTCTCCCTGATGTTCGCGAACAAGGGCGACGGGGTCACGATCTCGTCCAAGGAGGCGAAGGATCCGGCCAAAATCCGGGCCCGTGAAGCGCAGATCAAGGATTTCAAGAAAGCCATCCAGGAGGACGCGCAGGGGATCGTCGACCGACTCACGGAGTTGTTCGGCAAGCCGGTCGCTGACAAGCTGGGTCAAGGCCGGCGGATGAGCGAGAGCGCCCGGCGCTGGGATTGGAAAGGGCACGCCTTCCTGCTGGTCGCCCAGAAGGATGAGTATGTGGCGCTGCGCATCATGGCGTCGCGCGTGGCGGACGAGGGCGGGCGCAGCCGCGTCACCGATGCGGAGCTGATGGCGCGGGCGAAGGGGAACGTGGAGCACCGTACCAATGGCGACGTGGTCATCCGGGAAATCCCGATGGTAAATCAGGGGCCCAAGGGGTATTGCGTCCCGGCCACCTGGGAGCGCGTGCTGCGCTACATGGGCATCCCCGCCGATATGTACGTGCTCGCGATGGTCGGCCAGAGCGGGGCCGGAGGCGGCACCTCTTTATCCGCGCTCGCCGCCGGCGTCCGCGACACCGTCACGGCGGCTGGTCGCAAACTCGAGACCGCCTCGTTTAAGCTAGATGCGGCCCAAGTGGCCAAATACATCGATCGTGGTCAGCCAATCATCTGGTCGATGTACAGCACCGAAGACTATAACCAGCTCGCCGACGCGCGGACGCGCGCCCGGGGAGCGGCGACCGACGCGGCTGCCTGGAAGAAGACGCTGGCCGAGAGCCGGAAGGGTCAAAAGCCGCTTAAGCCCGAGCGTGAAAAGGGCCATGTCTGCATGATTATCGGTTACAACAAGGAGACCGGGGAAATCGCGGTCTCCGATTCCTGGGGGCCGAAGTTCGAGGAGCGCTGGGTGCTTGGTTCAGAGGCTGCTCAGGTGAGCCAGGGCGAGATGATGGTCATCGGGTTTTGAGGGGAGCGTCGCCGGCGGTGCTCGTTTGACAGCCGACGGCTTTCCGTATCGTTGCACGTATGTCATCCCGCTGTGCCCTGCTCCCCTTGCTTGCCGCCACCCTGCTCGCCGAAGCGCCTCGTCCGCGGGCGGGCTTCGAGGGCGTAGGTGTCCGGTTCAACGCCGCCACCCCTTCCGGTCATGGTCAAGCCGAGGACCGTGCCACCGGCGTCGAGGTCACGGGTAATTTCCCGCTACTGAAGTCCGGCGCGTGGCAGTACGACTGGGGCTTCCGGTATGCGCAGACGCGCCATGATTGGACTGCGGCGCCGGTTGACTTTGATCTCGTCCGGGGCGCATCGCTCAACCTCAGCGGGTACGCGTCCACCGAGGCCGGCCATTCCCGCTACGCGGTCCTCCAGGTCAACGGTGATGCCGCGGAAGGCGTATCGCTCGGGGATGCGCTCACCGTGCAGGCGTTGTACGGCGCGGATTGGCGCCGGTCTGAGACCCTGACGCTCGGCTACCTTTTCCTCGCCGAGACCCGCGCCGTCCGTTCGCCGATGATCTTAGTCGTGCCGACCTTCCGCTGGCAGTTTGCGCCCGACTGGTCGCTCGGCACCGGCCGCAAGTCCCTCGTGCTCGAGCGCAAGCTCGATGAAGCCTGGCGCGCCTCGCTGACCCTCGCCTTCCAGCAGGAGGAGGCGCGGCTCGCCGATCTCGCCGGCCAGCGCCAGGATTACGAGTGTGAACGGGTCGCGGCGCTGTTCGGTCTGCGGCGGGTAACTGCCGATCGCGTGGACGAACTCACGCTCGGCTGGGCCTTCCGGGCGCGGGCCCGTCGCGCGGTCGGCGGCGTGGAGAGCGACTACGACCTCGCCCCGGGTGCACTGATCAGCCTGGGCTCCCGCTGGCGCTTCTGAGGTAGGGGCGAGGTTCCGTCCGTGGGTTGCGGAATTGACCGAGGGCGGAGGGGCAGTATTAATCTCTTATGAAATCCTTGATCGTCGCCCTCGGCCTCCTGGCCAGCCCTTTCGCCCTGGCCGTCGAGAAGACTCCCGCGGCCGAGAAGGGTTTCTCGGTCGAGGAGGTGCGCGTGGGGAAGGCGGTGTTCAAGCTGCCAGTCCCCAAGGCGTTCGTGGTCGTGGGACGCGACGAGGATTGGGCGAAGGCTTTTTGCGCGCGCATGGAGAGCCTGTCCCAAGACCCGCGCAACGGGGTTAGTTTCGTTTTCGTCTCCCTCACGCCGGAGCACCTCGCCCAATGCCGCGAAGCGAAGACCCTCAATACCGGTCTGGACTGCTGGGGCACCGTGCAGAACCAGTTGGCGGACCGGGAGCTCGACCAGGCCGCCTTCGCCAAGATCGCCGACGCGGTTGCGGCCGAGTTCGGGAAGAACGGCTTCGACGGCGTCCGGAAAACCATCCGTCGCGAGGTGAAGGACGAGGAGTTCAACCGGATCTTGGGCGGCCTAGGTAACCCGATGATTGTCGACCGGAACGACCGTTCGATTCAGTTCATCATGCCCAGCGGCGCGAACTTCATTCTCGGTGCCTACGTCCTAGTCGAAGGCAAGCCCTTCAATATCTACCTCCAAGCGCCGAAGGCCGAGGTACGCGAGATGTTGGTGCGGATGGATGACTGGATCGCCGAGATCATCAAGACGACCAAGGCGGTTAGGAAATAAGCCGCCCGGCTCTGCCCCTACCGCTTCGGACCGCGGTTGCCGGCGGTGAAGATGGGGCCGTCGAGGAAGGGTTTCACGTTTGCGGGGGCACCAGCCTTCTCCATCAGCTCGCGCAATTCACCGTCGGGTTTGCCGACAAGGAAGAGGGGGAGGAAGCCGCCGGGCGGGAGTTCGCCACCCTTCTTGTGCCACTTCGCCGTTTTGTAGTCGACGGTCAGGAAGGCGCCGTAGGCTCCGCCGGACTCGCCCAGGAGGATCGTGATGTCCGTGTCCGTCGTCGGGTCCATCTTGATCCAGTCGCCGTAGACGAAGTTGAAGTTATTGGTCGCCGCGCGGGCCGGCACGCCGGCGACCGGCTCGGTCGTCTGCTTCCAGTCAGCCGCGTAGTAATGTTGCACGGACGAACCCGGCATGTGTTTCAGGCTCCCGTCGAGCACCACCTTGCCGTTGGCGATGACGATCAGCACGTTGTCGCACCCGCCCACGAAGCGGAACTGGTCGGCAAACGGCGCGCGGATGCGGCCGCGGTAGACGCCGAGCCAGAGGACCGGGGCGACCTCTTTTTCGACGCCAAAGGCCTTGGGCGCCTCGGCGGCGTTCATCGTCGGCTGGAAGATCCCGTTGGCCGACAGGACGGCGTCGGCGTGGAAGAACTTATCGAGCGCCGAGGTCGCATCGCCCTTGGCCGTGATCACCTTGCGGATCGCGCGGAAGTAGTCGGAGATTTCCTCGTCGGTATAGCCGTAGGTGCTCACCCCTGGCTTGAGGGTGATGAGGGGCTTCTTGTCCTTGGCCCGCTTGATGTCCCAGAACTCGCCCACCAGCCCGTTACCAATACCGCGGCCGCCGAAGAGAGAGACGAAGTTCTTACCATTGCCCACCCCGATCCCGTTCCCCGAGCCGATCCCGCCGCCGGTGCCGCCGCCGAACCCCTTGGACGAGCCCCCGCCCATCAAGCCGGAGTTGAGCGTGGCCATCGAAGCGTTCGGCAGGTCGGGCAGGGCAATCGCAGCGTTCGGGCTCTTGGAGGTGATGCGGGTCGCGTTCTTGGCCATCGACTTCGGGTTCTTTGGCTGAGCCTTCGTCTTGAAGGACTTGGCTTTGTCGCCGGCGGCGCCGCCCCCGGAGCCGGTCGAGAAACTATCTGGATCCTTTTTTACGGAGTCCGTCACTGTGGAGATGACCCAGATGGCGGCGATGATGATTAACGCCAAATGGATGAACAGCGAGATGGTCAGGCCCTCGCCACCGAGACGCTGCCAGAAGCTGCGACGGGGACGGGTGGGTTGGGGGTCTTCAGGGGTCTCGGACACGCGCCCACTATCGGACCCACCCTGACGAATCGCAAGCACGAGGCGGTCGGCGTCTCCGCCATTACCGTTCGATTGCCGCGGAGAAATTCCGCGAAACCCTTTGCTTTTGGCGGGGGCGGGCAGTTTCCGCTTGCCCGTCTACGGCGTAACCGCTTCCTAGACAGTCCTGGTTAGGAGGGGTGGCAGAGTGGTCGATTGCGTCTGATTCGAAATCAGATGAACCGCAAGGTTCCGGGGGTTCGAATCCCTTCCCCTCCGCCAGGCATGAATTTCAAAGTAGGCAGGAGCAGGGTCAGGGACAAGGGAAGGTAATGACCACTTTGCCGAAGGGATGAGAACCCCGGGGTTCGGTGAGCCCGCGAGGGCGAACAGGCGATCCGCAGGATCGGGACGGAGTCCCGGAGCGAAGCGCAGCCAATCCCTTCCCCTCCGCCAGGAAAATTTAAAAGAAGCTGGCCGGCTGGCTAGTGGGCAGGTGGGCATGGGATACAGAGAGGGTTAGAGGGAAGGGGTGAGAAGCCTGGGAGGAAGATAGGGAGTAGGAGA
>Ga0114966_10004914_pt1 | contig 11408 bp, 9 predicted proteins | sample M_130207_XF_Meta_FD_87029 | JGI IMG/M metagenome (GOLD analysis project Ga0114966, IMG submission 87029) | Freshwater microbial communities from Lake Montjoie, Canada to study carbon cycling - M_130207_XF_MetaG | ecosystem: Environmental > Aquatic > Freshwater > Lake | place: Lake Montjoie...
TACATAACTATATCTATTAGATTGAGTATGAGAATTATAAAAAATATAAAAATAAATTATTTAATTTTGAAAATTATAATGATATTTATGTATTTTTAAAAAGTAAAGGATATGTGGAAAAATATTATAATTATTATGCTAAAAAAATGATAAATAATTATAATAAATATTATAAAAAACTGTTAGATAATGATGAAATAGACATATATAAAAAAACAATGATAAAAAATATTAAAAACTTTAAAGATATTAATTTAATGAAATTAATAGATAAATATATAAATAATAATTTTAATAAAGAATATATTAAAAATAAATTTATTGAAATCAAAGAAAAATATAATATTTAATAATTATATGGATATTAATTATTTAATTGGAATGTTAATAATAATAGCATTTTGTCTATTAGGTTATACACATTTAGAACATTTAAGCAATGAGGTAATATATGTAAAATCAGATATAGATAATAACGAATATTTAGTAAGAAATTTAAAAGATAAAGAGATAGCTGCAAATACATTAGCTAAATTAAGATTAAAATTAGAAAAATTATGCACTATTATGAAGAATAAATATCCAAATGATGAAAGTGTTATTCGTATGAATGAAAAATTTAATCCGGATAATATAACAGAATCTGGTAAAAATAATCAATATACATCCTATTCTGTTAATAAAGGTGAAAAACTTGTTTTTTGTATAAGACAAAAAGATGAAAATGAAACGATTGTAGATGAAAATACTTTAACATTCGTTTCAATACATGAATTAGCACATATTATGACTAAATCAGTTGGTCATACTCCTGAATTTTGGACTAATTTTAAAAGATTGTTAAATGAAGGAATAAATAATAATTTATATAAAAAAGAAAATTATTCATCAAATCCAAAAGAATATTGTGGAATTAAAGTAACAGATTCACCTCTTGATTGATATGAGGAAACCTATGTTTATAAATAAAATATATATATATATTTTATTTATTATAAAATATATATTTATAATATAATTATGTCTTGTAATATAAATTATGATAATATAATATTTTCTATTCAAAAAACTTCAAGATTTAATAATACAGAAAATTATGTTTTTATTGGAACTACAAATGAAATTATTACAAATATATTATTAAAATTAGAAGATAGAAAAGCTATAGTTGCAGATGAAGTTAAAATATTAAGAAAAACATATCCAGATGATTATAATGATTGGATAAATATGGTTAAAAATAAAATTAAAATTAAATTTATAAAAAATAAAATTAAAATAGATGATACCATTAGTGAGATTCGTAAAAAAATATTTGTATATTTAAGTAAGCCTGAAGAGAATATATATATATTACCAGAAAATCAAGAATTATGGTTGAATAAAAATAATGGAGAATCAGAAATTATAGGTTATTATTATGAAAATAATATAACGAAAGAAAAAGATATTATAACTTCACATATTAAAGATCATCAAAAGTTTGATAAAAATATGATAAAAAATTTTGATATACATAATTTAAAAAAAAATACAAGTGAAAACAATATGTTAATATATGATTTATTAGATAATAATTTTTTAAAAAAAATTATATATGTATCTGATGCAAAAGAAGAAGAAAAATATTTAAAAAATAATAAAATAAATATAACAGAAGATATAATAAATAATTATTTTAAAAAATATTGGCCATATGTTCATTTAAATTATAATCTAGAAGATATTAAAAATAATTATTTATTATCAAAAGATTATTATTTGAAAGAAAATTATGTATTTGATTTAATAAATAATATATCTATTGATAATGAAAAAGTTGGTGGATGTAATATTATTACAATGAAATTAAATGTAAATGATGATAATAATAATGATAATAATAATGATATAAATGGAGAATATATTGATTTATTTCAAATATTTGATTATATTAAAAATGAGAAAATAGATGAAAAAACACCATTTATCAGATATTCCGAAGATATTTTAGAAGCACCTTTTTCAATTATATCTAAAAAAGCTATTGATAATAATCAAGTAGATCAAGATTTATTAAAAAAATGGTTAGGTGTAAATCAACAAGTACGAAGAATGAATAGTATTGTATTAAAAAGATATTTAAAAGATTATAATAATGTACCTAGATACTGTTCATTAACTATTTACAAATCTGGAAAACTAACAATAAATGTTAGTTTTAAAGAAGAATTTAATGCAAATTTTTATGATATTGAAGAGGTTATAAAAAATTCTAAAAAAATAATAGAGGATATAAATAAAAATAGAATAATAAAAAAAATAGATGAAAAATCAAAGATAGATGTTCCAGATATGACTTATATTGATAATAATGTATCTTTTAAAAAAAATACAAAAATTATTTATATGAATGTTACGATACCAATCAATTTTAATGTAAATTTTGATTTTAAAAAAATGTTAGAATTTTCTAAAAAATTTCCGTATTTTTTAGCAGAATTTCCTAAAAATTTATTAAAAATAGAAGAACAAAGAACAGAAACTAGTATTAAATTTAAATATAAAAGAATTAGTAATTTCGCAAATATGAACGATATATTGGCCGAAATTGATATATTAAAACAAAAATATGAAAAAGATTCAGGTATTATAATTAAATTATTAGAAAAAAAATATCAAAAAACAACAGATGAGATTAAAAAATATTTAATTGAATGGGAGAAAAAATATTCATCTTCCAAAAGTTTAAAAATTTCTTCTGAATTTAGAACTGGAATATTAGTTACAATAAGCAATAATAATATACTTATTCATGGTATTACAAAAATATATCATATACCATTATTATATAATTTTTTTGTAAAATTTTTAATATTATTTATAAATTATGAAGAATATTCAAAAAATAAAAATTTTAGAAAGTTTTTTGTTACAAAAAATTTAGATGTAAATACTTTAAATTATGATAATAGTTATGAATATAATAATAATATAATTATTAATATAGATAAAATTTATGATACGAACTATAATTTTGAAAATGAATTATTATTAGAAGATGAATTAGAATATATACAAAAAGAAGAAGAGGATGAAATAAATGAAAATAAGCAAGAATATATTAAAAGTAGTTACATTCCTGGTTTAGCAACGCAGGATCAATTAGGTAAAGATGTAAAATTAGTATGTGAAGATGCAATTCCGGAAAAAGGAACATGTGAAGATTTTTGCAATGATCAAAATTATTTTTTAAGAAGATTACAAACATATGACAATGCATTATTTAGATTTGATATAAATAAAAAAGAAAAAGAAAAACAATATTCTAAATGTTGTCAAACATCCATTGTACAGCCTGTTGTATTACATTATGATCCTACAACAAATAAATCCATAAAAAGAGATTCATATACATATTCTGTTAAATATAGTTCTGATCCAATTACAAAACAAAGATGGTATATATGTCCAAAAATATGGTGTCCATATTGTGAAATTCCGATATCAGAATCTGATATAAATAAAAAAACAATACAAGAACGATATACAAAAGAAAAGGGTGGAACATGTAAAACAGCAATGTGTCCATTTGGAGATCATCAAGTTTTTATAAGAGAAAAAAATAATAAAAGTTATTTAAATCCTGGATTTCTTAGCAAATCTTTTCATCCAAAAGGTTTATGTTTACCATGTTGTTATATAAAGTCACAGGAAAATCCAAAATCTACTTTTTATCAAGGATATAAGAAATGTATAGGAGACGATGTAAATAATAATGTCATTAAAAATAGTAAAATATATATTTTAAGTAAAGGATTTCCATTAGATAAAGATAGATATGCAAAATTAAATTTACAAATAGAAAGAATATTAAATACGAATTTAGAAAAAGGTTATTTAGATTATCATTCTGGATATTTAAGAAAAGGTATTAAACATACTAAAAACAATTCTTTTTTAAGTGCAATATGTGATATTTTAAGTTGTGATAAAATAAATTCTATGATTGATGTTACTAAAATTAAGAATATATTAATCGAAAAATTAGATGAAAACATTTTTAAAAGTTTGCATTCCGGAAATTTACAAAATATTTTTCAAAATCCAAAAAGTAATTTATCACCATTAGAGAATTATAAAAATTATTTATTAAATGCTAAAATAGATATTCATCATAAATATTTATGGGATTTTTTACAAAGAGAAAATATAATATTTGAAAATGGAATAAATATTTTTATATTTGAAGATAATAATTTATTATGTCCAAAAGGTGAAAATATTCATTATTATTATAATTCTAATAAAAAAAATATATTATTATTTAAATCAAAAGATTATTATGAACCAATATATTATTTAATAGGAGATGGAAAGAGTGCAAAAACAAAATGTATATTAGATTATAATAATGTAGAGATTAAAAAACTTTTTGATATAAGTTTAGATGAATGTAAATCCTATGATGATATTAATTGGATAAATGTATTAAAAGATAATATTCATAAATATCATATTAATGTCGATAATATAAAATTAACAAATGGAATTTTTTTACAAGATTTATTAAATAATCTTCTAATAAATATTAAAAATAATAAATTAAATACAACTTATATACCTGTATTACAATATGTGGATTCATATAATAAAGTTTTTGGAATTGAACTTAAAAATGGTTTATATTTACCGGTAGAACCATCCAAATTAATTGAACAAATTAAATATAAAATAATTCATGATATTAATGATATTCATAAATTAGATATGAAAGATGTTATTAAATATACAAATGAAATAAATAATGTTACAAAAATGGAATGTAAAATAACGCATAAAGTTTTAGACATACCATCGAAAAAATATATTATTGCATTAGTAAATGAATATAATCGGTTTATACCCATTAAAAAAACGTTAAATAAGAACGATCATTTAAAAATATCAAATTTAAATTACTATTCTGATATTGACGAATCATTAGAAAACAGAATAAAAAAGCCAGATAATAGAATAGAACAAATAAATAGAAAAAATTTTGAAGATGAATCGTATATAAGAATGAAATTTGAATTATCAAAATTTTTACAAATCAAAAATAACAAAAAATATATGAATGATATTTTAGAAATAATTAAAAGTGAGAATAAAGATATAAACGAAAATAGAGAAAAAATGTATAAATTATTAAATAATATTTATGATTTATTAATAATAAAAAGTGAAAAAAATATTGATTATTATGATTATAAAGTACAAAATAGGAGAGTACCATGTTTCTTAAGAAAAAATGATTCGAATATTAAACTTAATTGTGAAGATGATCCTCATTGTATAAAATCAAAAAATAACTGTAAATTATATTTAAATATTCGTGACAAAATAAATAATTATAATTATTATTTATCGAAAATTGTGGATGAATTATTAAGATACAAAATGAAAAGAAATGAGATTTTATATGATAATATACCAACAATTATAAATAAAGAATTAATTGAAATAAATCCTGAAAAATATATTATAATACATACAAATAATTATAATGAAATTAATAATATAATAGATAAATTATATTTAGATAATAAAGGATTATATATTGATAATAGAAATTTATATGAAGAAATAAATACAAAAGATATTTCGTTTAAAAGGGAAAAATATATTATATCGGATATTTGTCTTATTAAGGATGATAAAACAGAAGATTTATCTATTTATTGGATTAAAATATTAGGATATAGTTTTAAAATAAATAAATGTGAAAATGCAGGATTATTTTCTTTAATTATTGATATATTTAATTTTGATGAATTAAAGAATGAAAATGAAAAAATAGATGTTCATATTTTAAAAAATAAAGTAATTGAATATATTAAAAAATTAATTTCAAAAAAAAATACAACATTCAATGAAAAAGATGTTATTGAACTTTATAAAAATAGTGATAATAAAATGTTTAAATATGTAATATCTATAGAATCATTAATTGATAATATTATTAATAATTCTTATCAAGGTTGTGATGTAGATTTAATATTTATTTCAGAAATATATAATTTAAATATTATTATATTAGATAAAAGAATTAAGAAAAATCAAATTAGTTATCAATATATAAAACCAAAAAATAATGGATTATACTATATATTAATTTATAAATCTGTTATTTTTGAAAGTGTAATATATAATATCATACAAAATAAAACTAAAATTATTTTTAAAATAAATGAATTACCTAAAAAATTTGTAGATTTTATTATGAAACGTGAAAATAAAAACGAAAAATAATTATATGGAGGAAATATAGGTTTCCTCACATAAATGGTTTAATAATTGAAATAAATTTATTATATAGATTGAAAGAAGATTTTATTTCAATTTCTTCAATTATTGTTTTACAATCTTTATTTTTATTTTTTGTAAATATAATATAATCTAAATTAAAATCATATGTTTCTAGCACTTTTTCAATTTTATTTGGCACAGATACCTTAAATTCTTCAAAATCCATTTTTTTAATATTATAAATATCATAAAATTCATGTAATATTGATTTATTATGAATAGTATTATATTTTAATACATCGCTATTTAACTGATTTTCAAGAGGATATATATAAATATTTGTTTTAATATTATCAAAAAATATAGTAGATATTTTGATATTATTATTATCATTAAAAAATATTTCAAAACCATCATTTTTAATTTCATTTTCTAATTTTTTTAATTTAAAAAAATGAATATCAGATGTACATATTTCTAGAAGCGGATTAAAAATATTAATACCTTTAAAAATATATATTCCAAGTAATGATTGTCCAACAAAACAATAATCGATGGAATGATAATCTAATAAATCATTTATATATTTTATCATATATTTATTTGAAACAAGAATTTTATCATTTAATGGGGCTTTATCAATTTTAATAGAATTATTTAATATTATTTCATGTTCTATACCATTTAATGTATAATTATATTTATCTGATAACATATTTTAATATTAAATTATATTATATTAAATTATTGCTTAATAAACTTAAAAATAATATTTATAAGATATATATTATGTTATCACCATATCCAGAACATACAAAACAAACAAAAACAAATAATAATTTCGATCTAAGACCAAGTATATCCAATCCATCTGTTCCTTTAAGATATAATCATGAACATTATATTTTAAATAATGATAATCATATAAATTTTGATATAGAAAGAACTTCCATATGTTCAAGAAATAAACCTGTTCAAACTAATTTTCAAAATAATTATTATACAATGACTTTTGATGATTTAAACCATCAAAATAATCAAGAAATAAATAGATATTTAAATAGAAATCCTGTAAACAGTCGTAGAGATACGATTGATAAGACAAGAAATGAAGATAGACAAGATTTTTTAAGATCTCAAGGAGGTATGTTATCTAATTTTAATGATATTAAAATAGAAAATACACGAAAAGATAAAAATACAATTAATAGTTCTAATTATATTCCAATGCCACGAACAATGGCCATACCAAAAGAACAAATTTAATTATCGATGATCTTTAAAAAAATTATATTGTTAAATTATAGATAATATGAAATGTTCTAAGTTTCAAGAAATAGATCATATTATTAATAATATAGACTTATTTGATGATTATATTTTAATAAATAACAAAATTAAAAAAAATCAATTATTTTCAAAAGAACCCCCGCCATTTGAATTAGTAAATAAAATTTTTTATTTTTTAATTAATAAAGAATTAAATGGAAATATATATTATGAATTTTCAAAAAAAAATTTAAGTATTAAAAAAATAATAGAAAAAATAGATGAATATATTGTATTATTAAAAGAATATTATTTAAAATGCAAACATAAAAAATACTTAGAAAATTTAAATGAAAAAAAATTAATTACCTTATTTAGACAAATATTACGTCCATATGATTATACAATAACATCTATTGAAAAATATGATAATAATAAAAAATATTTATTATATATATTAGAGAAAAATAAATCGAATACATTAAAAAAAATTGATTCTATAATTAATTTTGATTAATCTCATAAAAATATAGTATTTAATAGTAATATATAGTGAGGAAACCTAGGTTTCCTACACATACCTTCCTATTTTTAAGTATTTTTATATATACAATAATGTTTAATTAATATATTATTAAATATATTTTTTATAAAAAATATATTTAATAGAAATTTTTTATGCAATGACTATATATGCAAGATAAACATCATTTTTACATAGGTAATATTTTTAGCGATGAAGCTCAATTAAATGTACTAAAAAATATACAAAGAAAACTTATAAAAAAATATAAATTAAAAAATTATCATTATAATAATAAATATTCATCCAATTTAATATATTTAGGATATTTAGATGAACATGTTGCATATAAATATATGGAAAGTATTATTTCTAATTTATTAAAAGCAATATCAGAGAAATTTAATCATTTAGAATGTATATATACAGGATATAAATTAGAATATGACAAATCTTTTTATAAAATTTCCTTAAAATTTAATGATGTTAATAATTATTTAGAAAAAATTATTGTACCATATTTACATAATAATGCAATTATACCTGTATATGAAAAAAGAAAAAATATTATGAAACCATCTATTGATCTAATATATTATAAAGATTCATCTAAAATAGATGGTAAAAACGATGATATAAATATCTTATTACCAGAAGACAAATTTATTATTGATCATATATCATTAATAAAAGGAAGTCCTATACGTGTTAGAAGTGGAACACCATCTATTCATAATCAAATGACTTTAGAAGAAGTTTATAAATATTCATTTCCATTAAATGGAACACTTTAGTAAATTTAAAAAATTTTCAGTATTCATTTTAAGAATTAGACCATTTAAAAATATATTATATGCTTTTTTATCTTTTTCTTTTATCATTTTTAAATAATAATCTAATTTATGATTATTTCTTATATTGTTTATATATTTATAACCAAATAATAATTCTAATCCATTTATACATGCGGAATAGGATGGAAAATATTCTATTAATATATTATTACTTTCTGGCCAAATATAATATTTATTATCAATATTATAGGGTATTTTTGTTTTTTTTTTAGTAATACTAAAATCAATCATAATTAAATTATCTATATTTTTACTATTATTTTTAAACATAAAATTATTTAATTTAAAATCTAAATTTAGAATATTGTATTTTGTTTCTAAAAAATCGGATATTTGTATTAATCTTTTCATGATTTTTAATGTAAACGGAATACCATTTTTAATATTTATTAATTCCATATTGTATATATTAAAAGTATTATAAAAGGATGTACATAATGGTAATATTATAAAATAACTATTAAATTCAATATTATTCATATTGTCAATAATATTATCTTTTATTAACTCAATTGCATATAAACTAATAATATAATTATTTTCTTTTTTTTCATTGATATATTTATAATAAAAAATCAATTCTCTGTTTTCATTTTTAATAGGAATTAAATAATTTGACTCATTTAATATTGTATTTTTTAATGTTGAATTTTTAAATATTTTAATAACATCATTATTATTTAATAAAAAAACTACCCCGTAAGAACCTTCGCCTATTTTTTTTATAATTTTTATTTTTTTGAGTTTATTTTCTATATAATTATCATTCGACGATTTTAAAATAAGGATTTTTAATGTAAATGATTGATCCATCATTATTTATTATATATAATATTTATTTCTCAAAAATCTATTATAAAAAAAAATGATTTATTTAAATCATTGTTTATTTCTTTATATAGATGTTTATATTCGTATGCAATTAAATAATTATTTTAATAATTATTTTGATGTACTTACACATGATGATATTTCCGAAAAAAATAGTTTTAATAATTATGATAATTTCAAGAATTTTATCATAAATCACTATAATTTAGATCATTTAGAATCAAATAATTATATAAAATATGTAAAAGTAAAAAGACAAATATTAATTTTAGAAGATAAAATTTCTTACGATACCTTATTATCAAAAATAAATTCAATTATTCGTATCATGAATATTAGCAACATCTTTCCGAATATAAATATTAAAAAATATTTATTTAAAATAAATACAATTTTTAAGTTAATTAATGATAAAAAAAATATTTTGACAAAAAATATATATATGGTAAGAAATTTACATCCATTAAAAATGGATAGCTTAAAAGTGAAACTAAAAACAATACAAAATATTAATAGTTTATTGTATAAATACAAAATATATAATAAATATTCAAAAGAATTGATTAATTATATAAATGAACTAATAGAATTAGAAAAAATATATAATATTGATCACCATTTAATTGAATTAAATAATATAGAAAGATCCTTTTTAGGTAAAAAATCAGAATATAGTGCAAATGAAGTTATCTTCAATTATATACATATATTAAATAACAATAGTGATAAAAAATATTTTTATGAAATAAATATTGATATAATTAAATTATTAAATATAAATATCAATCATGAATCTAATATTAAAGGAGAAGCGGATGGAATGATTATTTCATATGATGGAAAAGACTATATTATTGAAAAGATAATAGAAGTAAAAAGTTCCATTAAAGCAACTTTTGAAGATATTAAAAAATTTACATGTTTGAAAAATTATATAAAGGATTTAATAGATAATAATATTAGTTATGGACAATATATTTTTACAAAAAATAGTTTTGTAAACATATTAAATAAAAATATTTCAGATTGGACAATATATATATGTATAAATGATTATGAACATAATATTATAGAAAAATCACATTTATACTTTTCAACTGTATTAAAAATTATTGATGATAATTTTATTAAAGAATTTTATATTGAAAAAAATGAAAAAATCATTAAAGAAAAATATAAAATTATAGAAAATAATACTACATTAATTGATAATATGTTTAATGAATGGAAAACTTCTATAAAATTAGGTAGTAATGAATGTAATGTATATATCAAAAAATATTAAGTTAAAAATATTTTATATTTTTAGAAAAATCAAGTTATAAGTTTTATTTTTGTGGATTTTTTAAATATAAACACGGATACACATACACATACACATACACATACACATACACATACACATAATTATTTATCATTTTTTTTTAATTGTTTATCCTATTACTAATTCGTTCCGTCACAAAATCTAAATAATCTTCCTTTGATAGATAGTATGAATCTGGATATGTATATTCAGTAGTATGTTCTTCTATTTTTAAACATAGATGATCTTGTATAGTAAGAAATACAAAATATTGACACTTATCTTCAGGTGATAGAGTTTTAGTGATACTAAACCATAAATCAGATATTTTATCCTCATTTAAATTTTCCTCAAATAA
>Ga0114966_10004915_pt1 | contig 11407 bp, 11 predicted proteins | sample M_130207_XF_Meta_FD_87029 | JGI IMG/M metagenome (GOLD analysis project Ga0114966, IMG submission 87029) | Freshwater microbial communities from Lake Montjoie, Canada to study carbon cycling - M_130207_XF_MetaG | ecosystem: Environmental > Aquatic > Freshwater > Lake | place: Lake Montjoie...
GTGCATCACACTGGTGAAGGAATCTTTGTTGGTTCGCCATCACCGATCACTGCAACCAGGTATCACTCACTCATTATTGAGCGCGAATCACTGCCACCCGAGTTGGTGGTCACTTCGCAAACCCAGGACGGAATGATTATGGGCGTTCGTCATTGCGATCTTGATGTTGAAGGTGTGCAGTTTCATCCAGAAAGTATTTTGACAACACGTGGACACGACTTGCTCAAGGTATTTGTTGAGAAGGCAAAACGCGCAAAAAATTAGGCGAAGTTGAATTAAAATTATGGTGTTGTTGATTTGCCAATTACGAGAGTGACTTTGGTTCCAGGAGCAACTGCCGAAAGCGCCTCGCGGCTCTGAGAAATGACACGACCATCACTTGCATCACCAACGGGCACACTCTGATATTTAATTTCAGTGATTAAACCTGCTGCGTTTATTTCGGTCTGTGCTTCGGCCTCGGTTTTTGCTGTTACGTCTGGGACCACAACTGTTGGTGATCCACTTGAAACAATGAGCGTGATTGCCGATCCGGCGGGAAGTGGCGTGCCAATAATGGGGTCAGTGCTCACCGCTCGGCCCTTTTCTACTGTTGTGCTCGGTTCAGTAGTGATGGTGACAACGAAGTTGTATGGCGAACTCTTGAGCAATTGTTCGGCTGCTGACGATACCTGACCCTCAATATTTGGAATATTGTTGCCGCCCGTACCGCCGGAGACAACGACAGAAACGGCCGAGCCAGAGCGCACCTCCACATTGGCCAATGGATCTTGAGAAATGATCTGATTTAACGGCACGACCGCATCATTTTTGACTTCAAGAATCACCAACTGCAGTCCAAGTGGGGCCAGTATCTTGGTTGCATTTTCAACGGAGAGGCCTTGAATGGGAGGAACCTTTTGCAACTTTCGTGCAGGGTTGTACGTGATTGTGACGACGTCACCCTGATAAGCAGTGGCTGTGGCTGGAGGGTCTTGTGCGTACACAATGTCATCACCAACAGCATCATTAATTACTGCATTTGGAATTGGTGTGAGCCCCAGTTCGAGCAGTATTTGACTCGCTTCGGCTTGGGTGCGGTTGGTGACGTCAGGAATCGTGAGCGAAGTCGTTGATCCGCTGTCAATAGTTCGGTAGATGAATACTCCCGCCGCAAGCAAGATGATGGCAGTAAACACCGCGCCAAAAATGTAAGACGCTGTTCGACGGGGCGCAAAGTCGTCGTACATATCTTCGTAGTCAGTCGCTACTGGAGCGCTGGAAACAAGAGGTATCGCCATGGTCTCTGTCGATTGCGACTGTGTCTTGCGACCTTGCACATCGGTGAGTGCAACCACTTCCTCGCCTGCGCTAAATCTGCGCAAATCATCTCGCAATCCGCTTGCGTTTGCATATCGACGGTCTGCCGACTTGGCCATGCACTTGGCAATGATCGCTTCAAACTCTCGTGGCACATCAGATGCAAATTCGCTGAGTGCAGGAGGCACACCGTGCACCTGTTGGTATGCAACACCTACTGCGTTGTCGCCAATAAATGGCGCGCGCCCGGCAACCATCTCATACATCACCACACCGAGCGAATAAATATCGCTTCGTGGGTCGGGCTGCGAACCTTGTGCTTGTTCGGGAGAGAGGTATGTGGCTGTGCCCATCACCGAGCCAGTTTGGGTGAGGCCATCTTCAACTGCCGAGCCAAGTGCACGAGCAATACCAAAGTCAGCAACTTTCACTTGACCGGTGGAGCCAATCAAAATGTTTCCTGGCTTGATGTCGCGGTGCACCACACCGTTGTCGTGGGCAAAACCTAAGGCACTTGCAATATCTACCGCTATATCGCATGCCTGCCTTGCAGTCAGGCGCAACTTTTCTTTCAGAATGCTTGCAAGTGTTCGGCCCTGCACAAACTCCATTGCAATGAAGTAGGTGTTGTTGACTTTGCCCCAGTCATATACGGCAACAATGTTTGGATGAGTAAGCCCGGCAGCAGACTGCGCCTCGCGGCGAAAGCGTTCGACAAAGTTTGGGTCATTGGCATATTCGGGAAACAACACCTTGAGAGCGACAGGACGGTCGAGCAAGAGATCGTGCGCCAAAAAAACTTCGGCCATGCCGCCGCGGCCAACGCTGCGCTCAACACGGTAACGATCGTTGACAATAGGCATATTGCTAACCATGTGTATTAACCATTTGCTTTCACTACTGCGTCAACTTTTTTGAGATACGTACGGGCTTTTTCAACCGAATCAAATCGCTGCATGCTGTCTATCTCGCGCTGAAACGCGGACTGCATTGAATAGCGTTTCGTGGTCGAAACTTCAACAACCGTGGGTTTAATCCACAGCAACCCACCGGGCTGGCCTTTGTAAATAGCAATTGTTGCCGACGATGAAGAGCTGGTGAAGGCAACAAAATACCCACTGCGTTCGTGGCGAAGTGCAACAAACCCACCTATGCAGAGCACAACTACGACAACCATCGCAAGAACACGTTTTTTATTTGGTAGAGGAGTTTCTGGCACCACCGTGTCAATGCTGGTGTTGATGTTTGCATCAACAATGATCACGGTGATGTTGTCGCGTCCACCATGACGTTTTGCGGCAGTGACCAAGCGCTCGGCAACATTCTGCGGCGCGCTGCGTTCTTGCATCAGTTCAGTGATCTCGTCAAGCGGCACTTCGTCTACAAGTCCATCGCTACACAACATAAAGCGGTCACCATCAAACATCGGCATTGTCCACGTATCCACAGATACTTGCGCGTCAATACCGAGTGCGCGTGTAACGATATTGCGACGCGGATGGGTGCGTGCCTCATCAACTGTGAGCAGACCTTCAGTAACAAGCTCTTGTACATATGAGTGATCAACACTCAGTTGTCGCAATTCTCCGGCGCGCAAAAGATATGTGCGCGAGTCACCAACATTGGCGATCACTATTTGCGACGGTTGGTCAATGTTTTCAGCGGGTGTAAGCAGCGCAGCGGCAGTCAGTGTCGTACCCATTCCGCGCTGGTCGGTAGTTGCTGTTGCTGATGCATAGATCACACTGTTGAGGTCGCGAACTACTTGTGCAAATGCCTCGGCCGAAGCAACACCATTGAGCGCAACGCCCCGCAGATGCTCGATCGCCATCGCACTCGCAACTTCGCCAGCATTGTGTCCACCCATGCCGTCTGCAACAGCAAACAGATTTTGTTCTGCGATGTGGGCGTCTTCGTTTTGACCTCGCAAATTGCCGGTATCGGTGGAGGCACCAATAGCAAGAGTCAACATGGCACCAACAGGCAACTATGCCTGCTCAAATTGCAGTTGCAACGTTCCAAGCGCAATGAGTTGTCCGTGACTCAAAGGTGTTGGTTCGGTAATCAGCACACCATTCACTTTTGTACCGTTCGTGCTACTGAGGTCTTCAATAGTCCATCCATTGTCTCCAGCACGAAACCGTGCGTGAACACGGCTGATGTTGCTGTCGGCAATCACAATGGTGCACGAAGCCTGGCGCCCAACAGTGACAAGATCTCCCTCGAGTATGTGGCGCGAACCATCGGCCATCAAAACTGAGTACTGATGAGCAGGGGGAATGCTTTTTGGGGCAGGACGTTCGGTGGCGGTCGGTTTGGCAACAGCGACAGCGACAGCGCACGATCCAACTTGCACCGCCACGTCTTCTACAAGTACGACTTCGGCTTCGCCCGAAAGTGAGTATCTCTCAAATTTGGCATGATTGTCAATTGCCTGTCGCAATTCGCTCATCAGAGGTTTGATTGCATCACTGAGCGCAGCGAGATCGTTCTTGTGCAGACCGATCGTGTACCGATGTCCAATCTGGTTGACCCCAGATTGTGCTTGCTCGTCCATCAGGGCAATCACTTCACGACCGATCTCAATCGGTCGAATTCCATTGCGTCGCGTGCGTGTTAACACTCCACCATTCTACGCCCTGTTGCACATGTCAACGCGTTCGGCATCGCTGGCATTGGCAACGCCAGCCGCAACACCTTCAAGTGCAGCAAATGGTCCACATTTATGTGGTGTAATCCACACGTGCACCATTGGCGAACCATCTGTTTCAATGAAGCCAAATCGGCAAGTGCCCTGCGAGTCGGTAACGCCAACTACGCGCATAGCGCCATTCACATTGAGCCAGCACAAATTGGTATGAACATGCCATTGCATCAAACCCCCGGCGTAATCCACCAGTGTTTTGTCGTTAATGGGAGTTCCTTTATCGGCCATAAACATTGCCGACACCAAGGTTCTCACTCCACCGCGCACCTCGTAGACCAACGACTCTGGCGCAGCGGTGTCGAGCACGCGGCCATCATTGAGCAGTGTCCACTTCACAAAGTGCTCAAAGCCCGTAGCACCATCACCAATGGAGGTGTATCCATCGGCCATAGCCACAGCAACATCTGCATACTTTGGTAGGTCGCGCTGTGTTGCTTGGATGAGTGCAGTCGCTCGTGCAGATTGTTCTGGGGTAACGCCGTCAATTCCGGTGAAGTCAATGGGCGCTGCAGGGTCGTATGGCCGTGGCCAACCCGAAGCAGCAGCTGCAGCTTGTGCCGATGTCAACGCGTGCGAATGCGTAGTAGCAGTGACCGGCTGAGTTGTCGTTGTTGTTGATCGGGAAGTCTTCGGAGGAAGGGTCGTCGTGGTTGTTGCCACAGAGGTACTCGATTGTGCCGACAAACTTGTTGTTACGTCGAGCGCCCGCACAATAGTGGTGGGCGACACGATGACCCCGTCGGCAGAGATTGACAAATTTGAATCTACAAGTGGTACGAATTCGCCATGTTCATGCACTGTTCCGGCAACTGACAGCAATGCAAGAAATGTGAAGACACCACACAAAGTCGCCGCATTGAATGGAGACCTTCTGTTCTTTCGCGCAAGTTGTTCTCTTCCAACGAAAAACATCGCTGCGATGGATACCGCTGCTAGCAGCGCTCCAAAGGAGTCGGCAGGCTGAGGCTTCTCTGCAATTTCCAAGCCTCCAATAAATGAAATACCAATAAAGCGAGTGATTATCCAACCGGCAACTGCCGCAGCGTTGACCACACAACCACCCACCAACAGCCAGCGTTGTTGATTGCTCAGAACAACAATGCCCCAACCCACTTGCAGCAACGTGAAGGCCACAAAGATGAGAGACAACGCTGGGTGCTCTGCATGTAAACCCACCGCAGTGCCGTGAATTACGCCTGCCCCAATGGATGCGTAGGCCGCCCAGCGCAAGCGTTCAGTGCTAGAAGAAATTTCCATTACCGAGTAATAATACGCGATTTTTGTGAAATCGTAATGTCTACTTGGTTCTGTCCCTACCAACTAGAGAATATTGCTCGCTATCCATGTAGCTTTTCCACCGCCGAGTAAGCACAAGGAGATCTTCCGGGTCATCGAAAATTGATAACCGGTGTCTTCCAAAGTGAATTACTCGCACAGTAGGGGTCCATACAATTCGGTATTCCAAGCTTCTTGCTTTGCAGCAAAAATCCAAATCTGCACCATGATGTTGAAACTCTGGACTGAATCCGCCAAGGTCACGAAAGACAGATCGCTTTACAGCGAAACATGTATCGGTAACGCCACTCACAATTCTTGCCACAGCACTGTTTCCCCAAATACCTGGGTCACGAGAAGAATTACCCCAACCAATTCGATGGGGGGTTGAGTGAAGACTGATTCCCGAGCTTTCAATTCGACCGTCGTCCATTAAAATCATTGGCCCAACGATGCCAACCTGAGGGTCGATCATCTGGCCCAAAAATTGTTCGATCCATGCTGGTGTCGTGACCTTGCTGTTCTCATCCATGAAGATGATGGTTTCTCCCCGTGCATGGTTAAAACCGATGTTGCACATCTCAGAGAAACCTGCCGGTTCGGTTAAACCAACCACCGATATCCGACAACGAGAACTGTTGTCAAGTTGATCGAATGGCACCGTATATCCAGGGTGTGCATGTGGATTGTCAATCACAACGATTTCATAGTTGTCGTAAGTTGTCATTTCGACAATGTTTGCAACGAGATGTTCGATCATTCGAACAGATGCGCCCCACACACGTGACTTAACTCCAGTGGTTGGAATGACAATGCTCACCAGGGGAGATGAAGGTATATGCGTAAACGTGTGGCTGTAGCTTCCCGGTTGCAGTTTTGCAACTTCAGCTTTTATGCCAACGCGGTCAAAGTGCTGCTCAATTGCTCGCTGCCCAGCTTCGTATGCATATGGTTTAGCCATTGAATCACCAGAAGTTGAACCTGGTACAACTCTCCAGTGATACAACACTTCTGGAATATGAATGACTGAGCGGGCACGTTCTATGGCGCGCAAAATTAAGTCGTAGTCCTGCGACCCATCAAATCCAGGTCGAAAGCCTCCAATGTCATCCAGGAGTGTCTTTCGAAATACCGAAAAATGACAACAATAATTTTGGCCACGGAGTCGAACTAGATCAAACGGAGGTTTTGTAAACGGACCATAGTGTTGGCCCTCCGAGTTGATCTTGTCTTCATCCGTATATACATAGTCAGCATCTGGATTGGCCAATAACGTGGCGGCAACCTTCGCCAGAGCCTCAGGCGCAAGCGCGTCGTCGTGATCAAGAAGTCCAACAAATTCTCCAGCAGCCATATCAAGCGCATCTTGGGAGGCCTCAACAATGCCGCCATTTGTTTCACGAATGGCAACCCGAATGCGTGAATCTTTGGCCATCGCACGCTGCAAAATTCTCTGTACATGCTTATCGGTTGATTGATCATCAACCACACACCATTCCCAGTCGGTGAATGTCTGCTTCTTCATTGATTTAATGCATTTCCGCAGCGCATCGGCAGGTGGGTTGTACACGGGAGTCACGATGCTAAAAAAAGGCATCAGTTTGTTATCACTTTCCGAGGATATTTAAAACTCGAAGCAATAAACGCCTTGGAGCCATGAGTAAATACCCAAGCTTCCACGTGAAACTATTCAATATCAACATATTTCGGTCATGAGCCGATTTAACTTCATCTTTAGCCAAATTGAGTTGTGCTCGTAGTTCGCCCAGTTCAGCGCTAGATCCATAAACAGCGTCACATGCCGACCGGAGTTCTCGTTTGGTTGCGAGGAGTTCTTGCTTGGTTGCTTCCAGTAGATCTGAAGGATCCACCTTCGAAATTTCACTGCTGCTCATCTAATTGATCCTACTGCAGTCCATATTGCTGGTCGGCTAGGTGCAAACACTTCACTTGATTGCTAGCGTCATACCGTCTCTCGCGCGAGTGGCGAAATGGCAGACGCGCTGGCTTCAGGTGCCAGTGTTCGTAAGGACGTGGGGGTTCAAGTCCCCCCTCGCGCACTAATTCTTCACAGTATGACTACTGAGGAAATAATTGCGCCAGCGGGTCGTGATCGAAATACCGGCCCCATCGACGCCAAATTAATGCAGTTTCCTTTGTACCCACCGTTGGGTCACGCGACATTGATTCGTAGTGCACAAATTGAATGCTCGGCACGTACATCAGCTTTTTTCCAGTTTCTTTCAACTTAAAACCGAGGTCAACATCGTTGTAGCTACTGGGCAGTTCTTCACACATACCACCAACTTCTACATAGTCAGTATGACGCACTGCAAAACATGCCCCCGACAAACCATTTGTTTCGCGGGTTGTCATCAACTGACTCTCAAATGCGGGGTCGAGTGGGTCTTTTCCCACACCATATATATGTGGTCGAGGTGCATTCGCATGGCCAGCACATTGCACCAAACCTTCTGGGGTGAGTAGCAAGCCCCCTACGCCTCCAACTGACGGGTCGGTGAATTGCTGTTGTAGCTGGCTCACCCAACCAGCACTGTGCGCCAGCATGTCGTCGTTAAGAAAGAGAATGACATCGCCACTTGCGCGTCGTGCACCAACATTGCACTTCTTTGAAAAGTTAAATGGTTCGCTGAAATTTTCGAGCACTACTTTGGGCAACGAAGAGAGAGCATGCATAACTTCTGTGGGAGTATGTGCATCTGCCACCACAATGATTTCGTGAAGTGCATTTGTCTCCGAACCAAAACTTTTCACGAGTTCAATTACAAGGTATTGGGCACTGCCATCAACAAGTACCGAATGGCCGCATGTGGGAATAACGACACTGACACTTGGCGTTGTAGTGGTCAACGTTTGCTGCGCTTTATCCACCGCAGAGGCGCCATCACAAAGAAGCCAATTCTCCATGTGTGTGACTGATGAATGGCAGTAATTTCAGCATCTCGCATTGCGATAACGCGCATCAACTTCTCGATGGCTTGTTGAGATGCATCCCGCAATGCTTCTTGGGCTAGTTGCTCTATACGATGACGATTATTCAGATCCTGGATCTCGCTGCGCAGCTCAGCACTTGTGAGTTCGGCTTTCTCCCGCTGATAATTAGCTTCAACGATCTCGTTGCGCAACTCAGCGTTTGCAAGTTCAACTTTTTCCCGTTGATAATTAGCTTCAACGATCTCAGCCCGTGACCCAATGGCAACATCGCGAAGACGCATTTCCTCAGGTGTAGTTGCCATAAAACGAGTTTAGAGTAGAACTCGATTAACTGGAGAAAATAAGGATTTTGTTATTTTGAGATTCCTTCAACGGTTTCAAAATATTTGATCATGGTTGTTAACCCATCACGAAGCGCCACACTGGGCTCCCAGTCAAGCAAACTCTTAGCCAACGTGATGTCAGGTTGGCGCTGCAATGGGTCACCGTCGCGTTCTGGTGGAAGTGGGACACAAATGATTTTGCTTGTTGAGCCAGTCAATTCAATGACCAATTCTGCAAGTTGTCGCATCGTGAACTCGACAGGGTTTCCTATGTTTACGGGCATTATGTAGTCACTATCGAGTAGTGAAATGAGGCCCCTAACTTCGTCGCTGACGTAGCAAAAAGATCGAGTTTGAGATCCATCCCCATGAAGCGTTATTGCCTGACCTTTCAATGCCTGGACAACAAATGTGTTGACTACCCGTCCGTCATTCGGGCGCATACGTTCGCCATATGTATTGAATATGCGCACGATGCGAGTATCAATGCCATGAACGCGGTGGTAAGCCATTGTGAGTGCCTCGCTAAATCGTTTGGCCTCGTCATAGCAACTTCGTGGACCAGTAGATGAGACATTTCCCAAATAATCTTCTGGCTGAGGGTGCACTAGTGGATCTCCATAGACCTCACTGGTTGATGTCAGGAAGAAAACAGCACTGTCGGCTTTGGCTCGTTCAAGAAGATTGCGTGTGCCAGTACTGCCAACAGCAAGTATCTCGAGAGGCATTATTGCAAAATCGTTTGGAGATGCTGGGCTGGCGAAATCCAGAACCGCATCAAATTTTTGAGAGAGTGCATTGCTGGTGGGCAAGGGGAGTGTGATGTCGTGTTCTATAAATGCAAAATTTGCATGGCCAACCAAGTGCTGCACATTCTCAGGCCGTCCAGTGGCAAAGTTGTCGACTACCACTACTTCGTCATTGCGTGCAAGCAAGGCATCTGCAAGATGTGAACCAATAAAACCTGCACCGCCTGCTAGAAGGACTCTCATGGCTAGCGGCCGATGCCTTGGTAGTCGAAACCGGCGCGTTCCCAATCTTTACGACTGAGGAGATTACGGGCATCAATTATTTGCTTGCCGCGCATAACTGCGGCAACTTCAATTGGGGAGACCCACTTAAAGTCTTCCCATTCAGTAAGAACCGCCAACGCGTCGGCGCCGACTGTGGCTTCTATTGCTGAACCACAAACTTTGACATTTTCGGGAATGCCAGTCTTCAGGTTTGCCACAGTTGGATCAAAGCCTTGAACTTTGGCACCTCGATTAATCAAGCGCTGAATAACTTGAATTGATGGCGAATCGCGCAGATCATCTGTACCTGCCTTAAATGTGAAACCCCATATTGCAATGGTCTTGCCATTGACATCTCCACCGATGGCTTGAACGATTTTGTCTACAACACGATTAAATTGCTCATCATTAACAGTGATTACACCTTTAAGTAAATCGAAGCTGTAATTCGCATCTTGTGCAATCTTGATAAGAGCTCGCGAATCTTTTGGAAAGCAACTGCCTCCCCAACCAGGTCCTGGACGCAAAAAGCTCTCACCAATGCGTTTGTCACTGCCCATACCAACTACTACATCATTAATATCTGCACCAACACCTTCACAGATTGCTGCTATCGCGTTTATAAATGAAAGTTTGGTAGCCAAGAATGCATTTGCTGCATACTTAATTGTCTCCGCAGATGCTGGATCGGTGATAACCACTCGAGTTGCTAGTCCGTCGTATAAGGCTGCAACTTTCATGGCCGCTGCTTGGTCATCACTACCAATAACAACACGATCAGGTTTCAGGAAATCTTGTACTGCCGATCCCTCACGCAAAAATTCCGGGTTCGAAACAACTTTGACATCTGGGCGCTCAAGAGCTCGCTCTACAACCTTTGTCGATCCGACCGGAACCGTTGATTTATTAACGACAATTGCCTCAAAAGGGAGTGAGGCCGAAATATCTTTGGCAGCTTGCTGTATGTAGGTCAAATCGGCTGAACCGTCTTCGCCTTGAGGTGTTGGAACACAAAGGAATGCAATTTCACAGTTTTTAACTGCTTCAGCTGAACCGACCACAAAACTTAGATGACCTGAAGCAATACCGTTCTTGACGAGTTCGGAAAGTCCAAGTTCAACAATTGGAATAAATCCAGCTCTTAACTTGGCAATTTTTTCAGAGTCAATATCAGCACAAATGACATGGTGGCCAAGATGAGCCAAACAGGCACCAGTTGTAAGCCCAACGTACCCGGTACCAATTACTGCGGTTCTGATTCCCACGCTTCGGAGGTTAGTTGAGATGAAGCGTAAGCGCTGAAAGTTCAGTGCTCCAGCGTGAGATAATCAGTAATTGTTGGTTATGGCCTAATTGGAGAAAGGATGTTCCTCCTGAGAACTATTCCACCAAACAGAATTGCGATCACTGTTGTGACTCCACAATAAAGAATGTTTAAAAAGTCTCCTAACTCAATTATGTAATGTGAGAATAGGAAAAAAAATATTTGCGTTAACACAGCCACAATTACAGGCCGAAGTATGAGTTGCACCCATTCTTTTAGAGGAGTATTGAACGTTTTAAGAATTAATCGGGAATATGGAATCCAAAGAGCACAATTGCTAACCAATGTCCCTAAAACTACGCCCTTGAGGCCAAAAAATTGCACAAATATAATGGATAACACGAGATTAATCATTACTGAAAAAAATTGAAATTTAAGTACCGTCTTGGTCGTCCCGACAGCAGTCAACATGGCTATTCCGATTTGGTTGGTACTTGACAACATAGGAAATAGTAAGAAAATTCTGGCGGGAGCAACCGCATCAGAATGTCCAGGACCAATCCAAACTTGA
>Ga0114966_10004916_pt1 | contig 11406 bp, 10 predicted proteins | sample M_130207_XF_Meta_FD_87029 | JGI IMG/M metagenome (GOLD analysis project Ga0114966, IMG submission 87029) | Freshwater microbial communities from Lake Montjoie, Canada to study carbon cycling - M_130207_XF_MetaG | ecosystem: Environmental > Aquatic > Freshwater > Lake | place: Lake Montjoie...
GATCGCCGTCGTACGCCACGCCCTCGGCCCGGCACTCGCTCGGGTCCTCGGCCGCGAGCGCGATGTGACATGGGCGATGCTCATCGATGCTGCGGCACGACGCGGCCACTGGACGGCCCGTCGAACGCAGCTGTTGCTCGCGGGCGACGCTCCGCAGGACATGCCCGACGTCGAAGCCGTGCTCGACGCGCTCTGGGATCTCGTGACCGAGCTCAACGAGTTGCGCACCATTGGGCCGGACCGATCAGGCTGACGGTCGCGAGGGTGTCAGCCGTGGCGACCATCGGCGGCCACGAGGCGTACAAGCTCGATCGGCTGCGCAAAGCCGCTGATGTGGCGCGAACCGATGGCAACCGCGCGCGTGTTGACGAGCAACGACGACACCATGGATGCGGGGGCCAGAACCTCGTGCGGATGGGCCAGATCGCAAAGTCGCGACGCCAGGTTGACCGATTGGCCGATGTAGTCGTCGCCCTCGAACAAGATGACCGGACCTGTCGCGATGCCGGAGCGCAACGCGAGCGGTGACTGGCTCTCGTCAATGAGGCGCTCGATGTCGACCACCGCTTCGACCGCAGGTTCCATCTCGACCGAGACCAGCATCGCACCGTCGCCGAGCCACTTCGCGACGCGAACAGCGCGCGACGCCGCGACCTCGCGCACCGCGGCGCGGAAGCCGCTCAACACCTTCACGGCCTCGGCGTCACCCTCGGTGTCGGTGTAGGTGGTGAAACCGGAAAGGTCGATGAACGCGAACGTCCGCTCGACCCGTGTACCGCCGGGTACGGTGAAAAAGCTTGCATCGGTCACGACCAAAGGTTACTTGGCCCAGCGCAACCACCCCACGAATCCCATGAATCCCACGAATCGATGATCTCTATGCGCTGTGCCGCCATGGGCGCGGGTCGTAGGGTGCACACGTGCTTCGCGGGTTCGCTGACCTCGACGCGGTTCTCCGCGACGGCCTCTCCTGGCCGGTGGCCAACGTCGCGTTCGCCGTGATCGATCAACAAGGCGACGAGCACTTCGCCGGCGACTGCCACCGCGAGTTCGCGTTGGCGTCGGTCACCAAGTTGTTCACGGCGCTCGCCACGCTCGTCGCGTGCGAAGAAGGCATCTGCGACCTCGACGAGCCGGCGCTCGGCGTCGACGGCGCGACCGTACGCGATCTGCTGTGCCACGCCGCAGGGCTGCCGTTCGAGGCCGATGGGCCACGGGGCAACCCGCGTACGCGGCGGTCGTACTCGAACTTCGGCTACGAGTTGCTCGGCGAGCTCGTCGCGACGCGCGGCGGTTTCGCGTTCGCGGACTACCTCCGAGAAGCGGTGTGTGAACCGTTGGGTATGCCTGGAGCGCGCCTGGCCGGATCGCCCGGCTCGGCGATGGTGGCCAATGTCGTCGAAGTCAGCCGGCTGGTCCGCGAGCTGCGCCACCCCACGCTGCTCGCGCCCGAGACGTGGCGCGCCATGATCACCCCGCAGTACCCATTACTCGAAGGCGTGCTCCCGGGGTACGGGCGACGACGGCCGAACCCGTGGGGTCTGGGTCCCGAGATCCGCGGCCACAAGGAACCGCATTGGTCGAGCCACGCGAACTCGCCGGCGACGTTCGGCCATTTCGGACGCGCCGGCACGTTGGTGTGGGTCGACCCGGTGGCCGGCGTTGCGTTGGTCGCGCTGACCGATCGCGAGTTCGGGACCTGGGCGAAAGACGCATGGCCCCACCTGTCGAGCGACGTACTCGACCACGCCTGATCTCGACCTCGATGTGTTCCTCCGCATGTGCGCTCTACCGTCGCTGTACATGGCCGATGACTACCGGTACTTCACCCGTTCGAAGGACGACGTCCACATCTCCGGCTGGCTCGCCGACGAGTACCCGGAGCTGTTCGAGATCCCGAGACTGCGCGAACGCTTCAAGCTGTAGTCGCTCGCGTTCAACCTCAGCGAGATCCTGCACTTCCCGCGTTGGTGCGACGCGAATGTTCGCTGAGCGTTCAGTCTCCGGTGTCGATCGCGTCGGCGTCGTCGGCATCCGCGGTGGTGTCGTCGATCGTGGACGCCTTTTGCTCCTCTGAGCCGAACACGTACCACGCGATCCCACCGAGGATGGCCAGCAGCGCGACCCAGATGTTGACGCGGGTGCCGAAGACCTTGCTGGCCTTGTCGATGCGCAGTGCTTCGACCCACAGCCTGCCAAGGCCATAGCCGAACACGTAGATCGCGAACAGCTTGCCGCGGGGCGCCATCTTGCGCCGATCGAGCCAGAGCAGCACGCCGCACAGCGCGAGGTTCCACAGCATCTCGTAGAGAAACGTCGGCTGAAAGGTTGCGTAGGTTTCGTAGCCGACGGGCCGATACTTGACGTCGATCTTGACCGCCCAGGGCAGGCTGCTCGGCTTGCCGAAGAGCTCCTGGTTGAACCAGTTCCCGAGGCGTCCGATGGCTTGCGCGAGCGGTATCGCCGGTGCTGCGATATCGAGCGCGTCGCGCGCCGCGAGGCCGCGGTTCTTCGCCGCCCAGACGCCGACGAACGTACCGACGACGAGGCCCCCCGGGATACCGAGGCCGCCTTCCCAGATCTTGATGACATCGCCCCAGCGACCCTCGAACGATCGCCAGTCGGTGATCACGTGATACGCACGCGCGCCGACGAGGCCCGAGATCGCGACCCACATGCCGATGTATCCCCAGTCGTCGCGCGACCCGCCGCGAGCGACGTGGCGTCGATCGGCGAGCCAGATCGCGGCGAACACCCCCAGGGCGATGGCCATGCCGTAGAAGCGAAGCTGGAGGCTGCCCAGGTGGAGGGCATTCGAGGATGGGCTGGGGATCGCGGCGAGCACGAGGAGGAAGCTACAAGCTCGTCACAACCCGAGTCGTGCACGCTCGACACGCAGCGCAGGTCGTTGTGGTCGCCGAGGGCGAATTCGGGGAACGTCGCGACCCACCCAAGACCGACGATCCCGTTCAGCCGAAATCGATGTCACGCAATGCCGAGCGGAACTCGGTGCTCATGCACGGAGCCGAAGGAAACCCACGGGTACCATCTTGGCGCGCCCGTGTGCTGTTCACGCTATGCGTAAAGGTCACGCAACCAATCGGCCCAGCTGCCGAGCGCCAAGATCGTGATCATCGTGCCCGCGGCGAGGAATGGACCGAACGGAATAGTGACGCCGCGACGCACGCGCCCGACCACCATGAGCGCAACTCCCATCGCCGCACCGAGCACAAAGCCGGCGTAGAGACCCACCGCGAGGTCGGCCAGACCGAACCAGCCGAGCACCAGGCCGCACAGCGCAGCGAGCTTGACGTCACCGAAGCCCATGCCATTGGGCTTCGCCATGTGGATCACCAGCAGCACGCCGAAGCCGATCGCGAGGCCGATACCCGCCCGCCCGAGATCGTCGAAGCGATCGTCGATCGCTGCGGCTACCACAAGCCCCACGGCGGTCATCGCGAGCGAAGGAAAGACCACGAGATCAGGCAACCGCTTGGTCTGCAGATCGATTGCCGAGAGCGCCACGAACGCGGCCGCGGCCACGAGCAGCGCCGGCAGGTCCGCGTGCGCGCCGACGCGCCACGCGACCAGCGCGAACAGAACCGCTGTGCCGGTCTCGACCAACGGGTACTGCGCGCTGATCGTCGCTCGACACGTCCGACACCTTCGGCCCAGCACAAGCCATGACAGCACCGGGATGTTGTCATAGAGGCGCAGCATCGTGCGGCATTTCGGGCAATGCGATGGCGGCTTCACGATGGATTCACCGATGGGCACGCGCGCAATGACAACGTTGAGGAATGAGCCTATGGCCAGGCCACTGATCGCCGCCAGAACGATGGCAACTGTGTCCGTCATGATTGCCTCAGCTCAGACCTGGCGTGGCCGAAAGGAACTCGGTCGAAAGGAACATTTGTGGAACTCCATGGAACTGACGTAGATCGATTGCTCACTGCTGTCTGGCAATCTAGCGGCACCGACCTACTGCTCACGGTGGGAGCGCCGCCCATGGCTCGAGTCGACGGCAAGCTGCGTCCAATCGACGGCGAAGAGCCGCTTGATGAGGCTCGCATCAACAAGGTCCTCGGTGAGGTGCTCGACCGTCGCCAGGCCGCGACGCTCGACAGCGAGCTCGATGTCGACTTTGCCTTCAGCTGGGGCGGCGTAGCCCGCGTGCGCGGCAGTGCCTTCTTCCAGCGTTCGTCACCGGCTCTCGCGCTGCGCTTGATTCCCGACAAGATCCCAACCTTCGACTCGCTGGGAATGCCGCCCGCAGTGCGGCGCCTCGCTTCGTTGCAACAGGGTCTGGTGCTGTTCACCGGCCCGACCGGTTCGGGTAAATCGACCAGTCTCGCGTCGCTCATCGAGTGGATCAACGAGCACCGGGCATGTCACGTCATAACGATCGAAGATCCGATCGAGTACGTGCATCACCACCGGTCGGCCATCATCAGCCAGCGAGAAGTCGGCCTCGACACCACCTCGTTCGCCCGTGCGTTGCGCGCCGCCCTGCGCGAGGATCCCGACGTGGTGCTCGTCGGTGAGATGCGCGACATCGAAACCATCGCGACCGCGCTCACGCTCGCCGAGACGGGCCACGTGGTTTTCTCCACGCTGCACACCAACGACTCAGCGCAGGCCCTCGACCGCATCGTCGACGTGTTCCCCACCGAACGCCAGACCCAGATCCGCTTGCAGCTCTCGAGCGTGCTCACCGCGGTGGTCGCGCAGCGACTCGTGCCCAAGACCGACGGCGGCCTCACCGCCGCGTTCGAGGTGCTGCTGGCCAACAGCGGTGTGCGCAACCTCATTCGTGAAGGCAAAACGCGCCAACTGCGCAATGCCATCACCATAGGCAAGGGCGAAGGCATGTCGACGCTCGAGGAGTCGTTGACCGGCTTGGTCGCTGCGGGTCAGATCTCACTCAGCACCGCAATGGAGTACGCCCTCGTCCCCAACGAGATCGCCCCACACTGACCGAGGTCGGCCGGTGGTCGCAGCGGGTTTGCGCCCGGCTGCGACCATCCGATCAGAAGTTCCGCTTGGCCGGGCTCTCGGTGACCGTGGCGGCGACCACATTGCCGGTGGGGCTCGTCACGCCGTTGTTGGTCGTCCAGGTCAGCGTCGTGTTGCCGTTGTTGGTGCCGAACGTGCCGTTGCTGGGCGTCTGGGTGATCGTCAGTGTGATCTGGGTGTTCGCCGCGTTGACGGAGAGCGTCCCGGTGAGGATCACGATGTTGCCCGAGCTGATGTAGCGAGTGTTCGTGTCGTCCAGATCGACAGTTCCGAGCGTGACCGTGGTCGTACTGTTGCAGTTCGGGGTTCCACCAGTTGTGGTGAACACGGTGAGTACGGTTTCTTGACCCGAGTTTCGGCAGAATCTCACCCGCACGTTCTGCGGCGCAGCATTGGTGAGGTTCGCGATCACGGAGGTGGGGGTGATTGCTTGGTCGAAGGTGAACACGACCGTGTCGGCGTTGCTCGGCTGGCCGTTGGACCCACTGCCCCCGTTCGGATTCGCCGTGATGGTGAGGCCACGAGGCGGCATGGTGAGTGTGAACGTAGCGATTGCGCTCGCTGCGAAGTTCGCGTTGCCGTTGTATTGAGCGGTGATCGTGTGCGATACCGCCGCGTTGTAGGTGACGACATAGCTCGCGACGCCGGCGCCGTTCACGTTGAACGTTCCGGGAACAGTGACACCGTTGTCGGTGAAGGTGACGGTGCCCGTCGGGATACCCGATCCGTTACCGGTCGGGTTGACGTCGGCCAAGAACGTGACCGACCGACCAACAGTCGACGTGCTCCCGCCACCGGCAAGAGTCAGGGTGACTGCGGTGCCCGACTGGTTGACCGTCTGGCTCATGGTGTTGGACTGCTGCCCGACGTAGTTCGTGTCGCCCGCATAGACGACGCACATTGCGCTCGTACCCAATGGCAGCGAGCTCGTCGTGAACGTAGCGATTCCGGAGCCGTTGAGGTTGGCCGTGCCCCGAGAGATCTGGCTCGGGCCGCAGTTGCTGTAGAGGGTCACATTTCCCGATGGTGTCGGCCCCGCGCCAGTCGCCGCCGCCCGGAACGTGATCGACTGACCCCACACCGATGGGTTCGTTCCGGCGCTGAGGGTGAGCGCCACATTCGGCGTGTACTGCCCGACGCTCTGGCCCAGAGTCGTGCTTATGCCGGGGGCGAACGTGTTGTCGCCCAGGTATTGGGCATAGATCGTGCGCGCCCCGGGTAACAGCGCTGCGGTGCTGTATGTGATCGACCCGTTCACCAACGTGCGTGTCGAAGCGACCACTCCATCGACGTAGAACGAGACCTGGCCGCTTGGTGTCCCGGTGCCTTCGGTGCGGGCAACGGTTGCCGTGAAGATGACGGTCGAACCTGCCCCCGCCGGGTTGTTGCTGTCGCTGGTCAGCGTGACCGCAACCAGACGTCGGATGACCTGGCTCACGGTGTTCGACGTGTCGCTGGCGAAGTTGCCTGTGGCCGGGTAGGTCGCGGTGATTGGGTGTGTGCTGATCGTTAGCGAGCTCGTCGTGAAGGTTGCGACTGCGGAGCCGTTGAGGTTTGCGGTGCCGATGACTACGCCGTTGTCGAGGAACGTGACCGTGCCGGTTGGCGTGCCGGGACTTGTCTCGTTGATCGTCGCGGTGAATGTGATTGCCTCACCGAACCCTGCGGGGTTCTTGCTGGTGACGAGTTGCAGGTCGGTGGTGTAGCCAGACACGGTGAACGTCATCGCAGGGGTCGACTGGCCTGGTGCGTAGGTCACGCCGCCTGATACGGCGCCGCTGTACACCGCGACGATGCTGTGGGCGCCGATCCCGAATGTGAGGTTGTTGAAGTTCGAGGTGTGATTGGAGCCGATGTTGTTGTCGAACCCGATCTGCACACCGTTGTCATAGAGCGTGACCGAACCGCTCGTTGGATCGGTGCCACCGCCGGTGCGATCTACTGACACCACGAAGTCGACCTGTTCTCCCAGGGTGATGTTGTTGTCGTTCTTCGTCAGTGTCACGGTGACTGCTACGCCGTTGATGACGTAGGTCTGGTTGGCTGAAGTGCTCGTGTTGTAGGTCGCGTTCGCGTTGTACACGGCGGAGATGGTGTGCGACGTACTGCTGAGCGTGCTCGTCGTAAATGTCGCCAAGCCGGCGCTGTTGAGGTTTGAGGTACCGAGGGTCGTCGCGCCGTCGCGGAAGGTCACGGTGCCGGTCGGCGTGGGGTACAGCGGTACGTCCGTGAGTTGCGAGGTGACCGTGGCGGTGAAGGTGACGGCTTGGCCCACCAACGCCGGGCTGTTCGGGCTGCTCGTGAGCGTGGTGTTCGATCCGACCTTGTTGGCCGTGACCGGGACCTGCGAGCTCGTGGCCACGGCAAAGATCGAGTCGCCGCTGTAGATGGCAGTCAGGTTGTGCACACCCGAGGTTGCGAAGGTCACGGGAATCGTCGCGGTGCCGAGGCCGTTGATGATGGCTGAGCCGCCGCCGAGTTGGGTTGCGCCGTCCATGAATGTGACCGTGCCCGTAGGTGTGACGAGGCCTGGAGTTTGCGACGTGACTGTGGCAGTGAGCGTGACGTCTCTTGTGACGTTCGCCGGGTTCGGCGTTGCGGTCAACGTGACGACGGCACTCTCAAGGACAACATGGTTGTACAGCGCGGACGCGCTGCCTTGGTAGGACACGTCGCCGGCGAACACTGCTTGCAGGGTGTGGGAGCCAATCGCACCGAATGCGATGTCGAGGTACGCCTGTGCTGCGGCGAGCGGGCCCACGCCGAGCAGGGTTTGCCCTTCGTAGAACGCGACGTTGCCAGTGGCGAACGGGCCGGGGCCGGCAACGGTCGCGACAAGGCGCGTGGTCTGGTTCGCGCCGGACGGGTTGGGATTCGATGTGAGCGTGGTGGTCGAGCCGACGGTGTTGTTGATCTGGTTCAAGGTGGGCGAGACGCTCGAGGCAAAGAGTGTGTCGCCGCTGTATACGGCGGTCAGCGGACGCGCTCCGCCGCGGATGCTTCTCACCGTCAAGGTGGCGACACCGTTCACCAACGGCGCGTTGCCGAGGTCGGCGGTCTCGTCGAAGAACTCAACCGAGCCGGTGGGCGTGCCGGTGGCCGGCGCTACGGCCTGCACACGCGCAACCAGGGTGACGGGTTGCCCGACGTTGGCCGGGTTGGGGCTCGCGGTCATGGCGGTGGTCGTCTGTGGCCCGGGGCCGATGCGCATCCGCGTCACGCGATCGATCACCACATTGCGGGCGACCACACCGAGCACTGTGCCTTCGATCGGTGTCGCTGGCCATTCGCCGACGCTGTTTGCGTTGGTTGGAAGGTAGAACTCGACCTGTGACTGCGGGGCGTAGACGATGCCATCGATGTTGGAGTTCAGGCCCGCTGGCAGGTTGTTCTCACCGGAAGGTATCTGGACGTCGCGCACCGACGGCTGACCTGCCGGCGAGGCGCCGCCTTGCCATATCACGATGTTGTTCCACTCGGGGCGGCCCTTGAGGTGCATGCCGAAGTCTTGGTAGCCCGAACACGACGAGCCGGAGCCCTGACGCATCGAGTTGGCTGCTTGGCCGTTCGGCGCGAAGTACAACAGGACACCGTTTTGTCCTGCGTCGAAGCGAACGCCCGAGCAAAGAGTGATGCCCTTGCAGAAATAGAAGATGCCATCACCGCTCGAGCCGAACACGAACTGGGAATCGATGCCGCCCGCGAGCTGAAGCACGTCTTTGTACACGCCCGGGTTGTACGTGATCAGGTTGTTGTTGGTCGTCGGGGCAGGGTTGCCGCTACCGGAGCAACTACGGGGTGCCGGCGGAGTCGCCGTGGCGTACGGGTCGGGAATTGGATCGGTGATCGGAATCGTCTGGCCGGTCGCGCAACCAGTGCAGGTACCCGGGCTCAAGAGGAGGGTGTTGAGCGCGCCATAGGCGGTGCTGGGGCCGGCCAGGTTGACCGCCGGGCCGCATGCAGGGTTCGTGGCGTTGGAGTTGATCACCGAGATGCCGAACACACTCAGTTTCGGCGTCCATGGGTCGCTGCCGGCGGTGGCGGCCATCGCGAGGCCTGAGGCACGCGGCGTGGTCGGGCAGTCGGCGGCCGCGGTGTTGGTTGGAACGCCGAGGGCGATCAGTGGCACGACATCGCTATTGGCAAAGGTTGCGTTCCCGCCTACGCGTAGGAACCCCGAGACCGAATAGCGATACGTGGTACTTCCGGGCGCCGGGCTTACGGCGGCCACGACGTTCAACGTGACGATCACCGGGGTTGGCGAGACGCGGCCCGTGGTACAGGACTGCACACAGGTAACCGTCGCCGAGTCGATGTAGCGGCCCAGCACTGCTTTGGTTTCGGTCGTCGATGGCCCGCCGGGCGAAGCCGGCGATTTACGGCATGACTTGCGGGTGAGTTGGCCGTTCGTGACGGCGTAGTTCGCGGCCACGCGCACGGGCGACGTACCGATTGCTCGCTCGACCCATTCCAGTCGTAGAACCGAGCCTGCGTCGTCGCAAAATCCGTCGGTGATCGAAATGCCGACGTACACGCCCGGAGACGCGATTGACGCGTCGACCGGGTTGTTCTGCTGGTCATAGCCGCCGGCGCTTGCCGCGTCGCCGGTCAAAAACGAGGTGATGATCTGCGCGTCGTTCGACTTCTTCAGACGATCGTTCACCGACACCGCCGACTTTGCCGTGAGCGAGAACGCGGCGGCCGCAGAAGCAATCACCGCGGTCATGAGCACGATCGTGATGAGCATCTCGATGAAGGTCACGCCTTGCTCACCGCGAGCCCTGCGGGGTTCCGATTTGGGATGTGACTGCATCACTTCACGCTCCAGGACTGCACGAATGATCCAATGAGCGCGCCGGCTGCGTTCGTCGGAAAGTTGACCTTGGCCCGAAGGATCGCCGTCGCGTCTGTGCAGGCGACGTTCATGTCGACGCAGGCCAAAAAGACCACGTTGCGCTCGAGTACCACTCGATTCAACCCGTCGAGTACCGGCACAGCGGCACCCGCACAATCGACGCGGATCGATACGCCGTTGATCGGAGCTGCGGGATTGAAGTGGCCGCTCGCAAAAGGACACGTCGTGCCGAGCAGACCGTTCATCGTGGTGTCGGTCTGGACGGCGCGGATTGCTTGCTCAACTGCTCCGTCGGCCGCGTATTGCCGGTTGCGCTTCAGGGTGAGATTCACCGCGACGCGATCGCTTGTGGTGACAAACGTGACCAGTCCGCCGATGATGCCGCTCATGGCGAGCATGACCGCGAGCGCGAGTACCAGCGAAGCGCCACGGTCACCACGAGCGCGGCTGGCCACAAACGCAGTATGGCGACAGTTCGAGTTCATACCCGGCGCACCCAGATCTCGAGAATTTGGCGAGCATGTGTGGGCGACTCGACGGTGATGGTCACTCGTTGCGTCCCTGCGTCGACCCCGCCAGGGCACGGCGAAACGATGTTCGTCGGTCGTGTCCAACCCGGCGGAAGGATGTAGGCCGTGTCTGGGACGACATAGGTGGTCGTGCAATCGAAATACCCGGCGCGGGAGAACTGCTTGACACCCTCGGCATAGCTGCGCAGGAGCGTGTTCGCCGTCGCGCGTTCGCGATTATGCGACGACGTGAGAATGGTGGTGGCCAGCCCGCCGACGAGCGCAGCGATAGCGGTGCCGATGATGATGATTGCTGCGAGAACCTCGATGAGTGTTTCGCCGCGGTCGTTGCCGACACATGGACTTGCTTTCACGTTGAGGTCACCGTCTTTCGCGAAGCGTTGATGAGCTGAAAGAACCATGGCGAGGGTCGGGCGACCGCACGCAAGCGCCCGACCCTCACCAAATCACGCTACGCAAGCAGCAACAGAGCTTGTGAACGAAGGCTCAGCGGAGCCGTGGGGGACCAGGGTCAGCGTCCACCCGTTGCCCGTGAGCGTCGCCCCGGTCATCGGGTTCGGACCAACGCCCGAGCGGGGCGTCATGTAGGTCGCAAGGTCACCGAACGATTGCGGCCACGTGCTGGAACCGTTTGGACCAAGACCGTCGGAGTAGTACGCCGTCGCCGCAGCCTGGGTTGAGTCTTTGGTTGCCTTGCAGGCCGACGTCGAGCCGGAGTTCGTGAGGCCGCCGATAGCGAGCACCACGACCGCGGCAAGGATGCCGATGATGACGATGGTGATAAGAAGTTCCACGAGTGTGAAACCTTCATCGCCACGACGTTGATTGATTGAATTTCGCATCGTTCTCTGCTTCGCTTTCTCTTCGTTGTTGGGGGTAGAGCACGTAGAGAACCGGACAACGACCGCGGGTTCGGGCATGGGCGTCACACCTGCACCTGGTCGAACACGCCATACATGGCCTGCACGAGGGCAACCGCGACGAAACCGACAACCAACCCCACAC
>Ga0114966_10004918_pt1 | contig 11403 bp, 6 predicted proteins | sample M_130207_XF_Meta_FD_87029 | JGI IMG/M metagenome (GOLD analysis project Ga0114966, IMG submission 87029) | Freshwater microbial communities from Lake Montjoie, Canada to study carbon cycling - M_130207_XF_MetaG | ecosystem: Environmental > Aquatic > Freshwater > Lake | place: Lake Montjoie...
CCCACGGATCCGCGATCCACAATGCGGAGATGTTCTTGCGGTCGAAGATGGACGGTGCGTCGGCAGCGGTGAGCCTCGCGGGTGCGGTCGCGAGAATGGCGATGGTGAGGAGAGTGAGGGTGGGTTTCATGAGGCAAACGGTGGGAATAAGCTCACTTCACCGGCAGCACGATGCGCGACAACGCTCCTGGCTTGTGGTGCACTTGCTCGGTGGCGATGGCGGTTTTGCTGCTGGTGATGCCTTCGGCGGTGTTGGGATTGCGGTCGTAGAGGGGGAAGTCGGCGCCGCTGATGTCCACGCGGAGTTGATGGCCTTTGGCGATGGTTGCGGCGACGGGGCCGAGATCGACGGTGATCTCATACACTTGGCCGGGCTTCATCAGCTCGGGCTTGAGCAGCGAGGTGCGATAACGACCGCGCAGGATGCCGCGCGCGATGTTTTGCGCGAAGCCATCGGGATGCACGTCGATGAGTTTCACGGCCCAATCGGCATCGGGCGTGTCGGTGCTGACGTGGAGCTTTGCCTCCGCGTTGCCAGCGAAGGTGAGCGGCGCGGTCATCGGCTCGCTGGTATAAACGAGCACGTCATCGCGATCTTCGGTAGCGCTTTGATCGACTGGACCCCAGACGGAGGCTTTGATAGGACGTGCTTCAGTGATGGGGTTGGAGGGGGTGGGTTTTGCGGGATCAGCGCGGAAGGAGTCGGGTGTTTCGTCTTGAGTAGGTGCTTCGCGAGTGATGCGACCATTGCCTTTGCGTGTGTTCGCACTGCCTGCCGAATGCAGGTAGAACGAAGTCGCCTTGAAGCCTTCTGGCGGCCACGTCTGCGCATCGTGCCAGACGTTGTCGCCCATGGAGAAGTAGCGCACGGGTGGGAAGGGCTTCGACAAAGCGGCAGGGTCTTGCTTGAGATGGCGATCAAACCAGTCGATCTGAAGTGCAAAGGTATCCACGGCGGCCTCGGGTCCGAACTCAACTTCGGCGACCTTCGTCTTGCCCACGCTGCCATGATCCCAGGGGCCAAGGATGAGTCGCTGCTGCTGGCGGGTCTTCGCATCACGCGCCTGCTTTTGCATGATCATGAAATTGCCCACGGACTCACGCGAAAAGAAATCGTAGTAGCCGACGACGTGCAGCGCGGGCAGTTGCAGCTCAGGAAGACGCGAGGTGAGATCCAGACGCGTCCAATAGCCGTTCGGCTCTGGATGTGTGAGCATGGCATCGAGCCACGGCATGTCCCAGCCGATAGCGCTGTCCACCTCGCTGAGCGGCAGGCGCATCAAGGCCTCGCTCATGTCCGCAGGCTTCACGCCTTCGGGCTTCGCAGTGTTGCCTGCGATCCAGCCAGAGATAAGCGAAAGCCGCACAGAGCCGCCAAGGTAGAGGTTTCGATAAAAGCTGCTCCATGTTGCTTGCGGTGCGATTGCGGCGAGGCCGGGCGGATTCTCCGCCGCTGCCTGCCACTGCACCGCGCCAACATACGAGCCGCCCATCATGCCCACGCGACCGCTGCACCAAGGCTGGCGCGTGATCCATTCAAGGGTGTCATAGCCGTCCTGCCCCTCGTTGTTGTAAGGAGCCATCACGCCCTCAGATGCCCGTGTGCCGCGACAATCCTGCATCACGGCGACATATCCCGCTTTCGCCCATCGCTCTGCCGTGCCCTTCGCTTTCGTGCGATCATAAGGCGTGCGAATGAGGACCACGGGAGCTTTTGTCACGGCGTCATCGCGGTAGATGTCGGTGGCGAGCTTGATGCCATCGCGCATGGGCACGCTGATGGTTTCGGTTTTGACCTCGGCGAAGGCGGAGGTGGCGAGAAGGACGGACGTGAGGATCAAGGTGGCTTTCATTCGAGATAGAGGAGTTCGTTTGCATTGAGCAGTGCGCGGCAGAAGGCCTCCGTGCCGCAGGTGTCGATGAGTTGGGTGGCGGCGGCGCGTTCCTTTGCGCTGGGTTCGCGCTGGAAGGTGAAGCGGTAGGCTTGGGTCACGGCGTCGCCGTTTTGAAGGCGGGCGGCGACGGCTTTGGCCATGTCGAGCGTGAAGCTGTGATTGAGCAGCGTGAGGGCTTGCAGCGGTGTGGTGGTGTTCGCGCGTTTCGGCGCAGCGAAGGCGATGTCGGGGAGATCGAAGTCGTTGAGGACATCGACGACGCTGGCACGAGCGTTCTGGTGATAGACGGCGCGGCGGTAAGTCTCGGGGCCATGAGTATCGAGCGGGATATAGGTCGAGACGTTGTTGGCAAGGTAGCGATAGAGACGGAAGCCGGGGCCACCCATAGGCTCGAGTTGCAGCTTGCCGCCGACGGTCAGCATGGTGTCGCGGAGTTCCTCGGCGCTGAGTCGGCGCGGCGGGAAGCGCCAAAGCAAGCGTGCGTCCTTGTCTTCCTTCGCCGCATCTTCGCGATAGTCGGCGCTTTGCAGGTATGTCTGCGAGAGCAGGATTTCGCGATGCAGCGGCTTGAGCTTCCAGCCGTTCGCGACGATCCGGCTCGCGAGGTAGTCGAGCAGTTCGGGATGCGTGGGCTTGCTGCCGAGGAAGCCGAAGTCGCTCGGTGTATCGACGATGCCGGTGCCGAAATGCCATTGCCACAGGCGATTCGCGAGCACACGAGGCGTGAGCGGATTCTCGTTGCTGGTAATCCACTTTGCTAAAGCGAGACGGCGCTCGCCTTCACCAGCATCGGGCTTCAACTCGTAGGGCTTCGTGACTTGATCAAGCACGCTGAGGCTCGCGGGCACGACGGCATCGGCGGGCTTCATGGGGTCGCCGCCTTTGTGGACAAAGGTGGACTCCTTCGGCTGCGTGTGTGTGCCGACCCACATTTGTTGTAGCGTGGGCACGGTCTTCGGCTTCGCCTGCACGGCGGCGATCTGCTTGTCGAGGTCCGCAAGCTTTGCCTGCTCGTCTTTCGTCGTCACGTCATGGCGTGAACGCGCGATGCCATGCGCCGGCGTCCACGGTTCGCGGCCTTCGTCGCTGGCGACGGTGCGCCATGTCTGTCCGTCCGACGACACTTGAATCTCATACTCACAGGGTGTGGCTCCACGGACTTTGCCCTCGTCGAGGCTGCGGTCACCACGAGCATTGATAAAGGTGATGCGGTTGATCTTTTCCGGCTGCGCAAAGGTCAGCGTCAGCACGGCTGGCTCGCCAATGAACCACGCTTCGCCGAGCATTCCATCAATGCAGTATTGCGGCCCGTAGGCTTCGGGAAAGTCTTCCGCTGTCGCTGATTTCGCGCCTTCCGCCTTGGTGCCGTGGCTCGCGAGCGCGACGTTGCGGTTCGTATCTGCCGCGCTCCAGACTTGGAACTCGGTGAGCTTGCCGCCGCCGCCGCGTTTGCCTTTTGCAGCTGGCTGATGATCTCCCGTCAGGCTGTGAATGACGAACTTGACGTATTTCGCTTCCGTAGCGGCGAAGGATTCGTCGGTGCCGTTCTGGTCGATCTTCGGGCGCGTGAATTTGGTTTTGGCAAATGCCGCCTTGGCCCGTGTCTCGATGGCTTGATCGAGCAATGCGCGTTCCGCTTCGAGCTTCTTCAACTCGACAGCGAGCGGCTTCGTCGAGGCGGCGAATGCGTCACGCTGTTCCTTGGTGGCGACGACACGCCGTCCATGCGTGACGCCTTCAAACGCTGCGCGCAGCCGGTAGTAGTCCTCGGTCGGGATGGGATCGAACTTGTGGTTGTGGCAGCGGGCGCAGTTGATGGTGAGGCCGAGGAAAGCGCCGCTCGTCGCGGTAATCATGTCGTCGAGCGTGGCGGCGCGGATGTTCTTCTGCGCGACGATGTCCTGATTGCCCACATCGTCATAAGGCCCCGCGACGAGGAAGGCGCTCCCGACTTCCACCTGCGGCTTGTCCTTGCCAATCACATCACCCGCGAGGTGTTCGGTGATGAACTGATTGAACGGCTTGTCATCGTTGATGGATTTGATGACGTAATCGCGAAACGGCCAGAGGTCATCGATCACGAAGTTGCGCTCGAAGCCGTTGCTCTCGCCGAAGCGAATCACGTCGAGCCAATGCCGGCCCCAGCGCTCGCCATAGCGCGGGGAGGCGAGCAGGCGATCCACGAGTGCTTCGATGGCCTGACGCGGATTCGCCTGATGTGCCTTCGCAAACGTCTCGACCTCCTCGACCGTCGGCGGCAGTCCGATCACGTCGTAGCTCATGCGGCGGATGAGCCCGCGCGAATAAGCGGCGGGATTCAAAGTGAGCTTTTTCTCTGCGAGTTTCGCGGTGATGAAGCCATCAATGCTGTCGTGCGCGAACTGCTTCGCGAGCGGTTGCAGCGACCACCACGATTTGTCCCCGCGCTTCGCTTCGATCTTCACGCCATCGCGTGGATCGGGAGCACCCATCTTCACCCACGTCACGAGGTCCGCGATGAGCGCATCGGGCAGCTTCGGCTTCTTCGGCGGCATCTCCATGTCGGCTTCGAGATGCTGCGCGGTGCGAATGAGCAGGCTCGCCTCCGGTTTGCCGGGCACGATAACCGGCTCGCCACTGTCGCCGCCTTTCTCCCAGCCCGCCTTTGAGTCGAGGTAAAGGTTGCCCTTGAGCTTCTTCGCCTCAGCGCTGTGGCATGAGTAGCAATGCTCCACGAGCACTGGACGAACCTTTTGCTCAAAGAAGGCGATGCCCGCCGGATCTGCGGCGAGTGCTGACGATGATGCGAGAAGGAGGATCGCGAGAGGTTTCATGGCAGCGATCATGCGAGGATGTTTTTGATGACGTGCCCATGCACATCGGTCAGGCGACGGTTCGCTCCGTTGTGATAATAGGTCAGCTTCTCGTGATTGAGCCCGAGCAGGTGCAGCACGGTGGCGTAGAAATCATACACGGTGGCGACATCGACGGCGGCGCGGCGGCCAAAGTCATCCGTCTCGCCATAGCTCACGCCGCCTTTGACGCCCGCGCCCATCATCCAAGTGGTGAATGCGTCGGGATTGTGATCGCGACCGCTGGTGCCTTCCTGATGCGTGGGCATGCGGCCAAACTCGGTGCACCAAACGACGAGCACATCATTCAACATGCCTCGCTGCTTCATGTCGGTGAGCAGCGCAGCTGTCGGCTGATCGAAGATCGGGCAATGACGCTCGTAATCGGCTTTCAGTGTCTTGTGTGCGTCCCAATTCAGCAGGCCATCGACATTACTCGCACGCGAAGCGCAGTAGAGCGAAACGTAACGCACGCCTTGCTCCAGATAGCGGCGGGCGAGCAAGCAGTTCTTCGCATAAGCGGCCTTGAGCTTGTTACTGTCGCCAGTGCCGTAGAGTTCATGAACATGCGCGGGCTCGGCTGCGAGATTGCTGACTTCCGGCGCGGTGAGTTGCATCTTTGCTGCGAGTTCATACGCCGCCATGCGCGCGCGGAGTTCGTCGTTGCCGGGATGCGCTGCGGCGTGCTCCGCATTGATGAGCTTCAGGAAATCGCGCGTGGCCTTTTCGTCATCGGCCTTGATGCTCGCGGGCCGCGCGAGATTGCGCAGCGGCTGCTGTGCGGCCATCGCCACCGCCTGATACTGCGCGGAGAGAAAGCCATTGCTCCAGTTTGCCTTTCCATTCGGCGGTTCGCCGCGCACGTCTTGAATCGCAATGTAGGTCGGCAGGTTTTCATTCGTCGAACCCAGCGCGTAGCTGACCCACGAGCCTGCACTGGGGAAGCCTTCGCGAGTGAAGCACGAGTTCATGTAGATGCAGCCTGGCCCGTGCGTGTTCGTGCGCGAGGTCATGCTGTGGATGAAGGCCATGTCGTCCACATGCTTCGCCATGTGCGGCAGCATGGTTGAGATCATCTTCCCGCTCTGACCCGCTGGCGCGAAGGGCCAGGGCGACTTCATGAGGTTGCCGTTCTTGCCCTGAAACGTGACTTCAACATCCGCGCCCGGCATTGGCGTGCCGTGAAACTTCTCCAGCATCGGCTTGTGATCCCACAGGTCCATGTGCGATGCCGCGCCCGGGCAGAAGATCTGCAACACCTGCTTCGCCTTCGGTGCAAAGTGTGGCTGGTGCAGCGGCGCAGCGGCGAGTTTGTTTGTGAACAAACGCGAAAGCGCGACACCCGTGAGTCCGGAGGTCATTTGGCCGAGGAGATGGCGTCGGGTGAGGTTTAGCGATGGGTTCATATGGCGATGTTGGTAATGGTGCCCGTGCTGCTGCCAAATGACGCTGATTCGATGCCCATGTTCTGCATCATGGAGACGAAGAGATTGCACAGCGGCTTGTTCTGCACGGTGTCGAAGGCGAGGTGCCCGGCGTGTTTGAATCCGCCGCCAGCGAGGAGGACGGGGAGGTTGGTGCAGTTGTGGACGTTGGCATCGCCGAGGTTGCTGCCGTAGAGGACCATGGTGTGGTCGAGGAGGCGTTTGGAGTCGGCCGTGGGCGTGGCTGCGAGTGCGGTGATGAGATCGCGGAGGTGCCGCATCTGCTGCAGGTCTACCTTTTCGAGTTCGGCGAGCTTTTCCTTCGACTGGCCGTGGTGGCTGAGATTGTGATAGCCGTCGCGAGTGCGGTGCTCTGCATCGATCTCAAACACAGGCGTGGCGAAACCGTCCACCATGAGGGTGATGATGCGCGTGGAGTCGGACTCGAAGGCGAGCCGTGCCATGTCGAGCATGAGCTGAATCTTGGGGAAGAACTTGGCCTTGTCGGCGATGTCCTTGGGCTCGGCGGCCTTGGTTTGCGGTTTGGGTTTTTGTTCCCATTCGCCAGAGATGGCGAGTCGCTCTTCGAGTTCTCTCACCGAGGTCAAGTATTGATCCAAACGTGAGCGATCCGAGGCGCTGAGTCCGCGTTGGAATCCACGCATGTCTTCGCTCAATACATCGAGCACGCTGCCGCGCTCTTGCAGGCGTTTGAGAGAGAGCGCGGTTTGCTTGGCATCGCCCTGGATGAACATTTTGCGAAACAAAGCTGCTGGGCTGTCCTCGGCAGGCAGCAACACGCCATCTCGTGTCCAGGAAAGGCTGCGGTTGGCTTTGTCGATGTTCACGCCAAGGTTCAGCGTTGGGAAACGCGTCACCTGGCCGAGCTTCTCGGCGGCGTATTGATCAAGCGAGATGCTGTTGCGGAAGCCACTGCGTGTGGGATCGCGTGCGGCGGTGAGGAAGCAGTTCTCGGTGCTGTGTCCCCCAGTCACTGCCGGATGCGATAAGCCGCTGCACACCGTGAAGTCGTTCCTGAAAGCCGCGAGTTCCTTCAAATACGGCGAGAGCGTGTAGCCGGGGCCTTTGTCCTTCGGGAAGAAATGCTGCGGCAACACACCAAGGTTGTTGGAGATCAAGAGCATCCGCTTGGGCGGCTTCGAGTCCGCAGCACGGGAGAAGACTGTTGTCATGCACTCGAGCATCGGAAGTCCGAGTGTAACGCCGATGCCGCGAAGGAAGCGACGACGCGGGAGAGCGATAGCGATGTGAGGGGCGTTCATGGGATGCATTCTGTTCCGAGGAAAATTTGACTCCGCACCAGCGAGTGGATGAGTTCTCGAACCCGATAGCCATTCGCCGCACACGCATCGAGCATGGACTCGATTTCTCCGCGATCTGCGAAGCCAACCGGCGTGCCGGTGGCGTGGAGGACGAGGTGGTGAAGGAGGTTGCGGGCGAGTTGACGCGGGTTGGCAGCCAGGACGCGTTTCACGTCGTGGATGTCGCGGAAGGACTCGCCGCCGGGGAGTTTGCCGGAGGCATCGACGGCCTGGCCAACGAAGTAAGTGTAGGGATGTCCAGCGGGATCGAAGCCGGTGATCTTCTCGCCCTTCTCCATACCACGATAGCGATCTCGCCATGCGCCCATGACATCAAAGTTCTCCAAGGCGAAGCCAATGGGATCGAACTTTGCATGGCATGTTGCGCAGGTTTTCGATTGGGTGTGTTTGGCGAGCAGATCGCGGATCGTGGTGGCACCGCGAATGTCTGGCTCGACGGCGGGCACGCTCTTGGGCGGTGGAGGTGCGGGCTGGCCGAGCAGCTTCTCCATGATCCACACGCCGCGTAGCACGGGTGATGTCGTCGTGCCGTTCGCCGTGTGTTTCATCAGCGCGGCTTGCGTGATGAGGCCGCCAATCGGGCTACCTTTGGGCAATGAAACTCGCTGCATGGCGGAGCCTGATACACGCGGCAAATCATAGTGCAGCGCGAGGCGATCATTCACAAAGGTGAAGTCCGCCGTGACGAGCGCGGTGGCTGGCAAGTTCTCGCGCACCATTGCCTTCAAGAAGGCCTGCGTCTCATGCGCCATCGAATCCACAAGGTAGTCGTCCTTGCGATACTCGGGAAACAAACGCTCGTCCGGGATGTCGCGTCGCAGCTTGCGGAGATCGAGCCATTCGTTGGCGAACATGCTGACGAACTGCTCGAATTGAGGATCGGCGATGAGGCGATCCGTTTGGGCTTTGAGCGTGGCGGCATCGCGCAGGCGTCCGTTCTTGGCAAGCTGCATGAGTTCATCATCAGGACGTTGATTCCAGAAGAGATGCGAAAGCCGCGCGGCGATGTCGAAGTGAAGGTCTTCAGAGCCTGAACGCGGCTCGGCGAGATAAAGGCAGTGCGAGGAGCAGAGCAGGCTTTGATAGCCCGCGAGCATCGCATCGGCAAATGTCGTGCCGCCCGCGAGTTTGGCGCGGATGAACTTGAGGAACGGCTCATGCGCCTTTTCGCTCATCGGTCGCAATGAAGCGATGGCAGCGAAACGCCGAAACAAACGCTCCGCATCGGCAGCGGTGCCTTTCTCGGGCGCAACCTCATCAAACAAGACGTGGCGCGAGGGCGGTGGCCATTGCGCATCGATGATGGGGCCGGTGACTTCGAGCCACTGAACCGCCACGCCGCGATGTCCCTCCGGTGGCATGGGCGGATAGTCATAAAAGAAGCCGCCATCCGTGCGAATGAAGGGCACGGGCAATCCGAGCGGGCTGTATTCAAAGGTCTCGCCTACTTTGAGATGAATCGTCGTTTCAAATTCACGCGCCTCTGGTTGTAAATCCATCCAGCCACCGGTCTCGCGCACATCGCCGGAGACATCCGGGCCGGAAGGCTGCCGCGCACGGAAGCTCATGGCGATGGGCTCATACGCAGGCACCAAACGGAAGTCCCGAACCTGCCGCACGGCCCGTCCTTTGAATCGCACGCGATACGCACCGCCAGCCTTTGCACGAAAGCCTGGTGGGTAGCCATAGTAGGGCCAGGTCGCCGAGCGAAAGAGCGCCATCTCCAGCGTGGGATCGTTGCGCTGTGCGGGCGTCATCTTTTTCACCTCCTCGTTGGTGATGGGCACCATGCGATTGTCCCGCGCAAAGAACATCGCCTCACGCTCGCCGAAGGTGTTGAGTCCGGGAAACAATTGGAGGCCGGTGAAGCGCTGCGTGACTGGCTTCGGCGGTGGAGCGACACCGGCAATGGCGGTGCGCAGCGCGGTCTCTGTGGCATCAAGATAGGCATCCAACTGCACGCGCGATACATCAAGCATGGCGGACACCTTCGTGAAGCCATGCGAATCACGTTCTTCGGGCAACTTGTCACGAATGTCGAGATCAGGAAGCTTCAAGAGCACTCGCAGATTGTTTTCAAACTCCACCCTCGTGAGCCTTCGCACCGGCCCACGACCCGTTTTTGCCACGTCAGCCTTTGCTGCCACCAGTAGCATCGCACTCAGCTCCTGGGCAAAGGCTTGGCGCTCTTCCTTGCTCACCTTCGACTTTTCCGGTGGTGGCATTTCGCCTTTATCGACCAAATCAAACACCTGCGTCCACCGCGAGCGCTCCGTAGCATCACTGAGGTCAAACGTGAGCGCGGTGATATCGAAATCGCCTTTTGCCGTGCTGTCGTCATGGCAGTCGATGCAATGCTTATCAATGAAGCTGTGGATCGGGCTCGTGGAGGCTGATTTTGGATTGGTTGATTCAAAGACGTGAACATTCGTGATGTGCAGTTCTTCGAGGCCGCTTTTCTTATCGATGTAGCCGTCGATTTGATCCACCAACTGATCTCGTGTGAGCTTCCAAACGACTTTCCCGGCTTGATCAATTTCCGCCAGCAAGTCGCGGCCCTCGTCGGTTTTCTGCATGTGATAATCCCCGCAAGCAATCAACACGTTGCCATTGGCCAGCTGCGACATGCCGAGCAAGTAGTGGCATTTCAGATCAAGATCCTCGATGGTCCAGCAGCCAAGCTTCTTTCCATCCGCACTGAGGTGCAGCAACTGACAACCCGTGGACGTGGAAACCCACAAGGAGCCATCCGCGACTTGCAGTACGTCGAAGGCCTTCTTCACCGTGGGTGATGGCTTCAGCAACGGATCGAGCGGAATCGTCTGCAATACCTTGCCGGTCTTGGCTTCCACCTTCAGCACCGTTTTGCGCCCGTATTGCCCCACCCAGAAGGCATTGGCACCCGGCACGTCACGAATCATACGATAACGAAAGTGCAGTGGATCGTCCTTGAGATCCGGCAACGGAGTCTCGCTAACGATGGCACCGCTGCGGTCCACGATGCGGATTTGACTCACACCACTATCCATCAACGCGAACTTCTTGCCGCCTTCAAGCACCACCAAGCTATTGGCCTCCGCGCCTTTCGCGCCTGCAACGGCCTTGTGTTCCATGATCAACTTCTTCGCTGCATCAAACACTGCCAAACCACCTTTGTGCGCATACGCGATGCCGCCGTCTGGCAATCGCCACGCATCATAGATGCCACCATGTCCTGGATGCTTCAGCAGATCGGTTACCTTGCCCTCGCGGTTGATCTCGATGACTTGGTTGTCCGCCGAAAGCAGGAAACGCTCTTCGGCGCTGGCATTCCAGGTGATCGTGAGCACGACCAGGACTGAGATGAAGAGGGGTTTCATGGATGGTTTCAAAATGCAGGCAGGCAGAAGAATGGGGGCAGGAGAATGAATTGAAGAAGCCATTCTTCTGCCCCCATTCTCTTGCCTATTTGCAGGCGATCAGTTCAGGCAAGGATCTCTTTCACCACTTCTCCATAAACATCCGTCAGTCGGTAATCCCGACCGAGGTGACGTGAGGTGAGCTTGAGGTGATCGATGCCGAGCAGGTGCAGCATGGTGGCATGCAGATCGTGGACGTGGACTTTGCCGTTGATGGCGCGGTAGCCCATGTCGTCGGTGTCGCCGTAGGTGAGGCCGCCTTTGACGCCGCCGCCAGCCATCCATGAGCAGAAGCTCTCGGGCTGATGCTCGCGACCATGTTTCTCAATGGGCGATTTGCCACTAAGATCTTGGCTCCATGGAGTGCGGCCAAACTCGCCGCTCCAGAGCACGAGCGTGTCTTCGAGCAGGCCACGTGATTTCAAATCTTTGAGCAAGGCGGCAATGGGTTGATCGGTCTGCGAGCAGAGTTTGGGCAGGTTGCCGCGGATGTCGCCGTGGTGATCCCAGCC
>Ga0114966_10004920_pt1 | contig 11399 bp, 9 predicted proteins | sample M_130207_XF_Meta_FD_87029 | JGI IMG/M metagenome (GOLD analysis project Ga0114966, IMG submission 87029) | Freshwater microbial communities from Lake Montjoie, Canada to study carbon cycling - M_130207_XF_MetaG | ecosystem: Environmental > Aquatic > Freshwater > Lake | place: Lake Montjoie...
CAGTGCAGCCATCACCAGAAACACAATGAGAGCGGCAATGCCACCAAGCGCCAACACGACTCCGACGAACGCCGCCAACACCAGTACCACCAACAACAACACACCCGCCGCTGCAAGACCATCGAGTGCAACTTGATCACCCTTCGCCTGCGCCACCAGCGTCTTGCCAGTGGTCCCCAGCGCCTTGATCACATCCGCGCATGCCTCATCAGAGATCCCACGCGCACCGGGTTGCGCGGTGGCGTCCACCAGTTCCGTGACCGCATCGAGCGTCTCGCGAAATTCTTCATCCGCAGTCACATCACCGGCATCGATCCGATTCTGCAGTCCAGCCAGCAACTCGAGCGCGCGATCACGAGCTCCCAACCGGGCCAGCAGCGCGGCGGTCGCCAATTCCGAGCCGGGTTCATCAACCGACGTCAGCGCCTCCACTTGCCCCTGCATTGTCGATAACTGTTGCGCAAACGCCGCCTCGAACGCTGGTGCTGTGGCGCCGTTCACCAATGACCCCATGATGGCCTGTTGTGCCGACACCGACGCGTGGGCCGCGAGTTTCTCGGAACTAGGCGCCCGAATCCCGCCCCGGCTCTCCACAATAAACAGGGCCGTAGCCACCGCGATTGCCAACCATGCGAGGAGATTTGCGCGCCGAAGTCGGGAAGCGTTTGTCATGACCCGGGCAGCGTACCGGGGGTCAAACACACCCTCCCCTTGACATCTTGGCGAAAAGCCCTATCTTTATCGATTCTCTGCCCATCCCGGGCGGCGCCACGAAGGAACAGATATGCCACGCCAGACCACTCACATGAAGGAAGCCGACGTTAAGCCAAATTGGCACGTCGTCAACGCCGAGGGAATGATCCTCGGTCGCCTCGCCACCGAAGTCGCGCTCGTCCTCATGGGCAAGCATCGCCCCCAGTACACCCCCAACGTGATGAGCGGCGATTGCGTCATCATCACGAATGCGGAGAAGATCAAGGTCACCGGCAACAAGCTGGCAGCCAAGACCCTTCGTCGTTGGAGTGGCTATCCGGGCGGCCTGCGCGTCCGCACCTACGAGTCCATCATGGCCTCGAAGCCCGAGCTCGTGGTTGAAGAAGCGGTCATCCGCATGCTTCCCCGCGGTCGTCTCGGCCGCCGCATCCGTCGCAACCTCCGCGTCCTCAAGGGCAACACGCACGACCACAGTGCGCAACAGCCAGCGACGCTTGACTTCCCGAACGCCCGCCGCTGATCGCAGCGCCGAACAGAGAGACACCACTGATGACCACTGTAATGAACACCTCCACCCCCGTCACCCAAGGCCAGGGCGCCGCTACCAAGGGCCCCGATTCCAAGGGTTGGTTCTGGGGCACCGGCCGCCGCAAGACTGCCATCGCACGCGTCCGCGTTCGACCAGGCACCGGCGCCATCAAGTTGAACGAGAAGGAACTCGACGACTACCTGACCGAAGACCGCGACCGCAAGGCCGTGCTCGCCGTTCTTGAGAAGACCGGCACCAAGGGCAAGGTTGACGTGACCGCTGGACTCGTTGGCGGTGGATTCACCGGCCAGACCGGCGCAGTTGTCATGGGCCTCGCCCGCGCGATCCTCTGCTACGACTCAAGCCTTGAGCCAATCCTCCGCGAGCACGGGTTCCTGACCCGCGACGCTCGTAAGGTTGAGCGCAAGAAGTACGGTCAATCGGGCGCCCGTCGTCGATTCCAGTTCTCCAAGCGCTAAACCGCAACGAGCACTGGTCGCGAGACCTGCCAACGCAAGAACTTCCAGACACCCGCGCCAACGCGCGGGTGTCTGTGCATTTACACCGCGCGCATCGCTGCGTACCAAGCGGCCGTGGCACGCGATGTCGAAATCTGCAATTCGCGCGCCATCTCTTCGAAGGTCCGGGGCGGAGTACCGTCGAATCCGAATCGAAGGCTCAAGGCGCGCCGATGTTCCGGCGCGCACTGCGCTGCCGCGGCAGACCAACCATCGCCCGCGCACACCACGTGCCACCACGGAACGCTGTGCCGCAGCGCATCATTGAGAGCGCTCGCATCATCTCCATTGTTCGGCGCAAATTCTGGCCCGCCCCGCGCGATAGCGCGCTCAACCGCGTGCGCCGCAACATGTGAAGGACTCACATCTTCAATTGCAACCAACGAGTGCTCACCAAAGTCGAGCGCGCGCACACATTCAATCGCCCCGAACGCCGTCCAGCGCATACGAAGCGACTCCGGAACCTCGTCCCAGCCGCGCCCGAGCCGTTGCACGCATGGCACCAATGCCGCCGGCAATACCCGCTCAACTAACGCACGCTTCACTCGATGCGCCCAACGCAGATCGCGCTCAATGACATCGACGTCGCGCGCAATCGGAGTCTTTGGAAGCGCTTGCAATGCCACATGTGCGCGCCATACAAGGAACCGAAGTGCAACTGCGAGCGCAACATCCCCGCGGTTCTGTGCACGCGCGGAACGCGCCCGCGCTGGTACTGGAAGTTGCACACCGCCCACAGGCAATGCCGCGCGAACAGTCGCAGGCGCGAGAATCGAACCCGCCGCATCTGGCAACAAGAACACCGGCAGCAGCACCGGGCTCACGCCTTGCATTGCCTGTCGTATGCGCTCGACGCGACCACGCAACGCGGCGCGCGCCGCTGCCGACTCAGCAATTCCAAGCCAATGCGCCACCGCCGCTGGTGTGAATCCGAAACCCACTGCGCGTGCTGCAAACGCCCGGGTCCAGGCGACTGTACGAAAAGTGCCAGTAAGTCGATGAGTCGCAGCACCCCGTGCCCCACCCCGCGCCGCACGAAGCGCCGCAGCCACGGCAGCGTCCCTCTCCAACTCTCCACGTGCAGTACGCACACTGCATCCAAACGACGGTGCAAGGCGCGTGGCCAAGGCATGCAGCGAAACCTTCCCGCCCTCCGTGCATATGACCAACGCACGCGCGCGCAACTCCGCCCGTGCATCCGCGCTCATTCGCACCGTCCGCCCCGCTCGCTCCACGCGCGCAACAGCACGCGCACGAAATTCCTCCAATGCGTCGGGAAAGCACGCCACACGCACCTGCCCGTCAGCATGACGTACATGATGCATGACCAACCCATCGGAACGAAATCGTGCAAGCGTTCGCGCCGAGACGTGAAGTACCTTCGCAACATCACTTGCATCCAATGCCCCGCCCCGTAGCGATGCATCCACTGGATCTCGACGGCTCAGTCGAAGAATGAACGCCGTCATGTCATGCAGTAAGGCCCGCCCTGGCACCACCGATCCAACGCGCACACCTTCGGGCCGGTAGCGAGTCACGCGGTCAATCACCAATTCGTTGGGGTACTCAGCGTCCGCAGTGACGTCACCCACAAACGCCTCCGCATCCGCAAGCATGCGCGCTCGCGCTCGTGAATCAGCAAATCGCGTGCCGTCCCAGAGTGCGGCAACGCATTCAGTGCGAAATCGCGCAGCGGTTGGCATGGTGCGTGAGTGCCTCGATTACCAGGTGAAATCAGCAAATTCAGCACGATCGTTCGCAGCAGGCGCAAGCCCAGCCGCGCGGCATTCTTGCAAAAAACGACTCAATCCCGCACGTGCTGCCTCGTCAAATTCAAAGCGCAGAAGTTCAGTTAGGTACTGGCGCGCCAACTCCGCGGGCCATCCATGAGCCTCTGCCTCGCGTGCAATGATTCCATCGATCCGTTCTGCATTGTGTCGTCGCTGATGATCCAACACGCGCGCCGCGGTGCGCACACGGGCGGACGCTGCTTCATCGGCGTCAACGCGCACAAGCCAAGTGGCGAAGACAAACGGCAGGCCGGTCCACGCGTGCCACTCCTCGCCAAGGTCAAGTTGCAGCGGCCATACATCGGGCGCGGGCGCATCGTTGATGACCTTGTCTCCAATCAAGAGCATGGCGTCGGTGCCCGGGTCGCGCGCGCCGGATGCGTGATTGAAATCAACCATTATTGGATTCGCACCAAATTGCTTCCGCAATACCAATTCCGCAAGCGCGCGCGATGTATGGCTGTCCGTATCTGCAGCAACGGTGCGTACCTCAGCCCACGGTCGCCGCGAGTACAGACGAACAGTCAGCGTGCGCCCGCAACAACCGAGCATTCCGACCGGCACCACACGCACTGGCACCGGGCTGCGCACCAAGTCAATCACTGAGCAAAGCGCAATGTCCACCTCACCGGCTACGAGGCGGTCAATCAAACGCGCAGGGACATCAGGCACCAGCGTGCAACCAGCAAGCCCGGCAAGCCCATCAATGAGCGGCAGCGTATTGATGTAGCGCACCACACCGATTGTGATTGGCAGCGCGGTTGTCACGGCACATCCGGTGCCGCACGCACAGCAAGTCGAAATGACCCTTGCTCAACGCGACCAAGCGGAGCCGCGGCCTCGATCGCCACACGCGGAATGCGCGGGTTCAATCGGCACAACAATTCATAGGAACGCATTCCGAGACGGCTTGCGATTGTCGGCAAGTAATTGCGCGCCGCGCGATCGGTGCCATACAACTCCACTTCCGCGCCGAGCCCACCGTTCGGTTGCCCGGCGAGCATTTGCTCAAGCCCAGTGAGGTCTACGCAAATCTGATCCATATTCACAGCGCCAATCACGGGCGCTTCCGCACTCCAATCACCCACTGAGATGCGCACCCAGCGCGAAGGTTCCGCCTGCTCGCGCGCCAACTGCGGCGAATCCGTGCAGAGTGCTGGGTAGCCGTCCGCGTAGCCAACTGGCACGAGTCCGATAGTGGAATCACGACGGGCATTCCATGCCCATCCATATCCAACACTGGTTCCGCGCGCAATGCGGCGCACATGGATAAGTGAGCTCGTCCAGCGAATTGCAGCCCGAAAGTCGCTGTATCCAGGAATGGACTCGCCATCTTCGGGACCATCAACCGCGTAGCCGGTCCAGGCAATTCCCACTCGCACCATTCCAGCATGAACAGCACTGCCACGCAACGACGCGTAGGTGCTTGCGGCATGCAAGAGGCACTCGGGCGGAATCAATGCGCGATGCGCATCAACGAAGAGATCAAAGAGTCGCATCTGAGCAGCGCACCGCTCAGCGCTCGTCTTCGCGTGCGAGAAGTGCGTCATGACACCGGCAAGTGTCAATGATGGATTGGCGGCCACTGCTTGCAAGATGCGAGCTGCGTCGTCGGGCGTGCAGCCGCCGCGTGCGAGACCAGTGTCCACTTCCAAATGAATCGGAAGTCGTACGCCGTGCTCATGTGCCAACACGATGAGCTCCGCAACATGATGAATGTCATGCACCACCAAGTGCAGACGTCCAGAGACCAACATTGAATGGATCGATCCACCACGTTCGATCCGCGATACCGGCTGCAAGATCAGCACCGGGCACGGCATTCCTTCCAGTGCTTCCGCTTGCGCAGGGCTGTACACGGTCAACATGGAGGCGCCAGCCTGCACAAGGCGGCGAGCCATCCGGGCAGCTCCGAGACCGTATGCATCGGCTTTCACCACCGCATTGATGGCCACTCCAGGGCCAACAGCACCCCTGACCACTCGCATGTTGTGGTCAACGGCGTCAAAATCAACGGAGATGAGACTGTTATCACTCATGCGGCGGCATCCATGCCTTCCGCCTGTTACGATCGGCTTACCGGGCAAAGTACCATAAAAACCCCGGTCATCAATTCTCCGAGACCCGGCTCGGCACGCACTTCGATAGAAAAGAAACGCCCCCACGGATGGTTAGCAGCGAGACGTTCGACACGACCAAGACATTTGCAGACCTCGGCCTCCCCGCGTCCGTCCTCAAGGGCGTCGATGCAGCCGGGTTCAAGCACCCAACCAAGATTCAATCGGCCCTGATCCCCATTGCCATGAGCGGCAAGGATGTCATTGGCCAAGCCAAGACTGGTACCGGCAAGACCGCTGCCTTCAGCCTGCCTGTACTCGGACTGCTTCAGCCCGGCGACCAGTTCGGTGCGCTGGTCTTGGTACCGACCCGCGAGCTGGCTATCCAAGTGTGCCGCGAAGTTGAGGAACTTGGCGGCCACACTGGAATTAAGGCTATTCCGGTGTACGGCGGCAAGCCGATGCGCGCGCAGGCCCAAGCGCTGGAGACCCACCCAGAGATCATCGTTGGAACACCCGGCCGCGTCATGGACATGCACCAGCGCGGCCTGCTGCCGTACAACCAGTTCAAGGTAGTGATCTTGGACGAAGTGGACCGCATGCTCGACATCGGTTTCCGCGAGGATATTCGCAAGATTCTCGGTGCCATGAAGCAGCGCCCGCAGACGATCTTCGTCAGTGCAACTATCAGCCCAGAGATTGAGAAACTCGCCCGCAGTTACATGAAGAGCCCGGAGAAGATCGTCACCACCGAGAAGAGTCTCACGGTGTCTGCGGTCGATCAGAGTTGGCTCACGGTTGAGCCGTGGGATAAGCGAAAACTCTTGTATCACCTGCTGAAACACGAGGAACCAGCCCTCACCATCGTCTTCTGCCGTATGAAGAAGACGGTCGATCAAGTGGCGGAATACCTCACCAAACATGGCATTGATGCCCACGCCATGCACGGCGACATGTACCAGACGAAGCGCGACAAGGTGATGGATCAGCTCCGCGGCGGCTCGCTTGGCGTGCTCGTTGCAAGTGACCTTGCCTCACGCGGACTTGATGTTGACGACATCAGCCATGTGATCAACTACGACGTGCCCGAAGATCCCGAGATCTACATCCACCGCATCGGCCGCACCGCGCGCGCTGGTCGCCACGGAGTGGCATGGACCTTCATTCAACCAGACCAAGGCGACCTGCTTTCTGGGATTGAGATGCTTGCAAACATCGAAATTCCCCAGAAGCAATACCCTGATTTCACGCCCGGACCAATCCCAGCGGATGTCTCCAGTTACCGCGAAGCAGAGAAGCGTCGTCGCGAAGAATCGGCAAGCGCGAAGAGCCGGATGGCCACTTCTGTTGCCCCGACTGCTGCAAAGGCTGCCGATCCAAACGCGTTCCCTGGCGGGATTGTTCCTTCGGCAATGCCGATGAAGCGCCTCGGCGGCGTCGTTCGTACGCGCAGAGGATGATGAGCGAGAGAGCAACGAATGAGCGCCCGCGTCGTCATTGAAATTTCCGAAGAAGTGAGCGATGCGCTCGCTGCTGGGCACGCCGTTGTGGCACTCGAAACCGCAGTGCTCACACACGGATTGCCGCGGACACCCATGGCATCGCCATGCAATCTGTCCGAGTGGCTGCCCGCGCTGCCTGCGAATCTTGCACTCAGCGTGTTGCTTGATTCCGCCGTTCGAAGCGGCGGAGCTGTGCCAGCAACCGTGGGCATGCTTGATGGAACGCTCCATATTGGGCTCAGCCGCGCACAACTCGAGCGCCTTGGCCACGACACGGATGCCCGCAAACTCAGCACCCGCGATCTCGGCGCCGCGAGTGCGCAAGGTGCTTGCGGTGGAACCACCGTTGCAGCAACGCTCGCAGCGTGTGCCGCAGCCAATATTCGCGTGTTTGCTACGGGCGGCATCGGCGGCGTTCATCGCGGTTGGACAGATCGCCCCGATGTCAGCGCTGATCTTGCCGCACTGGCACGCACGCCGACCGCGGTCGTCAGTGCCGGCGCAAAGAGCATTCTTGATCTTCCCGCAACCGTTGAAGCACTTGATTCGCTGGGCGTTCCGGTCATCGGTCTCGGCACGCGAGTCTTCCCCCGATTCATTTCTCAGGGCGACGATTCGCTGGGAGTCTCTGCGCACGCCCGCAATGCCGCAGAAGTCGCTGCTATCTGTGCCGCGCACTGGCAATTTGCGCCGCACGTGGGTGCACTCATTGCGAATCCCCCACCCGCGCAGTGGGCCATCCCTGCACAGGAAGTGGAAACCACCATCGCCGCTGCACTGATTGAAGCAACGCGCGCAGGAATACGGGGTGCAGCCGTAACGCCGTTCCTGCTCGACCGCGTGCAACGCGCAACCGCAGGGCGAACGGTCGGTGTGAATGTTGCTGTTCTCGAGTCGAACGCGCGCGTGGGTGCCGCGATCGCAGTCGAACTCGCTTCAATGCACCGTTAACATCCGGTATTCAAAGGTTCTGGCAGAAATTTCCATAATTTCTGCGTATTTTCTCTATTACTGAGTTACCATGTACCCGTCGTCCTTCCCCAAGAGCGACAACCAAGCACAACCCGGAACGGTGGCAAGGCCCTTCGAGGTCCCCCCTACAGTTGGGATGCACATGCATCGCCGGCCCGGCGCGAGGAACATATTGATGACAGTTGTAAGCGGGATCCTGGAAGCCATGAAAGGCTCATCCGAGGGTCGAATCAGGCAGTTTTCAGACGGACTCGTTGAGCGCGAGGATGACCCAGTCGTCCTCCCGGACTTCATGCAGCGCAACGGCGTCGCGCCCGGCGCGGAGATCACCGTTGAGGTTGAAGAGCGCCAATCACGGCGCACTCAGCGCATGCATATGGTGGCAAGCAAACTTGTGGCCATTGAAGGCATGTCCCCCGAGGACTATCGCAAGCGCAAGAATTTCAGCGAACTCACGGCGCTCGATCCGCAGCCGCGCATCTCGCTTGAGCATCGCGGCTGCCCACCAGCATGCCGGCTCATCGACATGTTCTGCCCCATCGGATTCGGCACCCGTGGACTGATCGTTGCACCGCCCAAGGCTGGCAAGACAATTCTGTTGCAGAACATTGCCTTCGGAATCAAACATAATCACCCGGAAATTGAGCTTATTGCGCTGCTTATTGACGAGCGCCCCGAGGAAGTCACGGACTTCCGTCGCAATGTGCCCGCGCATGTCTTGGCATCAAGTAACGACGAAGATCTTGACCGCCACCTTGCACTCGGACAGTTTGCCATCGAGCGCGCCAAGCGCATGGTGGAGGCGGGCCGCGATGTGGTGGTGCTCCTCGACAGTCTCACGCGTCTTGGACGCGCGTTCAACAATTCGCGGCGCTACGGCAGTTCTGGGCGCACGATGTCGGGCGGTGTGGACAGCCGAGCGCTCGAAGTTCCAAAGCAACTCTTCGGTGCCGCGCGCAAGTGCGAAGAAGGCGGAAGCCTGACCATCATCGCCACCTGCCTGGTGGACACCGGAAGCCGCGCGGATCAGGTGATCTTTGAAGAATTCAAGGGCACCGGCAACATGGAACTGATCCTCGATCGCACCATTGCCGAACGGCGGATCTTCCCCGCCATCAACCTTGCGCAGAGCGGTACGCGCAAGGAACATCTCTTGATGCCGGAACGCGAACTCAAGACCATCACCGCCCTCCGGCGCCGGCTTCTCAATGCCCCGCCGCACGTGCAGATGGAACAGTTGTTGGGCGCCCTGAATCGCTTCCCAGCCAATGAAGACATGCTGAAGGGGTAAGCACGGGGGCATCACATCCGTGGATCAGCACGCCGCTGGGCGCCTTTCGCAGGGCGTAAAGCCTGACTGTCACCACGCCATCCGGTCACGCATCATGTAATCTTCTCGGCAGCATGGCTGAAGGAACCGGATACTCAAATAGCGTGCGCGCAGGCGCATTTCTCATCACCTCCGCTTTCGTCGGATTGGTGGTCATTCTCATCCTTTCGAAGTCTGCGCTCTTCACGCGCAAGTCGGACTACCAAGTCCGCTTCACCATGGATGAAGGGGTCGCTGGGCTTGATGCCGGCGCCGAGGTCCGCGTCAGCGGCCTGAAAGTCGGCCGCGTGGTCCGCATCGAGCAGCGCTTTGAAGCCGAAGAGATTCTGGTCCACATTCAGATGAACGCCGACATCACGCTCTTTAAAGATGCGCAAGTCATCCGCTCACAGCCCCTGCTTGGCAATTACTCATGGCTCAATTTCTCCAACCTTGGCTCCAAGGCGAAGGGCAAGCTTGAGCCAGGCGAAACGATTGATGCCAAGACCAGCGGCGGCTTGCTTGCCACGATCGTCGGCCCACAAAACGCCGGCCGCACCACCGAGATGTTCACCAACATGGTGGCGTTCACTGCCAGCCTTGATGACTTTGCACGCGTGCAATATCCAAAGTCGGTCGTCCCCATGCTCGACGATGCCGCGACTGCGGTTGCCACGTTGCGCAAGGACTACGAAGGATGGCGCGGCGATATCACTTCAAGCCTGAAGGACGCATCGCTATCGATGAAGAAACTGGACACGTCGATGGATGATGCCGTGGTCACAGTGAAGGAAGCACGTCTTGCCATGGAGCACTTCCGCGAAGTCAACATCAAGCAGATCGATGCACTCTTGACGGATGCGCAGGAGGGTACTGAGCGGTTTGCAAGCGCGATGGAGAACTTGGACATTGAACTCACCGCTCGCATCCCAGACCTGCGCGCGATGATGTGGGACCTTCGCCAATCCGCCACGCAAGTCAAACTTGCCACCATGGAAGTGCGGCGCAGCCCGTGGAAGTTGCTGTATCGACCCAGCGGCGACGAACTTGCGCGCGAGAACCTGTATGAGTCCGCGCGAGCCTTTGCGATCGCCAGCTCGGACCTCCGCGTCACTGGTGAAACGCTGCGTGCCACGGTTGATGACACACCGGAGCGATTCAGTTCTGATCCAAAGTTCCGCGAGACCCTGCGCACCCAGGTGCTGCAGTCTGTTGAGCGCTACGAGATTGCGCAGAAGCGACTCTTTGATGTCCTGCAAGCGGACTTCAAGGGCCAACAGATGCCAACGGACGACGCCACTGTGCAGCCTCCGATGGTGCTACCACCCAAGGATGTTGCTACGCAGAACGCCACCCCCAAGGCAGCGCCTGCCGCAACTCCAGTGCCGGTCCCAGCCAACTCGCAGTAATTCACGCGCTCACCTCGACCCGCACTCAGTAGCGGGTCGGCTGACACCATCACAGTGCAAGCGGAACGAAACAACATCCGAGCCGGCATCCTGACGCTGACCTGCGTGGGGATCTTCACCGCGATCATTTATGGCTGGCTCGCGTGGTCGCATTCAACACAGGTGCGCTACGTTGTTCGATTCAGCGCCGATCAAGGGGTCTATGGGCTGAGCAAGGGCACTCCGGTGTGGATCGGCGGAATGCAGAAGGGAAGCATTGAGTCGATCACGCCCCGTTTCACCAATGAAACGCTGATTGGCTATGAAATCGTGCTCTTGGTTGAAGCCGGCATTCCGATTACCTCTAGCGTGCGCTGCGAGGCATCAGAGGCAGGAATCAACGGCGAAGCCATACTTGAACTTCGCGGCCTCGGAGGCCAGCAGAAGAACCGGAATGGGCAGTCCGGTGCCAATGCACAACCATTGCTCGCCGCCGGATCGGAAATCACCGGGACGTCACCGCCGCGGTACCGGGGGTTCTTCGGTGCCCCGATGTCTCAGTCCGTCCGCGAATTGCTCGCCGTATGGAACCCGGAGCATCCCACCGAGGACTCCCTCAG
>Ga0114966_10004921_pt1 | contig 11398 bp, 8 predicted proteins | sample M_130207_XF_Meta_FD_87029 | JGI IMG/M metagenome (GOLD analysis project Ga0114966, IMG submission 87029) | Freshwater microbial communities from Lake Montjoie, Canada to study carbon cycling - M_130207_XF_MetaG | ecosystem: Environmental > Aquatic > Freshwater > Lake | place: Lake Montjoie...
ACAAGGTTTGTAGAGTTTCCTGATATCGAAGATCCTTGGTACGACGGACGTGGGCACGACATGACGATTGTTGACTCGCCAAAAGCGGGGTCGCGACTTTCCTACGAGGAAGTTTGCGTTGTCTTGCGGACCGCATATTGGGAGCCAGAGGTTGCGAGCGGGGCGACGATCAACGCCAGTACAGAGTCGGGCGAAGTCTTGGAGTGCTACCGTGCGGACGAACTCGTCCGGCTTGATGTGTTAAGAACGAAACTGATGGACAAGCGAAAGGCGCATGAATCGGAGCACGAGTTGATCGCCGTTGTGCAAGCGGAACTTTCAACTGCATGGGGTCCAGAAGCGATAAGCGAGTTTGCGCGCGCAGTTGTCGGGGGCGATCTGAATGGGGTGCCGTTTCGTGGCGGAATGGCGTACGTGGGAGCGCGGGGCGTGTTCGTGAATCTCGCGAAGGGTCAGGGATCGGATGCTGAGGTAATCGTTGCATTCGGCCGCTTACTTGCCATTCTCGCGACTCTGCGGGCGGCAGACGAGGCATTGAAGGGGGGCGCGGATAAAGACGCGAGCGGCTGTCGAGACCTCCGCATGAACCATGTCAAAGCAGTCGCGAAGTACTTCAGCACCCGCGGTGCGTACAAGTCTGTTGAAATGGTTGAATTGGCCGAGAGACTCGGGAATGCAGTCGGGGTTGATGTTCGCGTACGCGGCGTAAGCGATTTGCTCCAACACCTCGACGATGAATCGCAACGAATTCAGAATACGCGCATCGCTAGGCTTCTTTTTCTTGTCGGTTGCTTTGGTGTGCTGCAGACTTTCACGGCGTTTTTTGACTACTTCGATTCCGGGTGGGATGGTGACGGAAGCAATCCTTTGCAGATCTTGATGGCGAGTTTGCTCATTTTCGTTGGCTTAGTCGTTGCGGCGTTTGCAGTCTTGACGCTATCGACTCGATGTGCGCGGCTGTTCCGGGGCATCCCGAAGCTCGGTCCGTTGCTTTTCGACGATGTGTCAACCGAGAGCACGCATCGCACCGAACAAGGAGGCTAGTTGGTGGAACCGCAAGCGATTACTCAAGTAGGTCTTCTTCCGCTCATCATCGGTGCGTCAGGGCATCGCGATCCTGCTGAGCCAAATCTTGTCTTTCAACAAGTCTGCGACATTCTCGCTGAACTTGATCGACGCGCGCCAGAGACGCCGTTTCACATTCTCTCGCCGCTTGCGGTCGGAGGTGATCGCATCATCGCGAATGCAGCGCTGTGGTTGCGCGGTCAGCGGCTCAAGGCCGGTTGCTTCGCCGGGACTGTCGATGGAGGAGTGAAACTCGTCGGAGTGCTCCCGTTCTCCGTGAACGATTATCGATTGGATTTCGGTGAGGCTGCCGACCGAGCAGAGTTTGAATCATTACTCAAGCAATGCGATTGGACGATTGAACTCCCCATTCATGATGGGGCGGAGTTTCGAGACGCGTCCCTCGACGGTCAAACCATCAGAGCAGTGGATGGCGGTGAATTCGGTCGCAATCGTAATGAGGGGTATGTGCGATTGGGTCGGTTTGTTGCGGTGCATGCGCACTTGCTGATTGCGATGTGGAATGGACTGAATACATCCGTGGTCGGATCTGCATGCACAGGGGTTGGCGGAACATGGGAAGTCGTGCGGTTTTGTCGCTATTCGAATGCGACGCAGGAGATTGGTGGAGTGCCGTTGCACGATGCAATCTCGCCGATCTTGTCAGCGCCGAGTACCCCTGTGGCGTTGGTGCACACTCCGCGAAAGAAGGACTCTGACCGCCCTTTTGTGGCATCGTTCCTCGCGCGCGAGTTCCGGCTCACGAGCGCATCGACACTCGATGATCGAATACGAGTCGCCGCCGGTTGGAATGGGATTGCGGAAGGGGCGGAAATGAGCGAAGTGTCCGTCAAGAGCGGATGGGTTGATGCGACGACGGCGAGCCGCGCATTGGATCGCGATCCACCGCGCACACTTCAGAATGTGCTTGAGGCACTCGCGCGCATCAACGCGAATCGTTCCTGGGCTCCGAGCGCATTACGAGATTCAACCAAAGCTTTCTCAAACGATCGTGCCTTACAGGAGTTGGTGAGCGTGTACGAGCGTCTCGATGCAGTGGCGATGGAGGATCAGCGAGCGTTTGAACGATCGGCAAAACATGCTCTTTGCGCGTTGGTGCTCGCCATTCTGTGTTTTCAAGTGTTTAGTAGCTGGTCACACTCTTGGTCAATCTTCGCGTATCTCACAATTCTCGTTTGGTCACGCTGGCCTCGCGGGTGGGCGAAGCACCGCGAGCAGTTCCGCGCCGAGAGCCGCGCGTTCGCCGAACTCGTCCGCGTGCAGATTTTCTGGCGTGTTGCGGCAATGCCGAGTCTCGTGAGTGACCGTATGAATGAGCGACGCGTGTTGCAGTTGGGATCGTTCCGCCAGTTGTTCCGATCGATTTCGTTGCACGCAGTCCGTGAGCAACCCGCTAGAAAAGCGCGATGTTCACCCGAAAGAATCACTGTTGTCGCTGCCGCCTTTATAGAGGATCAGATCGTGTTTCGCGGGGAAGGGCGGACTGCGAAGAAGCGAGCGAAGGAACGAGTGATGCTCGCTCGGTTGCGTTGGTCAAGACGCGTCACACTTCTGCTCGGCTGCCTCGGGCTCGCAGTGAGTTGCATAATTGATTTCTCTTGGTTGAGTGTCGATTCGTTGAGCATCGATTCTTCAAGTGCTGTGCTCCCGTGGATCAATCTCCTCATTGGCGCGTCGCTCCTGAGCGTGTTTTTCCTCGACGGGTGGAGAACGATTTTTGGAACCCGCGAAGATGTGGCGGCGGCCGATGCAACGTTGCCACTTTTCCGCGCGGCGCACGAGCAACTCAAGCGAGAATCTGATGCAGCCTCGCACCAGAAAGTGCTAGAACGAATCGGTACCGTGACGATTGATGAGCAGTTGGAGTGGTATCTCCGACGCCGCGACGCCGCGGACTTAGACGGAATTGGCTGACATCACTTGGCACAGAAGAACTTCATTGAGGAGAATCCGATGGAAGATGCAGAAGCTAGGCACGTGCGCGTGGGTCGATCACCGCTCTTCGTATGGGGAGTGTGCTCCTTGTGATCGGAGTCTGTGGGTTTGGAGCGACGAGTTATTTTCGAGACACGAACGCAGTACCACGAACCGATTCGGGCGCGCAACTTCAAGTCCGAAAGTGTGTTGGACTATTCGTCACGAACGAGAAGCGCTCAGTGGCCGCGGATGCGAAGTCGCTCACTGTCATCGGGACGGTGCCTTGTATTGACAGCGTGTTAGTATGGTCCGCGCAGGGTGTGTATCGAGCGTTCGATGATGGGTCGATTGAGGTTCTTGCGGCGCCGATGCCGCCGTGCCCAGGCGGAGATCACTATGTCTGGCTCCGCTATCCGAATCCGGCTGAATGAGCATGTCGGAAAGCACGTCCGCCCGAGCTTTGTCCACAGTTGCTGTGCGCCGAGCGCGTCTCTAGATCCTTTCAGTGCGGCACGCGAATCAAGCGCCGTGAGAAAGGGAATCGAAAGCGCGTCTGTTGTCACAGCTGTAAGGTATCCTTCCGCACTAAAATTGGCATCGCTGCCCGATCTGAGTGAACTGAAATGCGCGAGCTCCCACTGCGAAATTGTCATGACCGAACCTACCGGCTACGACTCATGGGCGGATCTCTACGACGAACTCTATGAGAGTGCGTTTGGAGCGATGTGTTCTAGCATGACGGCAGCGCATCTTCGGCTCGTTCCAGATCGACACTCGAAAGTCATTGACATTGGTGCGGGAACTGGGCGGTTGTCGATCGCGTTGGCTCGGGCTGGGCGTGCCGTTACTGCGATTGAACCGTCGGCGGGGATGTTGCGAGGGCTCGAGAAGAAGGCGATTGATGCTGGATGTCGCGATCGCGTTCAGGTGGTTCATGCGTGTATGCATGATTGCGTTTGTCATCCTTCTGTTGCACTCGATCATGATGTGGCGTTCTGTCTCTTCACCGCGATTCATCATGTGCTGACTCTTGAATCGCTTAGCTCACGATGACTGCGATCGCCCGCGCGCTGAAGTCTGGCGCGATTGCATTTGTTGGTGTGCATCCGCGCTATGTGTTTGAGCAGTTTCGCGGTGGCATGAATCAATCTGTATTGATTGCGCGATTGGGTGGCACGGTGCAATGGACGCAAAGCGCCGTCGCGATGCAGGGAAATCTTCATTTGCTCGACACGCGATGTGTGCTGAGACTTCCTGATGGTCGTGAAATCACCGACCTCCTCGTCACGCGGCCGTGGACGGTGGAGGAGATCACTTCCGCGGCATCGCTCGCGAATCTGACTGCAGACGGAACTGCAGGGATGATCGGGACTGAGGAAGTGCTGCGGTTTGTGAAAGGGTGAGCGCGCTCACTTTTCTTCTGTCACTCCTCATCCCCGCCTCTTGGTTTCCACTGCGCGATCAACTCTCGTTGCACACAAGACGGCGCCAGGTCATCGTGGCTGTATTCCATCACGAATGAGCCCATGCCTCTTGTCACTGATTTCAAGGGGCGATCGGGGACAGGCACCTTACTCGTCCGAGGCAGAAAGATTAAACCACGCTGCACGGGTTTTCGAGGAGCGTTCGCGGGAATTGTGCGTGGCCTCGATTGCCTGAGTTGGTCACGCCGCTCGCGGGGCTCGCGCTTCGCGCTCGGCGTGGTGGGCTAAGTCAGGCGCGCAGACTCGACTCGGTCGCGTGGATCAGGATGGCCAGAAAAGAAAAATGAAAAGGAAAGAGGAAAGAGGGTAAAGGAAATCAGAGGGGGGCCCTCGCGACACGGAGCCCGATGTTGTCGTACGTGTAGTCCGGCGTGTCGAAGTAGCGGAAGGAGGAACGCACGTAGTCCGTGCTGTAGTCCCACGAGCCGCCGCGAAGCACGCGGTACGTCGTTTCACTTTTCTCCGCGTCCTGCTTACCCGATCCCATCGTCTTGTATCCGTCCTCGCACCACTCCCACACGTTGCCGTGCATTTCGCGGAACCCCCACTGGTTCGCAGGCAGGCTGCCGCACGCGACCGTGCGCATTGCTCCGACTCCGAAGTTAGCCTGCCGCGAGGTGATGCCCGCACCGAACGAGTACGCCGTCGTCGTCCCCGCGCGGCACGCGTATTCCCACTCCGCCACGTCGTTCTAGGTTTGCTTCCGCGCGGAATCGGCGTTTCAGCAATCGACCAATGTTCGCCCGTTTCTGTCGCTGCGCAGTCCTTCACGAAGTTCGCGGAACGCGCGCCAGGCGCCAAGCGCATCCAGTTCACGCATGATCTCAAGCGCTTGGTTCCATGCCGCACGATCGACGGGCTGATCGTTTGCGGCGCGGTTGGTAGACTCCAATCATGAAGGACGGCGCGTTCATTTCCTATCGACGCGATCGAGGGAGCCACCTCGCCCGCCTGCTCAAGTACGCGCTCGAGAGTCCTGGGCTCGATGTGTTTCTGGATGTCGATGACCTCGGCGCGGGCCACTTCGACGAGAACCTTGTGCAGGAAATCGAGCGGTGCGAGCACTTCATTGTGGTGCTCACTGCGGGGTCTCTCGATCGTTGCCACGATGACGGAGACTATTTTCGACGCGAGATCGAGACGGCGATCGCATCAAAGCGCAGGATTGTGCCTGTAGTGGCTGACGGATTCCGCTGGCCGGACGTCACGTTGATGCCCGAGGCAATTCGCGAGCTGTCAAGACACAATGACATTGAATACTCGCATCGGCAATGGGATGCGGTGCTGCAGAAGGTTCGAGAACGCGTGCGGACCACGAGCCGCCCCTTCAGAGTCGCGATCGAAACCTCTCGGGAGCGGTTCGATGCGTGCATGTCAGTGCTGCTTCCGTACATGATGGTGGCGAACGGTGGAACTCTGGAGGGAGTCGAGTTCAGGCGGCTGCAGCCTCGCGTGGCGGCGGAAAGCGAGTACGACGGGTTGCTGGAGTCCATGTATGCGGCGCGGTTGGTTTTGTTCGACTTGGATACCGCGTCGCGCCCGGCATTTCAGTTCCGGCTCGGCGTCGCCGCCGCACTCTCGATGCCGGTCGGTCTTGCGTTGTTTGATTCTGACTTGGAGCCGCGGGACTTGTCCGTCGATCACCTGAGACGTGTGCCCTGGTTTAACTTCGTTTCTGAGTCCCGCATCGGTGCTCGGCATCCACGGGAGCCGTGTCATCTATTGGAGTCATTGCGCGAAGCGCTCGAACAATACCAGCCGCGGCCGCGGGGTAGAAGTCTTCAAGAGGAGCGCGAATGGTTACTCCGGACGCTCGGTTCCGATCCTGAGATTCCGGTGAACCTGACCCACGCTTTCGAACTTGCGCATACAAACTTCATCCGCACCTCGAACAGACTGCTGGACCTTCGGACCTGCCTCTGTGTGTTCGTGCAGCTAGCGGGGCGACTCGCGCCCAACGGATCATCGGTCGCGGTCGCGGGCTGTGCTGAGAGATTGTTCGAGTGCGTCAAACTGGTCTCCGAGCGCGGCGTCGGCGAAAGCGGGTACTCAATCGCGCGGAATCTCGTCGATCACTACGCGGCGATGCTGCGTGACTTGGCGGCCTCGCGCGCGGTGGTTGCCCTGGACGAGTGGGCGGCTGCACTCGATCGCTCGCTGACGCGGCATCCGGGGTAGCGTCGAAGAGATGGCTCCCCAGGGCGTGGAGCGGGGGCTCGGTTGACGGTCGAACCCGTGCGGGTGCCATCCTTCGGCAGGCTGCCGTTTGGCGAATTGCGTGGTCTCCGCGTAGTTGCAAGGGAGGCACGCGGTTCATCCTCTCGGATATGCCGCCACTTCAGGAGGCGTTTCGGGCTCGCCTTAAGGAGCGGGCAGGTGAACCTGATTCTCGCATCAGTCCCGTGCGAACTTGCATGCGCACCTCTATTCGTGACAATGTCGGATCGAGGAGATTGATCGGCATGACCATCGGCACAAGTTTCCACGGGCGGGAGAAGGAATTCGCGTGGCTGCGCGGGATGTTCGACGCGGTCGCGACGAAGGGTCCCGATGGCAAGTTCACCAGTCCGCGCATGGCGGTGCAGGCAACGCGCCTCGTCCACGACGCGCGCTGGTCACCCAATTGTGGATGGTGTGGAAAGGGATGCCGAGGCTCGCCGCACCTTTGCGCACAGAGCCGCCGTCCATAAGCACCACATTGACAGCAGGCTGATGAAACTCGTGGGTGTATTGCCGCATCGAGACCGTGAGACACGCTCGCTCTGACGAGTTCAAACTCGCCGGTTGAGGGCGTCCACTGAATCTGCGGAGGTCGAGTGCTTGCGCCGAAACTCAATCGCACCTGGCGCTGATTCCTCTTCGGCATCGGAGTGACCCAACAATGAGCGTCGCCTGTTACAATCATTTCCGATTTTAGCTGTGATCCAATAGGGAGCGATGAATGAGAGATTTCTGCTTGAAGTTGAGTCTCGTTTCGGTGTTCATGCTGTTGATGGGTGCTGCGGCATCTGCCGAGCGAATCCAAAATGCACAGCCTCGAGATGAAGTCCCACTCGTTTGGACAGCGTCATTATCTCCATCGAGTACGGTCGCTGGACGGCGGTTGGCAGTGTTGCTCGTTGATCGGAGCGGCAGCATGAATTTGCTGTTCGATGCGAAACTCACGCGATGGCAGAGTGTGCTCGCAAGTCTTGGGAAAACCCTTCGAGAACTTGAGCTTGTTACTCCAGGCATCGAGGTCGAGGTTCGATTCTTCGACAACTTCGTCGACAGCGAAACCCCGCTCCGCGTTGTGCTCGATGGTCGCCCGAACGCTTTAGGAAAGTCAAAGTCCGACGACGCGATCGCCAAGATCAAGTCGATGCGCGAACCATTTACTTCGAAGAACCGCAACCCGAAACTCTCGCGCGGAGACACTGCGGTCTACGAGGCTGTCAGTGTGGTTGCCGACGAATTCCGTGAACGATTCACGAGCGGCGGATACGAGTGGGGGTTCTTCGCGCTCTACTCCGACGGCAAAGACACGCAAAGTTCCGGCGAATTCAAACTGGGCGGGAGTCGCGATTACCAAAGGGCGGTTGACGCATTGGCACGCGCGGTTTCTCCGCGCGGTGGTCAAGTCGTCGTTGTGCCAGTCGGCGCAGAGGCCGACGCAATGCTCCGAGATGGCATATTCAAGGGATTTGAAACCGGTGCGATCGGAGCGATGCTTCCGAAACCGCCACCGCCGCCGTGTCGGGTCGAGCTCGCGTTGCGCGCCCCGTTCACCGGAACGGTTCAGTCGAGCAGGCTGATCAAGTCTGGTGAGACTGTCGCGGTTCCCATCGTCGTTGCGCCACCATCATCGCCACCCGAATGCGCGAAGTTGGATCTTTCGACGCTTGCCCACATTGAGGTTCAAGTCGCCGCAAACTCTCCGTTCCGACTTAAGGGTGGCGGAAAACTTTCTGGAGCTGGCGGCATCGTTGAAGTTGTTGCGACGGAATCTGGTGACGCAGGCGCGGTGCTCCGCCTCGAGTTCCGGGGGAGCCCCCTGGACGCAGCGGGCGTGATCATCGCACCCAAGCTACTCACAGCGACCGTGTCGTTCCGTCCCGCGGTCGCGCCGCCGGATGCTGCATCATGGAAGGTCAGGACTCCATCCTTTGTTCGAGTCGGAGATCGTGCCGAACTCGCTGTCGACAATCTCGATGATCGATTCCCCGTCGAGTGGACGCTCCAAGATGGGGATGCTGTAAAGCATCGGGGACTCTCATTTGAGCACGCCTTCAAAGAGGCTCGTCTCGTGAAGGGCACGCTCGTGGCAACATCTGCCGACGGCAAGATCGGTCGACGAGATTTTGAAATCGATGTGATTGACGGTGCGTTCGAGATCGTCGTGCCGCCGAAGGCATCATTCGGAAAGTCGTGTTTTGTAGAGGCGAAGTCGAAGGAACCAGGATCCACCTTCCGATGGGAAATCCAAGGAAAGCTGTTCACGGGCGCGCGCGTGTCAATCACACCGACCGCGATGGGAGACTTGCCTGTTCGCTGCATCGCGACCACCGCGAAGGGAAACTTTGAGTTTACGCAGAGCGCGATAGTGGCAGTCGCGGGAATGCCGCGCGTCATCATCGCGAAACCAGATTCGATTCGCGAGGGCGATCGCACGATTCAAGTTCAGTGTTCGCTCGCGGATGTGGAGGGCGAGGCGTCTGTGCGCCTTTCACTCGACGGGCGTGAGATTGCAACCAAACGGCCCGAGCCCGTCGATGGTCTGCTGCGCGTCGCGTTCGACATTTCGCTTTCTCAGAAGGAATGGGATGCGATCGGCGCGCGGTCGTCGATCCAGTTGAAAGCGGAAGTCGCTGAGCAGGGGCTTTCAGACGAGCGAGAGATCTCGATCGTCGCGATTGATGGACTCGGCGTGCAAATGCGCGCACCGACGACAGGAACCGTCGTTACCTTTGGCGAAAATTGTTCGATTGAACTTGAGGTCATCGCTGCGAATGCCGCGGACCTTGGATTCGTAGAATCGCTCCAGATCCGCGTCATCGATGCGAATGGCCAAACACTTTTGCTTGATGAAACTTCAGTTGGCGCCGGTATCGAGCGTGCGGCTCCTGACTTCAAACTCGCGATTCTGCCTGTCGCTTCGCTACACAAGGCGCCACTTCGCATCGAGGCTCGGATCAAGAGTTCGCGACTCAGGCCTAGGAATGAGTGGATTCTTGCAGGCGAACTTGGGCTAGCGATCGCGAAGGCTCAATTCGCAATCACGACCGTAGAGGGGAAGGATCCTTCAACGCAGTCGTACAGCCCGCTTACAGTCAAACTTGGCGGAATCCCCGCAGGTGAACGGGTAAAGATTGAGTGGAGCATCGATGGGAAAAAATTTGGTGGTGACGAAGTTACTCCAACAATTGCTGGTCTCCCACCAGGTTCCTACCGGCTCGCAGCGGATGTCACGCGCGCGGATGGAAGTCAGCAGCGGGTTGGGCCGACAGGGATGGAAGTTTACTCAAGCCTGAAACTTGAAGTCGTTGGTGAACAAGGGAAGCACTCTTGGAGCGTTGGAGATCCGCCAGCAGCAACAATCACGCTCACTGGCGCCACCGAGGAACTCGCACAGATCGCGAGCGTGGTGTGGACGGGCGCAGACGCGCTTCCATCAGATACGCGAGCAGCCCAGTGCTCCTTCCCCGCGGCAGTCGGTTCTGAGAAATCAGCGATGACGCCGAAGACGGTGACAGCGATCGCGACGTTTAAGGATGCATCCATTCGCTCGGCAAAGTTGCTGGCAGTGGTGACACCCAATCCAGCGCCTCCCAAGATTGAAGCCCTCACGCTCGCGGTTGGCGGCAACTCGGAATCTGCGCGCACGGGTGGGGTGGTGACTCTTGGCGCAACACTCGGAGGCGTGTGGTCTTCGAAGCGCATCACCTACACCTATCAGCCCACAACAATTGCGGCTGACCGAGGGTTCGAGGCGGTCACCGATCAAGAGTTCTCCGACGGGATGCAGATCGCAGAGTCCGCTGACGGCAGCTACACGTTTACCTGCGAACTGACGCCGTACGGCGGAGGCGCAGATGTTCAGCAGACGATCAGTTTCGTAAAGCTCCGTCAACTGGATTGGCTCAGCTTCCTTGCGCTCGTTGGTGGTGCGCTCACGCTGAGCGTATTGATCTACCACCTCAATACTCGCAACGGGGGGCTTCGATGGGAAGCGGTTGTCGCGGATAGCCGCACCTACAAGAACCGGAATCACGCAGGCGTAACCCCCACGATCCTCGGTCGTCATGGATCGCCGAGATGGAGTCTGTGGAGCAAGACAGCCGAGATCGATCTTTTCGATATCTCGACTGCGGGTGATCAGTTCTACAAATCACCTCGGCTCTCCTGGGTGAAGAAAAAACTAGGCGGGACTGAGCAATCACCTCCGAATCGCGGAACCGCGTTCGTGCGTTGGAAGGGGAACGATCAGGTTTGGCTCGATTCGGGGAACCTCCTGAAGGGGGCTTCGCTGGCTGATCCTGGAGTGCGAGGGATGAAGTTCGGTCCACCACCCGTCGATGCTTCTCCAAGCTCTCTCGGGATGAGCTTCGGTTCGGCAGAAGCGGTCGAGACATCGGTGGAGGAGGCTCCGGTACGTGAGGCGCTTTACCTCGTCTTTCGCGAACCGACAGGCGTTGGCGTTGGCAAGGTGAAAGCACTTATCTGGTTTTTGTTGTTAGTATTCCTCGTTGGCGCGGTAGCTGGAGGTCTCAAGTACGTGCTCTAGAGGTCGTAGAGGGCGCAGGCTCGGTCGGTTGCTCGGAATTGCAATACAAGGATTTAGACATGGCAAACATCCAACTCTTGGTCGGATTCGGTGGTTCTGGTGGAAAGACACTCGCGACTCTCGCGGAATACATCGCGGATGACGCGCT
>Ga0114966_10004923_pt1 | contig 11398 bp, 10 predicted proteins | sample M_130207_XF_Meta_FD_87029 | JGI IMG/M metagenome (GOLD analysis project Ga0114966, IMG submission 87029) | Freshwater microbial communities from Lake Montjoie, Canada to study carbon cycling - M_130207_XF_MetaG | ecosystem: Environmental > Aquatic > Freshwater > Lake | place: Lake Montjoie...
CAGAAGGAGCAACCCGGCGATGAGGGCTACGACGATTGCTCGTGCTCTGCGTCGCGGGTTCGCTGTGGGGAACGTGCGGGGGCTCACACGCTTTGTATACCAGAGCGCCCGCAGCGCAGCGCTCCGGGCTGGTTCATCGGGACGGCCGGATTCGAACCGGCGACCCCCTGCTCCCAAAGCAGGTGCGCTACCAAGCTGCGCCACGTCCCGTCATTTCGAGGCTACCAGCGGGGCCCGCGCCTGCGGCCTACGACAGCGGGGCCGTGACTGCGAAGCGCGTGATCGCGTGACCCACCGGGAACGGCGACGAATTGGTGTCGGGCACCCACACCGCCCCTCCTGCGCTTGCAAGCGGTCCTGCGGTGTCGTTGTTGCTCCACTGCGAATTCACGTCAAACTGCATGGTGGACGTGTTGAACCGCACCACCTGCGCCACGAAGTTCGATGCCCAGATGCCGCCGGGGCCCCCGACCGCGCCAAGCCAGCCACTCTCCGGGGCGGTGATGTACGAATACCGCCCGGTCTGCTTGAGCGTCTTCGGGCTGAAGCGGTAGAGGTAGGCCTGCGTGAACACGAAGACGCTGCCCGATGCAGCGATCGCCGCATTCGGCGAACCCTTCACCGAGATCACCGCGCGCTGCGCGCCGGTTGAGGTGTCGAACACCCGCACGCTCTTTCCGCGCGGGCTGGTGGCCCAGAGCTGCGATCCGGTCACCGCGAGACCTGAGGTGTTGGACGTCGTGATCGTACGCAGCAACTTGCCATTGGCAGGATTGACCGCGTAGATGTGGCCGGTGTTGTCCGCCACCCAGAGGCTGCCCGCGCCGTAGCCGAGCGCCGTGGCGTTGGCGGTGTTCTGGCGGATCTTCGATGCAAACTTCGCGCGCACGGTCCCCGTGGCGTCAACGCCCACCGCCACTGTGTTGGACTTGCCGTTTCCGAGACCTGAACTTCCGGCGATCCATAGATAGGTGCCGGCCGCGCGAGCAGCCACGGGGCTCGAGATCCCCGAGACGGTGGCGCTCCCGGCAACGGCCGACGTGGTCGGGTTGAGCCACGTCAGTGAGGCACCCGTGGATGAGTAGGAGTTCGACGCCGCCCCGATGGCCCACACGTTGCCGAAGGCGGTCGCAGCGGTCTGCGGCGCGGGCACGGATCCCGGAGGGCAGAACACGATGCCCCCGGGACTCGTGCTTGCCGAGCCGGAACCAAGCGAGCACAGGGCCAGGTCGACGGTTGTCCACGACAGCGCCCCGCCCGGTTGAGTGGAGGTGCCGCTGCTCGGGGGCACGTACACCTGCCCCATGGCAAGTGCCGGCGCGGCGAGAAGCGCGGCGGCAGACGCGAGACGAATGGGTACGGCCATCGATTCCTCCACAACGAGGGACTCTCGGGACTCTACCAATCGGTCAACCGCCGGGGCGGTAGCCCCCTGTGACCGATCGCTTGGCGCCTGCCACGTCGAGGTCGGCACCCAGCACCTGAAAGCCCTTGGCGATGCGTGCCAGCACCACGGTGGCCTCGCCCGAGCCGTCAGGCCCCGAGATGAATGCCTCGACGGTCAGCTGACCAGGCCCCTTCCCCACATCCGGGATGCTCGGGATGGTCACCTTCACGGGCGCGCCCACCATCTCGGCCACCTCGCGACTCTTGCCGAGGAACTCCTCGGCCACCGGCCCCGGGCGACGTAGGCGACGGCGCTCGTACAGCCAAAGCGCGGCGATACCGACGATGAACAGGTAGCCCATGATGGCGGCAGTGACGGCTTCCGAATTGCCGTAGCCCGTCTTCGCCAGCACGACGGCGATGATGCCGTAGAGCGCAAAGAAGATGAGGCCCAGGATCATGATTGCCCGGGCAAGCCCACCGGTGAGGAGGCGGTTGATCATGCGTCGCCGCCCGTCCAGCCCTCGGCCAACTTGGCCAGGGTCTGTCGGTAGCGCGACACGGCGTCGTCCTTGCCGATCATCTCGAGGCTCTCGTAGATGCCGGTGGAGATGCTCTGCCCCGTGATGGCGATGCGCTGCGGCTCAAGGAACTCCCGGGCCGAGAGGCCCTGCACGTGCAGCTGGTCCGACAGGGCCTCCTTGATGGGATCCATCGAGAAGTCGTCAAGCACCTCGAGGCGGCCGAGGCCCCCGCCGATGGCCTGGATGGCGTGCTTGATGTCGTTGGCCAGAAACGCCCACGCCTCATCCTCAAACTCAAGGGGGCGGTACAGCCAGCCGGCGAGGCGGTCGTACTCGGTGAGGCGGCTCAACTTGCGCTGCACCAGCGGAGCCGAGCGGCGCGCGATGTCGGCGGCGCCGGGACCACGCTCGGCCAGGTAGCCGGTGGCGTCGAGATAGCCCACCAGCTCGTCGGCGAACAGCTCGGGGTCGAGCGCACGCAGGTAGCGGCCGCTCATCACCTCGAGCTTCTTCATGTCGAACACCGCGGGGCTCTTGCTCACGCGGCGCACGTCGAACTTCTCGATGAGCTCGTCCATGGTGAAGGTGGTGGTCTTGTCGTCGTACGACCAACCGAGCAGCACCAGGGCGTTTCGCACGGGCTGCGGCAGGAAGCCGTCGGCCTCGAGTTCTTCCACCGACGCCGCGCCGTGGCGCTTGCTGAGGCGCTTCTTGTCAGTACCGAGAATGAGCGGCACGTGCGCGTACTGCGGCGGGGTGCCGCCCAGCGCACGCATCACCAGCATCTGCTTGGGCGTGTTGCTGATGTGGTCTTCGCCACGGATGACGCGGTTGATGCCCATCTCAAGGTCATCAACGGCAGCGGCGAGGTTGTACGTGGGCGTGCCGTCGCTGCGGGCCACCACGAAGTCCTCAATCTGCGCGTGGTCGAACGTGACGGTGCCGCGAATCATGTCCTCAATCACCGTCTCGCCGGGAAGCGGTACGGCGAAGCGCCACACGGCCGTGCGGCCCTCGGCCTGGAATGCGGCGATCTCGGCGTCGGTCCAGTCGCGCCTTCCACGCACCACCGGCGCCTGCTTGTTGGCGCGGGCCTCGGCGCGCATGGCGTCGAGTTCCTCCGCGCTCTCCCACGCCGCGTACACGGCACCGGCCTCCTTGAGGCGGTCGATGGCGTCGCGGTAGATGTCGTCGCGCTCGCTCTGGCGGAAGGGGCCCTCGTCCCAGTCGAGGCCCATCCACTGCATCACGCGAAGGATCTCCGCCTCGCTCTCGGGCGTTGAGCGCTCGCGGTCAGTGTCTTCCAGACGCAGGATGAACTTGCCACCGGCATGGCGCGCGGCCAGCCAGTTGAACAGGGCGGTCCTCGCACCCCCCACATGCAGCGATCCGGTCGGACTCGGCGCGAATCGCACACGCAGGTCGGTGTTCAGGTCATCTTCTGTGTTCGGCACGCGCGGCAGGATAGCGGCGGATAGGCTGCCCACCATGAAATTCGGAGCCCACGTGTCCGCCAGCGGCGGCATCAGCAACGCAATCGACCGCGGCCAGGCCATTGGCTGCGAGAGCATTCAGGTGTTCACCCACAACCCGCGCACCTGGAAGCCCATCAACCACAAACCCGAGGAGATCGCCGCGTTCCGCGAGAAGGCGGCGGCAGCCGACATGGGTCCGCTGGTGAGCCATGGGCTCTACCTGATGAACCTCGGCGCCCCCGACAAAGAGGTGCCCACCGGTCCGCCGGCCAAGGGCATCACCCGCAACATCTACCGCGCGTCGGTGGAGAGCCTCACCCAGCACCTGCAGATCGGCGAGGAACTCGGGCTCGACGGCGTTGTGCTGCACGTGGGATCGAGCAAGGGCAGCACCACCGACGAGGCCATCGCACGCATCGGCGCGGGAATCGCTGAGGCGCTCGACGCGGTCCCGGGCACGTGCTCCATCTATCTCGAGAACACCGCAGGCGCGGGCGACACCATCGGCCGCACCTTCGAGCAGCTGCGCGCCGTGGCCGATGCCGCCGGGCACCCCGACCGCGTGGGCTTCTGCCTCGACACCCAGCACATGTTCGCCTCGGGCTTCCCCATTCACGAAGAGGGCGGGATCGACCAGGTGCTGGCGAGCTTCGACGACATCGTGGGCCTCGACAAGCTCAAGTGCCTGCATCTCAACGACAGCAAGACCGAGTTCGGCAGCAACCGCGACCGGCACGAGAACCTGGGCGACGGCCTGATCGGCGAGGACGGCTTCCGGCGCATCCTGAGCCACCCCGCGCTTCAGGACCTGCCGGTGATCCTCGAAGTGCCCGGTTCAGGCGATGGCCCCGACGAGGACAACATGGCCCGCGCCCGCCGCCTGCACGACGAGGGCCTCGCGCTCAGGAAGTAGCGCGAGGCCCCGTCGGCGCGGGGTGGCTAGCTCTTGGTGCCCAGCTGCAGGCGGAACGTCAGCTTGCCGGGCGTGCCCTGCGAGCCCGGGAACTTCAGCTTGATCGTGTAGGCCGACGATGACGACGACGTGCTCTGGATGATCATCGAGCCGAGGTCACCACCGGAGATGGTGGACATGCCCTGAATCACGGTCTGCCCCGAGGGCGGCGTGATGGTGGCCGTCTGGAAGGTGTCGTACCCCTTGAACGTGGGGGCGGTGATCTTCACCTGGCCGCCACCGTTGGACATGTAGAAGTACGACACGGCCTTCTTCTGCAGGATCTTGTTGGCCGGCACTGAGAACTGCAGCTGGTTGCCGCTGTTACCACCCACGGGCGAGGCGGCGGGCATGGTGCTCGAGACTGCGAGCGCACCGGATGCGCCGGCAAGGACGCCGATACCGGCGACGATGGCCACGCTGTTGCGCAGGGTCGTGCGATTCATGTGAATCTCCGGACTGTGTTGGGGACGTCCCCGGATATACCGCCCCTGCGGGGCAATTCCTGCGGCGGGCGTCGTCTCACGCCCGCGGGCGGCCGCTCAGTCGCGTGAAGAAGCCATCGGCACGTTCCTTCAGCGCGTCACCGAGGCCGGGCGCCTCAAGCCGCCGTGCGGTGAACGGCTATCCTGCCGGTCGCACGCGGGTGTAGCTCAACGGTAGAGCAGGAGCCTTCCAAGCTTCTGATGACGGTTCGATTCCGTTCACCCGCTCTTCCACGCAACGGGCTCCGCCCCTCAGGCCGGGCGACGAGGCCATTAGCTCGTAACGGCGCAGATGGCCGAAACGGTGACTCCGACGGGTGCGTAGAACTGGGAGTTCCTCCAGCACAAAGAGCCGCTCGGCGGCATAGCGCCAGAAGCCCCGCGGGCCCTGCGCTGAGAGGTGCTCGCGGCGGCGAAATGCGTCAAGCGCCGGGCCTCGCATCGCCGCCCCTTCGCGTGGCCCCACCAACAATGGGCGCACACCTCCGTCAACCGCACGACAATGTGCCATGGCCACTCCGAGATACGCGGGAACTGGCCATCCCAACTGAACGAAGATCACGGGCGCAGGGCCAGATCGTTTCAGTGCTGGCCCACGCACCCTCATGAGGTCGCGGCCCCGAGTAAGTCCTCGATCCACGAGTGGCACGACACGCTCTTCACTCGCCGCGACGGGTGACTGTGAAGGCGACTGATCATCCGATCCGCATCGGCCCGCCTCACTTCACGGTTGGAGGAGTACGTCGTACAGACGCCGGCCTGACCCAGTGTCTCGAGCAGGAAGTTCCCATAGGTCTCGAACTCGGAGAAGCCAGCATTGTGGGTGCGATCCGTTGCCGCGACCACGGCCTCCCAAAAGGGCCTCCCGTGCAGGGTGTGCACGTGCTGACGAAGACGCTCGAGCATCTCGCGATCGAACAGCATCTGGTGCGTCACGAATGAAACGGCGCTTCGTACGGGCAACCCTGTGAGGCGTGTGTACGCAGCCATGTACGGGTGGTGGTACTCGCGACCTGAGACATCGAGAATCGGGCGGCCATCATTGGTCAGGCACACCCGTGCCCGCACATAGACCGTGTCCGCGTCGCAGCAGAGCGTGAAGCGCGCACCCGTCACCACGTCGGCGTGCAACTTGATGAGCTGGGCAAACAGCCATCCGGATCGATCGACACCGTGCGGCCGGTATTCAATTTTCTGCTTTGTGAATGGCAGCACGTCGCGCTCGTCAACCAGAACGCATCCGAGACGATCGGCGAGTGCCCGCAGATCGTCCGTCGGATGCGCAACGATGGTGATGGCAACGAGGGGGTGTGCAACATGCCGCCGGATGCCATCAACGACGAGCGGCAACATGGCCGCGTCATCGGGCTTGGCAGGCACGAGAACCGCCACCGGCTCATCGGACCACACCGAATTCCCGAGCCGGTTCGGATCGACGCGAAAGAGGGGCTGAAGGATTCGATAGCGCGACAGTGCGAGCCAGTTCCGCCGGTTCCGAGAAGAGGACCGCTGCCATCGAGCGGGGCGTGGCGCGCAATCGAGCCGCGCACGGAACCGGTCGCCGGACGACATCGTATGGACATTCGTCTCCACCCCGGCACGACCCTAGCGGAGCGGTACCACCCGGGGTCGCAGGCACGCCCGGACGCTCTGCGGCAAGATCACTCGAGTGCGCTCGGTTGAATGGCGGCAGTTCGAAAGGGACTTCTCGTGGGACCCCTCTGCAGAAGGCGGACAGTGAAGGTGGCAGACAATCGATGACGTCCGCGCGCGCGCTGATACGTGTCGTGGGCTCAGGCGGGGCACCGAATGCGATGCGCTCGGATCCCAAGTGGAGCGGTCTCGCGTCACTCCTCGCTCAGGCCAACGTGGAGATCGCTGACAGCGGATTCGGTTCATCCCCGCGGCCCATCGACGGCCTCGTCGCGCTGAACCACTGTCCGGCAGCCCTCGAGGAAGCAGAGCAGGCCGGCGTACCCCTTGAGCGCCGGGTTGTCATCCTGCTCGAGCCACGGGCGGCCCTGCCGTCAACCCATTCCCGGCGAACGTTGTCCCGATACGGGCATGTGATGTCGCCTTCGCCGCGTTGGCCACATTCCTCGCCAGCGCATCTCTTCGCCTGGCCCCAGCACTGCGCCTCCGAAACCGACCCCGACTCTCTCACCTGGCGTACGCGTCAGCGCCGCGCACTCATCGTCCAGGCCAACAAGTTCCGCGCGGCCGGCGGAGAGCGGTATTCGCTGCGTCGCGGCGTCATCGACCACGCGCAGCGCACGGCGACCCCGCTTGATGTCGCAGGCCCTGCCTGGAACCGCCCCGCACTCCAAAACGCACGCGAATGGTTCGCAAGCGCCCGTGAGGCGGCGCGGGCAGGCGCATGGCCATCCTTCCGTGCCCTCCGGTGGCCGCGACTGCACGTGGGCAACTCTCTCGGAGCCGTTGCCAGCAAGGACGCAACGGCATCCCGTTACCGAATGGCCATTTGCATCGAGAACTCCGGCGACTACGTCTCCGAGAAACTGTTCGACGCCATCCGGGCCTGGACGCTGCCCATCTACGTCGGACCCACCGATCTGATTCCCGCAGGTCTTGACCTGGCGGGACTCGTCGCACCGCCACATCCACGCGAGATCGTCGCCCGCACGAGAGACGTCCTCGCCTGGCGCGACGAGGAGCAGTTCAATCGCATTGCCGCGCTCCACTCCGCCGCCGTCGCCATGAACTCCACATTCTCGATGGAGCGGCTCCAGCGACAGGTCGCCAATCGCATCATCGACATGCTGCGATGAGCGAGGCCATCGCGGGTCAAGCTCCGCGCGTGGATATCTCGATCATCATGCCGGTGACCGGTCGCGGACGTTTTCTGCCTGAGGCGCTCGCCAGCATCCAGCCGCCGCGTGACTACGACGCGGAGCTGGTCGTCGTCGCAGACCGCCTCGACCACACGGCGCGGGCGGATGCGGAATCGTTCTGCAAAACGGTACCGCTGCCCGCGCGGGTGATCGAGACACCGGGACGCGGGATCGTCGACGCATTGAACGCCGGGATCCGCGAGAGCACCGGCCGCTACGTCGCCCGGATGGACGCTGACGACCGGATGATCGCCGGGCGGCTCGATCAGCAGGCACGCTTCCTCGATAACCACCCCGACTGCGGGGTCCTGGGGACTCAGGTGGAGTACATCACCGAGGATGGCAGCGTCTCCGGGCGGTCGCAGTACCCCACCGAGCCGGGTGCCATCGCGCGGACTCTCCCCTGGGAGTGCCCGCTCGCGCATCCGGCCGTCATGATGCGACGTGAGGCACTTGCGGCTGTTGGGGGCTACCGGGCGGTGGTCATGGACGACGGGACGACCCTGGCGGAGGACTACGACCTCTGGCTGCGACTGGCACGGGCCGGGGGACCGGGTGCCCTGCGAAATCTTGATGCCGTCCTCTTGCAGTACCGGCAGCACCCAGAGCAGGTCACCTCGGCCAACGTGGAAGCCACGGCAGTTGCCACTCTGGCCACGTCGCTCACCGCGTTCAGGGCGTCGCACGGCCTCGCGGAAGCCTTTCCCATGCCAATCGCGCTGGCCGCGCTCGAGCCCATGGTCCTCAGCCGCGTGCATGCGGCTGCGTGGACCAGAGACCTTCCCGAAAGCATCCGGCGGGAATGGCTCTTCCGGCAGGCACGCCTGACGGTCCTCGTCGGGAGTCGACGGCGCGACCGGCTTCGGGCACTCGTCGACCTGCTGCGCCTCGACCCCGGCTCCACCATTCGGATCGCGGGGCGCCGGACAGCGCGCCACATCAGGTACCTGCTGGTCGGGGCACTAGGGTCCCCTGAGCCGCGCAACGCCAGACGGGAGACGCCGCAACGCTGAAACCAGCGACGACGAAGTGATGGGGCCGACGAGTGCCCGACCGAACGCGCGCCACACACACATCCATGCCGGATGGCGCGCAACGTCACGCGCCCCGACGACGACAAGACCTGCTCTCGAACGACGTGGTTGCACCGACAAGCGATCATCGCCCGAGACGGAGTAGATCGCCATCTCGGCGTCAATCATGCGGAGCTCGCCTCCGGCATCGTGCATGCGGAGCCACATGTCGAAGTCCTCACACGCCACCAAGAACGGCGACTCGGAGAACCCCCCGCATGCGAGCAGTCGTGACCGTGACACCACGGCGGTCGATGTGATGACCGGATTGTGATCGCGGAGTTCGCTCGATCCGATGACCCGGGATGTGCTGTCGCGGAAGTAGATCGCGCCGTCGGAGCACCGCGCGTTGCCGCAGACGAGATCAGCGTGCTCCAGCGCTGCCGCTTGCTGAGCATTCTTCTCGGGAAGCCACGTGTCATCGTCGTCAAGAAAAGCGACGAACTCAGAGGTCGCAAGGCATGCCCCGAGGTTGCGCGACGCCGCAGGCGTACGGCTTGCCGGTGGCACGCGGATATGCCGTACGCGCATTGGCCGTGCCCGTGCCGCGGCGTCGCGTACAACCGCCACCGTTTCCCGGTCGGCACCATCCTCGACGACGATGACCTCATCCACCGGGAGCGTTTGACACAGGACGCTCGCCAATGCATGCGCCAGCTGGTGGGGTCGTCGATGGGTGGTGATGACCGCGGTTACGCGCATGCCGCCGTCACCGCCCGCTGGTACAGAGCCTCGTAACGCGTGGCGATCTGATCCCAGGTGAAGTCGCGCCGCCACGCACGGCGCCCCGCAGCGCCACGCACGTGCAAGGCATCCCGATCACCGAGCAGGTCATCCAGTGCGGCCGCGAAGTCGCCGACGGGGAAGGACGCGTCAGGGCCTGCAGTACCCGGCCACGGCATGACGGTTCCGCACCGGAGCCACTCAGCGATCTCGCGACTGTTGCCTGCGTCGCTCGCAAGGAAGGGCGTCGCGGCGGCGGCGGCCTCGAAGAGGACGATGGGCGAACACTCGACCCGCGACGTTGACACGAGGAGGTCGGCCTCAACGAAGGCACTGATCAAGTCGGGCCGCGCCAGGTTGGTGCGGACGACCCTGCGATCGCGATGCCGCGCATTCGCCACACGTGCCCGTACAGCGCAAATGGTGGCGCACCCGCCGCGCGCAGGGGAGTTCCCGTTGATCAGAAGTACCCCACCACGGCAGGAACGGGCGGCGGCGAAGGCCCGCATCGCCTCCACGTGCCCCTTCAGTCCCGTGTGGCTCCCGACGAGCAGCACCAGTGGGTCATCGTCACCGAGTCCCAGCCGTTGCCGCGTGCGGCCACTCCGTTTCGGCCCGAATTCACGCTCATCCGCCCCGTTCGGAATCACCTCAAAGGGGAGCCCTTGCTCCTCAAGCCACCGCGCATCCTGGTTTCGCCGCGAATGGACGATGATCCGGCTAAAGGCGCGCGCCTGAATCGCGAGGTCACCGAAGTAGCGCCCGTACATGGGCGCCCCAAGCTGCGAGAATCCGCATGGCGCGAGGATGGTGGCAGCAGGGATGTTCTGTACCACCGGGAGGATCGCATCGGTGGCCCACTGTTGTGCGGCGTAGAGCATGACCACGTCAAACCCCCCGTCTGCCACAAAGGATCGGTACCGCTCCACCTCTCCGTGCATGCCGCGAGCGCCGTTGCCCCGAATATCGAACTCGGCGACGGTGACGCCGCTCATGATGCGCTCGCGGCGTTCTGGCACCGCCGACGTCGCGACGGTCACATCGTGGCCGCGCGAAGCCAGGCGCGTTGATATCTGCCGCACGACTTCCTGTGAGCCGCCCGAAATCGGGTCGTAGAGTTCAACGGCATGCAGGATTCTCACGACGGCCACCCGCCAAGTGGTTCAACAGGTCGCCGGATCATCATGGACGACGTCGGGTCGCTCGTGTGCAGATCAGACGAGCGCGAGCACGATCGCCGCGATGATCGCCCCCGCCACGCAGATGATGGGGATGACGAGCGCCGCGATGATGCCGGTGAATGACCATCCGGATTCAGTGCTCACGTGGTGAGCCTATCGGCCGCCGCACGACCCCGTCGGCCGATCTCCTCACTGAAGGGGTGAGCGGGTGCGACACTCAGCGGGCATGAGCGACACCCCTCTCACATCTCGCGAGCGAGGCCTCCGGCGCTGGCTCATCGCCGCTGTCGTCGCCGTGGGCGTGCTGGTCATGCTCATCCTCGCGATCGTCATCTACTGGCTGCGGTTCGTGCTGCCCACTGAGCCCGACCCATTCACGCGCGGGCCATGGGTTGCATCGGTGTCGGCGACGCGCGCGCGCATCGCGTGGGATGCACCGGCGGGCACCGCCGTCACGGTGCGGGCGACGGCCCCGGATGGGCGCACGCTCACCGCACGCGGTGGGGTGCTCACCGGCCTCAGCCCGGGAGTGCGATACGGCTGGGTGGCCAGCGTGGGCGATCAGGCCCGGGCATTCGGATCGGTCACCACACCGCCGGCGGCGGCGGGCGCACCGGTGCGCTTCATCACCTTCGGCGACTATGGCGCGGGCGGTGAGGACGAATGGGCTGTCGGTCGTGTGTCAGCCGCACAGGGCCCTGCGTTCACGGCATCGCTCGGCGACAACATCTATCTGGCCGCAGCACC
>Ga0114966_10004928_pt1 | contig 11388 bp, 9 predicted proteins | sample M_130207_XF_Meta_FD_87029 | JGI IMG/M metagenome (GOLD analysis project Ga0114966, IMG submission 87029) | Freshwater microbial communities from Lake Montjoie, Canada to study carbon cycling - M_130207_XF_MetaG | ecosystem: Environmental > Aquatic > Freshwater > Lake | place: Lake Montjoie...
CCGCACCCACGTGACCTGTGATCGCCGCTGCGAGCAGGTCGGGGGTGCGAGTCGACACCAGCCAGTAGGGGCACGCAGCGTCGTCAAGGTTGATACGAACCGCGGGGATCCCGCCACGGAGCTTGAACACCGAGCGAGCGTCGGCTCCCGGCCCGGCGAGGTGCCGAGCGTCGTCGACGTTGAGCGACTCCGCGCCGCGTAGGCGGGCGGTGGAGACCGAGGCCGAACCCACCGACAGGGTCTCGTCGGTGAGCCTGATGCGCCAGGACCCGATCGCGACCAGCCCAGCGAGCAGCGCCAGGCCGACGAGGGCGATCAGCACCCGCGCCACAGGCCCCAGCATCGCTCCGTAGGCGATCGCCACTGAGGCGATCACGAAGACGCCAGCCGGCCACCACACCAGCGAGGGTCGCGACCTCTCGAAGTAGAGCACACGGGCAGGCTCGGTTGGGTCAGCAGCGGGAGGTCGAGTACTCACGAGGCCAGACTCGCACGGTCGCGCGCACATCACCTACTAGGGTCGTCGCATGACCTCGCACCCTGCCCCGCGCTCGGCGAGCGACGCCGGCGGGCGCTCGCCGGCCACCACCCCCCCGGCGCACGCCACGATGCCTGACAGAAGCGAGTCGGCACCGGCGCCCGGCACCGCGCTCGGTGGGCACTACGACATGTGCTTCGGTTGCGGCGCCAAGCACCCGACCGGACTCCACATGGTGGTCACCGCCGGTGAGGGGCTGACGGTGCGAGGGGTCTTCACCGTGTCGCCGAATCATCAGGGGGCACCCGGGCTGGCCCACGGTGGTCTGCTCACGACGGCCTTCGACGACGTGCTGGGTTCCCTGAACTGGCTGCTGCTGGTGCCCGCCGTGACCGGTCGGCTCGAGGTCGACTTCCGCCGACCGGTGCCGGTCGACTCGGTCCTGTACCTCGACGGCGAGATCGTCGGCCAGGCCGGCCGCAAGGTGTACGTGCGCGGGGTCGGCCGGCTCGGCGCGCCAGACGGGCCTGTCGCGCTCACGGCGGCCGCACTGTTCGTGCAGGTCGACATCGCTCACTTTCGCGATCACGGGCGGCGCGAGGACCTCGAGGCCGCGGTGCGCGACGGTCAGGTCAAGGGAGCGCTCGAGCGGCTCGAGCTCAACCCGTGAGGCGCCCTCCGCACGCGGTTGACGTGCTCGTGCAGCGACTCGATCCCGACCTGCCCCTGCCCACCTACGCCCATCCTGGCGATGCCGGACTCGATCTCCTCAGCACACTCGACGCGGTGCTGGCGCCTGGCGAGCGTCGTGCTCTGCCCACAGGCATCTCCATCGCGCTCCCGGAGGGCTACGCGGCGTTCGTACACCCGCGCTCCGGGATGGCGCTGCGGCACGGGCTCACCGTCGTCAACGCGCCTGGAACCATTGATGCCGGGTATCGCGGCGAGATCAGCGTTGCGCTCATCAACCTCGACCCCACCACCCCTGTGTCGGTGGCCAGGGGAGACCGAATCGCCCAACTCGTCGTGAGCCCGGTGTCGTACGCGGTGTTGCACGAGGTTGAGTCGCTGCCCGGATCGCACCGAGGTGGCGGCGGATTCGGCTCCACCGGAGGTCGAGGCTGAGTCAGGTACGGTGGGAGCCGGGGCAGGCGCCCCGAATTCCTCCCATGGCATGGAGTCACAGTGTTCCGACGACGCAAGGACCAGGACCCCGACGAGCTCGAGCCCGATAGTGACGCCGAGTCGGGCACCGAGCCGGCTGAGGCTTCCAAGAGCGCGTCCGACGATTCCGATCCTGAGCCGGAGGCCTTACCCGCCCGGCCCGACGGTCCCTGGGATATCTCCGAGGTCGACGACGATGTCGAGTCAATCGACTTCGGCTCGGTGCGCGTGCGTCCGGTCGATGAAATGGAACTCCGCCTCGAGGTCGATCAGGCGAGCGGCGCGGTGATGGGTCTTACGTGCGTCACGCCGGTTGGCGCGGTGTCAGTGCAGGCCTTCGCTGCCCCTCGCTCGGAGGGGATCTGGAGCGGAGTCCGCCGCGACCTTCGCAACCAGATCACGGCCTCGGGCGGCCTTGTCGATGAGGTCGAGGGTCCGTGGGGCACCGAGATTCGCACCCAGGTGCCGGCCGATATGCCCGACGGAACTCAGGGCAGTCAGCCTGCGCGCTTCGTGGGAGTCGACGGCCCCCGGTGGTTCCTGCGGCTTGTGTTTCTCGGTCCGGCGGCCGTGGAGCCCGAGGCCGCCGCACGACTCGAGTCGATCGCGCGCGGCATCATCGTGGTGCGCGACAGCGAAGCCCGCGCCCCGGGTGACCAACTGCCCATGCGCCTTCCTGACAACGCCCAGCAGCAGGTCGATTCTGAGGTCGATTCGGAGGTCGATTCTGAGGCCGGCGCAGGTGAGCCGGCGTGGGTTCGTGACGACATCAGCCCGTTCGAGCGCGGTCCGGAGATCACTGAGATTCGCTAAGGCTTCCCAGTGCCACGAGGGCGGCCTGTCCGAGCACCTCAGGCGTTCTGCCGCCCAGGTCGCGCGGCAGACTTTCGAGTGCTGACGCTGGAATCACGCTGTGCCAGTGTTCGGCGACGGCACGGGGGTGCAGCGCGTCGTCGTCGAGGCACACGATGGCGCTCGGCACTCGAATCGAGGCGAGTTCGGCGGAGGTTGGACCGGGCGATCGCGAGGCGGCCAGTAGCGAGGTGGCCAGCACTGGGTCGCCGTACCGTGGCCACGATGAAGCGATGGCCTCGACGACCCAATCACGCGGTGACTCGACCTTCAGCCGCTCGATGATGGCAGCAGAGCCCAGGGACAACACGTCGGAAGCAGCGGCCGCCGTGGCGGCTGCGACGAGCGTGGGGCCCGCGGTCCAGGCGGGCATCACCAGCAGAAGTCCGCTGATCTCGGTATGCGCCCCGGCCCGGGCCGCCCAGATGGCCACGGCGTGGGCGCCGAGAGAGATCCCCGCGAGAAACGTCACCTCGTCGCCGCGCGCTCGAGCGTCCTCGACCTGTCTGGTGATGATGGTGAGCAGCGTGCGCGCCTCGGCGTCGCGATGTTCAATGGCGACGACCTCGTCAACCGCGAGGTCGCCGGCACGGAAGCATCGGAGCACGAAGTCGCCATCGGAGCCCGCGCCGTGCAACGCGAGGGCGATTCGACGGGCCACCCCACGATTCTGCCTCGTTCAGTCGGCCTTGGCGCGATCTCCGGGCTCGGTCGCGTCTACGCTGCAACCATGACATCACCCACAGTCGATCGCGATCCCAAACCGCGCGGAGCCGAGACAGGGCTGCTCGCACGGATCAGGAGGCTGGTGTCTCACGACCAGTCGCGCATTGAGGCCGATGAACTGCATGCCGACGCGCTGGCGTCGGGCGCGACCCCGGTGCGGCAGTGCTGCACCGGTGAGCGGGTCGATGTCCTCGGCACGGTGCGCTCGGTCACGGTGCGTCCGCGAGGCGGTGCGCCCGCGTTCGAGGCCGACGTTTACGACGGCACCGGCAGCCTCACGGTGATGTGGCTCGGTCGTCGACGCATCCGCGGGGTTGACCCCGGCCGCACCATCACCGTGTCGGGCCGCATCAACTCGGTCGACGGCCAACCGGTGATGTTTAACCCCCGCTATGCGATCAAGCCGGGGCCGGGCGCGTGAGCCACGACCCGAGCGCGCAGTCCGACTCGCCCCTCGAGGAGGACTCAGCCCCCCACCAGGACTCGCCCACTGAGTTGATTGCCGACGCGATCGCAGATATCCCTGCCGAGCGCGCTCTCCTCGCCCGAGCTATCGGCGGCTGGCGCGGCATGATCGACTCCAGTCTTCCGGCGGCCGTCTTCCTGGTCGCCTACCTTGTCACCGGCAACGACCTCACCCGTTCCATCTGGGCCGCCATCGTGGTGGGGGTACTCATTGCGGGGCTCCGACTGGTGCGCCGCGAAAGCCTGCAGCAGGTGGCTGCGGGGTTCGCAGGAGTCGCCGTGTCGGCCTTCGTGGCCTCGCGCACTGGGCAGGCCCAGGACTACTACCTGCCCGGGCTGCTCATCAATGTCGTGTACGGGGTGGTACTCCTCGCGTCGATTCTCGTCGGCTGGCCGCTGATCGGGGTGGTCTTAGGCCTGCTCACCGGTGAGGGCACCACTTGGCGCTCGGTGCCTGAGGTGCGTCGGGCCTATGCCACAGCCACGTGGGTGTGGGTGGGGGTGTTCGGACTTCGCCTCGCGGTTCAGGTCCCTCTCTACTTCGCGCAGTCGGTGGGCCCCCTCGGGGTGGCGCGCATTGCCATGGGATGGCCCCTGTACCTCCTGGGCGCCTACGTGACCTACCGACTCCTCAAGCCGGTGCTGGCCAAGCACCGCGAGGGGCAGGCCGACCCCACCAAGCCCCCCAGCGCCTGAACCGTCGGGCCGGCGTGGGGGTCGAGTCGTGCGACTACGGGGCCAGCAGTTCCTGCAGGGCCGATTCCTGGTCGGGCGAAGCCACGAACAGCAGTTCATCGCCGCTCTCGAGCGTGTCGTCAGGGGTAGGAGTGATCACGTGGGCGTGCCGCAGGATCGCCACTAGCGCGGTGTCGACGGGAAACGGCACGTCGCCCACCCGTCGGCCCACGACCTCCGAGTCGGGCGGCAGCGTGAGTTCCACAAGGTTGGCCTCACCCTGTCGGAAGCTGAACAGGCGCACGAGGTCACCCACGGCCACGGCCTCCTCGACGAGCGCCGAGATGATGCGCGGTGTCGAGACCGCGACGTCGACTCCCCATGACTCGTCAAACATCCACTCGTTTTTAGGGTGGTTCACGCGCGCCACCACGCGGGGCACGCCGTACTCGGTCTTGGCTAGCAACGACACCACGAGATTTACCTTGTCGTCACCCGTGGCCGCGACCACCACCTGACACGACGTGAGGTCGGCCTCGTCGAGCGCGGCGATCTCACAGGCGTCGGCGAGCAGCACCTCGGCACCGTCGACGATGCCCGGGCGCGCGGTTTCGATGTCCTTGTCGATCAGCAGCACCGAGTGGCCGTTGCTGAGCAGTTCGCTGGCGATCGACCGTCCGACCTTGCCCGCTCCCGCGATGACGACGCGCATCAGTGGCCTCCCGGCGCTGAGCCGAACACGGACTCGACCCGCTCGCGGTCGGCAACCCGGTACACGACGTGCACTAGGTCGTTCTCCTGCACCACCATGTCGGCCGTGGGCAGCACCGCCTCGCCGTAGCGGGTGACGAAGGCGATGGTGGCGCCCGCGCTGTCGCCGAGTCGGGAGACGCGCTGCCCAATCCAGGCCGAGTCGACGTGTACCTCGGCGATAGCGAGCGCTCCGGAGGGATCGCGCCACTCCTCGACCGCACCGGCGGGCAGCAGCCTGCGCAGCATCTGAGACGTGCTCCACGCCACGGTGGCCACTGTGGGAATGCCCAGGCGCTCGTACACCTCGGCCCTGCGGGGATCGTAGATACGGGCGACCACGTTCTCGACGCCGAAGGTCTCGCGCGCCACGCGGGCGGCAAGGATATTGGAGTTATCGCCGCTACTGACCGCTGCGAAGGCGAGCGCGCGTTCGATACCAGCCTCGACGAGCACGTCTCGGTCGAACCCGACGCCCTTCACCACCTCGCCGCTGAAGCCATGCCCGAGCTTGCGAAATGCCTTGTCGTCGAGGTCGATCACCGACACCGTGTGGCCCATTCCGTCGAGCTCGTGCGCGAGGGCCGAGCCCACGCGACCGCATCCCATGATGACGAAGTGCATGTGCCCTCCCGTTCAACTGAGTGACTGGTCGAAGTGCCAACGCTACACGCCCTGATGTACGTCGAGTTCCGCTCGTGGGCCTACGATCAGGCTGTGTCGCTTCTGGACTCTGTCAAGCGTCTCATGGTGGGCTCTGCCAAACGCAGCGACCGCATGGGCGAGACACTGCTGCCCAAGCGCCTCGCTCTGCCGATCTTCGCCTCCGACGCACTGTCGTCGAACGCTTACTCCACGCAGGAAATCCTGCTGGTGCTGTCGCTGGGCGGCGCGTCTTTTTACATGTTCGCCCCCTGGGTCGCGGCTCTGGTCGTGCTCGTGTTCTTCGTCGTAGTCGCCTCGTACCGCCAAAACGTGCATGCCTACCCCTCGGGCGGCGGCGACTACGAGGTGGTGTCGACCAATCTCGGACCGCGCGCCGGCGTGTTCGTGGCCAGCGCGCTGCTCGTCGACTACGTGCTCACCGTGGCAGTGTCGGTATCGGCCGGAGTCGACAACATGGGATCGGCAATTCCACTGGTTCATGACCACGCCACGGTGGTGGCCGTGGTTCTGGTGGTCCTGCTCACGCTGGTGAACCTGCGCGGGGTGCGCGAGAGCGGAAGTGCCTTCGCCATTCCCGTGTATGGCTTCATGCTGGGTGTGTACGGAATGCTCGGACTGGCTCTCGTGAAAACGTTCACGGGCCAAGTGATGCAGGCCGAGAGCGCTACCTGGGAGGTCGTGCCGGAGGCCAGCTTCACGGGGCTGGCGCTGGTGTTCCTCGTGGCCCGCGCCTTCTCGAGCGGCACTACCGCGCTCACCGGAATCGAGGCCATCAGCAACGGCGTTCCCGCATTCAAGGTGCCCAAGTCGAAGAACGCCGCCACAACCCTGCTGTTGCTCGGGGTTATCGCAACATCGATGTTCGCCGCCATCACCTGGCTCGCTCTGCGCACGGGGGTCAAGATCGCGGAGAATGACGCCGACCTCGTCGGGCTTCCGGCCGGGCAGGCGCAGAAGACCGTGATCGCGCAGGTAGCCGACGCGGTGTTCGGCGACTTCCGCATTGGGTTCTTCTTCGTGACCATCGCCACCGCGCTGATTCTCGTGCTTGCCGCCAACACGGCATTCAACGGATTCCCCGTGCTGGGCTCAGTGCTGGCCCGCGATGGGTACCTGCCGCGTCAGTTGCACACTCGGGGTGATCGGCTGGCTTTCAGCAACGGCATCATCGCGCTGGCCCTGGTGGCGATTCTGCTCATCGTGGCCTACCAGGCCAATGTCACCAACCTGATTCAGCTCTACATCCTGGGCGTCTTCGTGTCGTTCACGCTGAGCCAGCTCGGAATGATTAGGCACTGGACCCGGCTGCTGCGCACCGAGACCAACCGCGGTGAGCGCAACCGGATGATTCGCAGCAGGGTCATCAACGCGGTGGGCTTCGCGTTCACCGGTTCGGTGCTGATCATTGTGCTGGCCACCAAATTCACCAAGGGTGCGTGGATCGTGTGCGTCGCGATGCCGCTGCTGTACCTGCTAATGCGCGCCATCCACCGGCACTACGAGCGCGTGGCGGCCGAACTGGTGCCCGACCGTAGCGAGTCGATGATTCTGCCAAGCCGGGTGCATGCGATCGTGCTGGTTTCCAAGATCCACAAGCCCACGCTGCGGGCTATCTCATTTGCGCGCGCCACCCGTCCCACCGTGCTCGAGGCAGTCACCGTGAACGTCGACCCTGAGAGCACCGAACGACTGATCGACGAGTGGGATGAGTGGAGAATTCCCGTGTCGCTCAGGGTGCTCGACTCGCCCTATCGTGAGATCACCCGGCCGGTGGTCGACTATGTTCGCGGCATCCGTCGCGACAGCCCCCGCGACCTGGTCACCGTGTATGTGCCCGAGTACGTGGTGGGGCACTGGTGGGAGCAGTTACTGCACAACCAGAGCGCCCTTCGCCTGAAGGCGCGCCTGCTCTTCACCCCTGGAGTGATGATGGTGTCTGTTCCGTGGCAGCTTGAGTCGAGCGAGCGGATGGCCGACCGTCCGGTCTCGCAGGGGGCTGGCTCGCTGCGGCGTGGTGAGCCTGGCGCCGAGCGTGCCGAGGCCGTGGTTGATGCCGAGTTCGAGGCTCCCTCAGCCGGCACGGGCCCCTCCGCGTGAGCGACCGGCTCGACCTCATTCCCCTCGGCACCCGACTCGAACTCGAGGTGGGCGCTGTGGCGCATGGCGGCCACTGCGTCGCCCGGCACCTCGGACAGGTGGTCTTCGTGCGGCACTCGCTCCCGGGTGAGCGCGTCGTGGCCGAAGTGACGGGCGTCGGATCGGGGGGCAAGTTCCTCCTCGCCGATGCAGTCGAGGTTCTCAGCGCGTCACCCGACCGTCGGCCTGCTCCCTGCCCGCACTCGGGACCCGGCATGTGTGGTGGCTGCGACTGGCAGCACGTGACTCCCGAGGCCCAGCGGCGTCTCAAGCAGTCGATCGTGGTTGAGGCAATGAAGCGGCAGGGGGGTGTCGACGTCGAGGTTGAGGTCGAGGCTGTCGACGGTGACATTGACGGACTCGGCTGGCGCACCCGGGTTACCTACTCGCTCGACGACGCCGGGCGCCCTGGATTCTTCCGGCACCACTCGCACACTGTCGTGCCGGTCGACCGCTGCCTGCTCGCTACTGATGCAGTCGACGCTAGCGATGTGACGCGTCGCACCTGGCCGGGCGCGAAGACGGTGTCAGTGGTGGCGACGTCGACCGGCGAGGTCGCCGTGACGCCATCGCCGCTGCCTCCCGGTGGCAAGGCGAACGTGCGCCTGCACGAGCGAGTGGGCGACACCGAGTACGTGGTGTCGTCGGACTCGTTCTGGCAGGTGCATCCCGGCGCCCCCGTCACGCTCACTCAGGCGGTCATCGACGCCGTTGCGCCTCAGGTTGGCGAGCACGTCATCGACCTCTATGCGGGCTCCGGGCTCTTTGCGGTGGCGATCGCCGAACTCCTCGGTCCCGGGGGTCGCGTCGACGCGGTCGAGTTCGACGCCAAGGCGTGCTCCTCAACCCGGCGCACCGTGCACGACATGCCCACCGTGCGGGTGCACGAGCAGAGCGTCGACCGCTGGCTCGCCAGCGATGGGCCTCGGCGCTGCGACCTCGTGGTGCTCGATCCTCCTGAGTCGGGGGCGGGCAAGGACGTCATGCGGCGCATCGCCAAGCTGAACCCGAGGCTGATCGCGTACGTGTCGTGCGGGCCAGCCTCCCTTGGGCGCGACGTTGCCGCACTGGCTGCTCTCGGCTGGACCATGGCGTCGCTGCGCGCCTTCGACCTCTTTCCGACCACGCAGCACGTCGAGTGCCTCGCCGTCTTCGCCCGCACTCCCGAGACCTCCGTGGTAGGCTGAGTATCTCGATATCGAGATACTTTCCGCGTGGAGGAATCATGTCCAGCATCAACTCGTTCGGAGCCCGTGACACCCTCACCGTAGGCGGCCGCGACCTGGTGATTTTCCGCGTCGATGCGGTTGAGGGTGCCGACTCGCTGCCGTACACGCACCGGGTGTTGCTCGAGAACCTGCTGCGCACCGAAGACGGCGCCAATGTGACGGCCGACCAAATCCGCGCACTCGGAGCGTGGGTGCCTCACGCTGAGCCCACTGAGGAGATTCAGTTCACGCCCGCCCGCGTGATCATGCAGGACTTCACCGGTGTGCCGTGCGTGGTCGACCTCGCCACGATGCGCGAGGCCATGCGCGACCTCGGTGGGGACCCCGACCTCATCAACCCGCTCGCCCCCGCCGAGCTCGTGATCGACCACTCGGTCATCGCCGACTTCTTCGGTACGTCCGACGCCCTGGCGCTCAATGTCGACCTCGAGTACGCGCGCAACCGCGAGCGCTACCAGTTCCTGCGCTGGGGCCAGGGCGCCTTCGACGAGTTCACGGTCGTGCCACCCGGCACCGGCATCGTGCACCAGGTCAACATCGAGAGCCTGGCGCGCGTGGTGATGGTGCGTGAGGTCGGCGGCGTGAGCCAGGCCTACCCCGACACCTGCGTCGGAACCGACTCGCACACCACCATGGTCAACGGGCTCGGTGTTCTCGGGTGGGGCGTGGGCGGCATTGAGGCCGAGGCCGCGATGCTGGGCCAGCCCGTGTCGATGCTGATCCCGCGGGTGGTGGGGTTCAAGTTGAGCGGGCATCTGCCCGCCGGCACCACGGCCACTGACCTCGTGCTCACCATTACCGAGCAGTTGCGCAAGCACGGCGTGGTCGGCAAATTCGTCGAGTTCTACGGCGAGGGTGTCACCGCTGTGCCGCTCGCCAACCGCGCCACCATTGGCAATATGAGCCCCGAGTATGGGTCGACCGTGGCCATCTTCCCCATCGACGATGAGACTCTCGACTACCTCCGACTCACCGGCCGCGCCGACGGCGAAATTGCTCTCGTTGAGGCCTATGCCAAGGCCCAGGGGCTCTGGCACGACCCGATCCACGAGCCCTCCTACTCCGAGTACCTCGAGCTCGATCTGGGCACTGTGGTGCCCTCGATCGCCGGCCCGAAGCGACCCCAGGACCGCGTCTCTCTCAGCGACGCCAAGACTGCCTTCGAGGCGGCGCTGCCGACCTACACCGACACGCCGTTCGCAACCGCCGTTGCTGAACTCGACGGCGAGCAGGTGGTGATCGGCCATGGCGCCGTTGTGATCGCCGCCATCACCTCGTGCACCAACACGTCCAACCCCTCGGTGATGATGGCGGCCGGGCTGCTGGCCAAGAAGGCCGTCGAGCGAGGCCTCACCCGGGCGCCGTGGGTCAAGACCACCCTGGCCCCGGGTTCGCAGGTGGTCACCGACTACTACGACCGGGCGGGGCTCACCCCCTTCCTTAACGCGCTCGGCTTCGACACCGTGGGCTACGGGTGCACCACGTGCATCGGCAACAGCGGCCCTCTTCCCGAAGCGGTGAGCGCCGCGGTGCACTCGGCCGATCTCGCCGTCGCGGCGGTGCTGTCGGGCAACCGCAACTTTGAGGGACGCATCAACCACGACATCAAGATGAACTACCTCGCCTCACCCCCGCTCGTGGTTGCCTATGCGATTGCCGGGCGCATGGACATCGACATCACCACCGAGCCCCTAGGCATCGGCAGCGACGGCCAGCCAGTGTTTCTCGCTGATGTGTGGCCGACACCCGCCGAGGTGCAGGGGGTGGTGCACGAGGCGATCGACGCCGAGATGTTCCGCAGTCGCTACGCCGACGTGTTTGCTGGCGATCAGCGCTGGCAATCGCTGCAGACGCCGACCGGCAACACCTTCGACTGGGCGCCCGACTCAACCTATGTACGCAAGCCCCCCTACTTCGACGGAATGCACCGCGACCCGTCGCCGGTCAGCGACATCCACGGGGCGCGGGTGCTGGCCAAGCTCGGCGACTCGGTCACCACCGACCACATTTCGCCCGCCGGCTCGATCAGGGCCGACTCGCCCGCAGGTCGCTACCTGCTCGAGCACGGGGTCGACCATGTCGACTTCAACTCGTACGGGTCGCGGCGTGGCAACCACGAGGTCATGATCCGCGGCACGTTCGCCAACATCCGCCTGCGCAACCAGTTGCTCCGCGACGTTGAGGGCGGGTTCACGGTCGACTTCCTCGACCCGGCGCACCCCCAGACCACCATCTACGAGGCCTCCG
>Ga0114966_10004929_pt1 | contig 11387 bp, 8 predicted proteins | sample M_130207_XF_Meta_FD_87029 | JGI IMG/M metagenome (GOLD analysis project Ga0114966, IMG submission 87029) | Freshwater microbial communities from Lake Montjoie, Canada to study carbon cycling - M_130207_XF_MetaG | ecosystem: Environmental > Aquatic > Freshwater > Lake | place: Lake Montjoie...
CTGCTTCAGCCGGGGCTTGAAGCTCAGTGGTGTCTGTTTGATCCCATTCTTTCCATTCACTACGGCATTCGGTTTGGAACACATGCGGAGTCACATGACCGACAACGACAGCTTTTGCATCTCCGTCGAGCTCTCTGTCAGTTGACTGGTGCGAACTCGCGATTCGGGGCCTATCGTTGTCCCGAATCGTATTACAGCGAGTGTGGAGTGTACGTTCCAAATGATATCTGCCCTTTATTATGGACGCAGGCAAATTTGAAGTTGGCACTGTTGATGGCATCCGGTCAATGTGTGACCATAAATTAGATTCGTCGACAGAAACAGAGGATGCAGAGTGGCATGACACCATGGCAGAGACAAGGGATCACCGGTGGCCCTTGGACAACGTTGGAATGCGGAAGATCGCATCGTCGATCGCTGGCCTCACCATTCGGCAGTGGCCGTCGTCGACGGGATCCTGACCAAGCCCTTGAGTCACGTTGAGATTTTTTTATGTCGCAGCAGGAACAATTTCTGAACGTGATTGATCGAGACGAAGCCGAAACGCGGTTTCGATCCGCGCTGTCATTGAAACCACTGGCGCTGGAGTGGGTCGAACTGGTTGACGCTTGGGGGCGTGTGCTGGCCACGGATGTTCTGGCACGGATCGACGTGCCGTCATTTGACCGTTCAAATTTCGACGGATTCGCACTGAGGGCCTGTGAGACATTCGGGGCGACCGAATCCGCCCCGACGAGTGTTCGCCTGCTGGTCGGTGCACTGGATGCGGGCCTCCGTCCGGATCTGGAAATTCAGCCCGGTGAAGGCATCGGCATCTCCACCGGTGGAATGATTCCCCGCGGTGCGGATGCCATTCTTATGGTTGAGCATTCGGAGGTTGGGGACGGTCGGATTCTGATCCGCCGGGCGGTCTCACCGGGTACCGGGGTCTCTTTTGCCGGGACGGATATCGCCACTGGGGAAATCGTGTTACGTGCCTCAACCGTGTTGACCAGTCGCGAGACAGGTGTGCTGGCGGCATTGGGTGAAAGCCGTATTCCCGTTTGGCGGAGACCACGTGTGGCGATCATCTCCACGGGCAATGAAATCATCGCTCCTGGTGAGCCGATGCGTCCGGCATGCGTCTACGATTCCAACTCACAGATTCTCAGGGACGCTGTTCGCGAACTCGGTGGTTTGCCTCGTTGCTGGGGCATCGTCCGCGACAACGTGGAGGAATTACGGGAGACGTTGACCAACGCACTCGCGGATTCAGACGTCGTTCTTCTCTCCGGCGGAACGAGTAAGGGGCAGGGAGATTTGTGCTATCGCGTTGTTGCGGAATTAGTCAATCCGGGAATTGTTGTTCACGGCGTCGCTCTCAAGCCCGGCAAGCCACTTTGCTTGGCAGCCACGAACGGCAAGCCAGTCGTGATTCTGCCTGGGTTTCCGACGTCGGCGATTTTCACATTCCACGAATTCGTGGCTCCGATCCTCCGAATTTTTGAGGGACGGCCGCCTCAGTCAAACGAAACCGTCTGTGCCACGATGGCCGTGAAAACCAATTCCGAAGTCGGACGGACGGAATACCTCTTGGTAGGACTCGTCAAAAATGAGCAGGGACTGAACGCCTTTCCCATGGGAAAGGGATCGGGTTCCGTGACAACCTTCAGTCGAGCAGATGGATTTGTCACGATTCCACGATACACAGAGATCGTCGAATCGGGACAACCGGTCAACGTTCATTTGATCGGTTGTGGACTGGAGCCGGCGGATCTGATCATCATGGGAAGCCATTGCGTAGGACTCGACAACATCCTGTCGCAACTGCAACGACAAGGAGTGACATCCAAGTTTCTTGCTGTCGGCAGCTCGGCGGGCCTCGAATCGGTCAAACGTGGTGAATGTGATCTGGCAGGAATCCACCTGCTGGACCCGCTGACAGGAAAATACAACCTTCCGTTCCTCTCGTCGTCCCTCGTGCTCATTGACGGATATCGCAGGTCACAAGGGATCGTCTATCGGCCCGGCGATCGACGATTTGAAAACAGAACGGTCGAACAAATTTTGGTAATGCTGGCCGGTCGGTCGCAGGACGCGGCGGTTCATGGTCTGCCAGCGACGAACGATTTGGGGTCGCGGTCACTCGCTGCAGAAGAACCGCTGATGCCGTGTGTGATGGTCAATCGCAATGCGGGAAGCGGTACGCGAATCCTCATCGACCGTCTACTCTCGGGCGTTCGGCCGAACGGTTACGCCGTTCAACCCAGTAACCACCGCGCCGTTGCCGCTGCCATCACCCAAGGACGGGCTGATTGGGGCTTGGCAATTGAATCCGTCGCTCGATCGAACCATCTGGGATTCCTTCCCTGTCAGGAAGAGTATTATGATTTCGTCGTCCCCAAAGCACGTTACGATCGTCCTGCCATTCAAGCATTCCTCGCGATGTTGAACGCGGAAGAAACGAGACAAAGGCTCCTTAATTTTGGATTCCAATTGACCGTCAGAAAACCCTCGCAATGAAATACGATCGCGCACTCGAGGCGTTTTTTGCCAATCGACCGTTGAGTCACTGCGCACTTCCGGGGCTGAAAGTCTCTGAAACGCACGAGGGGGTCATGCGGTTCTCAGAAGAGGACTGCCGAGCCGTCTTTTGAGGCAGCATGCCTGCGTGGCTGGTGGCATGTCTGCGTGTCGTGAATCTGACCAGATCCTAGACGCGAACAGACGTTCGCCGAGTGTTTGCGACCTCTGCCAACCGCGCCGCTTCTGCAGGAAAATTTCAGATAGACCCTGTGGACAAACGGCGCCTTGAATGGAGGGTGTCTGAGGCTCTCGACAGCGACACCCAACAGCAAAAACTGGATTTTCATCACTTGGGAACCGCGGTGGACGAAGTGCCTTATTCTCTCGGATCCGGGTTCGATTAGCCGACCGATGTCTAACGATCAAGAGAACGAAAGCTCGCAGCGTCCGGTGTTTTTCCCCTCTGAAAATGTGTTGAGTGATCACACACGGGAGGGGGCCTCGTCAGTGAGGCCGGCGTTGGCGAATCTTTCGGGCAATTCGCTGCAGGACGTTGTTTGCGCGTCGCTCACCATCGGTGCTCCCTTTGGCCAAAGCCGATTGAGCCGACAGCAGGACATGTTTCGCGGTTTTGTGGTACATCTCGAAATCGAGAGCCGCCTGCTTGATTCCTGGAAAAACACGGCGAGACGCGACGTATTGCTGAAAAATATCTTCAAATCGGTGTCGCTGCCCGGCTCCGCTGAGTACACCGACATCGATTTGCTTGATCGATTTCGACAGAATTCCGGCAGAGTCACGCAGCCATCGACGAGCATCGATCCAGTCTTTTTTATCGTTGCTGTCTGCGGCATTGATTTCGTTCGGACCGAGGTCGCGATTGAGCGAATTGAGCCGGTGCATCGATTGTTCGAGTTGCGATCGAGCCCGTCGCACGTCTGTCTCAATCTGCTGAATGCCTCTCCAGAGAGAGTCCATGGAGTCGAACAATGCCCCCGAATCTTCGTTCAGCGGAGGGTCACTCGCCAGCATCGGAGAGGGAGATTCGATCCGGATCGATGTCTGGAGTGTCGCCGTCATCTGACACCACAGGATGAGATAGGGATCGACACCGGCAGGGGGTTCAGCCAATGGCAGATCAACAAAAACTGCCAGTCTTTCGTCCCAAGCGTAGTATTGACCCGCGACAGTCCAACCTTGAAGTGCGGGGATGCCGGCGATGGCGACAAGTTGGCGGATTGTTACCGGCGTGGCTGAGTTGACCTCTTGCCAAACTTCGGGCGGGATTTGAAAAACGACCGAACTCGGTGCATGAGACGGCTTGAACCAGGCCCACACGACCGGCGATGAACCCAGACGTAACGCCACGGGCTCCCATGCTGTTGACGGTGCCTGCAAGTGAAAGGAGATCATGCTGCTCTCGGGTCTTCGCGTGTCGTAATATTCTTGCAACTCCTCTTTCGGAGTCCTGAATAATCACAAGAAATCCTACCTCCACCGAGGGACTTCAGCCAATGGAATGCGTTCCGTTCCGACAATTCCCTGTTTTGTGCGATCCTTGATGGATTCTCTTCGCGTCAATGAGGGCTCCAACCGTAAGAATCCGATTAGCCGTGAATCTGAACCTATCCTACCAGGATTGTTGATCCGTTACGGAAAGCATATCCGGTCGAATGATTGCTTTGATCAGACGCGTTGTGACCGGATAGCCGTGCGCATTCCTGATTATTGGCCGATAACCACTCCCGGCATTACGAACAACCCGCATAAAGATGCGATCTAGGATTCGTTGATTCGGGGGAGATCTCAGTGCTTCGTGTTTGGCTTTGTTACTTCGTGATGCTTGGGACGATTTCCTCAGCAACTGCCGACATTGCGGGCGGAGATCGGTTGTCTTGCCAAGCGGAGATTGCTGGTGGGGATGGCATTGCGGGCCAAGTGAACGTTGCGGGTCAGGCTGACATTCCGGTGCCGGCAATATTTGGTCTTCAGGTTCACCTCGGTGTGTGTAATGCCAGCCAGAAAACCTTCCGCAACACGAATTTCATCACGCAGACGGGGTACGCCAGTGAGCCACCCGAAGCGGATGATCCGGAAGGCTTATTGACTCCTGAAACAGGGCCGAAAACGCTCGCGGAATCGATGGACGAGCCAATCTATGACGTTTCGGAGGGAATCGGCGAAGACTATCAGTGGCGGGTCTTGCCGGCCGGGTTCATGTACCATTCGTATGTGGCGGGAGAGAAGGAATCAGGAATTCGATCCGTGTGGCTGACGGATAAAAACCGCGGTCTGATTTGGGAGACGGCATTAGGCGGTCGATTCAGTTTTCTTCGATACGGGACCGATAACGCAGCGCATCCCGAGGGTTGGCAGTTCGACTTCGAAGGTGCGGCGTTGCCGCGAGTCGACCCCCATCTCGAAAGCAGTCCTTTGATTGCCGTCGATTTTCGCATGGGTCTTCTCTCTACGTGGTCTTTCGGACCCAACGCTTTCAAGATGGGCTACTATCACCTCAGCTCACACATCGGCGATGAATTTTTGATTGCCAATCCGGCTTTCGTCCGGCTGAATTACGTACGCGATTCAGGGATCGTCGGCTGGACACACAATTTCACTCCGGCGGCGCAGATTTATGGCGAAATTGCTTACGCATTCGGTCACGAAGATGGAGCCTTACCGCTGGAGATGCAGTACGGAGTTCAATACCGTCCGCCCGTGCCAGGCATTCGCGGTGCCCCCTTTTGTGGAATCAACGGCCATACTCGACAAGATTTCGGGTATGGAACGAGTCTGAATATTGTCGCCGGATGGCAATGGTGGAGTGCTGAAAACAATTCCACGTTCCGGATCGGCGGGCAATATTACGACGGACCGTCGTTGCAGTATTCATTTGTCAATCGGCATGAAACGCTGACCGGATGGGGTATTTGGTTTGACTACTGATCGTCGGCAGACGGCCGATTTTCGATATGTCTGACAGGCATGACACAGGGGCTTGGACAGAAATCCGCAATCCGCCGAAATTTTCGACGACGCGACCGAAAAACAGTTAAAGAGCATTCGCGATGGCGGACAAGCCCTTCAAGCCGAGGGGTGGATGTGTGGGACTAAGCTATTTTGGCGTTGGCAGAATAATCATAGCGTCCTCTTCGAATGTCGCTCCTCCTGTGGCGTCGTTAATGCGGAATTCGATTTTCAATCGTTTGACGATTCCCGGTGCCGGGTCTCCGTCAAAGCACGCGTTGTAGCTCTCGGACGGCATCGGAATCAGTGGCGAATCCACTGCGAGCTTCTGCAGTACTTCCGTGACATCTTTCTGCGCTGTCCCCGCTCCATATTCCGCTTTGACGATTTCCAGTTTGATCTTCTGGAAATCGACGTTGGCAATCAGGTCTCTCGCCTCGCGTGATTTGTTACCGATTTTCTGAGCGATGGCGGCCGTGGCTTGACTCGCTTCACTCTTCAATTCCGGAAGCTGCAGGGCATGAATCGCAAGCCGAAGAGTTTCCATGCTCGGATAGCGTTTGAGTACGTCGAGCACCAGTTTCTGTTCGGCGGGGTGACGACAGGCCTCCAACGCTTTTTTACACATCTCGACTCGTTCTGGTTCCGACATCGTGAACTGTCTTGCAATACGAATGTATCCACGCATGGCGCGGACTTGATACTTCTCTCCGGATACCGTTTTTGCCAGATCCAAGAGGACCGGCGCACCGTCAATGGTCATCCATTCTCCAAGCAACCGGCTGCCGGCATCTTGCAGTTGGGGATCGTTACTTTTCGTCGCAACGCCGATCGCTTCGAGAGCCGTTGGACCTCCCATGGCTCCCAAGATTTGAAGCAGAGAAATTTTTGTCAGTGGCGAGGCGCGTTCGACGGACTCGGCCAGTTGCTGGGCACAGGCCTCACGATCTGGCATGCGAATGCTGGCCGTTTTGAGTGCGAGTTGCGTCACAGAGGTGTCTTCGGGAAATTTTGGAGAGATCACCTCTTGGATCAAAACCGACAGTTTGTCCTCAGGAATTGTGGTTCCCATCGAGAAGAACGCCGCATTCCGCACGACCTTGTCGGAATCACCGGCGGCCCTCTGAAGCGCCTCGAACGCATCAATTCTTCGCTGTCCAATCAACTCGATCAGCAGCGGATAAATCGGTCCTTGTCCTTCGGCTTTGGCGAGTCGTGCGGCAATATCTTGGTCAATCGATTCACCGGGCAGATCCGCTAGAGATTTCTTAGCCACTCGCTGAAGATCCGCGTCGTTCTCAATCGCACAATCCAGCAAGGGAGAGAGGCAGGATGTATTGCCCACTCGGCCGAGTGCTTCAATCGCCGCGATGCGGACTGATTTTTCCCCGGTGATTGCCGCGGCGAGGATCGCGGCGATTTTGACCGTGTGCTGCCGATCGGCCATGGCAACAATGAGCAACGCCGCCCGCGCGGGTGTTGTTCGAGCCATTTCATCGGCCAAGGACTGGTCCACGTCATGGCCAGGAAACTCACGGGCCGTGCTTAATGCGATCTGAAACAGTCCCTTGTCCGGCGACTGAAGTTGATCGATCAGAAGCGAAATTCCGCGTTGTTGTCTGGCCAGAATTGCTCCGCGTGTCGCTTCCAGCAACCGCTGCCGTGGAATCGTTTCCTTTCGTAAAAGATCGTACAGATCGATGGCCTCTGAATCATGGCCGGCGGCCCAGAGTCGTTCCGCGCACAGCACACATCCCTCGGCAATTCCGGATCGGGCAGTGTCTGTTGACGAGACCAAGGCTGCGCGCAGAGATTTGGCCGCAGCATCGTTTCCGATGCGTCCGAGGGCGACGGCCGCCGCCGAGACGACCGCATCGTCCGCGTCCTGCAAGTAGGCGGTCAATGGATCGACGGCGTTCGCGTCGCGGCGAACTCCGATCGAATTGATCGCCCCGATTAAAAGGTTCCCTTGCAGCGAGGGAGTGGCGTTCCTCAATGCCGCATCGGCGGCATGTCCAGGAATCGCCTCCAACGCAATCCGCGCCCAAGACGCTAACTGCGCATCGGTCAATAATTCCGCCAGATTGGGAATCGCCGTACTCGATCCGTGAATGGTGAGCAGCTTGCAAGCCATCGCCTTTTCTGCAGTCGTCGAATCCGAACGGAGAACCTCCAAAAGTTCGTTTTCGGAGTGCACGCTTGGGGTGTCCGCGGACCAAACGCGCATCGCGGTGACGACCATCAAAATCGCCAGAAAAGCAACAGGACGAACGACGATTTGTGTCTGAGACATAAGAATCAGTCCGAAGATAGTGGGGTGCAGTGTTGTCGAAGTCTTGAACGTCTCATCGCCAGTCACCGCGCACGACGCATGCCGAGCGATTCCAGTGGAGACGACGGCGAGCCTTACAATCGCCAAGGCTCGCGCAGTGCCTCTGATCGCAGCCGATTTGCCTGTTCGTCATCGATAAACTCGTGGGTCGTGTTGTCGTATTTCACCGTTCGACCGAGATGGAGTGCAATGTTCGCGGCGTGGCAGGCAATGTGAGCATTGCAAGCCGCATCGGCATTCCCCTTGGGCTGACTGCGTGTTTTAACGCTGTCTAGGAAATCGCGAACGTGGTAGGTGGCGGGATATCCATCGATGGCCTCGACCGTTCGTCCGGCAAGAAGTTGCGGTGAACTGAGTACAATTTTTCCGCTATCTCCGGCTTCGACCCAACCGGTCTCGCCTTCAAACCGAACGGGGCACGATCCCAAGGGAATCCAGCCGGTTTCACGAAAAATTAGCTCTGTTCCGTTCTCGTATCGAGCGACCAACTCTCCATTCGTAGGGGCATTGTATTCTACGGGAGGCGGACAATCACCGACCGCCCATTGGCAGAGATCCACGCAATGGGAACCCCATTCGAGGACACCACCACCAACCAGACCGCCCCCTTTTTCAAAATTGAATCCGTCGAGCATCTTGGCATTAAACGGACGCCATGCCGCCGGTCCGAGATACATGTCCCAATCGACGAGATCCTTGGCCGGTTCCACTTCTGGAATCAGCCAACCACTCATCATGGACTGCATTCCAGCGGGGTGGGCATAGACTTTCGTGAGTTTTCCGAGTTTTCCGCTTCGAGCGAGTTCGCACGCAAACGAAAAATGGGGAAGATTTCGTCGCTGAGTACCAGCCTGAAACACACGTCCGGTGCGTCGCATTGTTTCGGCCAGTATCAGGCTTTGGGCGATGTTCTTGGTGACGGGTTTCTCGCAATACATGTCCTTGCCCGCCCGGGCGGCGGCCATCGCCACAGTGGCGTGCCAGTTTGGCCCCGTGGCGATGAGCACGGCATCAATGTCGTTGCGATCCAGCAGCTCGCGGAAATCTCGATAGGTCGCACACTGGTCGGTCCCGTATTTTTCGCCGACCAATTTCTTGATCGCAATTCGTCGCGTCTCCTTCACATCGCACACCGCAACAAACTGAACATCCTTCTGTTCCAGAAAACAGCCGAGATCGTACGTCCCTCTGTTTCCAAGACCGATGCCACCAATCACAATTCGCTCGCTGGGGGCGACAGTACCGTCTCGGCCCAACGCCGAACTGGGGATGATGGTCGGTGCCATCACCACAGCAGCGGCAGCGGTCACCTTCAAGAATTGACGTCGAGGAAGCACTTTTTCCACCGTTGACATGCCTGCGCTCCTAACCGTATTCACGGAGAAACCGAAGGGACTCTTGAATCACGTTCCCGGATAGCCGTCGAGCATAACCCTGACATCGTCGTGGTTCCACTCAGTCTGCCGATGGTGCCAAGACTGGCGGTTCAGAAAAGGGGGGATCTATCGTGATCCCCGTTATGGTTACGAACTGAAGAGGAAATGGCAAATATCGCCGTCTTGCATGACGTACGATTTTCCTTCGACGCGCAGTTTTCCAGCCTGTCGAATCTCTTTTTCAGTCTTATGAGTTTCCAGATCATCGATGGTGTAGACTTCAGCACGGATGAAGCCCTTCTCGAAATCGGTGTGAATCACACCGGCCGCTTGCGGTGCCGTGGATCCAATCGGAATTGTCCAAGCACGGACCTCCATTTCTCCAGCAGTGAAGTAACTGTGGTAACCGAGGACGCGATATGTCTCGCGTGCGAGCAACGCCAGTGAGGGCTCCGACAATCCGGCTCCAGCCAGCATGTCCGCACGATCGGCTTCCTCCAATTCTGCGATCTCGGCCTCGAGTTTGGCACATACGGGGACGACAGATGCGCCAATTTTGCCGGCGAATTCGCGGACTTGTCCGACCAGCGAACCGTTCCCGTCGAGATCATTTTCATCGATATTGGCCACGTACAGAATCGGCTTTGCCGTCATTAATCCAAAGCTTGAAACAAGCTTGCGTTCGGCCTCATCAAGCTCCATTTTACGTAGCGGCTGATCCGCAGACAGTTGTGCGAGACAGCGGCGAATCACCTCGGCACGTTGCTTGGCTTCCTTGTCGCCACTTTTTGCGGTTCGGTCCGCTTTAGAAAGCGAGTTTTCCAATGTCTGAATATCGGCAAGCATCAGTTCGATTTCGATGGTCTCGATGTCTGATACGGGGTTCACTTTGCCGGTGACATGGATCACATCGGGATCCTCAAAACAGCGGACAACTTGCAAAATGGCATCCACCTCGCGAATGTGAGTCAGAAACTTGTTGCCCAGCCCCTGACCTTCGCTGGCACCTTTGACGATTCCCGCGATGTCCACCAGCTTCAAAGCCGCCGGCACCAATTTTTTGGGGACAATGTACTGGCTGATTCGACGCAGTCGGTCATCCGGAACGCTGACAACCCCTTCATTCGGTTCAATGGTACAGAACGGATAGTTGGCGCTCTGAGCCGCTTTGGAGCTCGTGAGAGCGTTGAACAGTGTGCTTTTGCCAACGTTCGGCAGACCGACGATGCCAGCTTCCATGGGGCCGTAATCACCTGATTGAGGGAAAAGTTTCGAGCGTCATTGGGAGACCCTGTGCCACAGGCAAAAGGTTGACTTCCATTCATAGCAATGCGATGGCTGATCGTCCAACCCACACCCGTTGCTTGATTTGTGATATTTTAGAATCGGACGATATCGACGGGACCACGCCGCCCCCATTTTGGCCGGATGCCATCGGCTGTCAAAGTTCCCTCCTTAAGTCAGTCCGATTTTCAAATCGAGAGCGACGCCTCGAAGAGGTCGACAATCACCCCGGTCCATGGACAATACTGTCCGCGAGTGAGAATCGATGGAGATGATTTTATCGATCGGATTGACAATACTTTTGCACTCATTCGCGTTGCTCATTGGCCGTGGGTCAGAGTATCTTAATGGGATTGCGTGGTTGGTCTCGCGGCAAGACCCGAGAAGGCCTGGCTGTGGGTCTCGATTCTTGATCGAAGGATGATGCAGACAACCTGTCAGGAAAACTCTCTGTGGATGCCATCGCAGAGGTTTGGTCTGATCGGAACCGCTCATTTTTGGCGGAAAATATCGTGAATTGAAGCGTCTTTAAATTTCCGAGTTTTGTTGGACGAATCATGTTTGCGGAAATCATCGCCATCGGTACGGAACTCACCTCGGGAGCGAAACTCGATACAAACAGTCAGTGGCTGAGTTTGGAATTGGCGGAAATTGGCATTGCCGTGCGGGCTCACGTTGCCGTTGACGATGACATCCAGGCCATGTCCGCTGCGATTCTGGCGGCCGCTTCTCGCTCGGACGTTGTTCTCATTACGGGCGGTCTGGGACCGACGCTCGACGATTTGACTCGAGAGGCATTGGCCAGGGTGGCCGGTGTCGATTTGGTCCTCCACCAACCATCGCTCGAACACGTGCAGCAGATGTTTGCCAAACGCAATCGCCCCATGCCCGAACGCAATGTGATGCAGGCGATGTTTCCACAC
>Ga0114966_10004931_pt1 | contig 11383 bp, 7 predicted proteins | sample M_130207_XF_Meta_FD_87029 | JGI IMG/M metagenome (GOLD analysis project Ga0114966, IMG submission 87029) | Freshwater microbial communities from Lake Montjoie, Canada to study carbon cycling - M_130207_XF_MetaG | ecosystem: Environmental > Aquatic > Freshwater > Lake | place: Lake Montjoie...
CAAGCAAGATTGGCAGCGGGGTGTGGATCTGTGCCGATGCATTCATTGGTCCTGGAGTGACGATTGGCGACAATGCGATCGTCGGCGCCTGCGCTGTTGTGACTCACGATGTTCCGCCAACGAAGATCGTTGCGGGAAATCCGGCGGTCGTCATCCGCGAGCGACCTCGACCAATCGCCTGAGATCCACCAACTTTTCACACGCACGCTGCGAAGAATATTTCGCTTCATATGCCGCTCGTCCACGTTGCCCCATCTCTCCCGCCACAGTTCGATGGGTCATTAGGCATTTGCATTTTATTACTGCGCAACTACATTAACCCATGGAATGATCAATGCACAGTGGATCTGACGGGCGCTCGCTCGCGACACTCAACAAGTAAATTCCTATGAATTTTCTATAACTTGATTCAAGATGAACGATCCCGCCAAGCAAACAATTCTTGTCCTCGGTGCGAGCGGCTTACTCGGCAACGCAGTTCTGCGGGTGCTCGCACAGAGTCCGACATTACGTGTTGTTGGCACGCTGCGCAGTGATTCTGTGAAGTCTCGGCTTCAAAGCGTGACGGATGCGCCACTCATCCTCCCCATCGATGCTTCACGCTTTTCTGATCTAGAGAAGATTATGGACGAGGTACGTCCAAGCGTGCTTGTAAATTGCGTTGGTGCGACGAAGCACATCGATGCGGGCAACGATCCATCGATCGCCTACATATATAACGCCATCCTTCCCCATTCACTTGCAGCACTGACAGCCAATGCGGGGTGCCGCCTGATTCACATCAGCACAGACTGCGTCTTCAAGGGCAACAAGGGAATGTACCCAGAGTCTGATCCGACTGACGCGACCGATGTGTACGGCCAGTCGAAGGCCGCAGGCGAGGTTCATTATCGAAACTCAATCACCGTGCGCACCTCGATCATCGGCCACGAAATCGACACTCGTCGCAGCTTGGTCGAGTGGTTCTTGATGCAGGGCGCCGAGTGCAAGGGCTTTCGCAAGGCGTTCTTCTCCGGCTTTCCCACGGTCACGCTCGCACGCATCATTCGCGATTATGTCATCCCGCATCCAGAAATGCACGGCCTCTGGCACGTTGCGGCACCGCGGGTCGGGAAGTTCGATCTTCTTTCGATGATCGCAAAGACCTACGCCAAGCAGATCACGATTCTCCCCGACGACACTTTTGAACTCGATCGTTCGCTCGACGCAAGCCGCTTCAATCAAGCGACTGGTTTCGTCACGCCGAACTGGCCAGAGTTGATTGCGGAGATGTACGATGACAAACAGCGTAATCAAACTCTTTTCGGCCAATAGCCCACGACGCAAAGGATTCTCATGCTCGATTCGAATTTCAAAGACAAAACGCTTCTCATCTCCGGCGGAACCGGATCCTTTGGCAACGCAGTGATGCGCCGATTTCTTCACACCGACATCGGCGAGATCCGAGTTCTGAGTCGCGATGAGAAGAAGCAGGACGACATGCGGAAGCGTTACAACAGCGCGAAACTGAAGTTTTACATTGGCGATGTGCGCGACTCTTCCAGCGTGCGCAATGCGATGGTGGGCGTGGACTTCGTATTCAACGCGGCTGCGCTCAAGCAGGTCCCATCGTGTGAGTTCTTCCCGATAGAGGCGGTGCGTACCAATGTAATGGGCACAGACAATGTGCTCGACGCTGCGATTACCTGCGGCGCAAAGCGCGTCGTCTGCCTCAGCACCGACAAGGCCGTTTATCCGATCAACGCAATGGGCATGTCGAAGGCACTGATGGAAAAGGTCATGGTCGCCAAGAGCCGCAACTTGCGGCCCGGCGAGACCGTCATCTGCGGCACGCGCTACGGAAATGTGATGGCATCGCGCGGCTCGGTTATTCCACTGTTCGTAAACCAGATCAACGAAGGCAAGCCGATCACGATCACCGATGCGAGTATGACTCGCTTCATGATGACGCTCGATGATGCCGTCGACCTCGTGCTCTACGCCTTCACCAACGGCAGCAATGGCGACATCTTTGTGCAGAAGGCGCCCGCTGCAACCATCGAGGTTCTAGCGCGCGCTGTGTGCGAGTTGATGGGGCGACCAAACCACCCGATCAACATCATCGGAACCCGCCACGGCGAGAAGCTCTACGAAGCGCTGTGCAGCCGCGAGGAAATGGCCGGTGCGCATGATCTCGGCGATTTCTACCGAGTTCCTGCCGACACGCGCGACTTGAACTATGGCAGCTACTTCGAGCAGGGCCAGATCAAGATCACTCAGTCGACTGACTACAACTCCCACAATACGCATCGCCTCGACCTCGACGGCATGAAGAAGCTGCTGATGAAGCTCGACTTCATGCGCGATATCGTCGAGGGACGCGTTCCGCAATTGGTCGACTGAGCATCGAGCTATAGATGCACAAAGAAGGTTTTGCTATGAAAAAACTCGAAGTGAAGAAACTAAAGGTCGCCACGATCGTCGGAACTCGTCCAGAGATCATCCGCCTTTCGCGCATCATGGCTCTCCTCGACCAGCACTGCGACCACGTGATCGTTCACACTGGCCAAAACTACGACTACGAGCTCAACCAAATCTTCTTCGACGATCTCGGCATTCGCAAGCCCGACTACTTTCTCGAGGCTGCTGGGTTAAACGCTGCCGAGACGATTGGCAAGGTCATCATCGCAGCCGACAAGTTGCTCTCCGAGCTACGCCCCGATGCGGTCCTCATACTGGGCGACACCAACAGCTGCCTCTCGCTCCTCTCCGCGAAGCGACGAAAGATTCCGACCTTCCACATGGAGGCAGGAAATCGTTGCTTCGACCAACGCGTACCCGAGGAGATCAATCGCCGCATCATCGATCATGTCGCAGACATCAACCTGACTTACAGCGAGATTGCGCGCGAATATCTGCTACGTGAAGGTCTTCCACCGGATATGGTCATCAAGACCGGTAGTCCGATGCGCGAGGTTCTTGAGTACTACCGCGACAAGATCGAATCGTCGGACGCGCTCGCACGCATGGGCCTCGAGGCGGAGCGCTTCTTCGTCGTGAGCACTCATCGCGAAGAAAACATCGACTCCGACACCAATTTCAACCGCATGGTGACGCTGCTCAATGCCGTCGCCTCGACCTACGACATGCCGGTGATCGTTTCGACGCATCCGCGTACGCGCAAGCGCATTGAAGCAACCGGTGCATTGTTCCATCCACGCGTGCAACTACTCAAGCCCCTTGGGTTCAGTGACTATGTTCACCTTCAGATGAAGGCAAAAGCGGTGCTGAGTGACAGCGGCACCATCACTGAGGAATCTTCGATCATGAACTTTCCCGCGCTCAACATCCGCGAGGCGCACGAGCGTCCCGAGGGCATGGAAGAGGGTGCGGTGATGATGACGGGACTCAATGTCGAGCGCATTTTGCAAGGACTTGCGATTCTCGACCATCAGCCGCGCGGCGCCAATCGTTCGCTGCGCTTGGTCGATGATTACGCAACGAACAATGTTTCTGAAAAAGTGTTGCGCATCATCATGAGCTACACCGACTATGTGAACCGCGTGGTCTGGCATCGTTCGACCTGAATTCGCACGACTGCCCTGGGCTTCATTTCATGCGCATTGCCATCATCGCCGACACCTACCCGCCCCTGAAGATCTCAGGTGCGGTGCAAATGCGCGACCTCGTGCAGGAGTTCGCCGCGCAGGGGCACGAGCCGTTCGTTATTGTTCCCGCGAGCGATCTCGTCGAGCCATGGAAGATCGAACGTACGGGCAACATCACCGTACTTCGCGTGCGCACGCCGCCGACGAAGCGGGTGAACTATGTGCGTCGCACCATCAATGAATTGCGCCTGCCCTATGTGTTGTTGCGGGCGATGGGCGCCAGCGGCCTGCGCAAATTGCGCTTCGACGGAATCGTCTGGTACTCGCCCACGATTTTCCTCGGACCGATCGTCAAGCGTTTGCGACGCGAAAGTGGATGCAAAAGCTATCTGATCCTGCGCGATATATTCCCCGAGTGGGCGGTCGACATGGGTCTGATGCGCCGCGGTCCGGCGTATTGGTTCTTCAAGTTCATCGAACGCGGGCAGTACGCGGTCGCCGACACCATCGGCGTACAGACCGAGGCGAATCGTCCATACATGTCAAAATGGGCGATGAAAGCAGGACGTTCGCTCGAGGTGCTGCAGAACTGGCTGAGTCCCGCGCCGCCTCTCGGTTGCACGATCGATGTTTCGAAAACGCGGTTGGCTGGACGCAAGATCTTCGTATATGCGGGAAACATGGGCGTGGCGCAGGGAATGGATGTCTTCATCGATCTGCTCGTGCGCATGCGCGACCGCCGGGACATCGGTTTCCTGTTTGTTGGCGGCGGCAGCGACACCGCACGGTTCGCCGCGACGGTCGAGCGCGAAGGTCTCGACAATGTTTTGTTTCACAAAGAAATCGAGCCGATAGAGATCGCGGGATTGCTTGAGCAGTGCGATGTCGGCATCGTTGCACTCGACCCTCGCCACAAGTCGCACAACATTCCTGGGAAGTTTTTGACTTACATGCAGGCGGGAATTCCAGTGCTCGCGCGCATCAATCCGCACAACGACCTCGAGTCGCTGATCAATACCGAACGGGTTGGAAAAGTTTGTACTGGCGGCGACGCGACGACACTGCAGCGGCTTGTGGAAGAACTCGTCGACGATCAGGACATGCTCGACGGTGCGAAGGAACGCGGCAGAGCGCTGTGGATGCGGCTCTTCTCAACCAAGGCCGCCGTGGAACAGATCGCCCGCGCGATCCAGGCGCCGCGCAGCCAGTCGGTGCTCATCCTGAATCAGTTTTTCTACCCCGACGTTTCGGCGACGGCGCAGCATGCGTTCGATCTCGCGCGTTACTTGCAGAACAATGGCGACCATGTCTCCGCGCTTGCCTCGCGCAGCACCTACGGCCAGACTGGTGGGAGACTCGAGGTGCAGGAGACGGTCGATGGAATTCGCATCCATCGCGTCGGCAGCAATGTCTTTCGCAAGCGGGGACTTCTCTCGCGTTCGCTCGATTTCACCGTGTTCAATCTTGCGAGCTTCCTGAAGGCCCTCGCATTACCTCGGCACGATGTGGTGATCTGCCTCACCACTCCGCCGTTTATCGCGCTGATTGGGCTGTTTCTCCGCTGGATAAAGGGGAGCAAGTTCGTCTTCTGGACGATGGATCTCTATCCAGAGGTTCCGCTGGCAGCGGGTGTCATCAAGCGCGGATCGCTCACGCACCGCATCTTCGATCGGCTCGATCGATTCTGTCTAACGCAGGCCGATGCGGTGGTGGTGCTCGGGCGATGCATGCGCGAGTTGGTGCTTGCAAAGGGTGTCGATCCTGCAAAGGTCACCACGATCACACCGTGGGCTGACGCCGACGAGGTACGTGGCGCGCATGGTGGCGGCAACAGAGCAACGAACATCTATCGCGCGGAGTGGGAAATCGGCAATCGCTTCGTCATCGAATACTCGGGCAACTGCGGCGTCGGGCACGATGTGAGTTCGGTATGTCAGGCCATGCTTGAATTGCGCGGCGACGATCAGATCCGCTGGGTGTTTGTTGGTGGCGGTGTGACGCGCCCGCGCATCGAGGAATTTGTGCTCAAGCACGGGATCAAGAATGTGATCATGAAGCCCTACCAACCGCGCGCGCGGCTAGGAGAGCTGCTTTCACTCGGCGACGCGCACCTCGTGCTGGTTGCCGATCGGTTTGAAGGGCTTTTGCTTCCGAGCAAGTTTTACGGCGTGATGGCGGCGGCGCGTCCGACGATCTATATCGGGCCAAGTGCGAGCGAGGTTGCGCAGGTGATTGCTGAGGAAAACTGTGGTTTCGCAGTTGCCAACGGTGACTGCGCCAGTTTGGTGGCGGCGATTCGTCATCTGCAAACGATCCCGGGATCAGCCGAGGCGATGGGCGCGCGCGGACTTGCGGCGCTCGAACGCGCTTATTCGACGCGCATTGGCTGCGCAGCGTGGCAGCACTGCATTCGCCAACTTGCTTTTATCTAATTGCAGTCGAAGCAACTGCCGAACACTTTGCCTTAATTTTTGATTCTTGATTCTTGACGACAAAAGAGCGAAATTGTTCCGATGGCAAAGTTGCATCCTTCCGAGCGCTTCGCAGATTGCTCTTAAAATTTGATAGATGAGGATGTACCTCTTCAATCATGTGATCTTTGTGTTCATGATTTTTTTACAAGCGTTTCAATCAACTCGTCGATCTTATTGGTGATCACTATTGATGGCTTCGGTAAGTCGTTGGCGAGTGCGTATTCGACAGCCTCAACGATTGCTGCAGCGTTTTGTGCCTTGAAAGTTAATGAAGGCTTGACAACCTCGGCAACGAACGGAAGATCTGTCGTAAGCAATAGACTCCCGAGCAGTGACGCCTCGAGCATTCCGAGACCCAGCGTCTCCATCGTTGAAGGGAAGATGCAATATTTACTTTCAAATGTCTTTGCGATCGCCGTTTCAAAATTGACCTTGCCCAAGTTGAGGATGGGTATTCCTTTTGCTTGCATCTTGGTGACCCGCTCGAGTAATGCGGGATAATTTTCTGGAATCGTGACTAGAAGCGGAATCGAAATCCCCTTGGCGAACAACGCCTCCCAAGCGTCGAGCAGAACTGGGTGTTGCTTGTGAACAATCGGCAGGCTGATGTATGAAAACTGACATTTTTTCTCGGCGTGCGACCCTTCGAACTGCGACCGCTTCGCTTCTAGATTTGAGAGATCAAAGAAAGGCAAGACAAAACTTCTCTTCACGCAGTTGGGGTAAAACGCGTGAAACTTGTCTTTATTGAGATTCGTTTGAAAGATAAAACCATGCGCGTTCCTGACGAGCAGTTTCATCATCATGCGGCGGCGCCAAAAATGCCAATCGTTTGTTTCTTCGAAGAGATATTGATTATGGATGTAACACAACACATCTGTTTTATTACTTGGAAAGAGCACTGGGAAATTCCCAAAGCAGAGCAATGTCTTCGGCTTGCACTTTCGAATCCATCCTCGGATTTTCAACTGCCGAACCAGAAAATTACCGTCGTTGTTGATGATCTTGGCCGAGTTTGATTTCAGTGGACAGTAGGAACGCTTGAGAAGCACATAGTCGACATTTCGCTCGTTGAGCTTTTTGACGAGATAGTCAAGAAGTACGAATCCACCACCTTCATTAATATTGCCTGCGTCAATTAAAAGCATTTCGTTGGTGATCCTCTGTTGCTATTGAAGGTTATAGCGCAATGTCAATCGAGTTGGTACACGAAAAATTTCCGTTACTTGGGGGCGATCTGCGCAAGCGAACGCTTTGATCGCTTTGTGAATTCGTACATCGACTCGATTTGGCAAGCGATCGCCGAGGTGGCGAGATTGTCGAAAATCCAGCGCCGCCCGCGCTGTTTTCGCTCTGCGACATCCGACGGATTCTTCGTGATCTTCTCGATCGTGTCCGCAAATGCCGTCGCGTTCTGTGGCACAATCCAGCCTGCTCCACTTTGGGCGAGTTCGTCTTTCGTATCGACAAGATTTGTTGTAACGACTGGGAGTCCTGCGGCGAGCGCTTCGAAAAAGACGAGGCCGAAGTTTTCTTGACTCGTTGGAATCACTAAAAGATCTCCAGCTTGAAGTAAGGAAATTTTTAGCGTTCCATCGATGTGGCCAACAAAGTGAATGGCGTCAGCGATACCGCGCCGATCCGCCAAGGCCCTCAGGGTTTCGACATACTCCGCTGGCCCAGTCCCAGCGATCACCACCTCTGCCAAGATGCCACGCCGACGAAGAATCTCGGCACACTCGATCAAATGCTCGCAGCCTTTCTTAGGAGAAATACGACTGAGAAAAATCAACTTTAGATTGGGTGATGACAGAAATGCAAATCGCACTCGAGCTTCATCCGCACCAGGCAAGTTTTCGTATGCAGAGAGATCCATCAAATTGGGAATGACCGTCCCTTGCAACTTTGCAAACCATATTTGACTTTGAGCAAGTTCCGCCGCAGCAGTGCAATGAACTGCCGCGGCATTCTCGAGCAGCTTTCTTCCAGCGACTGCGAGATAGATCCTTTTTTTCGTAGTCCGCTGCGCCATACACCAATCATCCAACATCCCATGGAGCGTCACGATGTATGGAATTCCCATGCGCCGAGCGATCGATGCGACTCGCAGATTAAATGGCTCCCAAAGCCCATGAAGATGAACGAGGTCGGCGTTGGCAAGAACATTCTCAACCGCACGACGAAAGCTTGCATTCCAAATCTTCCAACCTAAAGAAGGCAGCCTGACGCATGTTGGCAACCCTTGTGTTGGTGAAGTCATCCAGGCGGGCGAAACATCTCGTGGATTTTCTGTGGCGATGACAATCTCATGTCCGCGCGAAGCCAAGACCGCAGAAAGATCAACGACAACGCGGGCTGGACCTCCTGCACGAAGATCGATCGCGTGGAGAGCCTGAACGATTCGCATTCTCCCAAGTGTAGTGTTGGAACGCACACAAGAACGGAATGTCCAAGACACCAGTCAACTCAACGACTCGATACCAGATGATTGTTCGCATAGCCTCGACATTTATGAGCGGCGTGGCGAATTCGAAAGAGACGAGTGGCATGGCCCACGGAGCAATCTGGGGATTCGTCCAAATCGCAGCACAAAAATTAGCTGGTGCCTTGACGTATCTCGTCTTGGCATGGCTCTTGACCCCAAGCGAGATCGGACTGGGAACGCTGAGTATCACGCTCGTTGCCGCCGTAACTTTCATCTATCCAGGCGCGGCGATTGACTCGCTCATGGAACTTGTCCGCCCAAGCAGTGCGGCAGCTCGAGCAGCCAACTTGCTTGCGATGATCAGTTCGACTTGGCTCATTCTTGTGACTGCGATCTTTGGAATTTTCGCAGCAAATTGGTGGGGATCTCCAGCACTCTGGCCCCTCATGGTTGTCGTTGCTGTGCGCATCTTTGTCGAAATGACCGCTTCTGCATCCAGCGCGCAACTGCGATTGGCACTTCGGTTTCGAGAAATAGCCCTAGCAGATATTATGCTCGCCGCAGTCGCTCTCACTTTCACGGTGGTCCTTGCCTTGTTTGGGGCAGGTGTGTGGGCCATGATTGCTCCAGTATTGATTGGGCATATTGTCCGAAGCTGGTATTTAATTCACGCCGCACCACTTGTGCCTGCGCATGATGGTGTCAAAGTCGCAATGCGCAAGATGCTTCCAGGCTTTGCATGGGGAGGTCTTCAACACTCAATGGTTGGTTTCTCACAAGTGGTTGACTATCTTGCAATCTCTATCTTCTGCACAACGATTGCGCTGGGCATCTACACAATTGGATTCCAAATAGGAACGATGGCGTATGGGTTTTTTTCGATAACCATTGGGCGTGTTGCGCAATCGACATTCACAGCACTCCGTGGAGATGAACAAGCGCAGACTCACTTTCACAAGCACATACAAATTCAAGCCATGATTGGCGCTGCGCCAGTCGGTGCCTGTCTCGCTGCGATCGCTCCCATTCTCACTCGGACCGTGCTTCCAGAACGAATGGCCGGAGTCGAAGGCCCACTCGCAATTCTTTCGATCGCCATGATCTTTGCAAATCCGATTGGGATATGCAGCGGTTATCTTCGAGCCAACGGTCGTTTTTCGACACTCTTTCATGCGCAACTTTTTCATACGGCTCTTCTTGCTGTACTGGCACTTTTTGGTGCATGGTGGATGGGGATCAATGCCGTTGCAGCCGCCGTATTGGTGACTTCAGTCGTGTCAGGAATAATTCACATCGTCCTGTGTGCGAATGATCCCGCATGGATCACGCAGCTTCGAATTTGGCCAATCAAACCGGTCGTCACTGCGATCGCATGCTTTGCGCCAGCCGCATGGGTTTGTTGGATGCGTGAAGGATCAACTGCGTTACTAGGCGGTGCTGCGTTCACCATCATCGGAGCTGCGGCATACTTTGCGCTCATTCGCATCATCTATCCAACAATTGTCGGTGCGATCGAACGAACGCTGGCCAATCGGTTGCGGCGTAACTGATTCTGATTGTCTGTTGCGGCTCCAGATTGCTCACGGCACCACGAACAAGAACTGTATCGAATTCGACTTGGCTATCATTCTGACCTGAAACAATCAAATGAGTGGATCACTATTTTTTCTCGGTCAGGCGGACGGCTCGAATGTTGCCAACCTGATTCAAATTTTGTTCACCAACTTGTCTCGGCCGAGTGGCTTTCTGTCGTTCATCGCGGTTCTCATTACGTTTTTATTTACGATCGGATCTAAGCGCGGCCCGTTACTCGCGGTTTCGATTGTTTTTTTTACACTCTGCTTCGGCTATCTCGATTCGAACTTCTTCGACAACACGCTCATCGGACCTTTGCAGGCACTCCGTGACAGCAGTCGACCTCTCACCGTCATTTTCCTTTTTAGCCTCTGTCTCTCGGCACCTCGAACCGACCCAGGCTGGCGTGTGTCGTTCGTTTTATTTGCAACATTGGCGTTCTACGTATTTCAAAGCATGTACCTTTTGCGCTTACTACTCGCGGGAGAAAGCGTTCGGTCAATTCTTGGAATCCTGACGGACGGCCTCTTATTCGTTGGGATCGTCTACGGATTAGGAAGACGTATACAGAGCCAGCTTGATGTGGATTCGATCCTTCGTGCCCTCTCGATCGCTTCAGCTCTCTTCTTGGCGTGCAACATTATTCAGCTGGGATTTGGTTATGGCCAAGCAATCGGGCAAGGAAGATTCATGGGAGTTTCTGGGAACCCACAACTTGCTGGGTTTGTCAGTGCCGTTTTCGTCATCGTAAATTGCTACTCACATTCGCGAAGTTCTTTTAAGAGTTGGATGAGCTACTACCACGCAATTCAAATCGGACTTTTGCTGATGCTCATCGTCTGGTCAGGATCGAGAATGTCTGCGCTCAGTGTTGCTGTTGGGTTAATATTCTTTTACCGCCTGCGAATCGGAAAAATCCTCGTCTTTGGAATTGTGAGTGGAATTGTCTTATTCATCGCCGTTTCTTTGTTTCCAGACAGCCTTACAAAGGTCGATAGATTTACAAGCGGAGTCGATACACGTTCTGCTGTGTGGGCTGCTCGAATCGATGATTTCAAGTCAAACCCACTCTTCGGAACAATCGGCGTCCAAAATGATCAAGAAGTCAATGCGAGCGAATCGAGTTACCTGTCGACCGCTGCACTCATGGGAATTACTGGACTCATCCTGCTTACGCTCACGGTTTTTTCAATGGTGACTACCGCGATCAAATGTTGGATTCATCGCCGAAGCACAAATTTTTCGGCAGAGTCGGCGGACATCGTTATTGCCGGAATCGCAATGATTCTTTTCGCAAGTATTTTCGAGGGATTTTTCCTCGG
>Ga0114966_10004932_pt1 | contig 11382 bp, 6 predicted proteins | sample M_130207_XF_Meta_FD_87029 | JGI IMG/M metagenome (GOLD analysis project Ga0114966, IMG submission 87029) | Freshwater microbial communities from Lake Montjoie, Canada to study carbon cycling - M_130207_XF_MetaG | ecosystem: Environmental > Aquatic > Freshwater > Lake | place: Lake Montjoie...
CAACATATCCATCTGACTCTACCGGTTGCCCAATGATTGTAGTATAAATGTCGCCGGGCAGTGGAGATGAGCTGTCTGGCTTGGTGTTTACTGCCAGCACGTTAACAAAGTCTCTGATTGTGGTGCCTGAACGGCTGTCATAAATCTTTTGGTTGCCGTAGAAGAAAAATCTTGTTTGTAGTACTGATCCAAAGTAATAGGCAAGTCCTCGGTATGTGATTGTGTATTTGTTGTCTACTGCCACAAACTGTATCATCCAACTTGCATCTGTTTCATCTCCATTAGTATTTCCAGCTTGCCCCGGAACAGTTTGACTCCAGGTAGCATTGGCATCTAAATTTGTGCTAGTGATCAAATACCAAGTACCAGCAGTACCTGTGATTGAGCCGTTGTTGTCATATCCAAGACCAAAATTTCTATACAACAAAATTTGTTGTGTTATTTCTTCTCGTATGGTAGTACTCAAATCAGTAAGAAACACAGGAATAATACTGTCTACAACTGCACCAGTAGGCACAAAGTTGTTAAGCGCCACGGGACCTTGTCCGTTAGTTAAATTGCCAACACCACCATTGCTGCCATCACCTACTACTGCAAGCGGGCTGGCCCAAATTTCTAAATGATCTTCTGGTCTAGTTGGCAGGCCAGCTTTTAATCTATTGTTAGCATCAAAGTAATATGGCTGGCCATCAATGACCGGAGGTATAAATTTAATTAGACTTTTTTGCACCACATACTTGAATGCAGTGCTACTAGAAGTTCCAACCATGACTGGCACGCCCAATGCATTTTGAAAATAACCAGTAGTTTCATTAGCCAGTGTTGTGCTCTGGTGCCAAGTGCTGAGTGCAGTAACACCAGTGTTCACAGTTATTCTTGGAAAATTAGCATAGTAAAATTGCTTGAATGTTGCGCCAGCAATTTCAGGTTGTACTGTGTTGGTAATAAGATCAGCAATCTCATTGCGATTGTTCCAAGAGAATAGTGAAGAAGGTAAAATATTATTTTCCCACATGGCACCATCACTAGAAAATGTATTAGTTGATGAGTATTTGCCTGTGTTGTCTACTAAATCTAAATAACGACTAGTACCTATGCTGGCACGATTTACTGCTTTTGATTTGATAATAGAATTGTAAAGAGTGAACGGAAATAGATTATAATCTTCGCCGTTGACCATGCGGTTTTGTGTGTAGTATCTTGCTGGAGCACGTTGTTTAATATCAGCAATACTTTCGCGACTTTGTGCATTGCTTACCGGCTGTGTGATACCACAAGTAAATGTCATGGTTTGAATATTACCATTGCGATCAATATAGCTGATTGGTAATACTACATTTTGCATCTCAGAAGGATTGATGATGTATTGAAGACCATTACTTGCGCGAACATACGCACGAAAATTGCCTACAGGAATTTCTGAAAATACACCATCACCGAACACCATGGTAATTTGATCGTTAGTTCTGCTGGTAACAGAGAAAATAGGTCGCAGTGTTGCGGTTTGTTCAGCAGCCGATGAATAAATGTTTTCAGTAAATGCCCACTCTCGACTAATGCTACCTACGTTATCCAACTGAAACAGCCAACGGTCTTCATTGTTAACACCTTCAATGTTAATGTTCACTGTGCGGTTAGCAATGCGTTCAGCCAAGTTAAAATCTTGATTTTGCAATGTGCCTTGTTTGAAAAAGAAGAAAAATCCGTTGTTGGCAGATTGGTATCCCAACTGATCATTGCGATACAATACATTAAATGTGCTGTTGGGTATTGGACTTGGTTCGTAAATATAATCCTGACCAGCTGTACTTGAAGTGGTGGCTTCAAACGGCATGTTTACACCATCCACAGTAGCAGTGTAAGGGATTACTGGCAAAAACCCTGGCACTAAATTAATGCCATATTCGCTAGTGTCCACACCTAAAATAGTTTGACGGTTTGCCGGACGACCAATTTTTTGACTGCTAACCAATGACGAATTCACAATAGCATTCCATTGTTCTAACCAGTCAAAGTTTGTGGGGTCAGCCCAGTTGATTGTGACATTGGCCAAGTTAACGCCATTATAATCCACAACATTTTCTGTTGTGGTCACGCTGAAAGCTTTGAGCAGGCCCTGCGCGGCTGTGTTGCGTTTGGCAGTGTAGCTAACAAGATTGGCTAGACGTGTGACCGAATCTCTGCGTTCGGCGGTGTCTATATAATTTTCACGAGTGTTTAAGTCGGTACGGAAGGCCAGAGCCTGTCCCATAAACGCAATAACGTCTAGTAAGGCAATATATTCTGATGATTCAATATAGTCATTGAATGTTTCTGGATAATACAAACGCAGATAGTCGGTGAAACTCTTGCGTAGAGTTTCAAAGTCATAGCTTTGGAAGTCTGCTTCGCGATAGGTTTGATAGATTTGTTTCCAATCTTCTACACCAAATATCGCTGTTTGTCTAGTGGTTTTTGCCATTTCGTCTGGGCCTTGTATTCTTTATCTGTTATTTATGTGGATAAAAAACGGCGTAGTTATACGTAACTGGCTGAACGAGTGGTCTGGTTAAAGAATACACTTAAAATTTCAGCGTTTACGCCGCCTACAGTTTGTATTTCTAACTCAATCAACATACCATTTTCTTGAGGATACACATTAATATTGCTGATGAATACTCTAGGATCGCCGCCAGCTACTCTTTGAACTTCGTTTATGATACCTTGCTGAACTGCATCTACTTGATTTTCAAATAGGTAATCCCACAGTATTGTACCATATGCAGGGCGACCAGGCAGTTGACCTTGCCGAATGTTAAATGCATTTAAGAGATCACGCTTGACCAATTCAAAGTCCACTAGTGTGAATTTTTTGTATTGATTCTGCGTGTTGAAGCCAACAAAGGTAGTCATATCAATATTTATGCGGTAGTTTCAGGGCGTGGATAGCCTATTGCAGTTAGGCTTGGTAACCCTCGACGCAGTCTTTCTTCGTTGACCCTATCCCATACTATATCATCACTGCCAGTATAAGTTAAATCTTTATCTTTTGTACTAGAATACACGCTAGATTCAATGTTCATTGGCATGATGCTAGGAACTTTGGCATTGCCTATAATTCGTTTTGCGGCTGCTTCAAGTGTGTCTGTGTTTACAGTATCAATGGCAGCCAAAGGCGTATATTCTTGAAGCATAGAAAAATCTACTTTAGCTGCTGCCAAGTTCACAGCAAATGCACCGTTGACTGCTGCCTCATCAAATTTAGATTTGATGTCAGCTGGCAGTCCTGGAGTATTCTTGGCCCAATCTAATGTGTCTGACACACTCTTGGCAGCATTGGTTGCTAGGCCGCTGAGTGCCTGCGGTGTTAGTTTGTCTGTGGGAATACCTAGTGATTTTAAATCAGCTACCCCAGATGTCATCAATCCTTGCTGAATTTTGTTTTGAAGTCCTTCATTGCCCAGCAATCCATCAAGACTTTTTACACCATCTTTGCCAGTCCATACTGTGGGGCTTTTTAATACGCTGGTAAGATCACTGCCGGCTTGTGCTAAAAATGTGGCAGCAGTTCCTGGCTTGACCAAGCCCCATCGTTCAAGTTGGCTGGCATCAAGTCCAAATTTACCTGCACCTGCTGCATTGCTTATAGTATCAGCAGCTTGTCCTACCAGCTTTGATGCTTGGGCCAATGTTCCAGTTATGTCTGGCAAACTCATACTGCCAAGTCCAGTCAATGCTGGACCTTGTTTGGCAAAGTCTGCTACATTGATTCCTGCAGTAGGAGTTCCTTTGATTAATCCTGATAGTGTGCCAATTGCGGTGCTGGCCAAACTGCCTGCTTGAGCTGCGGCGCCAGTTAATGCACTTGTAATAGCCGATGTTGAAGGTAGAGACAGCCCGGCGCCTGCACCAGACAACGCTGCACTAATAGAAGCAGTAGCACCACTTGCGCCAGTAGTGAATGAATTAAATGCAGCCGCACCACCTTGCAGTGCGCTGGCAACTTGTGTGCCTGCACCTTGCCCAAGTGTTCCTATGCTGGCTGTGAGGCTGCTTAAATTTGTACCACTAGGCAATTGACTAGAGGCTACAGCTAGACTTTGTGTGAGTTGACTTTGTGCGGCTGCCAGGCCACCAGCTGCTTGTGTAGCTGAACTTAATACGTCACCAATTTTGAATCCTGTAAGGCCGCCGCTGGCTGTTTGTTGATCAAACACTGCCTTGGCTTGTTCAAATGTAGCGCCAGTTGGAGCTTTAATTTCAAACTTCTGCCCATTAAATTCAAAATTAAATGTGCTCATGCTTTTCTTGCCAATTCAAATCCAGCAGGTACAGGTACTGCGCCAGGGTTAGGTGGCGGCTGACCTTCTTCCAATGAGATTTCAATATCTACACCTTTGTTGTGATAGGGATATGGTTCGTGTGTGGGCGCTCGGGTCACAATACTTTCCAATCCATCTGTGTTGACTTCCCATCCAGTAGCACTGCTGAATTTAGTATCATCTAAAATGGTTGTGGTCAAGTTGTTAGGTGCAGATACCGCACTGGCAGAGGGACCATTAAAATCAATACCACCAGCTTCAAAGACCAATGAGCTTCCTCCTGCCCAACTGCCAGTAGCACTTTCTAACGCCAAACTGCCATCAGCTTTTATGCCAATATAACTTTTGCTATACAATCGTAAATTTTGTTGAGCTATCATGGTCAGATCTGCATCAGCTTGTAAAATAATATCTTCTACAGCTTTGGCCTTGATACTGCCACCGGCATACATGTTGATGTCTCTATCAGCATGCAAGTTAATATCACCGCGTGTGCGCAGGTTGATACTGTTTGTGGCATACACATCCAGTGTGCCTTGAGCGCCAAGTTCAAACCAAGCTAAACCATTGGCATGGGTGATATAGAAAAAATCTCCACTGTCACTCATTGTGATTTGATGTCCAGCTGTAGTTCTAAATCTAAGCAATCTAGTATTACCATCAATGTCGCCATCATCCATTACCATACTGTGGCCACCCACACGACCAATCACATTGAGATCTTGAGGTTTAAGTTCTCCAGCATCAATTTTTTTCTGTATGTCTCCCAATTGCATGCCGCCTCGATACACAGCAGGTCCCGGAGTGCTAACTCCAAAAACAGCACTGGGACTTTCGCGTTGGCTACTACTTGATATAGGCCCGCGTTGCGAATCTTTAATCAGTCCTTGGCGAAACATAGTTTCTGCAACTACACTCTGTATGGGTTTGGGCGCATCAAAGAATCTAGAATTTTCTTCAAATGCAAGATTGTTAGTATTAATTTCAACTACTGGTAATTGTTCTGCACCTTCAAAATATGCTGCCTGATTTGCATTTTCTGCAATAACTTGAGTTCTAACCGGTGCGGCGCCAACAGCAGGCACCATGTGTCCAATGCTTTGATCAGGTGCTGTGCCAATGTAATAGCCTTGACTACGGTCGCCATTTACAAACACACAAAGCACTGTGATGCCCACATCAGGTGGAGTAAACCACATGCCGTAGCTGTTAGAGTTGCCATCAATATACGAGCCTACTCCTTCTGACGCAGGATTGTAAGGCGTTGATCCAAAAAACTGTGGCATATAACTCACTGTGGTCCACTTGGTGGGATCATCTTCAGTGCCATCGCCAAATGCTGTGATGTATACTTGTATGCGTCCGGATCTTATTGAATCATTAGTGTTTTTTACAATGCCATAGAAGGGTCCAAATTCTGCAGGCACGCCGCCACGGTCCATTTTGTAATTTTTACTACGCCCTCTACTGCGTTGAATTTGCTCTGCCATTAGTATTCCTTAATAATCTCTTGCTATAACTTGTGGTGCAACTGGATCATTTGCAAGTCCATCAATCTGAAATGCTTGTCTTGGGTAACGTATAATAGGTAGTGTTGACTGAGTTGTTGCTGGTGCTGCAAGTACTTGCCCACCAGTACCAGCGGTAACTGGGGTTGGTGGTGGTGAAGGGGTTGCAACATCTTTTGGTCCTGGTGCGGCTGAATTTAAAGGTTGTGGTGAGTTGTTGCTGGGGTTTGCATTTACTTGCGGGGTTGCAGTTAAAGAACTACTGCTTGCTCCTTCTCGCCTAGCCACGTCAGCCAAAAAACTCAACCGACGTTGCTCGTCGGCTGGAGTAGTTACTTTTGAGGAATATCCGCTTGTTGAGCTTGTACCATCTCGTCTGGCAGCAGCGGCTATAACACCCAATCGACGTTGCTCATTGGCCCGGTCAACTTGTGCCGCAGGCAACGGTGCACCAGGAGCTTTGTTTGTTCCATCTCGTTTGGGAAGATTTTGTAGCAATCCAGAAATAGTTTGTTCAAATTTGCCTTGTTTGAACTCACTAGTTACTGTTGTTGCTAGGTAAACTCTGCTTATACCAAGAGATTTATTCTTGCCATTAGGGGCAGCTTGTCCTGTGGCTAGATCATAGTCATCTGGTCGATTCCATGAGACTTCATAAAAAATTTGCTCACCATCAAAATTAATTGTACCGTCAGGTAAAAAACTACCAATCTCAAGGTCAGCAGCAGTAACTCCACTGCTGAGACTGCCTTGTTGAATCCATGCAGGATCTCCAATAATACGCAAGGTACTACTGGCAAGATCTGAACCACCATACAAACTGTCTGCTATGTTGGCAGCGGCCTCGTTACCGCGTTCTTTACTGCCTTGCATGGATTCACCGCTGGTGGCACCGTATGTGTACACTATCATGTCTTGCATGGTAGCTGCTATTTGTCTTCGTAAGATTTCACTTCCAGAATTTTGAGGATTAGTGCCACTGACTAACATGTTGTAGGCAGTATTCAAAGTTTCTTTATAGTCAATGACTGAAGTATTTTTTCCGGTAAACAACCAAGGATAACTTTTGTGAACACCTCTAAAAGTTCCTATTGGAAAATATTTGCTGTCATATTTGTCAATTCGATATACACTGATGGTGTAACGTATTTTGTAAGAATAGTCATTGCGTAGGTTATCTGGCTTGAGAGGTATTGATTCAAAATTTATTCTATACCAGTTCACTGGTTTGTTTGCAGCCGTAGGATTGGGTTCTTCTAGATTGTCAATAGGATTGATTTGTGTCAGTTGCTGGCTGGTGATATAACTGCTGTTTCTAATAACTGCATCAATTAATTGCACTATAGGTTGGCCGGCAACAATACTAAAGGTGGACATGCTAACATCTTTTCGATCAGTGTTTGGACTTGCAGCGCCAGAATCTATTATCTGTGGCAGGCCCATTGGGGTTATTTTGGCTTCTTTTTTTCCACCTGGTAACACAATTGTTGCATCACCAATAAGTTGTTTGGCTGCACCAACAAACACTATTTCGTACTGATCAGGATATTGATAAATTGGTCTATCCCCAGTGGTTAGTCGATAAACAAATTCATTCATGGATCCCATGAGTCCAGTCTTGACCATACTGCTGGGATTTTTAGCTGCATTGGCCTTGGGTGGCGGCTCAGTTGATGCATATAATGGATTACCAAGTTCATCAGTGGGAGGATAATCTCTTTCTTCGCCATATTCTCCTTGTAGAACAGGATTAACAAACGAAGTACTTGTGGTACTGGCACCAGGAGATGCGGCGGTTGTGGGCGGTGGTCTGAGTGCGCCACCGCCCAATATTTCAGCTACAGTACTGCCACTAAGTTGTACGTCATATGGTACAGCACCTCGCCTGGTACCAACACCTACATTTTGTCCTATTGGAGTACACGAAAAATCATAAGTGACCAATTTATTGCTGACCGACCAGTCAATTTTATTAATCATCATTGGAACAAATTTTTCTATCACGGCATTTGGATCACTAAGTGTTGGGCCACCTTTGATCAAATTTCCATCAATGTCATAACCATACCAGCGTATTACCATGAGATATTGTGCAGTAGTATAGTTGATTTGTCCTGTGCCTTCTTCTTTAGGAGCATTATCTTGCACTGCCTGATATATTCGATCAAGTAATGTAATTCCCATTGGTTCTATCACTGTGAATTTTATCTCTGTCATGTTGTGTGCAGTACCCGATGCATGTCCTTGCGATAAGTTTTTGATAGAGATGTTATCAATATAAAAGTCTAAAGGAAATGCAGGATTACGACCAGCATCCACAGCATTAACATTAATTGTGTTTGCTCCGCCAGTTGCATCGTTGGCGTTTGCATTCAATGCACCTGTAAAACCGCCCTTGCTGGCTGGGGCACCAGCACTTTGAAACAACAAGTTGTATCCATCAATTGTTTTTTTCTTGCTTCTAACCAGTTGTTGATATTGTGCAGGATTCATAAGATACACACTGGCTTGATAAGTGTAACTGGCAAATCTATCTAGTATATTGCCCTGAGGTACAATTGGCCGGCGACTGTTAGTGCTTGCTGCACCTGATACTATGCCTTGTTGTGCTTTGGTAATTGCATCTTGTTCGTCTTGTGTGGCGCCACCGTATGAATCATCGGGATTGGTGGTATCGCCCATGGCCGTGCCATCATCTGTTTCGCCAACGCCTGGCGACACAATAGCAGTTGTATCACCCATGGCAGTACCGTCATCAGCTACTGTGTTATTTCCAGGGTTAAATGTTGGAAGTTTTGGAATGGCGCCTGATACGCTTTTACCATCTGCTGACACTGTACCATTTCCAGTTGTTATGGCTTGTGTTACATTGAATTTTTTAACGTCTGGATTGGTACCAGTATCACGTGCAGCACGTCGTGCGGCAGCATCTGCTGCAATTCGTTGTTGTTGCAACCGAGCTTGATATCTTGCGTATTCTCCATTATCGGCCATTTTAGAATCCTAAAGTTGATCGCAATGTGGTAATCTTTGGAAGATAGATTGTGGTATTTGCTGCAAAGTCTAATGGTGGTGCAGTTAACGTGTTTGGATTGCGCTGATAAAAAACCCACCACAGTGTGGCATCATTATACAAGTCGTATGCCAGTAAGTCTGGACGATACTGGTAGGTGACATTTATAATCCACAATGTATCATCACTTTGTTTGGGAATGGGTCTATTGACCATGAGGTCCATATAAAACTGATTGAACCCAGTGGTAAAATATGCACTGGTGCTAGGGTATGAAACAGCCATTACCAGAATCCTCCTTTGAGTAGATCACCGTTGGCAAAATTCTTTAGACTGAATTGCTGGCTGACTTGGCTGCGAGTTTGTATTGGCGCCAAGGTTACTGAAATTTCCATCTTGGTAGGAACATAGGTACTATTAACAGAATTTTGATTGGTTACATTTTGGTTGACTGTACTTGAATTTGGAACTTCTGCAGTTGCACCAGGTTTTAGTCCTGCATTTTTTAATCTGCCAATAATAGCCACCACAGTGCCCAAACTTCCACCAATTGACGGGCCTGAACTTTGATTTCTGCGATTTGACATATTCAATCCAATGTTGTTAAAACCATTGGCACGGATATAGTCAACTTCATTGGGCAAGTTATAACTAAAATTGGTTACCACACAAGGATGATTATTAAATTGATATTGTCCAAGGCCACTCAGATACACCAATGGCGGAGGCGTTCCAGCTTCTGAATCTTGGCCATAAAACATTTTGGTAACTGATCTAAAGAAATGTATCACTGCCAACAAATATGAAGCTTCTCTTGTGTCTTGTGCTGTGAATGTTCCGCGAATAGTAACGTCACCAACTGAACTGTTTTGATAAAATTGGCCTTTGTAATTGCTGTGTGTGAGAGGAGTAGTACCGTAAGTGGCTGAATAACTGGTTTCAATACTGGGTGTATAAGGAAATATCACGCCATTGGTAGTGGCCAATGGTGCAAGTATGCCAGGGCCACCAGACCCATCTTGGTTTGACGGAGCATTGTATAGATAGGTAGAATTTTGTGCTAGACTTATCCTTACCCGCCAATCAGCAGCCGCAGGTTGATTCACACGAGTTTGATTGGTGCTTTGTCCTTGTGCATTGTTGGTGAGTCCACGTGTGACACTAGCATCAGTGTTTGTACCAGGTTGATCTGGTGCACTGAACTCATTTGGATCTAGTGCAGTTAAAGTTGATACTGGCTCTGGTGAATATGTGAGTGCGGCTGTTTGTAGATCAGCAGCGTCTTGTGCATTTTGCGCCGCGGTTAATGCTGGATCACCTGAATTAGCTAGATCCAATTCAGCAGCACGATCCAGTCTGGCATTGAGTGCTTCTTCTGCTTGGAATTGTCTCAGTTGTTCTTGTTCTAACAGCAGGCCTTCAGTAACTGAATCAACAGGAGTGGCCGACTCGGCGGCAATTTGTAAATCAGCTGCTTCTTGTGCTTGAAGAATTGCTTGTTGTTGTTCTAACAAGCCGTCAGTTTGTATATCAACTGGAGTTGACGAAGCAGCAGCTATTCGTAGATCAGCGGCGTCTTGTGCAGCTTGTGCGGCAGCAAGTGCTTCGTCACCATCGGCCGGCAACGGACTGGTAGCAGTTACACGTATTGGGTTTGGTGTTGTTCCAAGTTGGATTTCAGTTTGTTGATTTAGTGCAGGGTCATTACCATCTAATGTCTCTACCGGTGTGTTCACTGCGGTTGTGCCAGTGGTAGTAGTTTGTGTAGTAGTAGTGGTGTTTGGAACTGTTACAGTTGATCCAGGAGTAGTAGATTCAGAATCTTGCTGGCTTTGTCGTAATTGAGTTCGCTGATCTTTTAGTTCATTTATTTTTGCAGCTCTTGCTGCTTCTTCTTCAGGTGATAGAAGCGGTAGTCCTTGACGTTTGCGAATAAAGTTACTGGGATTGTCTCGATTTAATTGAGCAATTTCTTCATCTTTTGCAAGGGCTGCCGCAGCAAAGGCTTCACTTTTTGGGGTTTGTGATCTTGTGCCAGCATAAATTGTAGTAGATCCGCCGCCACTTACAGTTTCAGTGCTGGTCGTGGTATAGTTGATTGGTGTTTTACTGCTGACTGGCGCACTGGCTTTTTGCGGATAAGGCACTTGTTTAATGGTATCATTTTCAAAGTCTGGACTCGGAGTTTCAAATCTATCGTTGCCAATGACTAGAGCGCCCATTTGGCCGTTTGTACCAATGGCGTAATTGCCAGCCTCGGCGTCGGTTATGCCGGCCGCTGCCATGGCTTGAGATTCTCTTTCTTGCCTTTGTGTTGCCTTCAGCGCCGCATATTGTGCCGAACCTTCAGAACCCTGCGGAATACCAGCTGCTGCCTTTTCTGCTCGTATGCGAGCAAATTGTTGAGCCAGGGTTTCGCCCACGGGTTGGCCTGGATTGTTTTGCAACCATTGGTTATATGCTTGTGCTTTATTTGGATCGTAACCTTGAGTGGCCATGTCTGTTTCCTATAGCTTATTTACCGCTGATAAAAACGGCGCAGTTTAACAAGAGGTTGACA
>Ga0114966_10004933_pt1 | contig 11380 bp, 18 predicted proteins | sample M_130207_XF_Meta_FD_87029 | JGI IMG/M metagenome (GOLD analysis project Ga0114966, IMG submission 87029) | Freshwater microbial communities from Lake Montjoie, Canada to study carbon cycling - M_130207_XF_MetaG | ecosystem: Environmental > Aquatic > Freshwater > Lake | place: Lake Montjoie...
AGAGGCGTATTGACAACAATGTATAATGAACCCTGCGCGCCGGTCAAGCCCAATCCTTAATTTATTTCAAAAAAAAGGGAGGCGGGGAGTTCCTTGCGGTTTTCTCTTCAGAACCTTGGTCCTGACGGCTGCAGGGTGGTGGAGGGTGCGGTGCGGGGCGACCCTTCATTCCTGCAACCCCCGCCCTCCTTGGGGCGTCGATTTCGTTTAACTATACGACATTACCGTACAGTTCGGCGACGGGGATGACAGAAAGTTCCGAGAAATGATGACCACGTCCCTGCTGTTTTGAAAGTTCGGAATTCCACTGGTTTTTGTTCATCTGGAATCCAAAGAATGGGAGACGGAGGCGCAGGCGTATGGCCTCGGCGACCATCCTGCCGGTCATTCCATTCAGCGCACCGAATGGACATACTGTCGCCATGTCGAAGGGGAAGGTGTATGCGAATCCGCCGGCCCTGTGAGCATTCGCCATCGGAAGGTATCCGGTTCCGGCAGATGGATTCAGGTCTGCGGCGATCCCGCTCAGGCGGGCTGAATGATCAACGAGCATTTCCCGTGCCTCTCGGGCACTGAACGGAGACGGCCGCTCGGGAGGGGCGTCCTTCATGACCCTCCGGCCCTCGCGTCCCTCGTTCAGCATCTTCGACTCCACGGCGCCGGTGACGATCTTGGCGTTCACGGCAGTGCACAGCTCGAGCAGTTCCTTCGGGCCGATCATCCTGGGGTGGCGGGCGGAGAAGATCGCCAGGTGGTTGCATGCCTGCGCGACGGACTTCGCATACTCGCCGCACTCTGGAATGTCGCTGGGCTTGCGCACTGCGATGAGTATCGCCTTGCCGGTGATGTCGAATCCGTCTACACTGCACATGCGCCCGCAGGCGTCGGCCCAGTCGTCCGACGATACCGGCGCGCAGAAATTTGGGTCACTATTCATATGGCTACCATTTTTTCGGCAGACGAAAGCGTATCGGTCGTAAAGATCGTCTCAAGGCCCGCCGCTTGTTCATCCGTGATCCTGCTGTCGGACGGGACCGCGAGGCACTGTGGCTTCTGTCGCCATGCACACTATCCGGTAGGAATGGCGCCTCCGTTGCCCAGGGGGGTGAAGTACCGGGACATCGAAGCACAGGAACGCGGTCCGCACGAAGATGGATATTACTCGGCACTCTTGTCCGATGGCCAAGCCATCCACTGGGGGCTGGATTCATGCTGGAACAGTGCCCGCAAGCTGCCCAACCACAAGGGACGGCTCACCATTTCAGCATCAGATTGGTACGACCGCATGGGGGTGTGCCACCTGGACACGAGGGCCGTGGCTGGTGATGGTGGATTCCACAGGAGGCTGGAGGGCAGGGAAGACTACGGATGGTTCTTCTGCGACTCCCCTGTCGCCGATATGAGATGCGACATGAACGGAAACATCGTCGCCCTCCTCGAGGACGGGAGCCTGCACATGGAAGGTAGTAACCTCCTCAAGTGCATAGACGAGAGTTGGCGTTGGAGCAAGATCATACCCGTGAAGGAGGCGAGTTCCGACATCGTCTGCATTGCCGGTGTGACAAGGTCGGGGATGGCCATGCAGCTGACAGACACATCCCGAAACTTCCCCGCAAAGGACACCCGCGATGCGGGCATGATCCTCCCTGTGCCAGGGGCAGAGGTCGTGAGCATCGAGTGCATCCGCGATGCCCGAGAGATCAATGAGGGTGGCACGACGAAGATGCGCGGTTCCCGCCGTGCCTACCGCACCAACCTGCGTAAGCCGGCGGTTGAGACACACCCGGAAGGCGAGGAGGTCATGGTCGTGCACCTTGCGCCCAACACGGATCGCGCCGCCACCAGGGCACCGAATATCCCCGGAATGGGCAGGGAAGACACACTGAAGAACATCAATTACAATGTGATGGTCTCCGGAGAGAAGAACGAGGACTGGGTCCAGATGATGGTGGAGGCGGTGTCGAACGACCCGAACATCATCCCTTGGCTACCTGGATCACTCCGCAAGCACCCGAGGATGCGCGGACTTCAGGGACTGCTCAAGTTGTAGCACCGGCGCGCAGAGGTGGGAGGGCAAGTGATATGAGAAACATTTCGCACACTGCACCCGTCGGGACCAGAGTCATGGCATACCGCAACCTCCACAAGGGTTGCTGGTCGGTCAAGTCGCTGAAAACAGGCAGAGTGCTGGCGCACCTGAAAGAGGTTTTTATATCGGACGCACTGTTCCGCGTTTCAGAAGCCGGTCGCCAGCGTGTCATCCGCGAGAGGTCCAAGAACGTCCATGCAGGGGTCGTCGGGGTTGTTTCTGACCTTCCTGAAGGTGGGGAGTTTGCCCTACGCACGAAGGTGAGGTACAATCCCTACCAGGCGGCGACATTCCTCACCGCCCCGGACGGAGCACCGATCTTCGGCGCACCGCTCGTACACTTGGACATCGCAGGTGGGGCATATGCCCTAGAAATCTGCGTGAAAACAGGAGAAACAATTTGCAAGGAGAACCACACAGTTCCATCGGTGGTCTCATTCGTCTGATGACTGAGGCCAAGATCACCGCCAACGCAGACCCTTCCAGGGCACCGGCGTGGAAGATGGGGGTGGAAATGTTTCGCAGAGCCGACGAATCTCAGTCGGAAGAGGCAACGCTCAAGTGCTTGGCTGCCGCGGCCGAGTGTTTCTCCGCCGCCGCCGGCTCAAGACGAACTGAAATCGGACTGCTGCAGATTCAGGGGTCGTAGAATTGGACGCATGCTCCCGTAGCTCAGCTGGATAGAGCACGGCTTTCCTAAAGCTGAGGTCACAGGTTCAAATCCTGTCGGGAGCGCTTCCAGGATATACCGGCGCGCAGGGATTCGCCATCCATCCATATGGACAGACGTCGACCCACTGACCTCATTGAACCCATCATGTCTTGGTGGATAGGCGCCGTGCCCGGCTGGATGCAGCCCCGCCTGTTCTGGCACGGCTACTACTGGCTGCTGGAGAAATATCTATGAAGAAGCCCCACAAGCACCACTACGAGTTTTCTTTCCGCAAGGGCAACTATCGGGACGTGTCCGACACGCTGTTGGACATGTATCCGAAACTGTTCATGGGTTCGGGAATCTTCCTCCTCGACGGCAGCTACGATGTAGGATTCACCTGCACGGCGGCGCAGGCGAGGAACATCTCCCGCTACATCGCACGCAACCTTCCCAAGGCAAAGATGGTGAGGATCAAACTGACATGAAAATGATCACTGACAAGAGGGCTTCCGACTACCGGCTGGTGAAGGCTGACTACCACAGGGGATTCCTGTGGGCGACATTCCGCAGGGAGGACGGCACGACTTTCGACCTCACCTTCCGCAACACGGAGTTGGCGCAGATGCTCCGCACCGGTTTCGGCATGGCGGCGGAGATGCACAACCTGCGCGGAGAGGTGGGCGGTGTCGATGTCTGCCGCGAGGTGATGCGTATTGCAGACATCATCGACGCAGACAATTGAAGCGGATGGGCGTGTCGATGAAAAACGGAATCATCTATCCTCCCCATGTTCTCGCCAGAATTGAGCGTCGGCGGATCGGCTTCGAGAGAGACCTCCGCAGGACAGGATTCTCCATCTCGACGAACTGCGGATACCGAATGCTTGACGACGGAGAGACACTCCTCATCCTCGATTTCATGCCATATCCCCAGATCCTCGATTTCATGCCACACCCCCAGAAGAGGGAGCGGTCACCCGATTATCCAATCAGGTGCTGGCCAGCCCCGTGCAGGATCATGCGTTTATCTGCCCGCGCTGGTGAGCGAACGTTTGACTGGAACAACTGCTCCATGATGACGCCCGGGGGTCATGTTCCAGATATCCCCGTCGCCCGCCAGATGGAGGCGGAGATACAGAGTAAGCTCAACCTTGAGGCGTGCCGCCCGTGGAAGTTGCTCCGCTCCGGGTACATGAAGGGACCGCCGCTCTTCGACGATTTCGTCTTCGAGTGGACAAGTCCACTCTCCATCCTGATCGAGATTCCGGACCGCAAGGCTGGCTGGCTGTAGTGCAGGTAACCACAACCGGCGCGCAGAAACATGAGGACAATGGTGATGACCACCAACCACGAAGACTTCAACACGGACACCCATGTCTTCCGCTCCTCCACCAGGTCGCAGGCCCCCAGGGTCGTGACCATCGAGGAGAAGATGAAGCTTGCATCCGCCATCATCGGCGACTATCTGTTCTACCCGCTCCCTGCCGACGAGGAGTGGGTGCGCCGCGAGGGGTGGGACATGAGCCATTGCCTCGCCGTCTGCCAGGTGGACTACTGCCGGCGGATGAGGCGGGGCGAGATCGAGGTCTACTCAATGACCCACATACCGACCAACACCCCCGTCGTTGACATCGAGGTTGCCCTGACCCGCTCGTCATACGGCGGTCCGGTGTCCGTGCCGACGGTGAGCCAGGTGCGTGGGGTGGCGAACCAGTGTCCTCCGAGGGATGACTATCTGCCGTCCCTGATTTCTTTCAAAGAATCTTTCGGGGTGTTGTGGAAATGGATGTCCCACAGCGTCAAAAACTTTGACGACCGCAACGATGGCGACCTCATGATGCGACGCTGGGCGCAACTCGAGGGCGGGATGCAAAAGACCGGCGCGCAGGATTTTCAGGACAATGACAAGTAGCCCGCAAAGGGCAGAAGGAATCACCAAGAGGCATCCATGACGAACAAGAACAGCAACAACTCCGTCAAGAACACTGGCGCACGCAGCACGGACCTGGTCGCCACCATCCGTCGCAACCGCGTCACGGGCATCCCGACCTTCGTGTTCGGCCCTCCGGGCGTGGGCAAGTCGGATCAGGTGCAGCAGGCCGCAGGCGGCGACCGCGTGATCGACGTTCGCCTGTCGATGCTGGACCCCGTTGACCTCCGTGGTCTACCCACGGTGTCAAAGGGGAAGGACGGCCCCGAGGTCGAGTGGGCGCGTCCCGAGTTCATCCCTGCCGATGGCAAGGGCATCATCGTGTTCGACGAACTCAACACCGCCCCCATCGCGGTTCAGAATGCCGCCCTCCAGATCATCCTCGACCGCCGCTGCGGCCCCCACAAGCTCGGCGACGGCTGGTACATCGTCGCGTGCGGCAACAAGGCAGCACACAGGGCGCATGTCAACCCGATGTCTGCGCCGCTCCGCAACCGCTTCGCCATCGTCGAGTACGAACCGACCGTGGAGGCGTGGACGCGCTGGGCGGTCAGGAACGAGGTCAGCGATGATGTCGTGGCGTTCCTCAACTTCTCGGGCGAACACCTGATGTCGGAGCCTACCGACGAGCACTCAAACTTCGCCTCGCCCCGTGCATGGGCGCGCGTGTCTCAGTTCATCAAGGCGGACATCAGCGATGTCGAGTCGTACACGCAACTCGTCGGCCGTGGCAGCGCGGTCGCCTTCTCCGCCTTTCAAGAGGAGATCGCCGACATGCCCGACATTGACGAACTCATCGCGGGCAAGGCGACCTTCGACCACAGCACGAAGCGCATCTCGGTGTCCTACGCCGTGGCGATGGCTCTCGCAAGCCGCCTCATCCGTCCGAAGGAGGGTAGCAAGCGCAGCGACGAGATGATCGAGCGTTGCGGCGAGATCGTGTCGAGCCTCCCGCCCGAGATCGCCTGCCTCTACTTTGTGAATGTCCTGTACGCGAAGGAGCAGAGCGACCTCACCCGCAAGGTGATCCGCTCCAAGAGCGGTCAGGCGTGGGCTAAGAAGCACTACGCCCTGCTCGAGAAGTACGGAGCGAAATACAAGAGCGGAGAATGACAGACCTCTTGGCAAGCAGCCCGTCCCCATCGGAATCCGGGGGCGGGCTGCCCCTTTCCACACCGGCGCGCAGGGATTCGGAGGACATAGACATGAGCACCACCATTGACAAGACTCCCGAGCAGATCGCCAACAACGCATCCTTCCGTGAGCGTCTTGCCGGCATCACCTTCGGCATGTACCGACAGTTCCCGTTCTTCGCCCTAGTTGCGGAGTCGTTCGACATCCGCATCGGGCGCGACATCCCCACGGCCTGCGTGGACGACAGGGGGCGCATCACCTTCAACCCCGACTTCGTGAAGGATTTGTCCGACATCCAGTTCACCTTCATCCTCGCCCATGAGGTGATGCACCCCGCGTTCAACTACTTTGGACGGCGTGGCATCCGCGACAACCAAAAATGGAACGAGGCGCACGACTACGCCATCAACCTCATGCTCCGCGACAGCTTCTCCCGTCCGGATTCGATGCCCGATGGAATCCTCATCAACGATGACTTCGTGGGGATGTCGGCAGAGCAGATCTACGAAGTCCTCACCCGCAATGGCGGCAAGTCGGCGAAGAAGTGTTCCATCACGGGAGACTGCCGCGAGTCCGATGGCGACTCGAACGATCCCGCAGGAGATTGCGAAACGGTGCGTCCCAACCGTGCGAAGAAGCCGACCCAGCCCGACGAGTGGCAGGCGGTGATTGCGGCGGCGGCGACCCGTGCGAAGCAGATGGGACGGCTCCCCGAATCCATCGAGCGCGAGGTCGGCGACTTTCTCAAGAGCAAGGTCGATTGGACGGAGCAACTGCGCCAACGCCTCCGTCATGGCGTGTCGCGCGTCCACCGCGACCAATACACCTTCTCGCCGCCGAACCGCCGACTCGTCCATCAGGGGATCTACTTCCCCTCGCTCGTGGGATTCGACGCACCGAAGATCGCCTTCGCCATCGACACCTCGGGGTCGATGGGTCAGGCGGAGGTGGAGCAGGCCCATGCCGAGATTGATGCCATCCGCAAGCAGTATGGTTGCCCTGTCTACATCATGGCTTGCGATGCGGATGTCCACAGCGGCGAATGGGTCGATCCATACAGCGACCTCCCGATGCCTATGGGTGGGGGCGGAACCGACTTCCGCCCCGTGTTCGACCACCTCACGACCGAGCGCATCCCCGTCGATGTCGTTGTCTACCTCACCGATGGGTACGGCGAGTTCGGGGCTGATCCTGGCATCGACACCATCTGGGTTATAACCACCCATGTCGCCCCGCCGTGGGGAGATCATGTTCAGATTGGGGTAGAAGCATGACCGCCTTCGAGGAGGTGCTGGAGGCAGAGTGCCTGCGCGCCGGTATGCTCGGCAGCCTGGGATGCGAGCAGGGAGAATCGGCGGAAGATGCAGCCGCCGGTATGGTGACTGCCTGGCCTCGACTTGCGGAACTGTGGCCGACCAGTGCTCCAGGTCGAGAGGTTGTCTCCCTCGGTCTGATCGAGGGCATACATCCCCGACAGTTCAGAGGAATGGAGTATCCTCCCCTCCTGCCGGCGGTGCGCTGGTGTCTGCTCACACAGGGGGTCGTGGCACTGGAGTTACACCCTGCCGAGACGGTCATTTGCCTGCCGACGAGCAGCGAAGCCTATCAGGACACATGGGTTCGCCTGCTGTATTGCGATGGACTTCCCGAATGGGGAGCAGGCGATACACAACGCAGGATCGAACACCTGATGCGGAGCCACATCGGTAACAGCTTCACCGACCTGATTTCGCTCTCCACGGAAACCATCCCCCACATCTCGAGCGAGTGGAAGCGCAGCTACCAACTCTCGTGGCATCTCCCGACCGACAGGATGAGCACCACCCTCTCGGTCACAAAAATCAGGGGAGTGACCAGAGAGAACCACCGCTTCGAGTTGTCCTCTTGTTCAAGAGACCACCTGAAAAGGCTCATCGCCCTCGTCATGCCCCTGATGGATGGGAGTTTGAACGTAAATGCACATTGAACTGGCAGAGGTAGACCTCACCTTTATGAACGGGGCTTCGGAACTTGTGATCGAGAACCTGGCGCAGATGTCTGCGCCGTTCGGGATCAAGGACGACCTCCTGCGCGCCGGTTCCGTGCTCGAGGCGGCCGAGCTGGTGTTCGAGTCCGTACCCGAACCCTACCTCGACCAGATCGTCAGGTTCATGCCCAAGTGTGTGGTGGAGTCGGCATCCTGTTCCGTGAGCAAGGAGTCGAAGAAACTACTCCAGCTCGGTGTGGAAAAACTCAACCATGACGAGGTCATGGCTTCACTGAGCCGTGCCTGTCCGATTGCCTTCCTGGCATCCCGTGGCATTGCCTCCTTCAGCTTCGAGGCGACATACGACAATTTCTGCAAGAAGTTTGAACTTGGACAAATCGGACCCAGTCGCGGAGAATGGTCTGTATGGGATGGTTGCGAGAAGGGGTGGACTACGGCCCACCGAACCCTCAACATGATCTCCCGTGTATCCCACCACAGCCCCAAAATGCTCTTCGATCTGCCTGAAGCCATCGAAGCAAGAATAAACCAGATAAAACTGCTTGACAAGTTCATCAAGTTGAAGTATGAATCCTCCATCCAAGTGAACTTCGACATCTTCTCCTGGAAGGCCAGGATATCCCTCCATTGAAACCGGCGCGCAGGAATTACCCAACACAGATACGTGCAGGATTTACCCAACACAGATATAGGAGACTTCAATGACTACCAAGACTGCAACCGTTCCCAACAGCTTCGCCTCCATCATTCCGGTCGACATGATCCAAGCGGAGCTCTTCCGCCGACTGATGAACATGACCATCAGCGACATCATCAAGCTTGCCGGCACCGGCACCACCCCTGTCGTGCCGACCAAGCGCGAGAAGCAGCCGGCTGCGAAGAAGCCCATCCCCGTCAAGAAGAAGGAGAAGCGCAACCGCCGCAAGCTTCCGCCCATCGGCGAGCGCATCTCCAAACTTCTCCAGGGAGCTTCAGAGTCCGAGTGGCGCACCATGAGCGAGATCGCCAACATTGCCGGCGTCGAGATGCCGAACGGCAACATGCGTATTGACATGACGCTGGGGTGGGGCGGCAATCCGCCCGTGCTTGAGTGGAACGGGATCAGCGCCTCCGGCGCACGCTACCGTTCTGCCCACAAGGGCCAGGGCGCGAACATCTCCTGAAGGGGGTAACGATGATCTATCCTGTTCCAGTTCAGGAGCAGGCAGGCAAGCATGCAGGCGGGATGCCAGACATCCCGCTTGTTGCTTTCTCTGTCGGCAATGATGGGGCGGCAGCCGACCTCCCACCGCAACTTGCAGACGCATTCCGCAAGTCCATGCAGAGGAACGGCATCCTATTCTCTGGGAGCCAGGGGTCATTGGCTCTTTTCTGGGGAACCCCCGCCAATGTCGCAGTCTCCATCAGGGGATTGATCAAGCACAAGCATGGTTCCGAATCGGTGCAGGTGTTCGGATGCCGAGTCTCGGAGATGCCGAGCACCGTTCCTCCGGACTTCGGCTTCCATCCGCTTGGGATCGCCTTCCGAATGGACGGCCTGACGCACCGCATCGCAGGAGCAGCAGGAATCGTGTCCCTGAAGTTCCTGTGCAGGAAGCTGTGTGAGAAAAGCATGGATTCCCACGACTTTGATGCGAATGTCAAGAAGTTGATGATGAAGAACCTGTCCGGTGCGATGTCCCATCTCGCATACCGGCGCGCAGAAGAGGAGATGACATCGACATGACCAGTAAGACACCCTACACATACGAAGAAGCCCCCGATGCCCATGAAACCTGGGAATCCGATTGCATGATGAAGTACGGCTTCTACACCCACTTCGTCTTCGACGACAACTCGCCGAGCGTAATGAACCTCCACACCCACGGCATGACGGAGTCCGTCGGCCACCCCGATTTTCAGATCACGATTCGCCTCGACCCCAAGATGGCCAACGGCATCTTCCACAACCTGTACAACCGCGTGAAGGCGGGAGACAGGTTCGGCGAAGGCGTTGTCGCCTCCGAAATTATCGGCGGGGGCATGAAGGTCACTTTCATCAATGCCTTGGAGTGCGGTCGTTCCGTGCTCCGCGTGATCCTCCCGGATCCGAACGGCAACATCAGCAAGTCCAAGATGCAGAAGAAGTGGAAGGCCGCGCAGTATGGCTGACAAGAATCAGTACCTCCGTTTTCGAGACACCCCAATGAGCGAATCAGCACAAGAATGGTTTGACGAGATGCAACCGGCGCTCGTGCACTGGCTCAACCGCGGCCTCCTCAACTCTGACCCGAATGTCGCCCACGCTGCGGCTCTCGTCGTAGGCAAGATGTCTGGGATGCTCGGCGAAAAGGAAGGCGAGATACGGCAGATGGCTGTTCGGATCATCGCACGCATCACCGGGCAGATCAATCCGCACGACTGGCGCTCGAAGCGCACGGCGTGGAAAGTCTGCCGCGCCGTATACGACAACGGCGATCCGGGCGGAAGCGACATCTACGACGGACTCCTCCCCGGAGACCACGGAACCGACCGACCATAAACCGGCGCGCAGAAATCGGAGCACATGGGCATGAGTCAAATCATCTTCGACAAATCCCAGGGCAAGTCAATCGTCAAGATGGCGCGACATGGCAGCTCCGTCATTGCCGTCCTTGACGACGGCACGCTGTTGCAGGACAGCGAATACGGAAACTCCATCCGCATGCCGCCCGACATGCTTGGCCTGACCGTCATGGACCTTGAGGACGATCCAGACCGTCAAAGCCCGTCCGCGATCCTCTCCGACAGCAGTCGCCTGCATATTGGCGCTCAGGAAGAGTGGATGGCGAGTCATGGCTACAAGGTTCTGGGTTCGTCGTGGGTTGTTTCCCCCGATGGGCGGCTGTGGCGTTGGTCCAATACGAATGGTCGCCTGCGCGGGGGCCGGCGCGGCGATGGCGAGCTCGCCTGGAGGATGAAGGCGGAGCTCGACCTGTCCTCCATCAAGAAGCTGGTGGCATCTCAGGGCGACAACTCGGAAATCGAGCAGCACAACATCCACATGCTCATGCATGACGGGCAGATCAGGTCGATGCTTTCGGAGAAAGGAGATTCGATGATCGACCCTGCCCCGTGGGCCGAAGAGGGGTGGCGGTTCACCGACATCACCTCGCGTGATGGCGGAGTCCATGCGATCACCACGGACGGACAGGTCGTGACCCCGCTGATCGGCAAGAACTACGGCCACATCCGTGGCGGCCTGGCCTGGCCGCTCCCCGACAGCGATGCAGTCTGCTTCATGTCGGGTGGAGGGTCGTTGTCTGTCAAGACTCGCTCTGGTTCCGTGGTGTTCTACACCACCAGGTCGGACTGGGCAGGGGCAAACTTCTACCCCGACAAGGATTGGGGCGATGTCAAGTGTGTCGCCTACCCAAAGGCCATCGTGGGTAAGCGCGATGGTGACTGGTTGGAACTCGCCGGCACCATCCTGACGATGGGAAAGCATATGGGCGTGGAGGGATTTGCGCCGAGCAACCTCCGTTCGCGGGCAAAGATCAAAACCATGAAGATGCTGGGCAGCCTCTGATGGCGCACCGGCGCGCAGGATTTCGGGAACACAGATATG
>Ga0114966_10004934_pt1 | contig 11378 bp, 7 predicted proteins | sample M_130207_XF_Meta_FD_87029 | JGI IMG/M metagenome (GOLD analysis project Ga0114966, IMG submission 87029) | Freshwater microbial communities from Lake Montjoie, Canada to study carbon cycling - M_130207_XF_MetaG | ecosystem: Environmental > Aquatic > Freshwater > Lake | place: Lake Montjoie...
AGTTTCGATATAATTTTTATTTTTTTTTATATTTTTTTTTTTATTTTTTTTTTTTTTTTTTTTTTTTTTTGTTTTTTTTTGTTTTTTTTATTTTTTTTTTTTCAGCTTGTTTTGTTTTTTTTTTTAAATAATAAACAAAAAATAAAATACTTAAGATTTAAATTTGTTTTGAAAGCCAAATAAAATTATTTAAAATCTATTATTTTATCCTTTCCAAAAATGCCATATAAAATCCATCGGCATGATAAACTTCCGGCGAATAGCGCTTTTCCCCAAGCAAATTCCATTTATCGCTAAATTGTTTAACGAACCATTTTATTTGCTCTTCTCCTTCCGAAGGAAGTATACTACAGGTTGCATAAACCATCTTCCCACCCACTTTAGTAATGTCTGAAAAATTAATTAATATTTCTTTTTGGATAGCCTTTACTCTTTCAATTTCCTCCAAGGTTAATTTCCACTTGCAATCCGGATTTCTTCGCATAACACCTAATCCGGAACATGGTACATCCAATAACAATCTATCTGCTGTGTCTTTTAATCGTTTTATTACTTTTGATGAATCAATGGTTCGGGCTTCTACAATTTGCACATCCGCACGCTTAATCCGTTTTTTTAATTCCTGTAATTTTTTCTCTTTCACATCAAGGGCTATTATGCGACCTTTGTTTTTCATTAATGCAGCTATGTGCAATGTTTTTCCTCCTGCTCCAGCGCAAGCATCAACCACCCGCATTCCTGGTTTTACATTTAAAAATTCAGAAACCATTTGTGAAGATGCATCTTGCACTTCAAATAATCCTTTGTGAAATGCTTCTGTGCGGAAAACGTTACGTGAATATTTTAATTCTATTGCATCCGGCGACCAAGAAATTAATGAAGTGTCATTAATTTTTTCTTCTGCTAAAATAATTTGCAATTCCTTTGTGGTAGTTTTTAAAGAATTTGCACGCAAGTTAGTAGAGGGTTTTTGATTAAGCGCTCTAATGATTTTATCCCAATCTTTCCCTAATTCTTTTTCCCCCAAACTATCCAGCCAATCAGGCACTGATTCACGTATTTTCCTAACTTTTTGTAGTTTCTCCAATTGTGAAATTATTTTTTTTTCATTCAGTCCTCTAAAATAGTTGCTTTCGGGCAGCTGGTATCCATCAAAAATTAAATAGGTCCCAAAAACATTCCATAAATTTTTTTCTGAAAGTTTGGCTTCGCTTGCAGATGCAGCAAATAATAAACGCCAATTGCGAACTATGTCATATGTTACATCTGCAACAAAACTTCGCTCTCGCACATCCCATTTCTTATGAGCGCGCATTTCTTTCTCAATAGCTTTGTCGGCATATTCATTCTTTTCGAAAATATTTTTCAATGCTGAAAAAATTGCCTGTATATGAAAAGAGTGGTGTTTTAAATAAAATATTTTTGTCATAACACAAAATTACTATTAATAATAACTATTAAATCAAAGATTAAAAAATTAGTGTTCTGAAAAATAATTTAGTCTATTACCAACTTTTTAAAATAGAACCAATTGATTGCCTAACATGTTTTTTTTGTTTAATACAGCGCCATTTAGATTTTGAGCTTTTATAGGTTATCTAATTATTCAATTATTGTAAATCTCAAATACACACTTTCTCTCTCTCTGGCACTCTCTATTTATATAGCATAGCCTTTTAAAATTATAAATAATGATTTATTGTTTTGCTAATTATAATATTTATTATTTTTGCGTAATGCAAGATATCGCTTTAATAGATACGACAATTCAAATTTGTGGTATATCATTTTATCAACCAGTTTCTGCTTTTACTGACTATGTTATAACATGCATGGCCTGTTTTTTTTATTGGCAACTCTATTCCTTATCAATTCAAGACAAAGGCATAGTTAATTGGAAAAGATTTTTTTTATGTATTTGCATATCCTCCTTTTTGGGTGGGGCATCGCATGGTTTTTTTCAATTTCACGAAGGTGTTGGATATAAATTAGTTTGGCTCAGCATGCAGTTTTTTGGAGTGGCTGCTGTTTTTTTTGCCCAGCAAGCAACTTTAAACACCGTTCTTGTCAATTCAAGTTTTAAGGCTTATTGGAACATTATTTATTTTATTCAGTTGCTTTTATTTATTCCAGCTATATTTATTTTTCAAAGTTTTTTGGTAATAGTGGTAAATTCTATCATTGGATTGGTGCCAATTATTTTCATTCACTTTTTTGATAAGATCAATTTAAAGGATAGCAGGTTGATCGCTTCAGGTATAATTATTTTGTTTTTTTCAGGTTTAGTTAACGCATTAAAAGTTTCAATTCATCCATACTTTAATCATATTGACATTGCTCATGTTTTAGTAATGTTTAATTTATCAGTGATGTATTTTGGAGTTAAGCGCAAGGCTATTTCTTTGCGATCGTCTTAATTTATGGTCTCTGTCATAATTTTCGGTAAATTATAGAATTCCTGTTTTCATAATTTTACTTTAATAAAATTATTCTATCAGGTCCTATAGTAAAGAGGTTTTTTTTGTGGTGGTATTGTTTTAAATCTCTCTTTGCATCATACTGTCAGTAAATTTAATTAGTTGTTCTTTTTTTAAATCATCCACAGCAATATCTTGTAGAAATGCCAGTGCTATTTTATAATGCTTTTTTATCTCCTCAAGTGTAAGATCCGCTATATTTAAAAAATTAAAAATAGCAGTAATGGCCTCTACTTTTTCTTTTATATCAAAATGTGGGGCATTTATCCAGGCTTGCAACTCTTCCTTTAAATAGCGATTATTTTCTGACATTTCTATAGCCTTCAATAGCAAAAAGGTTTTTTTATTTGCTATAATATCTCCTCCTTTTTGTTTACCAAACTTTTCAGTATCTGAATAAACATCTAAAATATCGTCCTGCAATTGAAAAGCAATTCCTAGGTGTCTGCCAAAATTATATAGTTTTTGCGCTTCCTTTTCATCTGCCCCAGCAATTAGCGCACCTATTTTTAGACTTCCACCCAACAATACAGCCGTTTTCATTTCTATCATTTTCAGATATTGCGGTATGGATATTTTTGGTTGCGTCTCATAATTCATGTCGAGCTGCTGCCCCTCACAAACTTTAATTGCTGTGTTACTAAATATTTCCAATAGGCTAGGCAGTATTGCAGGATCGCATTTACACAATTCCTGATAAGCTTTTACAAGCATTGTATCCCCGCTTAAAATTGCAATATTTTTATTCCATTTTTTATGAACTGTAGCTTGGTTTCGTCTTAATGGTGCCTCATCCATGATGTCATCGTGCATGAGGGTGAAGTTGTGAAATAATTCGACAGCCAGTGCGGGATTCAAAGCCTTACTAATATCTCCTCCAAATAAATTGCAAGCGGTTAAAACTAGCACAGGACGCAATCGTTTACCGCCAAACGACATCAAATAATCAATGGGTTCATAAAGTTCCTTAGGGTTTGCCCCGTAGATTTTATTTTTTAATGCGGACTCAATTTGTTGTTGGAATTCAGAAATGTTATTCACTATATGGTGGTCTTTTCTATTTTATAATAAAAGTATTCATAAAATTTAAATGTGCGAATTGATTTTCTGGAATAGTTACTAATAATTATATTTTTGTAGTAAGGTATACCATTATACTAATTTCCTGAAAGCTTCATTAAATAATCGCCATAACCGCTTTTCATTAATGGTAAAGCAAGTTTTTTCAGTTCTTCGCTAGTGATGTATTTCATTCTATACGCCACCTCCTCTATGCACCCAATTCGCAACCCTTGACGTTCTTCAATAACCTGAACAAATTGGCCAGCTTGCATCAGCGATCCGAAGGTGCCAGTATCCAACCATGCAGTGCCCCTATCAATTATACCAACTTTTAGTTTTCCTTGTTGCAAATAAAATTTATTAACATCTGTTATTTCGTATTCTCCTCTAGCACCCGGCTTAAGGGCTTTTGCAATTTCTATAACACTGTTATCATAAAAATACAATCCGGGAACAGCATAGTTTGATTTTGGCAGTTTGGGTTTTTCTTCAATTGAAATAGCGCTACCTTCTTTATCAAATTCAACAACGCCATAGCGCTCTGGATCCGAAACATGGTATGCGAAAACAACTCCACCATCAGGATTTTGATGCTGTTGTAGTAAACGTCCTAAGCCTGCTCCATAAAAAATGTTATCTCCTAATATCAATGCAACTTTATCACTTCCAATAAATTTTTCTCCAATAACAAAAGCTTGGGCCAATCCATTTGGAATTTCCTGTACCGCATATGAAAATTTACATCCGAGGGATTTACCATCACCTAATAATCTCTCAAAATGCGGTAAGTCGTGTGGGGTAGAAATAATTAATATCTCCGAAATGCCAGCCATCATTAATACTGAAAGAGGGTAATAAATCATCGGCTTGTCATAAATAGGCATTAACTGTTTACTTACCGCAAGTGTTAATGGGTGCAAACGTGTGCCTGAGCCCCCTGCCAATATTATTCCTTTCATTTTTAATAATTTATTTATGTTTTTATTAAGAGCCGAAGTTAATAATAAGAATCAAAGTGTACAAATGATTTTTTTTGTGATACCGTATGTCCTTATTTATTGAAAAGACTTTTTATTCTATTTTATTGATAATTATCATGCCATTAAATAAGTAATTTTTACAGTTTTATTGTAGCAGCAATATCTCCAATTTGGCATATTAAAAATAAAAAACGCTATTTGTATTAAATTAATAAAGGCCTTAACATAGCATTAGCTTTAAGTTTAAAATGAATGAAAGTTAGATCTTTAAATTTATAATAGAAAATTTCTTTATAACTTTAATTAAATGAATTATTTAATAGATTTTTAAACCTCGGCTAGATTAATAAAAAAATTTATTTTGGTTGATAATTTTCTTTTTGCTATTGAATTTTTTAAAATTTCAATTTTTCCATTGTTTTTTTTTGGATAATTTTAGCTTTATTATCTTTTTTAAGGTAACTTTGATGAAATTCATCGAACATATAAAAATGAAAATTAAGTTATGCAGTTTTTTAACTGTCTCTTTTTTAATCGTAAGTTTTTTGTTTTTTTTTACTAGCAATGCTCAGGTTGTAGCGGGTTTCACTGCATCCCCCGTTTCTGGTTGTCCCCCAGTTAATGTAAGTTTTACCAATACATCTACCGGAGCAACAAGTTATATTTGGGATTTTGGTAATGGAAACACATCTTCTGTTGCAAATCCTGGTGCTATATTTTCTAATTCCGGCACATTCACTATTACTTTAACAGCAATTAATGGAGGCACAAACGATGTTTTTACTAGCACCATTAATGTATTTCAAATTCCAATAGCCAGCTTTACAACTAGCGCTATGCCCTCCTGCTCTGGCCAAGCAGTCAACTTTACCGATAACTCTTCAATTGGCAGCGCAGCGCTTACATCCTGGGCATGGGATTTTGGGGATGGAAATGCGCAAAACACTGCTGTAGGTGCGGTAAGCCATACTTATTTAACAGCCAATACTTTTCCTGTTACCTTGATAGTAACGGATGCAAATGGCTGCTCAAACAGTGTAATAAAAACTGTTACCATTATATCACCTCCTGTGGCATCCTTTAGCGCTAGCACTATTTCGGCTTGCTCTCCTCCTTTATTAGTCGATTTTACTTCTACTTCTACTTCTACCGGAACGGTATCTTTTGCATGGGATTTTGGTGATGGTAATATTTCAGTATTAGAAAATCCCTCTAATACATATAATAATTTTGGTACCTATACCGTTACGCTTACCGTTTCGCAGGGAGGGTGCAGCGATACAGAAGTAAAAACCAATTATATTGGAATACAAAATCTTGTTGCAAATTTTAGTGCTAATAATTTAATTGTTTGTGCAGGAGATCCTGTTTCATTTACCGATTTATCATTTCCCCTTTCAGTAAATCAATCCTGGGATTTTGGAGATGGTACAAATTCAACGGCTACAAATCCAATTCATAGCTATGCCGCAGCAGGAACTTATAGCGTTACACTGATAGAAGGTACTACGGGGTGTACCAATACAGCCATAAAAAATAACTATATTACTGTTACCTCATCTCCTACAGTAGCATTTAGCGCAGATCAAACACAAAGTTGTTCCTTACCATTGCTAGTTAATTTTAGTAATACTTCATCCGCTGGATCTTCCTATAGCTGGGATTTCGGCGACGGCTCGCCAGCTTTTTCTACAAATTCTCTTGCAAATTTCACTCATTTATATACTACCCCAGGAAGCCAGTCTGTTAAATTAACAGCAACAAGTGGCAATGGGTGTTCAACCATTCTGGAGAAAATTGATTATATTGTTTTGCCATCTCCCCTTGCCGATTTTAGCGCCAATGTTGTTCAGGGCTGTGTGCCCTTAACAGTTGATTTTTCTAGCATTAGCTCTTCTCCATTTGATCCCATTGTAAGTTATAGTTGGGATTTTGGAAATGCTACTGCTGGCGCATCGGCTCCTTTAGTAAGTACTGATTACCTTTCCCTTGGCTCGTTTACCGTTACATTGATAATAGAAACGTCAATAGGCTGTAAGGACACTCTTGTAAAAACTAATTATATAGAAACAGGCACAAAGCCTACTGCCAACTTTAGCATTGTAGATCCAACTGTTTGTTATGGAACAAATGCTGAATTTACCGACCTTTCTATTGGTGCCGATTCTGCCTATTGGGAATTTGATGTTAACCAAGGAAGCTTTACTACACCACCAGGTGCCACCTTACCTTTCAACCCTGTAACAAATTTATTTCCTGATACAGGTACTTTTTATGTTACCCAAATTGCCTTTAATAATGGTTGTTCAGATACTCTTAAAATAGATGATATTGTTACCATTCTTCCACCAAAACCATTGTTCTCAGTTAATTTGAGTTGCGATAATTTATATTCAGCATCCTTTACCGATGAATCCTTAGGTGCCGACTCCCTTGTATGGGATTTTGGTGATGGCAGTCCGATTGTTAGTAATGATACTGCTCCCGTCCACCTTTTTGCTACCAGAGGTCCTAAAATAGTTGAATTAACAGCATATAATTTTTTAACAGGATGTTTTAATTCTGTAGTTCAAAATTTCCAAATAACAGAGCCTCACGCAGATTTTAATACAGTACCTCCTATAGGTTGTTATCCATTGCCAGTAACTTATACTAATATTTCACAAGATGATAATTTTATTGTTTGGGATTTTGGCGATGGCAGTCCCCTTCTCACTCAAAATAGCCCAACTTCGCCTTTTACTCATACTACTGCCTTGCCAAATTTGGATACCGTAACTTTAGTTATTACTGATGTTAATGGCTGCAAGGATACTGCTACAAAAACGCTTACCGTTTATGGTCCTCTTCCCGATTTTTCTGCAATTGATGTATCTGGGTGCACCCCTTTTTTAGTTACATTAACAGATGCTTCCATTACGGATTCTGCCCTTGTTCAATGGACATGGAATTTTGGTGATGGTACACCTACGCAAACAATAGCTACGCCTTCGGTAAGTCATACCTATAATACTACTGGGTTTTATGCTGTCACAATGACTGTAACCGATAAAAATGGCTGCATTAAAACCCTAACAAAACCAAACTATATTATCCCTACCTTTCCTTTGCCTAATATAGTTGCCGATACCTTCGCTTGCATAGGGGAGTTAGTTGTTTTTAATGCTTCCGCTTCTATCGTATCGCCTCCATCTATATTTACTTGGGATTTTGGTGATGGATCACCTACCGCTTCAGGAATGATTCTTACCCATGCATACACAACCGGTAATTTATATACTGTTACATTAACTTTAACAGATGTTAATGGTTGCGACAGCTCTATTCAGCATCAAATACGCATTCAGCAGCCTTTGGCAGCATTTTCCGATTCTATTTTGAAAATTGAATGTGGCGTTACGGATATGCAATTCACCGATAATTCTACTGGATTGTATATTATTAGTTGGGCATGGCAATTTGGCGACGGGGCCTCTTCAACACAGCAAAATCCATCGCATGCCTATACTGTTCCTGGAACATATATTGTAACACTAATAATTACAAATAACGCAGGATGTACCGATACATTATCCAAAAATGTAGCTGTGCCGGGACCGTCAGGAACATTTACGTTTACTCCTTCAGCTGGCTGTCCGCCCCTTACCTCTACTTTTACTGCTGTTAGCGCTACTGCAATATCCTATACTTGGGATTTTGGTGATGGAACAATCCTTACAACAGCCAGTCCCATTATCCAACATACTTATAATCAAATTATTACAGCCACACCTGCTTTGCTTTTGGGTATAATTCTTTTGGACGGCAGTTTTTGCACTGTTCCAGCACCCCCAGCAGGACAAATTTCTGTGGTAACAGTTACCCCTACTGTTGTTATAAGCGGAAATCCCACATTTGGTTGCGTCCCTCTTGTGATTAACTTTACCGATAATTCAACCCTTCCAGGCACTATTCCTGGTGATACATTAAGCAATTGGCTTTGGAATTTTGGAGATGGTACATCTTCCACATTAAAAAACCCTACCCATGTTTATAACAATACCGGTTTATATCCTGTAACATTATCTGTTTCGTCAATGGGGGGCTGCAAAAATGATAATTCAGACTCGGCCATATTTATTACAGTTCACCCAGACCCTGTTGCTGTATTTTCGCCTAATGCTACCAGCTTTGATCTGCCTTACGATGTAGTGATTTGTGATAACCAATCGGTGGGAGCAGAAACATATGTTTGGGATTTTGGAGATGGCTTTATATCTACTTTGGAGGAGCCACAACATTTATATAGTTTGGTAGGTATTTTTAAAATTCAATTAATTGCAATATCAGAATTTGGCTGCCGCGATACAATTAGCAATAGTATTTTAACGAAGGCCGATGTAGTTTTTCCAAACGCCTTTTCTCCAAGTTCAAACTCTAATTCAGAAGGAAATTATTCTTTTTATAGTACAGATAATGATGTGTTTTTCCCATATACCGCTGGCGTAGTTGAATATAATTTCGAAATTTTTAATCGCTGGGGAGAAGAAGTTTTTGAATCGGTTGATATTAATAAAGGTTGGGATGGCTATTATAGAGGAAATTTGTGCGAAAATGGCGTTTATGCTTGGAAAGCATTTGTTAAATTAAATGATGGTAAAGTTTTTATTAAAAGTGGAGACGTTACATTAATCAGATAATAATTAGGTGGAATCGTATAATTATTTTAAAAAATGCAATCTATTTCTACATTAACTTTATTTCGCTTTTCCAATTTGTCCGATAAAATATGGGCTTTCTTTCAAATGCAATTTGCACATGTTCATATAAGCAAGACCCCAGGGCTCCAGTTTTACAAATTGATGGGAAGCGGCAGAAATCTTGGGTTCAATCCCCTGCCTGATTGGGGGGTGTATGCTATATTAAGCGTATGGGACAACGAAAAATCTGCACAGCAGTTTTTTCAACAGGCAGCGATTTTCAAACGATACCAATCTCACAGCAGTGAGAATTGGACAGTTTTTATGAAGGTAATACAAGCCAAAGGTTTATGGTCAGGAGGAAATCCCTTTAATCCATCAACAGATATAGATGAATGTAATCCACTCATAGCAGTTATTACACGAGCTACTATTCGAACACGAAAACTTATTCAGTTTTGGCGCTATGTTCCTACTTCACAGCGGCCGATACAAGATGGCTGCCCGGGTCTGCTTTATACCAAAGGGATTGGTGAAGTGCCTTTATTACAAATGGCTACTTTTAGTATTTGGAAATCTATGGGCGATCTCAAAAATTTTGCTTACCATAGTCCCGAGCATCAAGTAGCCATAAAGAAAACGCGGGAATTAGATTGGTATAAAGAGGAAATGTTTATTCGTTTTCAGCCATATCAGTTTAAAGGAAGCTGGGGAGGTGTTCATATTCCAGATCCATTTCTTATACCATCTGAATAGTAAAACTGCGTCAAACTATTTGAGGTATAAACCCAACCTTATCAAGCAGGTTTGGCTATTACCGTCAAAAATCCCATAGAAAACCATTTTTGAAACATGTAAATTGGCTTATAGAGGATCATTCCTGCCACAAATCCAATAAATCTTGACTCCATAGAACCAGACCAGTCAATTCCTTTTCGCTCCATCTCACTCATCCAATGAATGGTAAAGGGATCCAAGGTGCCAAAGGTTAAGATTTGCTCCACTTGCCACCCACTATTTTTCAGTAGCATCTCAATATTATTCGCTGAATAAAGAGCTGTATGTCGAGGGCTATGATACCCTGCCCAGTGTTCCCCGAATTTTCTGCGTGTATAGCTATCAAAATTTGGCACTTCTATAATAAGTTTGGTTTCTGAATGAGCTATATCTAGCAGGTTTTTCAAATGCTTCTGTGGCTCATAATCATGCTCGAGATAATGCCACATAGTTATAACATCTACTGCACTTTCCCCTTTAAGATCCGAAACCTCGCCTACTCTTAGGTCTAGCTCTCTAAAGATTTCTGGATTGTTTTTCCACCCTTCATCGCTGAAGTCAAGACCAATGAGATGAGCGGGAGTATCTTTATAAAATTCAGCTAAAAAGGTTGGTTTACCACAGCCCACATCGAGTATGCGACTTTCTTTGGTCAAATTATTGCAGTCCTTAACTCTTTTCACTCGGGCTTGATCGATATTTTGTTGATCCCTTTTAACAAAGTTTGCATACTTGCCCCATGCCTCTTCAACACGATAGGGCAAATAATTTTCAGAATAAAATTGTCCTAATTCTGCCTCGGGTATGCGGCCATTAAGAAAAACTAATCCGCAATTTTCACATTTATCAAAATTGTACTTTGTAGTTCCCTGCGCATGCATCATTGCAGTGGTCTTTATAAATGTATTAAAGTTTTTCGAATTACAGGCGAAACAGTTTAGAACTTTTTCCATTTTTGAGCAATTTTTTTTAATATAGAGAATACAAAAGGTTTTGTCGGAAAACGAGACATAATGAAAAGGTCTTGTTTAAAAGTAGTTTGATCATCTAAAAAAGCAAATATTGTTTGCACAGGAATTTTTGAATACATAGTATTAAATAATGCTGGGCCACGGTAGTTCTGCCGATAGAGGACGTCAAGAAATAAGGTGTCATAAATTCGAGATTTTCTTTTCAGTAATCCTAAATTTAAAGGTTTGTTCATTTTTAAATTTGCAATTAATTTCCTAGCGTTTCGTTCGCAGTTTTTAAACGAATAGCCCGTAGATGGCTTTACCCAGCCTCCTCCAGTACCTATGCGAATATGATTTCCCTTAGAATATTTTTCGAAAGGAAAATCACTCATTGGAATTACACCTTGTTCTTGCTCTACAATTTCATACGCTGGGATTTTTAAAATATCA
>Ga0114966_10004936_pt1 | contig 11375 bp, 17 predicted proteins | sample M_130207_XF_Meta_FD_87029 | JGI IMG/M metagenome (GOLD analysis project Ga0114966, IMG submission 87029) | Freshwater microbial communities from Lake Montjoie, Canada to study carbon cycling - M_130207_XF_MetaG | ecosystem: Environmental > Aquatic > Freshwater > Lake | place: Lake Montjoie...
AAATAACCAAACAAAATATATTAATAACAAAACTAAATATATAATTATATGAAATAAAAAAAATACACACAATATTTAGAATCTAAATCTGATATGTGGGATATCATTCCACAATCAGTGAAAGAGTTACACGAACTATTTCAATCAGCTGGTAAGAAACTTTACTTAGTTGGTGGTTCGGTGCGTGACTTCTTAACTGGAGATAAACCAAAAGATTTTGACTTAGCAACTGACGCACTTCCAGATGAAGTTTTAGAAATTGTAGGAGATAAATTTAGAACTAATCTTCAAGGAAAAAGTTTTGGAGTTGTTGTAGTTTACACTAAAGAAGTTCCAGAAGGAATGGAAATTGCTACATTCAGAGAAGATGTTTCAAAAGGTCGCAACCCAGAAGTTAAGTTAGGTGTTACTATTGAAGATGATGTTAAGCGTAGAGATTTGACTTACAACTCTCTTTTCTATGATTTAGATACAAGACAAATCGTTGACTTGGTTGGTGGTAAAGAAGATTTACAATCTGGTATCACAAGAATGGTTGGTGATCCTATTGAAAGATTTGATGAGGATTCTCTTAGGATCCTTAGAGCTTTTCGCTTCGCTTCAAGATACGAACACCCTTTACATAAAGATACTGAAAGTGCTATTGAGAAAAGAAAGCAACTTGAAAACATTGACCCAGAGACTGGTGAAATGAAAAGAATTTCTCAAGAAAGAGTTTGGGAAGAAATGAAGAAAGCTTTTAAACAAGCCAAAGATTACAACTACTACTTATCATTCTTTACTAAGTTCCATATGTGGGATGAGGTATTTCCAGGTGCTAATATCAATACTAACTTAGTTGATTCAAAAGACTTTGTAGTTGTTATTGCTAACTTATTTAAGAACGAATCTACTTTAGGTTTGACTGATAAACTAGCTCAAGAATATAAGATTGAATTAGAGTTGGCGACTAAAGTAACTTTATTAATTTCTTTATTAAATTTCAAAGTAGAAGATGTATTTGACATCTACAAGAAAAGACAACAATGTGCTATCACTGATGATACTATTTTAGAGTGGTTGAAAGTTGAAACTATTGATACTAATGAATTAATTAAATTTGTTGAATACAAACCAAGTGTATTAGCACAAGAACTTATGTCTCAAGGATTCAAAGGTAAAGAACTTGGTGATGAAATTAAAAGATTAGAGATAGAAAAATTTAAACAAATGATTTATTAAACTTTATATTTATTTATTATAAAAAATAAATGAATAAACAACTTTTAGATGAATTAGATTCTTATTATAAGAGTAATATGATTGATGATTTAAATTGTTGTTTAATTCAATCTGATAATGATGGTTTGAATATTTTAGATTTTACTTATGGAACAACACCATTTGAAACATTTAAGAAAGTAATTGATGAAGTAAAAAAACCTAAAAGATTTATTGTTCTTGGTTCTAGTATTGGATGGCAGTGTTTTTTTTGGAACTTTCTTTTTCCAGATGTCCCGGTAATTGGAGTTGAAATACATCAATTAAGATTTGAATTCTCTTGTTATTTATCAGAAAAGTATCAAATTCAAAACATTTCATTTATAAATGATGATATAAGAAATATGGATTTTAAAAACGGAGATTTTATTTGGGAAAATAATGTCTGTTTTTCTGATACTAGTGATGAAGTAAATTGGAGAGTATTGACTAGATATGAAGATATTCAAATTGTTTCATACTCTTCAATATTAGAGGAACACCAATCAAAATCAAAATTAAATGAAATATTACTGATGGATAATCAAGGAAATTTCAAAGGTTTTACGCAAAGAATATTAGAATTACCGGTTAGTTGGTCTAAAAAACAAACATTTCATATTATATGACTTGGTCACCTTTATTTGATGTGAATTATATCGATCCAGAATTTATTATTAAAAGTAATCAACTTGATGATTACTACTCTATGAATGGATCTAGAAGAGATATAAACTCAAATAAATTAAAATATCTTTATAATAAAAATAATATTAAAAAAGAGTTTATTCAAACTGGATTTAATACACCTGAACTTTATCTTTATACACAAAATGAGATATCATTAACAGATTTATCTAAGTATAATACTTATGTAGTTAAACCAGCACACATGTCTTGGTCAGACCATGTTTATATTAATTCAGTGAATATTGACGATATTAATTATTGCCTACATAAAGAAACAAATAGAGAAGAGCCTGTGATGTTGAAACAATGTGAAAGGGGTATAATAGTAGAAGAGTTTATTAATACTATCTATGAGTTAAAAGTATTTGTTCTTTGGGGATGTCCCTTGATTGTTGACCTAAGAACTGGTAATACAGAATTTAGTAGACAAGATTTTATCACTAAAGATAATGAGTATTTGAATTGGGATAAAGAGTTTGACTTAATTAAAAACTTCGCCGAAAAGATAAAGATTGATTTTTTTAGAATTGATTTCTTATATGATGGTAATAAACTATATGCCTCTGAGTGTGCTTTTATGCCAAGTACTATCTTACCAGATTGGGTCAGTGAACTTATACTTTCTCATTGGAGAAAACCTTATTATAAATTTTATTATCCATATTTAGTTTAATTTTTTATTATAAAAAGTTATATATAGTCTATGAAACATAAATTAATATACTTAAAAGATGCGGTCGGGAATAACTATGTTGGAATTAATATTCCAAATGAAGATGTCGAACCACATTTAGAAAAACTAAAAGAGATTTTAGGTGAAGAAGATTTTCAAATCTTTACACAGAATCAAAAGACAAGAGATCACGATCACTATCATATTACCGTTATTAATGTAATGGATTGTAACCGTCTTTCTAAAGAAATGGGAATGGCTGATTTTGTTAAATCAGTAGAACTAACACTTGAATATCCTATAGAGGATTTAGAAATGTTGGGTGTTGGTATGGCTTCTAAGAGCGCTAATACCGCTTACTTCATAGTTTGCCAGTCAGATAGTTTAGATGCTGTTAGAACTCGTTTTAACCTTACTAAACAAGATTTTCATATTACCTTGGGGTTCAATGTTAAGGATGTATTTGGTGTTCCAAAAAATGTGGTAATAAATTAAAATCAAATTAAAACTTTTAGGTGTATATCCTTATAAGAAAAGTATAATAAAAATAATTAATAAAATAATATGGAACTTTTTAATTTTTATAGCTTAGACGAATGTCTTGAACAAAAATCAGTTAATAAAAAACTTAACCAATTAGAAGAAGATGGTAAAATTGAATTCTCTTTAGATGGAGATATTCTTAAAATACAAGATTTAGATCTTGATGAAGAAGAACTTAGCGACTTAATCAAAATGTTTGATAACAATGACATTTTCCCTTATCCTGATTATCAAGAAGGATTTGAAGATGATGATGATGATTTTGGTTATGATGATTTTGATGATGAGCAACAAGATTATTAATGATTAAAATTTGTATCACGGGTGGCATCAATTTCTATAACTGATTCTGAAAAAGGTGAACATAATATTTCTAGATGTGCTAGAGGTAAGAATAATACCGCATTTAAATATAAATGGAGTTACAAAAAATGATAAAGGTGTGTATAACAGGACCTATGGGTTCAGGAAAATCATATTGTTCAAAAATATTTGAGCAGTTGGGAATACCCGTTTTCTACACCGATGATGTTTCAAGAGTTATTGTTAATACAAATCAAGAATTAAAAAAAGAAATTTGTAAAGAATTTGGTAATCTTTATGATGAAGATGGAATGATAATTCCAAAACTTTTAAGAGATATTGTTTTTGTTTCTGGTGGTGAGGAAAAACTTAAAAGATTAAATGAAATAATACATCCCCATGTATTCAATGAGTTTGAATTGTTCTGTTATGAAAACTCTAGATGTAAATACGTTTTAGCTGAAACAGCTTTACTCTTTGAAAGTAATATGAGACCCTTTGTTGATAAAGTTATTTATGTTAGTGCTGATTTAGACACACGAATTAAGAGAACATTTAAAAGAAGTGGCTTTTCAGAAGAAGAGTATAAACAAAGAATGAAATCTCAAATCGATTCTGAAACAAAAAAGAAGTTATCTGACTTCATAATCTTCAACAATGATGGTGATAATCTGAATGAACAAATTTTGAATATTCATAATCATTTTGTGTATTCTTAATTGGTAGAATCTAAAATATTCCGTATATTTGTTCTGTTGTGATAGGGGAACGATTTAGATACAAATAATCACAAAAAAATCAAAAAAGATTTGGTAGAAGTGAAAAACTTCCTTATCTTTGTAAGACAAAAGAAATAAACAATTAATCACTACTAAAAAAAAGACACTATGGCAAATTTATTCGCAAAAGCTGTGAAATCAGCAACTCCTAAAACAACTAAAGCTAAAGACGAGAAAGTTCGTATCAAAATTGACGACTCTGGTTTTTTTGATAAAATTGAAAAACTTGAGCAACTTCAAGACACAATGAAAATTGCTAAGGCAAAAGCTGATATGATTTCAGATGAGCTTCGTGACTTGGGTAAAACTGAGTGGGCTAAACTTTACGACAAAACAGGTAAGAATCCTGGTTCTGTTATGTTAGAGCATGTTAATGTTACTGATGATGTTGCTCAACTAATGTTTGTACCATCAGATAAGTATATTACAATCAACGCTGATAGAGCTGACGAACTTCGTGAGGCTTTCGGTGAAGAAATCGTTGAAGAAGAAACTACTTTTGGATTTGACTCAACAATGATTGAGAAATATGGTGAAGTTCTTTCTCGACTAATCGAAGAGTGTGGTGATATCTCTGAAAAAGATAAAGAAAAAATCATCACCGCTACTACTAAGTTCTCAGTAGCAAAAGGAACAATCGACAAATTTACTACCTACGGTGACGTAAACGAAGTGATGGAAGCTGTAAAACCAGTGGTATCATTGAAGAATGTTGAAATTATCAAAGGATAACATAAAACTTTTGTGAGGGTGTTAATATAACACCCTCACAATTTGGTTGGGTGGTGGAATGGTATACACGACAGACTTAAAATCTGTTGGTCTTAGGATCGTGAGGGTTCAAGTCCCTCCCCGACTACAACGGTAGGTGAGGTGTATTATCCTCTGAAAAAGAAAGACTACACAGATGGGGTAAGACCCGTGGCATCGTTGGTGTTAGCCCAACTAGGAGTAAGACCCGAATGAGAATACGTTTCCACTTGTACGAGAACAAGTAATTGGTTCCATAGGTAAACGGATATACCAAAAGTTTTCTAAACTTTTATTCCAAGTTCGATTCTTGGTGGGACTACAATAAAGAGATACCGATCAAAAGTTACTAAGCTTATAAATAGGATTTATTGTATCTCTTTTTCTTTTTCATAATGATGGACTTCTCTATGACAGTTAGCACAAACTAAAATACACTTATCTAACTCTGATTTCATTCTATAATCAAATTTGTATTTTTTTAAGTGAGATGGGTTAAAATCTTTCTCACTTGGGTTTATGTGATGAAATTCAAGAGCTCCCTGACATTTATCATAACCACACTTAACACAAGAACCACCTTTATATTCAATCATTTTTGACTTCAAATCCCTAAGTCTTTCTACGGTTTGATTACTAGTACATTTTTTACAATATGTTGAACTATTTGCTCTGCCTCGTCTCTGATGAAAATTATCAGTTTTCACATTACACTTACATCTTGGGCAATACCTTGTTTCACCATATTCTGTTTTCACTAACTTCATAAAGGATTTATATTTTGATTCCAGGCAGTATTTATCTTTCCAATACCTTATTGTTGTTAATGATTTGCCTGTTATCTCAGTTATTTTATTTAGTGACAATCCTTCTTGTAGATATTTTTCTAAAATTTCCTTTTCCATAGTTTAGTTGATTATTTTTTAATTTTATCCTATTAACTATATATTAAAAAATATTTTCACTTTTTTCTTGTTTTATAAACTTTCTCATATTATCTTTGTAAAACAAATGAATAAAATTAATATGATTAAAAATAAAGTCCTTTACGTTATACTTGCTATTTTAGTAGTAATTCTTATGTTATGTATTTCTACTGAGGTAGTATCTAGAGTTAACAAATCAGAAGAACCTAAAATAAGTTCAGTTGATTCACTTAGAAATGTTATTGACCAAAAAGATAGCATCATCGAAGATCTTGAATATCAAGTTGACATAATGAGTGATGAAATTCAAGTAAGAGAATCTGAGATAAGTTACTGGGGTCGTAAGTATGACTCAACAATGATTGTAATAAGTAAATATAAAAGATAAAGATTTGGTCTCTTAGCTCATTCGGTTAGAGCAACTGACTCTAGGTGTTATAAGTAAATTAACACAACGATATAATCAGTAGGTGGTTGGTTCGATTCCAACAGGGACCACTAAAAAATTAAATTTAATTAGTATGACATCATTTTTAGAAGAGAATTTAGAAAACATTAAAAAGTTAGAGGTATCCTATCCTAATAATATGGAATTTGGAAATAACCTACGAAGGTTATATAGGAATGATAAATTTATTATTTCTATTCCTAATGACCAAGACCTTGGTAGAGAAGTTAGAAAATTAATAAAAAATCAAAAATAAATTAGGTAGAGTAAAAAAGAGTTTCTATCTTTGTGAAAGAAATAATAATATTAATAATTAAAAATAAAAATCAGATATGGCTGAAAATTCAATGAAAACAAAACAAATGCCAAAGGTAATGGCAGAGAAACTTTCTTTATTAACTCCAAAAGAACGTAAGTATTTTGCTGTTATGTGGGCTAAGTATGGTGTTTTAAACATCACTTCTAAACCAGGTGTCGCTAAGTCTGCAATTGGTAAGTCAATTGCTGATAAAATGGAATTCCGTTATATGGATATCCGTTTGTCAATGGTTGACGAAACAGATGTTGGTCTTTATCCAGTGGTTTCAGAAGTTGAATCCGGTGGTAAAATGGTGAAATGTTTAGACTTTGTTGTTCCTCGTTGGGCGATTGAGGCGAACAAACAACCCACAATCATCCACTTTGAAGAGTTAAACAGAGCTTCTCAGCAAGTTCGTAACGCGGCTCTTCAAATCTTGTTAGAGCGTCAGATTGGTACTGACTTCAATTTCAACGAGAACGTTTTAATGATGTCTTCTGGTAACTTAGGTGACGAAGATGGAACAGACGTTGAAGAATTTGACTCGGCTCTTAACAACCGTTTGGTTCACATCAACCACTCACTTTCAGTAGATGAATGGATTGGTGATTTCGCTACATCGAATTGTCACAAGTTAATCACTTCGTTCATTAAAGCTCACCCAGAGCAAATGTACAAGTCAAGTGAAAACACTAAGGCTTACGCAACTCCTCGTTCTTGGACGATGTTGTCAGAGTTCATCGTGTGTAACTATGGTGAAGACGCATCACCTCGTGACTTCTTACCTTTGTTAAAAGAGGTAGCAAGTGGTTACTTAGGTAACTCGTCTGTGAAATTTGTTCAATACTGTGAAGATATGTTGAACATTTCTATTCAAGACGTTCTTAATAACTTTGATGGTATTAAGAAAGACCTTGAGAAATACAACCGTGATAAGAACTCTGAATTGATTCAATCATTGAAAGAGATAGAAATCACAAAGTTGACTGAGAAGCAGTTAGCGAATGTTGTTAAGTTCTTAAACAACGTGGGTGATGATGAGAAAACGGCTTACTTACTTTTCATCTTGGATAACATCGCCGATGTGACTAATCCAAAATTGAAGAAATTCTTGTTAGAGTTCGAAGAGTTGTTGAGAACTATCAAGAAAATCAACAAACCTGGTAGTAAGTAATCAGAACAGCCATTCTGATTTAGAAACAGGGGATATCATTATTGATGTCCCCTTTTTTTCTAAACAAAAATTAAATATCATAGTATAAACAGATATGGAAGATTTTTTATATGAAGTTCAACTTGTTTTAACAAATGAGTTTGGTGAGTATAGAGGTGCTAGGGTTAATATTGCTGCAGAACATTATGATAATTTGGTTAAAATGTCAAAATCATTTTATAGTGGTGAAGGATTTGAACTAACATGTGAAGATGGTTCTTATGCAATTTTCACTCCAGAAATAGTTAAAAAGTCGGTATTGGTAATACATAAGAAAATAACAGAAATAAAAAATGTACAAGAGTAAATTTAAATTATTTGGTGGTGAGTATATCTCCGATATAGTACAATACATTAAAGATTATATAGAAGTAGATCCAAATGTAACAATTACAGTTGGGTGTGATTCTATTCAAAAAAGACGCAGAACCGTTTATGCTATAACGGTTATGATGTATAATACTGATTTAAGAAACGGCGCTCACGTTGTTTTCTTTAGAGAAAGTTGTGATAAGATCAGAGAAAATCAAGAAAGACTTTACAAAGAAGCTGAATACTTAAATGATGTTGGTAATTATCTTGATACTGAACTATCAGCTTTTTATACCAGAAAAGATTTAACTGAACTAGAAAGGAAAAAGTATAAGTATCACTTAGCCAGATGTAATCACGAATATTCACATGTTCCTATTCATCAAGAAGAAGGTGTAATGAACGCTCTTGTTTTAGCACCGGCTGATAGAATGGACTTTAGATTAGTTGATCTTCACGTTGATTTTAATCCAAATGAAGGAACAAAGAATGAAAGAGGTGTGAGTAAGAACAAATCATATATTGCTTATAAAAGTTATGTTCCTTGGTTAAGAGGTATGGGTTTTAGAACTTGGGCTAAACCTTTAAGTTTTGCTAGCACTACAGCTGCCGATCTTTTATTACAAGACTAATATGTTTCAAATAAATTCAATGATACTAAGAAAAATGGGGTGGACTGATCACAGTTCATTTACATTTAATAGTCCTAAGTTTGGTGATAATGAATTGGTCAAATTTTATATAAGACCAAAAACCATTTATATTTTTATAAAAGAACTTACTGAAAAAGAAAAACTAATATCAAAAAATTTATATAAATTTGTAGTTGGGCAAAACTCTATTGAGTTTAATTCTAATGTAGAGTTAATAAAATTAATAATTGAGCACGAAGCTTGTAAAGAAGAATATCAAAGACACTTTAAAATAAATAAACTATTAAAATGAGAAAAGAAGTAAAAGTATTAGGTTTATCCTATGGTCAATCACAGGCCGGATCTTATGTGGTAGTACTTTCTGAAAAGAAAGGTAAAAGAAAATTACCAATTGTAATTAAACCATCAGATGCTCAACAAATAGCTCTGAAAATTGAAGGTATGAAGTCACCAAGACCTCTTACACATGATTTATTCAAAACTATAACTGACTCTTATTCTATAGACGTACAAGAGGTTTATATTTATGCTATATTAGAAGGAATATTCTATACAAAGATGGTAACATCTAATGGATTAGAAGATTTTGAAATTGAATGTACTGCTGGTGATGGTATTGCACTTTCAATTGTTTATGGTTGTCCTTTATATGCCTCTAAAGAAGTTTTAGATATATCTGGTGTTCATATCAATGATGATGGTAGTACTATGAGTGAAGATGAAATGGGTATAGAAGAAGACTTTGAAGAAACTAAACCAGCTAAAAGGATTGTTTCTATTGAAGACTTACAACATATGATGGAAGATGCTCTTACTAATGAAGAGTATGAAATTGCGGCTGAAATCCGTGATAGAATTGCTAAATTAAAAGAAGAATAATTATGGCACAAGTAAGGTCTAGAACAGGTTCAGAATTTGAGAAAGAATGTGAGATTGATGGTTGGAAAAGACAAACAAAATCTCCAAAGATAAATTGGACTGGTAAAGGTAGAAATAATATACAAAGAATAAAAAGTTGTAATTTTGATCCTTCTCTTTTTAAGTTAAGTGAGAATAGCGATTTATCTAAGTATGACATATATCATTCAGAGTTAAAAAAGTATAGAGAGGTTAAAAAGTATAAGAGAGAAGATTTGAAATCTTGGAAATTATATTCTGAGCCTTACTTCAAGATAGCAACTAAGTCTAATCAATCTAAAATGGAGTTAACTACATACAATAAATTTGTAGAAGATTTCTGGGAATATAATCAAAACACTGGATTATTTGAAACAATACAAAAAGGAATTACATCTTTCAATGAAGGTATTACCTTTGTTGATGGTTTTATACCTAAAGAAGATTTAGAGTTTAGAACAGTTATTGTTAAAAATTCATGGGGTGGGTACCATAGACTAACTATTCAATTTAAATTGAAATTTCCCTAGGAAAGGGGAGAATAGGTTTTGGATATATACTTTATGAAAACTTGTACTAAATGTGAAATCGAAAAAGATACTAATTATTTTAATAAATCATCAGCATCAAAGGATGGTTATAAATCCATTTGTAAATCTTGTATTTCTATAAAAGAAAAAGAAAGAAAAAGTAAACCAGAATACAAAGAGAAGTATAAAGAGTACATAAAGGATATACCCAAAGATTTAAAGGTTAAAAGATCTAAAGATTATTATGAAAATAATAAAGAAAAAGTACTATTGAATTCTTCAAAATATAGATCAAAGAATAAAGAAAAAATTAAAGAACTTGGTAAACTTTATAGGGATAAAAACAAAGATACTCTAAAGGAAAAAAAGAAATTATATAGAAGTGATCCTAAAAATAAAGAAAATCAAAAAGAGTGGATATTAAATAATCCAGATAAAATTAAATCTTATAGAAAAAAATATCTTAAATCTGATAAAGTAAATGAACATAGAAAAAATTGGTATAAGTCAGTTAAGAAAAGAAAACCCTACTTATTAGCATGGAGGTCAGTACTCACAAATACACTGAAAAGACTTAATAAGAAGAAAGAAGGAGAAACTATTAAACTTTTAGAATATTCTGCTCTACAATTAAAAGAACACATTGAATCTTTATTTTTAGAAGGAATGAGTTGGGATAATTATGGTGAATGGCATATAGATCATATAAAAATGGTTAGTCGTTTTGAATCAAATACACCAATGAATATAGTAAACTCTCTTGAAAATTTAAGACCTCTATGGGCTGAGGATAATTGCTCAAGAAAATTAAATTAAATTAAATAATAATTATGATAAGTTATATTGGAGGAAAGAGCCGCATATCGAGTTTTATAAAAGAACATATACCAAATGATTTTGAGATATACATAGAGGCATTTGGTGGAATGTTCTGGGTGTTTTTTAAGATGGAACTACCTAACTATCCAAATCTAAAGAAAGTTGTTTATAACGACTTTAATCCACTTAACGTGAATCTTTTTAATTGTATTATCAATTACAAAGATTTCTACGAAGTTATCAAAGAATATAAATCACAAGACAAAGAACTTTTTGATAAATTTCAAAAAGAGATATTTCAT
>Ga0114966_10004939_pt1 | contig 11371 bp, 10 predicted proteins | sample M_130207_XF_Meta_FD_87029 | JGI IMG/M metagenome (GOLD analysis project Ga0114966, IMG submission 87029) | Freshwater microbial communities from Lake Montjoie, Canada to study carbon cycling - M_130207_XF_MetaG | ecosystem: Environmental > Aquatic > Freshwater > Lake | place: Lake Montjoie...
GAAATGGAAAGTAACGGCAAGCGCGTGGCGATGGACGGCTCTGATCTGCGCTATGCGTCAGGCCCCGTGGTCTGGGGAGAGCCCGGCACCAACGGCCAGCACGCCTTTTACCAACTGATCCACCAAGGCACGCGCGTGGTTCCGTGTGAATTTCTTGTGGCCAAAGCGGGCCATGAACCCGACCTCGCCCACCAACACCTGCTCTTGGTCGCCAATTGCCTCGCCCAATCCGAAGCCCTGCTGCGTGGGCGCTCTTTGGCCGAAGCCAGCGCGATCATGGCGCAAAAAGGCCTGACGGGGGCCGAGCTTGACCGCCAAGCCCGCCACCGCGTCTTCCCCGGCAACCGGCCCTCCACGACCTTGGCTTATGCGAAACTGACACCCTTTACCTTGGGCCAAATCATCGCCCTTTACGAACACCGCGTCTTTGTCGAAGGCGTGATCTTGGGCCTGAACTCGTATGACCAATGGGGGGTGGAGTTAGGCAAGGAACTGGCCGTGGCCCTGCAACCCATTCTGGAAGGGCGTGAAAGTGCTGCCGGAAAAGACGGCTCAACACAGGCGCTTGTGGCCTTTTTGCGCCCCTAACCCCTTTCATTCGTGCCCAAATATCCCGGGGGGGGGCGGGGGGCTGGCCCCCCGCTTTGGCTTATTTCAAGGCCGCTGTGACGATCACTTCCACTAGATATTCCGGTGTTGCCAACTTGGCCTCGCCCGTCGCACGGGCGGGGGTGTGGCCTGCGGGAACCCAAGCATCCCAAACGGCGTTCATCTGACCAAAGGTCGAAATATCGGCCAGCCATATCTGGACGGACAGGATGCGCGTCTTATCCGTGCCAGCTTCGGCCAGAATACGGTCCACTTCGGCCAAGCAGGTGCGGGTCTGGTCCGTCACCGATTCGCCCGGATTGCCCACTTGGCCTGCCACCCAGACGATCCCGTTGTAGCAAACGGCTTCCGACATGCGGGCCCCGCTGCCAATGCGCTTGATATCTTTGTTCATGGTCATCTCCCTATGATGCGCTGTGCTACAATGCCGGGCGGCGTTTGAAAAGCCGCTCTGAGGCCGGACAGAGCGGTCTATTCGAAGTACTTCCCGATCTCTTTGAGATGCGCGTCCACGACCTCTTTCTCGGGACGTTCCGCAAAAAGCAAAAGTTGCTTCTTGACGTCTAGCAAATCAGCGATCTTCGCGTCGACCTCTTCTATTTGCGCCAAAATAAAGCCACGCCGTTCCTCAGCGGTGGTTTGGTTGCTGACGATCCGATCTAAGACCGCCGCAATGTCGCGCAAGGAAAAATGCATCCGCTTGCCCAAGGCGATCAGGCCCAACCGGTCAAGCGTTGTGTCGTCATAATCGCGGTAACTGCGGGTTCCAGCTTTGAGCGGTCTGGAGTGGATCAGCCCCATATCTTCATAATACCGCAAGCCGTCCTTTGACATGCCCGTGATCTTCACCAGTTCGCCAATCAGCATGGCTTTCCCCCAACTCACTGCGCTTTAACTGTTCTCTGCAGAAATCTTAGACGAAGGTTCTTGGCTTATGGAAGACATGAAACGGTGAAACTGTAGGGCTATACCACAATTTTTCTTCCCATAGCCGTCCGGTGCAAAATGGCTGAACCTGAACGCTGTTCAAAGTCCTGAAGCCCTCGCCTCGAGGCACGGCAGATGGAGCGGGCGAAAGGCAAACGCACCCTCGTATTCAGCCGGGATAGTTTAATGGTCTATGTCAAAAACAACCACTTGCGCGGCAACGTGGGGCAGGTCTTTCGCACGGGGTCGGGGGGTGGCATAGACCCCGCCGGGTGTGCCAAGTCTTTAAGACTTCAAACGCAGGCCATCTGGGTCAAAGAAGGCCTTGCGTTCCACCGTTGCAAGCTGGCCCAAAACGCTGACCGCAACGCCCTGTACAGAAAATTCCGTTTGAAGATGGGCCGTTGCCAGAACCGCGCCGACGGAATAGCCATGGTCAGAATAGGTGACGTGGCCGATCTGGCGGCCATGGGCCAGCACGGGGGTTAAGGCGGGGACGGGGCTGTCGTTCGTCAGTTTCAAGCCAACCCATGCGGTTTTCACTTGGCCGTCGCGCACCCGCAGCAGCGCCTCGCGCCCGATGAAATCGCCTTTGTCGAATTTGATGAAGGCATCAGTTCCGACGTGAAAGGGGGTAAGGGTTTCATCCATGTCGATGCCATGCGCGGGGTAAAGCTTCTCAAGACCTAATGTGAACATCGCTTCGACCCCATAAGGGCGCAACCCATGCCCGCCGCCGGCATGGAATAGGGCGTTCCAGACACCTGCCGCCTCGTCAGCGGGCACGAAAAGCTCGAACCCCAGTTCTCCCGTGACGCCGGTGCGCGAAATCATAACGCTTGTGCCACCCATGTGGCCATGCGTGAACGCCCAGCGTTTCAGGGCGGTCAGATCCACATCTGGGATCAGACTTTGTAGCAGCGCACGAGAGTTTGGCCCTTGGATCGTAGGGAAGGCCACTGCGGCGGTTATGTCGGTGACATAGGCGCGTCGGCCACTTGCATGTTCCACCACCCAATCACGAATTTTCAACCGATTGCGCGACCCTGTGACAATCAGGAAATGCTCCGACCCTAGCCGGAACACCGTCAGATCATCCATGATGCCCCCATCAGGCGTACAAACACTGGCATAACGCGCCTGACCAATGGCCATGCGTGCGGCATCGTTGACGATCACATGGTTGACCAAAGCCTCGGCATCGGGGCCTTTGACATCAATCTTCCCCATCGTGGAAAGATCCTGCACCCCGACCCGCGCGCGGGTGTTTTGATGTTCGCCAGCCACATCGCCGTAGCTGTGAACATTTAAGAAACCGCCCCCCACAGGCCCCATCTGGGCGCCCATGGCCGAAGCGAGGGCATGAAACGGTGTGCGGCGCAGCGTCATAGCAGTCTCCTTTTCAGCGCACCGTGTCATGATCGACGATTGTTTCATCCGCAGGGCCGACGCGGGCAGGTCGCAAAGAGAACAGGGCTGCCCAAAGATCACCCATAGCGGCTGTTGCGTCATCGAGTGCCGCCATGAACGGGCCCCCCCACTGCGAGCAGGGTCATGGCAAGGGGGGTGAGGTGGACCTGCGACAGAGCGGCGATGCGGTGCAGATCTGCGCAGGAAATGGCGGTTTGCGCCGTGATCACCTTAAACGCTCGGCCCTACATTCCACCCGGACCGCAAAGCCAGATCCTGATGGGCCAAGGACCGAAGCAGCAAAAAGACAGCGCAACTGGACTAGCCAATGGGGGTTCGCCAACTGCACGTGCGCATGACAAAGCCATCCTCGGTCTGAGCCATGACAACCGTGACCTCTGCCAAGTTTGCCAGATCCGCCAGGTGGGTGCCGCCGCAAGGCATCGCGACATCGGCCCCGTTCAACCGTGTTGCCCAAAGCCGACGCTCGGCAATCGGGCCCGTTGGTGGCGAGAGAGTGATTGGGGATGGGGTGGCCAAAAAGCCCCGCAGCGCTTTATTCACTTCAGCCGCGCGTGCAGGCAGGTCTACAAGAAACTCCGCCGCATCAAACCCCTTTTTGCGGAGCGATTTTCCGAACCTGTAGTGATCGGTCGAAGCGTCTTCGCGAATTTCAGAGCGCGTCACCGCCGCCATATCAAGGTTCGGGGCCCCAAGGCTGTCGGGGTCTTGCGGGTCCTTGCTCCAAAAGCCTGAGGCGATCTGGTTCAACGCCAACGCCGCAAGGTGGACACCGGTGTGTTGTAAGGACAAGGCGGCGCGAAAAGTCGCATCAACCTGCAGCGACACGGCTTGGGTCGTGGGGGCGGCCTCGGTCACATGCAGCACGACCGAGGTCAGATCTGGGTCTGATCTTTTCAAAGCGCGCGCGTCCTCGCCAACCGACAAAACCCCTGTTCGCTGGTTCAAAAGCCCCTCGCGGCTGTCCAGCACCCGAAACCGAGTGGTGCCGCAGATCATCCAGCCGTGGTCGCCGGGTTGATCCGGCCAAGACAGACTGACCGGGTGGAAGGGGCTACGATCGGTCACAACCAGCCACTCTCCCGCGACCTCGGCCGTAAAAACCACCAAAGCGGACTCTTGCAGGCTGCCGCCTGCGAAGGTTACCATCGTTCCTTCCACGCCTTCGGTCTGCATAATCATCTAGCCCTCCTCGCCTTTGGCGGCCCGTAAGTAGTTGTAAACGCTGGCCCTGCTCATCTGCAACACGCGCGAGACATAGGCTGCGGCATGTTTGCCGCCAAAAGCACCGTCCGCAGCGAGCTCGCTTACCAACTGTTGCTTTTGCGCCCGTTCCAGATCGGCAATCACTACACCGTTCCGCGCTGTCCAGGCATGGACATACTGGTTGATCCGTTCGTGCCAGTCTTCTTGGAACAACACCGCCGGCTGCCCAGCCCCCGGGGGCACGCGGGTCAGGGCGGTGAGCATTTCGATGGCTGATTGTAGATGCGTCACGTCAAGGTTGATGCAGATCACCCCCACCGCCCGCCCGCTCTCGTGCAGCACGGCGCTTACCGACTTCAGCCGACGGCCATCGAAGTTCACCTTCTCATAGGGGCCGATCAGTGCCACATCGGGGCGAAAGTCGATCTCGTGCAACAACGATGGCTCGCCCACCTCGCGGTGCGAAAAGGGGTTGGCGATATGCGCCACCGTTTCCGTCGCAAGGTCGTGCAACACAACTTCGGCTTGCGGCTGCAAGAGAAGCGCGATGGCGTCGCAAATCGGGACATAGGCGGACAGGGGCATGGCATCTCATCGGGCTTGTTTGGCTTATACCAACCTGTATAACTTGGACAAGTTAATCTATGGAGGCGCTATGCTGTCGTCACAAGACCTGAACCGGCTGGTCGAGATGCGTCACCACCTGCACCGTTGTCCGGAATTGTCTTGCGCCGAAGAGCAGACCGCCGCCTTTTTGGCAGGCCGATTGGCCGAGATTGGCCTGCCCGTTGTCACTGGGATTGGTGGGCATGGGTTGGTGGCGACGGTCGGAAAAGAGGGGCCGACAGTCGGGCTTCGGGCGGACATGGACGCCTTGGCGATCACAGAGTTGACAGGCTTGCCCCATGCCTCGCAAAACCTTGGGGTGATGCATGCCTGTGGCCATGACGGCCACATGGCGATCCTCATCGGTGCGGCGATGATCCTGCAGCGGCAAGATTTTTCTGGCCGCGTCCATCTTCTATTCCAACACGCCGAAGAGCGATATGGCGGCGCCCGGATGATGCTGGACGACGGATTGCTCGGCCGCTTTCCAATGGAACGGATCTTTGGGCTGCACAACTGGCCGGGCCTTGCGGCGGGGGCGGTGGCGGTGCATGACGGGCCAGTTATGGCCGGCACCGCAGAGTTTTCGGTGCGGTTTCAGGCGGCAGGCGGCCATGCGTCGATGCCCCACCTGACGGGTGATCCGCTTTTGGCAGGCGGGCAGTTCATGGTCGGCATCCAACAGGCCGTGGCACGCTCGGTCGATCCGATGGAGGCTGCCGTGATTACGGTTGGCAGCTTTCAAGGCGGCTATGCCCAAAATATCATCCCGCAAGAGGCCGTGTTAACTGGCACGCTCCGCGCTTTTCGCGCCCAGACGCTGGCGCATTTGCGCGCCCGCGTGACGGCCGTGGCCGAGGCATCGGCCCAAATGGCGGGCTGTGGATGGGCCCTTGAGTTCGATCCCATCCCCTGCAGCCCAGTGGTGAACGCCCCCTTCGAACGTGACATTCTGCGCCGAGCGGCAGGGCAGGCTTTGGTCCCTGCGCCGGCCCCAGTCATGGCAGGGGATGATTTCGGAGAGTTCCTCAGTGTCATGCCCGGCGCCTATGCCTTCCTCGGCAATGGGGCGTTGCAGCCGGAGGCGGGCCTGCACCAGCCGAAATATGATTTCAACGACGCCGTCCTTGCGCCGGGGGCCGAGCTTTTGGCCCGCGCGGCACTTTTGGCTCTTGCCCCTTGAGGTTTTGATGATCCAACTTTCTCGCCCCCAGATCGAGGCCTTGGTCTTTGTCGATGATGCCGCCGCCGAGGCCGTGCGCGATGCATACCGCGCGATCAGCGATGGCCGCGCCAACCTGCCGCCGGTCGGCTATCTTGGCTTTCCAAAGGCGCATGGCGATTGCCATATCAAATACGGCCATATCGCTGGAGATGCGGTTTTTGCCGTCAAGATCGCCTCAGGGTTTTATGACAATCCTGCCAAGGGATTGCCCTCTAGCACAGGTGTCGTCCTCGTCTTTTCGGCGCTGACGGGGCAGATGGAGGCGCTCTTGGCCGATGAGGGTTATCTGACAGACCTGCGCACCGGTCTTGGTGGCGCGGTGGCGAGCTTGGCTTTGTGTCAACCCAAAGCCCAGCGGTTTGTGATCGTGGGCAGTGGAACGCAGGCTTACTGGCTGGCGCGGTCGCTGCAGCACCTAAAGCCCAAAGCCGAGATCGCGATCTGGGGCCGCGATGGGGGCCGCGCATCGGCCTTGGTCGCAAGAGTGCCGGGCACGACTGTTGCCCTCGACCTAGAACAGGCCTGCCGCACTGCCGACGTGATCCTGACCGCCACACCCGCGGCCAAGCCGCTCATCCGTGCCGACTGGATCCGCCCGGGTTGCCACATCACAGCAATCGGAGCCGACAGCCCTGGCAAGCAAGAGCTGGAAACTGCGCTTGTTGCCCGCGCTGACCTGCGCGTCGCAGACAATCTGACGCAGTCGCTGGACCATGGCGAGTTCGCCCATGCAAGGGCCGCAGGACTGATAGGCCCCGGAGATTGCGTAGAGCTTGGCGGCGTGCTGGCGGGAACCTCTGCCCGCCGCGCGCCGGACGATATCACCATCGCTGACCTCACCGGCGTTGCCACGCAAGATATTGCGATGGCGCGCCTCGTCCTATCCCGTGCCAAGGCTGCCCTATGACTGACCTGATCCTCGCCTCTGCTGCCCGCTCGGTTCAGGCCCGCCGCCGCATCGCGGGCCACATTTATCAAACGCCACTTTTGCCTGCGCGCGCCCCGGGCCTGTGGTTCAAGGCCGAGAACTTTCAGCTGACCGGCTCTTTCAAGATCAGGGGGGCTGCCTCGGTCATGACAGCCTTGTCGCCCGGCCGCGGGCTGGTCACGGCATCCTCTGGCAACCATGGCATTGGTTCGGCCCGAGCGGCGCAGTCGCTTGGGGCTAAACTGACCGTTGTCTTGCCGCAAAGCGTTGTGCCGGAAAAGTTGGCAAAAATCCGCTCCTATGGCGTAGAAGTCATCCTCCATGGTGCCGAAACCGGACAGGCCGAGCAATACGCCCAACGTCTTTCGCAAGAGACTGGCGCGCGTTATGTCTCTCCTTACAATGATGCCGATGTCATCGCAGGTCAGGGCACAATTGGGCTGGAGTTGCTGGACGGGCCGCCCATCGACAATCTCTTCATCGCCATGGGGGGCGGTGGGCTGATCAGCGGCATCGGCGCGGTTATGAAGGCATTTTCCCCCAAGACCCGGATCATTGGCGCGGCCGCTTTATCCTCCCAAGCCCTTGCGCTGTCGATGACGGCGGGCCGTGTGGTGGCGTGCGATCACCTCGACACTCTGGCCGACGCTGTGGCGGGCGGGATCGACCTGGACACGTTGACGTTGCCGCTGGCGCAGGCGGTGATTGATGAGGTGGTGACCTGTTCAGAAGCTGAGATCCTGGCCGCGCTGCGGGTTCTGGCACAGAAGGAAACGCTCTTGGTCGAGGGCGCCGCTGCGCTGGCGATGGCCGCTTTCCACAAGGTGAATGCCAAGGGGCAGACCAACGTGGTGCTGCTGTGTGGCGCAAATTTCGATGGACCGAAACTGCGCACATTGGCATTTGGGTAACGAAGGCAAGGCGGGTGCCAGGATGATCCCAGACAGCGGATTTGTGGCTCTGAGTGCTGAATAACGTGCTGGCATGGGCGCCGCCAGCCCAGATTGGCGTTCAAATGGCGGCTTGAACGCGTTTTGAAACACCCTCAATCCACAGGAGTTTGAGAGCAATAAGAGTGTTTTGACGGGGTTTTTTGGAGCGGGTGAGGGGAATCGAACCCCCGTATTCAGCTTGGGAAGCTGCTGCTCTGCCATTGAGCTACACCCGCATCTGCTGCACAGGTAATCGCTCGTCTGGCTTGCGTCAAGCGGCGAAGAACTGTGCTGCGGCGCTTTGGCCTTCAGGGCCTTTTTGCCAATCGCCGGGGGCATTGGCATCGGCCAAAAGCGCGCCGCCCCAGCCTATGCCCAGATAGGCTGCGGCCAGCCGCAATCCGTCACGCGCGGGCGCGATCTCGGCCTCAGACGATCCGGCGTGGGCCATGATCAGCCAAGCGCGTTTGCCCGCCATGCGGGATTTGAAGCCCAAGTCGGGCAGGCGCATCCAATGCGACCAATGGTCTAGGTAGAGTTTGGCGGGGGCGGGCAGGCCGTACCAGTACAGGGGTGCTACAAAAACAAGGTCGCTGGCCTGCATTGTGCGTTCAGCCAAGTCGGCCATAGGGGCTGACAGCGGCCCATAGCTGGCCCCATGGCGCAGGTCTTCAAAGGCGGGCAGGGCGGCTGTTGTCAGGTCACACCAGTCTTGCGTCGCGTCGGGTGGCAAAGCCGCAGCAGCGGCGCGGGCCATGCTTTCGGTATTGCCGCCGTGGCGTGCGCTGGAGAGTAAGAATAAGAACCGGTGGTCGGTCATGCTCTGGCCTTACCCGCGCCGCCGCCTGCGCCCGCCCTCACCACCCGATCCGGCAGTGTTAAAGCTGACATCGGGCAGCGGGTCCAAATGCGGGAAGGCATCGACCGCATTCGGAATGGCCGAGGCGTTGACGAAATGCTCTTGAAAGCGCGGCTCGATGGCGGTTTCGACTTTGTGGATGTCATGCACCACCGCCTCGATCGTGTCGCGCGCGGTGCGGTTGCACAAAGCGATCCGCGCGCCGGTGCCTGCGGCATTGCCGGCTGAGATCACCTTATCCAGCGCAGCATCGGGGATCATCCCCAAGATCATCGCGTGTTTGGGCGAGATATGCGCACCGAACGCCCCCGCCAGAACCACACGGTCCACTGTTTTCACGCCCATTTCATCCATCAACAGCTTGGCCCCCGCATAAAGAGCGGCTTTGGCCAGTTGAATGGCGCGGATATCGCCTTGTGTCACCAAAATGCGCGGCCCGCCTTCGGCTGTGCCATCGTGCAGCACATAAGAATGGGTGCGCCCTTCGGGAACTGACCGCGCTGTGCCGGTTTGATCAGGCCCGCCGATCAGCCCGCCTTGGTCCACCAAGCCCGCGCTGCGCAATTCGGCAACCGCTTCGATGATGCCTGATCCGCAAATGCCCGTAACGCCGCTGGCCCCGATGGCCGCGGCAAAACCGTCATCGGTTGACCACAGGTCAGACCCGATCACCTTAAAGCGTGGCTCTTTGGTGACGGGGTCAATCTCGACCCGCTCAATAGCGCCGGGGGCTGCGCGTTGGCCTGAAGAAATCTGCGCACCCTCAAAGGCGGGCCCTGTGGGCGACGAACAGGCCAAAACTCGTGTTTTATTTCCTAACAACAGTTCGGCATTGGTGCCGACATCAACGATCAGTACCATGTCGTCCGACTTGTTCGGCTCTTCGGCCAAGGCCACAGCGGCGCAATCGGCCCCTACATGGCCTGCGATACACGGCAGCACATAGACCCGCGCAGTGCGGGCGACGGCGGTCAGGTCTAACTCGCGCGCATCAAACGACAGCGAGCCTGATGTTGCCAGCGCAAAGGGCGCTTGGCCCAGTTCAACCGGATCAATCCCCAGCAAAAGATGGTGCATCACGGGGTTGCACACAAAGACCAGCTCGTAAATGGCCGTCGCATCCACCTTGGCTTCGGTCGCAATGTCGGCCACCAGCGTGTTGATTGACGCGCGCACAGCGGCGGTCATTTCCACATCGCCGCCGGGGTTCATCATGGCGTAAGACACGCGGCTCATCAAATCTTCGCCAAAGCGGATTTGCGGGTTCATCACACCGGCTGATCCCAGCACTTTGCCATCGGTCAAATCGCACAGATGGGCCGCGATGGTCGTTGACCCAAGGTCGATCGCCAAGCCCAAAAGCGGGCCTTCGTGATAGCCGGGCCACAGGTCTAGCAGGTGATAATCTGTGTCGTGGTTGCCCTTGTTCAGGGCGACCGTGATCTTCCATTCGCCCTTGCGCAGCGCGGGCTGCAAGCGGCGCAGCAGGGTCAGTTCGGCCTCAACGCCGTCGATCTGCCACTGCTCGGCCAAAGCGCGCTTGACGCGTTCGAAATCGCCCGTGGGTTCGTGCATATCGGGTTCTGCCACGTCGATGAAATACAACCGTGTGGCCGGATCCATCGCAATCACGCGGTCGGATGCCGATTTGCGGATGACCTGCTTGTGCACTTGGCTTTCGGGCGGCACATCCACGATCACATCGCCCATCACCTTGGCCTGACAGCCCAAGCGCCGCCCGTCGATCAGCCCGCGCACGCGTTTATAGCGCGCCTCAACCTCGTTCCATTCTGAAAGGGCATCAGCGGCGACCGTCACGCCGTGCTTGGGAAACTCGCCGTAGCCCGGCTGGATTTGGCATTTCGAACAAATCCCGCGCCCGCCGCAGACCGAGTCCAGATCGACCCCCAACTGCCGCGCCGCCGTTAAAATCGGCGTGCCAAGCGCAAAGCGTCCGCGTTTGCCCGAAGGGGTGAAGATCACAAGCGCGTCTTGGGTGGCGGCATCGGTCATGGTCGTCTCCTGCATTCTAAAGCGGTTTTAGGCCGGATGGGGCCTGCTGCAAGGGCTGAATGCGGCAGGCAAGGGTCAGGCTGCGGCAAATGCACGCCGAGGGGGGCTTTTGGGTTGGGGAAATTGGGAAATCCGGCATGACGGATGAATTTCCGTTATATTGACATTTGGCGGATTTTGGCGGATATTTCGCACAAATCGCAAGGATGTTTTCCCATGACACAGGCGTTCCTTTCCCATGTTGCCGCCACCTTAGCCGCGCTTGATGCCGAAGGGCTGATGAAGCGCGAACGCGCCTTGCAAGGCCCACAGGGCGCGCGGATTACGCTGGGCGGGCGCAGCATGTTGAACCTTTGTTCCAACAATTACCTAGGCTTGGCCGATGATCCGCGTCTTATCGCTGCCGCCAAGGCCGCGATGGACAGCCACGGCTATGGCATGGCTTCGGTGCGCTTCATCTGCGGGACGCAGGATTTGCACCAGCAGTTAGAACGCCGCTTGGCGCAGTTCTTGGGCACGGACGATGCGCTTTTGTTCGCCGCCTGCTTTGATGCCAACGGGGCTGTCTTTGAACCTTTGCTCGGCGAAGAAGATGCGGTGATCTCTGACAGTCTAAACCATGCCTCGATCATCGA
>Ga0114966_10004942_pt1 | contig 11369 bp, 10 predicted proteins | sample M_130207_XF_Meta_FD_87029 | JGI IMG/M metagenome (GOLD analysis project Ga0114966, IMG submission 87029) | Freshwater microbial communities from Lake Montjoie, Canada to study carbon cycling - M_130207_XF_MetaG | ecosystem: Environmental > Aquatic > Freshwater > Lake | place: Lake Montjoie...
CGTCCCGGATGGAATGTCCACCCATGACCGTCGTTCAGCATGCGGCGGCGTCTGCGCCGGCCCTGTCGCCATTTCCGGTCGGGTTGTCGGGCCGGGGCCTTCTCTCGCTGCTGCTTCTGTCGCTGACGGTGGTGTCGGCCGCAGCCGTTGCGGAGGAGAAGCCGCCTTCCGTCCCCGGTGCCGCCGCCGCGGGAGCCGCGGCGTCCTCGGCGAGTCCTGCGGATCCGCCCCCTCAGGATCCGCCTCCTCTCAATCCGATCCAGATCAGCGAGTGCATCGAACAACTCGGTTCCGCCCAGTTCGCGCAGCGCGAGGCCGCCACCCGCAGCCTCGCGGAGGCGGGCCGCACGGTGCTCGGGCCGCTCGCCGGGGCGATCGAGCGGGGCGACCTCGAGGTTTCCAGCCGTGCGATCGAGATCGTGCGCGAGTTTCTCGCCAGCGACGACACCGACCTGGCGGCCGAGGCCGAGGCATTCCTGGAATCGCTCGCCGCGGGACCCAATCCGACGGTTTCTCGGCTGGCCAACGACACGCTCGACTTCCACATGATGGGGATGGCGGAGGCGGCCCGCGAAAAGCTCGAGTCGTTGGGGGCGATCGTCGCCGAGGGCTTCCTGCCTTCCGGCCAGCGGGGCATGCAGATCGTGCTCAACACGTCCTGGCGAGGCGGCCCCGAAGACCTGCGGCTGCTGACCAGGCTCCGGGGCGTCGTGCAACTCGGCGTCCACGGCGTGCCCCTCGGGCAGCCAGCCGTGGCCGTGCTGGGGCGGATGCGGAGCCTCGAACGGCTGGAACTCTACGGCACGGGCGCCACGGACGAAGCCGTGGCGACGCTGGCCAAAAAACTTCCCGCGGCGAAAATCGACGTCCGCAGGGGGGGCAAGCTCGGCGTCGGCGGCCAGCCGACCATCGGCCCCTGCCTGATCACGCACGTCCAAGAGGGATCGGCCGCCGCGAAGGCGGGCATCCAGATCGGCGATGTCGTGCTGCAGATCGACGGCGAGCCGGTCGCCAACTTCGAGGCCCTCACCGCCAAGGTCGGCAGGCACGGCCCCGGCGATGCGGTGAAACTCGACATCGAACGGGCCGTTCCCGGCATCGGCAACGGCCCCGAGAAGATAACGCATACGATCCACCTGGACGGCTGGTGAGCCGTCGCGTCGGCGACTCCGGTCCGGCGGGGGGAATGCACCCGGGCCTCACTGCAGGAATTCCCCCCAGGTCTCCCTTAGGGCTCCCTCAGGTCTCACTCATGGCTGCTGAAACGAAAAAAGACGAGGTCGTGGACGTGCGCTGGCACGCCCATGCTGTCACCCGCGAAGCGCGCGAGCAGGCCGCCGGCCACAAGGGCTGCGTCCTCTGGTTCACCGGCCTCTCCGGCTCCGGCAAGAGCACGCTCGCCAACCTCGTCGACCACGGGCTCCACCGCCGGGGCTGCCGCAGTTTCGTGCTCGACGGCGACAACGTCCGCCTGGGGCTCAATGCCGCCCCCGGACTTCTCGCGGAGCGTCACGGCGAGGCGTTCGCCGCCCGTTTCGGGCTGGGGTTCTCCGCGGAGGATCGCGAGGAGAACATCCGCCGGATCGGCGCGGTGGCGGAGCTTTTCGCGCAGGCGGGCATCATCACCCTGACGGCGTTCATCAGCCCGTATCGCCGCGACCGCGACGCCGTGCGGGCCATGCTCGCCCCCGGCGACTTCGTGGAGATCCACGTGAAGGCGCCGCTCGAGGTCTGTGAAAAGCGGGATCCGAAGGGCCTTTACAAGAAGGCCCGCGCCGGCGAGATCAAGGGATTCACCGGGATCGACGATCCGTACGAGGAGCCGACGCGGCCGGAGATCGTGGTCGATTCATCCGCGCAGCCAGCCGAGCGGCTGGCCGACGAGGTGCTGGCCTGGCTCGAGCGGGCGGGGAAGATCCCGCGCCGCTGACGCCTTACTTTTTTGGTCCGAGCAGCTCGACGATGTTGCCGTCGGGATCGCGGACGCAGGTCAGGTGCATGCCGCCGCCCCCGAGCGATTCGGGCAGCTGCACGGGGGACTTCGCGAGCGGCTTGACGCCCAGTTTCGCCAGTCGCTCGACCGCTGCGTTCGTGTCGGCCACGAAGATCGTCAGGTAGCGGAAGCCGGTGTGCGAATGGATGAACTCGTTGTCTCCGCCGCGGGGCGACGTGCCCGCAATCTGCATCAGCTTGAGCTTTGTTGCCTCGGGACCGTCGCCGAGGGCGAGCACCCGGACCGAGAGCGGCTTGTCGTCGGTCAGGCCCGCGGGCGAGACGATGTCGGCCGGCACGTCAAACCCGGCGACCTCACGAAAGCCGATGCCCTCGGTGTAGAAGCGGACCGACCGGTCGATGTCGGTGACGACGGTGCCGAGGTCGATGGTCGTCCGTGTGAAGGCGGCCGGCTCGGCGGCGCCTGCTTGCGACACAAGCGGCAGGGCAAGGAGCAGGAAGGCAATGACGGATCGCATGGATGCACCTTGGGGTGTCGGGAGGTTCTTGGGTGGTGGAAATCCTCGACATTCCGGCCGGCCGGCTCAAGGGGCGTCGCGTTCGACGCGGCCGTTTTGGTGGGGCCGGGGTTGCCCATGCCCTCTCGCCGGACGTTCGCTCCGGCCTCCGGGCCTGCGCTCACTGCATGCCGTCTGCGCTTCGCCATCCATGGCTTCGCTTGCCGGCAAGCCCGGCTCGAGGGCACGGGCAACCCCTTCCATGAGGTACCTCAAGACTGCGTCGCAGGAAGTGACGCTTCGCACTAGCAACCGGAGGTTGCCAAGAAAAAACGGCACGATGCCGTGTTTTTCGTGACTCAGTCGAGGAACCCGGAGAGTTCCTCGCTGCGGGCCGGGGCCTGCAGCTTGCGAACGGCCTTGGCCTCGATCTGCCGGATCCGCTCGCGCGTCACCTTGAAGATGTGGCCAACCTCTTCCAGCGTGTAGCTGTAGCCGTCACCCAGGCCGTAGCGGAGCTTGATGATCTCCCGCTCCCGATAGCTGAGGCTCTTGAGAACCTTCGCAATCCGGTTGCGGAGCATCTCCTGCGCGGCGCCCACGGCCGGGTTCTCGGCACCGGTGTCGGGAAGGAGGTCGCCGAAATGGCTGTCCTCGCTGTTGCCCACCGGTCGGTCGAGGCTGATCGGATACCGGCTCATCGCCGTCACCCGTCGCGTCTCGTCGACCGGCGTGCCCGCCCGGGAGGCGATCTCCTCGATGGTGGGCTCACGACCGTATTCCTGCAGCAGTTGGCGGGCCACGTTCCGGACGCGCGACATCGTCTCCACCATGTGCACGGGGATCCGGATCGTGCGGCTCTGGTCGGCCACCGCCCGGGTGATGGCCTGCCGGATCCACCAGGTGGCGTACGTGCAGAACTTGAAGCCGCGGCGGTATTCGAACTTGTCGACCGCCCGCATCAGGCCTGCGTTGCCTTCCTGAATGAGATCGAGGAACGACAGCCCGCGGTTGCGGTACTTCTTGGCGATCGACACGACCAGTCGCAGATTGCCTTCCGACAGGCCCCGCTTTGCCTTCTGGTACCGCGAGTAGATCTCCTTGATCTCCGCCACCCGCCGCCGCAGGCTCCGCGGTGTCTCCTGGCAGGCTTTGAGGATCGTCCTGTATTCATCGACCAGCTTCTGGCGGGCCGAAGGCGGCTGCTTCGTCTTCTTGTGGGAGTCGATGCGACTCTTGAGTTCCTTGAGCCGACGGACAAACTCTTCCAGCGTCGGGATCATCACCTCGATCCGCTGGGTGCGGAGCCCAAGCTCCTCGATGAGCCGGACGCAGCGACGGCGGCGGCGCCCCAGGCGGCTCCACGCCTCGCGCCGCTCGGCCATCCGCCGCTTTTTCGACAGCGCGATCCGGTAGTCGGCCTTGTTCTGCTTGACGAGGACGTCCAGCGTGCGGAGGTTGTGGGGCAGACGGCCGAGGATCTGCTCCTTTTCGAGCCGGTCGGTCACGGACACCTGCACGGTGCGGTCGAAGGGCAGCTCGCCGCGGTGCACCCGCGAGAGCACCTTGTGGGCCTGCTGGCAGACGTATTCGCATTCGAGCAGCTTGGCGCGGAACTCGGCGCGGGTCGTCTCGATCTGCCGGGCCAGGTGGATCTCCTGTGCCCGCGTCAGCAGCGGAATCTCGCCCATCTGCGTGAGGTACATGCGGACCGGATCGTCCGACCAGTTCTCGACCTGCTCGACGAGCACGTCATCGGCTTCGCCCGTCGTGTCGAGTTCGGCTTCGGCCTCGAGCTCAGCGTCGGGCAGGACCACGGTGTCCGCGTCGTCAACCAGCAGTTCGGCATCCGCCTCCTCGGCGTCGGCCACCTTGGCGGTCAGATCCTCCACTTCCTGGGGATTGGAGACAACGTCGTCCTCGAGTTCGTCCAACAGCGAGTCGTACAAGGCAAAACTCCTTAAGAATCCTTCAAGACAACCAGATCAATCCGGAGTGCTCGGGCAGGGGATGCGTCAGCCGTCGATGCTCCGAACCGAATGCGAGTCTCCAACACCGAAAGACTCGGTCGTCGGCCCGAGGTCATCCGGGCCGATTCCATCATTCGGTGTGCCGAGAGTGTGATTCAAGTCGCGACCGAATCCAGTGTTCAAAAAAACAGCCGTGACGTTGCGTCCCCGCCGCGAAGCTGGGCCGCCTGGGCAGGCTGGGACAGGCGTTGGCCAGCCGAGGCAGGCGGGTGGAAAATGCAGGAAAAAAAGGTCAAAAGAGAAGAGGAACCGTCGTCATGGGCGAGGGTTTCCGGAGGGCTAAAGATTATGGCGGCGCCACCTCCGAAAAGCCAACTTTTTTTCCGGACACGTCGCGGAAAATTCGAGAAAAACAGCCGAAAATGGTAAAAAAATCCGTCGAGAGAATTTCTGCGGGCCGGGCGGCCCGGCGCCGTCGTCGTGCCTCGAGAGTCCGATGAAAAAGTTTCTGCTGCGGTGCGAGTGTGCGGCCGACATGGCCGTGGGGACCGGACAGGCCGGGGGACGGGCCACGTGTCCCGGCTGCGGCCGAAGCGTCGAGGTGCCGAAACTCCGCGAACTCGAACGGCTGCGCGAACTGGTGCCGGACACCGTCGCCGCCCGACCGCGGTGGAGCCCGGCCCACGCCGTCGCCCTCCTGGGGGCGGTGGTGGCCATCGTTGCCTGGACCGCCGCCATGATCATGACCGGATCGACACCGCGGGGGGCCGTCGACCTGGATGCATTCCGTGCCGCCGTCAATGCCGCCAGCGAGGCGCAGGTGTACGCCGCATGGAAGCGCGGCACTTATGAAAGCGTGGAACGGTCGCCCACCCGGGACGAGGAGAAACTGCAGCAGGTCTCCCGGTTCGCCGGGGGCATCTCCCGCACGCTGCAGATCATCGGCGGCCTGGGGGCCGTGACGGCTCTCGTCGGCGGAGCGGCCGCTGTTGCCGGTGGTGCGTCCGGCACTCCCGTCGCCAGTTCCCGGTCCGACCCTTCCGTTCCGGATTCGGCAGCACGATGAAGGCCGCGTACATCCTGCGAACGGGCGGTCCCGACGAAATCCGGATCGGCGAACTGCCCGATCCCGTGCCCGGACCCGGCGCGGTACTCGTGCGGGTTCGCGCCTGCGCGGTCAACCCGATCGACACGTACATACGGTCCGGCATGGTGCCGATGACGCTGCCGTTTCCGTTCATCGTCGGTTGCGACCTGGCCGGCGAGGTCGTGGCGGTGGGGGCGGATGTCGACCGATTTCGGCCGGGCATGCGGGTCTGGGGATCGAACCAGGGGCAATTCGGACGGCAGGGCACGTTCGCCGAACTGGCGGCCGTCGACCAGCGCTGGCTGCATCCGACCCCGGATTCGGTCTCCGATCGCGATGCCGCGGCCGCAGCGCTCGTCTCGCTCACCGCCCACCTCGGGCTGGTGAGCCACGCCGCGCTGCGGCACGGCGAGACGATCTTCGTGAACGGCGGGGCAGGGGGCGTCGGGTCGGCGGTCGTGCAGATTGCGAAGCGGCTGGGGGCGCGGGTGATCGCGTCGGCTGGCACGCCCGCCAAGCGGGAGCGAGTCGCCCGGCTCGGCGCCGAACTCGTGCTCGACTACCACCGCCCCGATCTGGTGCGGGCGGTGCGGGAGGCTGCGCCGAACGGCGTGCACGTCTACTGGGAGACTTGTCGCGAGCCGGCGTTCGATCAGGCGATCGGACTGCTCGGCGACGGAGGGCGGATGGTGATCATGGCCGGCAGGGACGCACGGCCCCCCTTTCCCGTCGGCCCGTTCTACGTGAAAGGCTGCCGGCTGATCGGCTTCGCGATCTTCAAGGCGGACAGCCACGAGCAGGCGGCTGCGGCCGCCGACATCAACCGCTGGCTCGCCGCGGGCAGCCTGCGGTCGCCCATCGACCGCGTGCTGCCGCTGGAAGCGACTGCCGAGGCGCAGGCCTTGCAGGAAACGGCCACGATCGGCGGATCGGGGGCGATCGCGGGTAAAATCCTCGTCGAACCCGGGTGAACACGTGCAGGGTGAACGCGTGCAGGTGCCCCGCAGAGTCGGACACGGATCGCTGGAAGAGGGAGGGCGTCCGCCCATGAACGGCGTGTCGGCACCGCAGGCGGCACGATCGAGCGGCAAGGGTCGGCATTGGCCCCGGGCCATCACGGCCGCCGTCGCCGCGTGGGCATTCCTGTCCCTCGCGGCCGGCGGCGAGGAGCGGTCGCCGGGCGAAGTCCGCACGGGAATCTTCGGACTGGAGGCCAGCGGCAATCGCTTCGTCTACGTCTTCGACCGTTCAGCCAGCATGGGCGACGACGGGGGAAAACCGCTGGCCGCCGCCAAGCGAGAGCTGCTGCGCAGCCTCGATGAACTGGGGGACGTCCAGCAGTTCTACGTGATCTTCTACAACCAGAGGCCGCAGGTGTTCAGCCCGTCGGGCGCGAGTGGCCGGCTGGTGTTCGCGACCGAGGACAACCGCCGCGCCGCGCGCCGGTTCGTCGATTCGGTCCGAGCCAGCGGCGCGACGCGGCATGCCGACGCGATCGCCGCCGCCCTACGGCTGGCTCCCGACGTCATCTTCATCCTGACCGATGGCGATTCGGGCGACGACCTCGACGAGGATGAACTGCGGACGCTGACCCGTTCGATCGGCGGCACGCGATGCATGGTCGTGCAGTTCGGCGGCGAGGGCGGGGGCCGTTCGCCACGGCTCGCGCGGCTGGCCGCGGAGTCGGGCGGCCGCTATTCCGTCATCGACGGCACCGCGGGCGAGGATGACACGGCGGCCGATCCGGAAGGCGACGGCCGCTGACGGCATGCGGCTGACGAGAGCGGGCGGGAACAGGCCCGGCCGCTCCTTTCCCGCGCATGGCCTATGGCCGGCTGGCAGACCGATCGGGCGGCAGGGCCGGGCTGCGGGCCGCCTTCGCCGGCTGCGATCGGGAATTGGTCGTCGCGGTGCCGCCGTCCTGATCCGAAGCCTCGGCCTGCCGGCCGCGGTCGCGGCGGATTCTTCTCAACTCGATTTCCACCGCGTCGATGCCTGCGGCGAGGTTGGGAAACATCGAATCGAGCCGCGAACTGGCCTGACCCGATCCGGCCTGACCCGATCCGGCCGTTTGGGCCGGGGTCTGCCGAGCATTCGGTTGCGGCTGAACCGATGGGCTCTTGGCCCGGCCGGCCTGCTGCCGTGCCGCCGCCGACTGGACCGGCTTGGCGACGCCGGGCTTCACGACCGTGGTCTTCGCCGTCGTGGGCTGCGCGGTCGCTGCCTTCGCCGTCGGAGTCTTCGCGGTCGCTGCCTTCGGGGGTGCCGACGTGCCGGCCGCCGATTGCTGCCGCGGCCGCGACGGCGTCACGAAGGACAGGTCGGCCTGCGCGGCGATGTGTTCCGGAACGACCAGATAGCGGACGACCGGATCCTTCGGCTTCGTGGGGGCCGCCGCCGGGGCGCTCGTCCACGGTTCGAGATCGATGGTCGTGGGACCATCGATGTCCGCCGCGGTGATTCTGTCCGCGGTCGGCGAGGATGAGGGAGACGTGGCGGCAATGCTCGTCGCGACCGGCGTCGCCTGCACGGGTGTCGGCCGCAGCGCGGGCGTCGACTGTTTCGCTGGCGCCTGGTCCTGAAGCATCCGGTCCGAGGGACTCTGGCTCGGTGTGCTGGACACCTGGTCGGCAGGCGTCCAGAGGTCGGCTTGCGGAGCCGGATCGACACGGGTTGGCTGGGCCACCCGTTCGCTCGCAATGGTGGCGGGATGCTCGACGGCCTGCGGGGGTTGGGCGGCCAACGGCCCGGCCGAGGAGGCCGGCGTCCTGGCCAGCTGCACGGACAGAACCGGCTGACCCTCACGCAGCGGATACTTCACGACGAGCCCGTCGAAACTGTCGGTCGCTCGCATCGCGGTGGTGGGCAGCATCGCCTTCGGCCATTCCCGCAGGGCCACGTCCCAGACCGTCACCGGCGATCCCTGCGGTAGCGATCGCAGCGCCACGAAGATCGGTTCCTGCTCGATCTGCGGCTTCGCCTGCGCCAGGTGGACGTCGAGCGCCTGGTTGAGGCAGACCGCCGCGGCCGCCCCGGCCACGAAAGCGGCGGCAAAAACCGTCAGCGCGCGGGGACGATGCGATCGCGGCGTCGGACCGGTGCCTTTGTTCGGCGTGCTCATGAATCGATCCTCGAAGGCCGCGACGATCCCGACCGAGGCGCCCCGGGCCGTTCCCTTGCTCGGGCGTCCCGGGCGGACCGGGCGGCGCGGATGCGTCGCTGTTCCAGCTCCCTGTTTCCATCGACAGGAAGACCATCGGCAAACATGCCAAACATCGGCACAGTGCGTGGCTTTCCAGGACTCCGCAGAGTCCCGATTCCCGAATAACAAGCGTGGGTGGAAGAGTCGCCCCGACTTGCCCGATTCGATGCAGCCGACGCGGCGACGGCCCGCCACCGTCAGGGCTGCGATTCGGCAGGGTCCGCCTCGACGGCAGAGTCGCTTTCGTCCGACCCGCCTGCCGCATCCGCCGGGGCGAACATCGGATCGACTGCCCGCGACAGGGGCCGGATCGCGAGGAGCCGCACCGTCCCGTCGCCCCCCTCGCGGTCGCGGAACAATGCGTCGCCGACGGTCGAGGCCTCGTCGCCGGCGCAGCTCACGACGACCATCGTGTCGGTCGGCACGTTCGCCTCGAAGCGGAGCTGTTGCAGCGTGTTCTTTCGCTGGCCGGTCTCCAGTCGAAAGACCCCCTCCTCGCCGACCCACGACCGCTCCAGTGGACCATGCTTGATCGTGGGGGTGAGTTGCAGCCGCACCCGCCCGTCTGCCGCGGGCCACGCCCGCAGCAGGAACAGGCTGCTGGCCTGATGATGCGTGCCTCCCCGCACATCCGCGCCGTCGTGCTCCAACAGCACGAGTTCGCCGATGCCGCTGGCCGCGACGACCTCGTTCGCGCGGCCGGGCAGCAGGCTCATCGTGCGCCGCACGACGGCCGGACGGGCGGACAGCGTGTCCGGGAGGCTCCCCTCGTCGGCTGCGGCAGTCTCCGGGCCCCGGGGCAGAAAACGCTGTGCGAGGTGGGTCGGCAGGCGGGTCGTGACGACGCCCGCGCGGAGGCCGTTGGCCCCGAGTCGGCGCCGCAGGCCGTCGTCGAAGACCTGCTCATCGACGAGACCCCAGAACTCCTCGTGGAACTGCGAGTCCTGGGGGTCGAGCCTCACGAAGACGAGTTCCACCGGAACCGTCTTCGCGGTCGGCCGCGGCACGTGCTCGGGTGCGGCGATGACTGCCACATCCGGCGCCAGCAGCGCGTTCGACAGCAGCGTGAACCGGCAGCCGGCCGCCGCCGCGGCGCAGAGAACGGCAGACAAAACGCCGACCCGGAAAGGCATGGCACGATCCTCGAGCGGCCCCGTCCGACCGTCGGTCTGATGGCCGGCCGCGCGGAGCGGCGAGGCCGTGGGGCGGGGGAGGATAGGGAAGCCTCCGGGGCCGGGTCAACGCCGGCACCCGGCCCCGTCAGGAGACGATTTTCACGGCGTTGGCGAAGATCTGCAGCCCCGCGCCGGAGGCGGAGGCGTCGAGGTGCGCGTTCCAGGCGGGGTGATGCGTGGCATCGATGAATCGTTCCGGATGCGGCATCAGTCCGAAGATCCTTCCGGTTTCGTCGCAGACTCCCGCCACGTCGCCCTCGGCGCCGTTGGGATTGGTCGACACGCCATGGGCGTCGGGGGCATAACGAAGCACCAGCTGTCCGGCCGCTTCGAACGCCGACAGGTCGGCGGCGGAGCGGGTGACGAACCGGCCCTCGCCGTGGGCGACGGGCAGCTCGAATCCGTCGATCCCCTGCAGGAACACGCACTTTCCCGGCCGCGCCCGCAGGTGCACCCAGCGATCGACGAACCGTCCCGCGCGATTGTGGGCCAGCGCGGCCAGCGGCTGGCCGGTCTGCGGGTCGCCGAGCAGCAGCCCGGTCTGCAGGAGCACCTGGAAGCCGTTGCAGATGCCGAGGATCAGCCCTCCGCGGTCGCGAAAGGCCGCCAGCGCGTCGGCCAGCCGCGTCCGCAGTTCGACGGCGAAGATCCGGCCGCTGGCGATGTCGTCGCCGTAGGAAAACCCTCCGGGGATGCAGAGGATCTGGAAGTCGTCCGCCATGGCCGGCCGCTGCGCGAAGGCCCGCACGTGCACGCGGCGGGCGATGGCGCCGGCCCTCTCGAAGGCGTGCGCGGTCTCATGGTCGCAGTTGGTGCCGGGGGCCCGCAGGATCATCGCGCGGGGAGACAGCATGATCGGCCTCGGGGACGGGGTGCGAATGGATGGATTCAGGGGCGGGACGGGCCGCGCCAGGCGCGGGCCAGACGATCGACCGGGATGTCGGCGACGGGATTGCCCGCGGACGAAACGATCTGGAGCCGCGGCCCGGCCGACACCTCGCCGATCCACGCCCAGGGCACGCCCGCCAGCAGCGACTCGAACCGCGGCACATCTGCGGCGTTCACCTCGCAGACGAATCGGCCGGGCGTCTCGGCGAATGCGATGGCGAGGTCCCGCGCGGCGGCACCCGCCGTGGCCGTGACGTGGAGCTCGACCGGCACGCGTCCCAGTTCGATCCGCGCTCCGCGGCCGCCGCCGATGGCCATCTCCGCGACCGCCACGGCCAGACCGCCGTCGGAGCAGTCGTGGCAGGCGGCCACCAGCCCCGCGCGATGCGCCTGCGCGACCGCCTCGAAGACGCGGCGGCAGGCGGCGGCATCGACGACGGGAACGGGCCCTCCCGTCACGCGGCCGGCGAGTTCGAGCTGGCTGCCGGCCAACGCATCGCGGGAGAGGCCGACCACCGCCAGCCGGCCGCCGGCCCGTTTGAGGTCGGGCGTCACGCTGCGGCGGACATCCTCGACCTGCCCCATCGCCGTCGCCAG
>Ga0114966_10004944_pt1 | contig 11367 bp, 8 predicted proteins | sample M_130207_XF_Meta_FD_87029 | JGI IMG/M metagenome (GOLD analysis project Ga0114966, IMG submission 87029) | Freshwater microbial communities from Lake Montjoie, Canada to study carbon cycling - M_130207_XF_MetaG | ecosystem: Environmental > Aquatic > Freshwater > Lake | place: Lake Montjoie...
CGGTTCCAATTTTGCCACCGGATTGTTTTCACCAGCAGCATCACAGAGGCCACAGGTTCTATCAGTGCGGTGGACACAACGTGAAGAAGCCCCTCTGGCGCACGGGGAACTTCGATTTTTCCGAGAACGATTCTCCGTCGGACTGTGTTTTTGTTTTTTTGCTGGACATCCGATGTCCTGGGAAAAACTTTTGCATGACTGCATTTTCGGCACGGTGCCGATCATGCGAAAACGGCAGGTGCAACCGGCGTGCCGCTCAGGAAAAAAAGTTGACTCGACTCGGTTTTTATGCTTTTAACTTCGAAGAACCTGAGGTTTTTCCGAAATCATTTCTCGTAAACTTTTTTTGTAAAACCTGCCGAACTGATCTGGAGAACGACATGAGCAGTTCCATTTTGGCAGAGCCCGTAGAATCCAAAGCTGCTCTATGGAATCCAGCTCATTGCCTCGTTCAGACTCCTGATAAATGTCGCCAGAAGATCTGCAGTGCGGTCAGCATCCTCTAGGCAGACGGTTTCAACGGCTGAATGCATATACCTGTTGGGAACGCTTACGAGCCCCGTTGCCACACCTGAGCGACAGGTTTGAAGCACATTCGCATCGGTCGGAGTGGCTCGTCCGCTGGCGGCAATTTGTACTGGAATTCCTGCCACACGACCGGCTTCGAGAAGTCGTTCGACCACACGAGGATTCATATTGGGTCCCCGATAGACCACCGGGCCACGTCCGAGCGCAATATCGCCGCTCTGTTTTTTGTCGATTGTCGGACAATCGGTAGCGTGCGTCACATCGACCGCAATCGCAACATGTGGATCGATGCCAAAAGAACTTGTCTGGGCTCCTCGCAGTCCTATCTCCTCTTGCACGGTAGAAACTACAAAAAGTCCGCACGAAAGTGGCTCTTTTGCGGCCCTGCGAAACGCTTCAAGCACCACCCAAAGCCCGATCTTGTCGTCCATCGCAGGACTCGCTGCCAAAGAACCCATCAGTGGTTGAAAGCGAAGTTCGAGTGTCACAGGATCGCCAACGCTCACAACTCTTTCGGCATCCGTTTTATCCTTTGCGCCGATATCAATCCAAAGGTCCTTCATTTTCGGAACGACTTTGCGTTCCTCGTCGGTAAGAAGGTGAATCGGTTTTCGCGACATGACTCCAGGCACAGCGCCACCGGCAGTCCAAATGGTTACACGCATACCGATCAACTGCATCGGATCCCACCCTCCGATGGGCTGCACGGAAATATATCCTTCCGCATCAATGTATTGGATGAGCAATCCGATTTGGTCACAGTGCCCAGCAAGCATGATACGCAGAGCCGCTGATGGGTTGATTGCTCCAATGACATTGCCATGGACGTCCGTCGATACGTCTTGAGTAATGCCTGCGAGTCTTTGTCGAACCACTTCTTGGATTGGTTGCTCGTAGCCTGAGGGACTTGGTGTTTCAAGAAGCTTGATCAAAAAATCGCGATCTGATATTTCCATGACGCTCTACACTCCAAAAGTTCTGAGGTGGCTTCCCTCCGAATTCGTAACTGCGAAGCGACGCATTCCAACTGCAGTTTTCGGCTATCCTAAACACCCTACCGCTCACCCCGGGGCCGCTGCAATACAATCGCTTCCTCGTGCGATGGAACCTGATTACATTCGTCAATGTCTGCTGATGTTCGAGGTTCTGATTCGACAGCGAGTAGAATTTTATGCCAGTGTGTTACAGATCGAATGTGCCCTTGAACGCAGCGAAAGAAACGGTGGCTTCCTGAATGAGCACTTCAAGTGAACCCGTAAAAATAGGGATTGTTGGTTTGGGCACCGTCGGCACCGGGGTTGTCCGCTTGCTCATCGAGTCCTGCGATCACATCACTCGTCACGTCGGACGAAATCTTGTGGTGGAACGAGTGGTGGTGCGCGACGAATCATTGTCTCGGCAGGTAACGTTGCCCAAGGGAATGGTCACCTCCGATCTTTCACAAATTACGGAAGATCCTTCCATTTCAGTTGCTGCGTTGCTTGTTGGCGGTCTTGAACCTGCTCGATCGATCATGATTGAGCTTCTCGAACGAGGAAAAGATGTGGTGACTGCCAACAAGGCGTTGCTCGCAGAACATGGCCCAGAACTTTTTGCCCTCGCCAGACGCAAGGGCCGTTCGATTGCGTTCGAGGCGGCTGTTGCCGGCGGCATTCCAATTGTTGCAACGATCGCGCAGTGTCTTTCGGCCAATCGAATCGAGGCCGTTCGAGGCATTCTCAATGGAACAAGTAATTTTATTCTTGCACACATGGAGGAAGAAGGAGCCTCCTATAGTGAATCCCTTGCAATGGCTCAGAAGCTTGGCTTTGCCGAAGCCGATCCTTCAATGGATGTGGACGGCACGGACGCCACTCAGAAGCTTGCAATCCTCATCCAACTGGCATTTGGAATCTGGATTCCATGGCGTGAAATCCCTCGTACTGGCATTGAAGCAATTCATGCTGTGCACATTGCACGAGCTGCCGAGATGGGATACCGCATTCGATTGGTGGCATCTGCTTCCCGCGCCGAAAATGCACTCACCATGCGTCTTGAGCCGATGCTCGTCCGGCAAGGCAGTCCATTGGCAGAAGTACGAGGCGCTTTTAATGCCGTTGAAATCAAGGGAGACGCTGTTGGACGAATATTTTTCCACGGTCAAGGTGCTGGACAAATGCCAACGGCTTCAGCTGTTGTCGCCGACATCATCGACACGGTGGTTGGCCGCGCGGCAATTACATTTGACACAACAGGACGAATGATCGACACCCACGCTCGCAGCAAAGAACCTCTGCAGTCGGATCCAATGAACCGCCACTTTCTGCACTTGCTTGTACGCGATAAGCCAGGAGTTCTCGCCGATATTACGGGAATTCTTGGCACCCACGGGATTTCTATCGCCTCTGTGATTCAGCAAGAACCAACCGAATTAGGTGCGGGAGTTCCTCTGGTCATTATGACGCATTACGCGCGTCAAGCGTCTCTTCGCCTAGCGATGCAGGAGATCGATTCAAGGCCAACTGTGACCGCACCGAGTACCTGCCTGAGCGTTCTTGACGAACTCGATGCACCCCGGCATTCAGTGCGTGAATCCAACTGATCTTCATTTCATATATTTTTTTCTACACGTATAAAGGCTGTTTCTGTTCATGAAATACGTTCTGGTGATTCCTGATGGTGCGGCCGATGAACCGATTGCCGAACTTGGCCAACGTTCACCGATGGCTGCCGCTCACACTCCCACAATGGACGCTCTTGCCTCGCGAGGAAAGGTGGGCCTCACCAATCATGTGCCGCCAAACCTGCCACCTGGCTCTGAAGTGGCATGTATGAGTCTCTTGGGCTACGACCCACTTGTTTATTTTACAGGACGCGCCCCACTCGAGGCGGCTGCCAAAGGAATCTCTTTGGGTCCTGATGACTGGGCCGTGCGATGCAATCTCGTAACGATTCGAGAACAAATCATGGAGGATTTTACCGCCGGACATGTTTCCGATGAGGAAGCTGCGTCGCTTCTCGTCACGGCACAGACGGCACTTCATAATCCTGCATGGGAGTTTGTGCCAGGAGTGAGCTACCGCAATCTGTTGCTTTGGCGAGGAGATCATTCGCCGTTTGCAAATGATTCTTGCACAATCCCACCACATGATCTTATTGACAAATCGGTTGTTGATTCATTTCCACGAGGCTCAGGAAGTCGCGAACTTACCGAAATTATGTCGTCGAGCGCCGAGTGGTTTGCCGATCACCCGGTGAACGTGTCCCGCCGCGCTTCTGGGAAACTTCCCGCCACTCATGTTTGGCTCTGGGGACTCGGTCGATCTCCAACTCTTGAGTCTTTTGTTTCTCGGTATGGCATCAACGGCACAATGATTACGGCCGTTGATCTCCTGCGAGGACTTGCGTCGCTCGTAGGTTGGAAACGGCGAGAGGTAGTAGGTGCCACTGGTTATCTCGACACTGATTATGCCGCCAAAGGACGTGCGGCAATCGATGAGCTTCGATCGTCTGATTTCGTATGCGTGCATGTGGAGGCACCCGACGAGGCAAGCCACGAAGGAAATGTGCGAGCAAAGGTGGAATCCCTCGAAAAAATTGATGCGTTGATCGTGTCACCGCTTTATGAGGCTCTTCATTCCATGGGTGACTACAGAATTCTTATCTGTCCCGATCACCCAACTTTTATTCGTCTTAAAACTCACTCGCGGGGGGATGTTCCATTTTTGATCAGCGGTACGGGTATTCCATCCACCGGCGCCACTGCATATCACGAAACCGCTGCCGCAGGTGATTCTCAAAGAGTGACGCATGGCTGGCATCTGATGGGGGAATTTCTCGGACGTCCGCTCCACCCGCCTCAGGGTTCTTGCTAGAGCGATCTCAATGAGCCACGATTTGTAAGCAGGACCGTTTCATAATTTCTTTTTTTCGGAGTCTGACTCTGATGGCGACAGTGGTTCAAAAGTTTGGCGGAACGAGTATTGCGGATGCAACGAAGCTTTTCGCTGCCGCACAAAAAGCTCTGCTACGAAATATTCAAGGTGACCGCGTCGTGGTCGTGGTGAGTGCCATGGGACACCAAACCGACGTGCTCGTTGACCTTGCCAAACAGATCACCGATCAGCCCAGCGCCCGCGAAATGGACATGCTTTTGTCAACTGGAGAGCAGGTAAGCGTCGCACTTTTTGCCATGGCAGTGCATTCTCTCGGTGGCAAAGCGGTGAGTCTCACCGGTGCACAAATTGGCATTCGCACCGATAGCACGCACACCAAGGCCCGCATTCGTTCGATCTCAACGGATCAAATCACAAAACTTCTCGATGATGGAAACATCGTGATCGCTGCAGGTTTTCAGGGATTTGACCAAAACGGCAATATCACCACACTCGGTCGTGGTGGTTCTGACACCACAGCGGTGGCCCTTGCGGCGGTACTCGAAGCTGATGTCTGTGAGATCTATACCGACGTCGATGGCGTGTATACGACCGATCCGCGCTGCTTCACCGAAGCTCGATGTCTTCCCTCTATTAGCTACGACGAAATGCTTGAACTCGCGAGTCTTGGTGCAGGCGTGATGCATTCACGATCGATTGAATTTGCAAAAAAGTTTGGCGTAAAGGTTCTGGTTCGATCCAGTTTTCGGGACGCAGCTGGAACGTTGATTGTGGCAACCGATCAATCGATCCAGCGACCGGTCAGTGGCATTGCGCTTGCGAAAGATGAATCTCGCATCACGCTTGAAGGAGTTCCCGACCAACCTGGTGCCAGCCACGCTCTCTTCTCGCAGCTCGCTTCAGCGGGTATTGCCGTTGATATGATCGTGCAAAATATGGGGAGACTGGGACTTGCTGACATTTCATTCACCGTTCCCGTCGAAGATCTCACTTTATCGCTCGAGGTCACACGTCGTGTGGCAACCTCGCTTGGGGCCAAGGACGTTTCACACGACGCATCGCTTGCTAAGATTTCTGTGGTCGGTGCGGGGATGGCGCGAGAGGAAGGAGTTGCCGGACGGATGTTTTCATCGCTTGCGCGACAGAACATCAATGTCCGCATGATCACCACCAGCGAAATTAAAATTTCAGTTCTTGTTGATCGTCCCGACGCTCAGGCTGCCATCCGTGCGGTGCATCAAGCTTTTTCTCTTGAAACTTTTGATACAGATTCCACTGAGGAACAGTCGCACGCTGCAAGAAAACGGCTCTCTAAGACAAATCCCCTCGAGGTTGTTCGCAGGCTCGAGGGCATGGAAGATCTTGCGGTTGAGGATGTCTCGCTCGATTCCTCACAATCGCTTGTCACCTTTACTGACCTTCCAGACCGACCGGGAGTGGCAGCGGACGTCTTTGAGGAAATTGGTCGTGCGGGACTCTTCGTTGACATGATTGTGCAAAGTCACCCCCGGGACAATCGTGCTGAGTTGAGTTTCACCGTGCCAGCATGCGACCAAGTGCGAGCGCTCGAAACTGCCGGCACCATTGCGGCCACCCGCGGCGCAAAAGTTTCAAATGTACCGCACGTCGCAAAACTCTCTATCACTGGCGTTGGTATGCGAAGCCACGCCGGGGTCGCCGATCGGCTCTTCGCACCGCTCATGCGGGAGGGCATTAACATCGACCTGATCAGCACCAGTGAGGTACGGCTAAACATTGTCGTTGCCGCAGAGCATGGCGCTCGGTCGCTCGCAGTGTTGCGACAGGCTTTTGGACTGTCCGTCGACAATTAACACGCAGCCCGCGAACGCTCCACAGATTCCATTCTTACCCCAACACGTCTGAAAGCACCTCTTCGGAAACGTAGATCGGAAGGTTTGGATCGCAGGTCACTGCAATGGCAATCGCATCGGAGGGACGCGCATCAATCTCAACGATCTCCCCATCTTTTCGAACACGAAGAGTTGCAAAGTACGTATGTTCTTTCAGTTCACTGATAATCACATCCTGAAACTCGCCTCCGAGTATTTCTACTGCGGCGACAAGTAAATCATGTGTCAACGGGCGAGGTGACTGATGTCGCTTGACGCGACGATCGATGCTCGTGGCTTCAAAGAGACCGATCAGAATGGGAAACGTTCGGTCGCCTTGGACTTCTTTTAAATACACCACCTGCTGGTCATTGATTTCGCTGATGATGATTCTGGACAATTCCATCTGCACGCTCATAAGGCTCTCCGTCCATCTATCATCGTTCTCACACACTTTTTATTGTTCACGATGTTTTGAGTATAGTGCGGCGAATGATCATCAATCAGGCAAAGATATAAAAAGTTTTTTGACTCAAACAGTTTGAATCTTTCATCCGGATTCCCTTCTCTTGACAGAATCTCAGTCTCGCGTTTCACAATTAGGCACACGAGTCGTTCTCGACAGTTCATTATCGTCTCGGCAGGTCATTCATGTGAATTGACTGCGATGCGTTCATACCCAGTGCGGCAACGATCGCAACTCCATAACTGGCTGCGCAGACGAAAAACATTTCATGCCAATCTTTATTGGAATCGAGATTTGTAAGTATCCATGGAAGAAGTTTGCTCGTGGCTGATGCCCCAAGGTTTCCCCACATATTCCCCCAACCAGCCACGGTGCCGACGCTGCGGCCTCCGACGTCCTGCATAAATGCCCACGTTGACGAGTTTCCCAAATCTGTTCCAAACGACACCATTGCACAGCATGCGATAAAACCCCAAACGTTGGAAATAAAAGGACAGACAAGATACGCACTCCCCGCAAGCAGACTTCCAATAATAATTGGAGCGATGCGTCCGATTCTCTGCCCAAGAATTCTGGTTGAATAATCGCACAGCACTCCGCCGCAGAGCATGCCGACCATTCCACACGCCAGCACAAGAGTCACCATCCTGCCTCCCTCAACAGCCTCAACGTTTCTGACTTCGCTGAGATAGGTTGGCAGCCACGTGACGAGAAATGCCCAACCTACATTGCTCGCGGTTTGCACCAAACAGTTCAGCCAGATACTTCTGTTACGGCACGTGGCAATCATGACGCCACGAAGGTCACGAAGCGACGAAGGCTTTTCGTCTACCGTGGAAGGAAGCATCATTTGCTCATGCGAATTGCATCTAGGGTGTTCTTCAGGACGAGTGCGAACGATGTGCCAGTAGAAGGCCGCAATCACAAGCCCAATACATCCGTCGATCAGAAGTGCCGGTCGCCAATTGGAAAATCGCACAATCATCCACGCTGTCAGAAAAGGCGCAAGTGCTCCTCCCAGTCGTCCGCCAAAAGCCACCGCGCTGCTGGCTCTGGCACGGTTGTGAAACGGGGTCCACCGACGGATCACCGCTCCACTCGTTGGGTAGGCTCCTGCTTCGAACATTCCACATCCCAAACGGGCAAGCAGCAACCCCCAGAACCCACCAGCCAACCCCGTAAACGCTGTCATGACGCTCCAGCCAACGATATAGATCGTGAGCATTCGTCTGGCACCAAAGCGATCGCTGGCCCACCCTGCTGGCACCTGAAAGATCGCATAGGCAAAGAAAAAGGCAGCCAGAATAGTTCCGATCTGTTCCTTTTTAAGAGGTATTTCAAGATTGAATGAAGCCGATTTTACAATCTCGCCAAGACAGATTCTGTCGAGATAAAGAATAAACGACATCGCTACGCTCACGGCGATGACGGCAAATCGAACGTTGGTCGGACGACCGTTCATACTGCTTGTGCCGGCCACGCGAATTGTTTCCCTTTATTAAATCGTAATGCGTCGTGTCCTGGCGACGACCGGCCAGATCTCGACTACGCGGCCTCCTCGCACAGCACAAACGTCGCTGTGAAGAGCGACGGTCGGACAGATGTGCCGCGGCATCGCATACAATACGCTTCCTACGGGAAACTCTGCCGCTTTGGGAGTTCGAACGACCAAATGTTCCTCGCTGTGTAATACAAACGATGCGTCTTCAAGACCGAATATTTTCACTCTTGGATGAGGCATTTCGCTGGCCACACTCTTGTGACCAATGTCGAGGCACAAGGAATCGTCTGTTGGGCGACTGATAACGCGAGTCATCAGAATCGCAGCACTCAGAAAATCAAGATCGGGCGAGAGTGTTTTTTGACCCTCATCCCATAGAACCGTCGTGCCTGCCCCGAGCTCGATATCGCTACGTTTGGCGAGAATTGAAAACGTGGGCGTACCACTTGCGACAATTCTTGGAACCGATAAACCGGAGGCGATCAGACCGTCCCGCAGGTTCCACACCGGCACAAAAGCCGCCTCGGCAGCCGCAGTGAGTCGCGCATAATCGGCATCGTGCAGGTGACCGTCGTATGCATGCAAGCCACCGGCAGAAAGGCCAGTCGCAGAGACAATGTGTCGGTAGAGTTTTTCGGCATCCTTTCCAGGAGAGATTCCGGTGCGATTCATCCCTAGATTTAAATCTAAAAGAACATCGATTTCGACACGTCCGGCAGTTGCGGCACGCGACAAAGCATCGATTCCGCAGTCGCTGTCAGCAATCGCCCGAAACACAACATGTGGGAATTTTTTTACCAGCTCAGTCAATCGATTTGGCCCGGGACCGACCTGCGGATACGCCACAAGAATGTCACGCCCTCCGCTTTGCGCGGTCATTTCCGCTTCGGCAATGGTCGCAACTTTGAACTTTGAAATTCCATGTTTTATTTCAAGTGCAATCACTTGCGGAAGTTTGTGTGTTTTGACATGAGGTCGCAAACGATCGACATCACCGACGCACGCAATCATTCGAGAAAGATTTTCTTCGATGCGTTCTGGGAAAATCAGAAGCGACGGGGATGGCACTTCGGTTTCATTGGTAATGCGAAACCAATTAGCCTGCATGAGAAGAATCCTTTCTCACGACGGCCACCGCCTCAATTTCGTACCGAATCGCAGCACCAAGGCATTGAACAATTGTGGTACGCGCTGGAAAAGGCTGCTGAAACACTTCGCGGTAGAGCCGGTTATAAAGCGGCAGATCCTCGTCATCGCGAACGTAATTTCGGGTTTGAATTACGTGTCCTAAATCGCTTCCAGACGCTTCGAGCACTTTGGCGAGATTCGCAACAGAACGACGGAACTCTCCTTCGAATGTGTCCGAGATAATTGTTCCGTGCTGATCCACCGAGGCCTGTCCGGATACGAATATCAAATCGCCAAACACCACGCTCGGACTAAAGGGCAGCGAGGATGTGGGAGTGTCACTTGAACATGGATAGCGGACGAGTGGATGGGTCATTGATTCAACTCCTGTCTCGATGAATAGATTCCTCTTCCTGACAACAGCCTGACACAAAACGTTTTTCATACGACACAATCAATCTGAGAACGACCCCTCATCCAGCGGAAAGATTGGATGGGTAATCCTTTGATAGGGAAGTGATTGAAGCCGACTGGTACAGGGGCCAGGGGTTTCCACGGAAAACATTCTCACCGCTATCGGTTCATACGCACACCGGTGCGCGACCGCAGCCTTCACACCGAGATAAGAGAACGTTGAAGGATCAATTCCCTGACTTGTCCACTGTGCCAGATCCATTGGAGGTGTAGGCCGACTCGTGAGCAGAATGGTGATGCCTGCATGTCGCACAACTGCACACGGACCCATACTGAAATGATCCCCCGACGCGGAAGCCAGATGGCTGCGTTTATCTTGAATCGTAAAGTTTCCGTTACTTCGGGAGACGAGTTCCACAAGCAGCGTCACGGGTCCCTGATCAAATCGATTTCCTTGTCCACCGAATGCGAGAGTCATTCGATCTCCTGGTGTGAGCGACTCGAGCATTCTCACTGCATGCGGATCGGTCATCGCAAGAGCTGCATTGTGCACCCCGAGAGCGAGAAATTCGCGAAGCAATCCGGTACCATTTCCTATGGCACCTGCGCCAATATTGTCTGACGGCTCCGCAAAAACATTGAGCCCGGGAAGCGGATGCTCAATCGCCCACTGAATCACCTCACTCGCAGGCGGATCGATGACATTCCCTTGCTCGCGAAGATCCCATGCTCTTTGGCAAAGTTGATCGAGTGCCGCCTCTGCATCGCGGCGATCCCCTGAAGTGTTTACCGTAAAACTGATACCAGTGTCGGCAGTATCCGAATACGAAAAACCAGCAATCACATTGACCGACCAAAACTCCGGAAAACGTTTTTCAAGATCGAGCGCCATCGATTCGAGCGAACGCATCGGTTCATTTGCAGTGCCCGTACCCGTCGGCGGCCAGACAATCGGCGGGTGACGCCAGTATGTTTGTATGTGCGTGCGATCTGTTTGTGCGCGATTGAGAAGTGCGAATGCCCGCTCAGCCGATGCACAACCGTCGGTATGAGGATTTTTTCGGTAGGCGATCAGACCATTGGAGTTCGTGGCCATCAACTGCGTGAAATTGGCATGCAGATCAAATACTCCATACAGAGGAATAGTTTCCGCGCCTGGCATTTTTCGAATACGGGAAAGAATTTCTCCTTCCACGTCGGGAAAGCTCTCGGAAACCATTGCACCATGAAGCACAACAAAGATGCCATCCACGCCTTCGATGAACGCTGATGAGGCTCTGGCATAGAACTCTTTCCAAAATCGCTCGACGACTTCGTCTTCAACAAGTCCTGAAGGCATCGCGCGAACATCGACCGTCGGAAGAACCAGCCATCCACTTTGTATCGCAGCCTGTAACGCGGCGCCGAGCGGCGAACTATCACCACAGCAGGCGAGCATCTCCTCGCCGCAACAGATTTGAAAGTCTTCAAGACCCGTCGTTTTTTCCACGAACGTATGGGTCTCATGAAACAGCCCCGCCATCACGACGCGGGGCCTGCTGACACGATCTGAATATGTTGCACTCATGCGATTTTCCACTGCGTAGCATGTTGAGTGAACGCCAA
>Ga0114966_10004945_pt1 | contig 11366 bp, 13 predicted proteins | sample M_130207_XF_Meta_FD_87029 | JGI IMG/M metagenome (GOLD analysis project Ga0114966, IMG submission 87029) | Freshwater microbial communities from Lake Montjoie, Canada to study carbon cycling - M_130207_XF_MetaG | ecosystem: Environmental > Aquatic > Freshwater > Lake | place: Lake Montjoie...
GATGAGGTTTTCGAGCAGGACCTTGAGTGAGACCGGCAGATTGCGGATGCCGGAAAGCCCGGCTTCCTCCGCGACCCTTAGGCTGTAATAAGCGTATTTCTTGCGGCCCACTTTCAGGGTCTGACGGGCGCCGAGGGTGTTGATGGAAGGCATATTCGAGAATCCTTTCTCTCGTCTTCGGGCCGTCCGGAGATCGGAAGCGGGTTCGCGCGCTTTTCAGGAGGGACACACAGCATCGTCTCCCGCGCGGCGCTTGGCCCGCACGGCCGCGCCCCTCTTAGACCGCTCAGGCTTAACCGTCCATGCAGCCGGACCGCTCATGCGTGAAATTGCATGATCACGGGCGTAGAGATCGAAAACCTTGCCCTGACAAGGGGTGACCGGCTGCTGTTCGAGGGCTTTTCGGCTCAGGTTTCGCCCGGAGAGGCGGCCACGCTGGTGGGCGCCAACGGGGCCGGCAAGACCTCGATCCTGCGCTGTGTCGCGGGCTTCATCCGGCCGCATGCGGGCGAGGTGATATTCGCCGGCGCTGACCCCGACGAGGCGCGCGGCCAGGGCCTGCACTTCGTCGGCCACCAGGATGGGCTCAAAAGCACGCGGCTGGCCCGCGATGAGCTCAATTTCCAGTCTCGCTGGACGGGTGGGAGTGCGGCGGGCGTCGAGCGCGCCATCGAGACCCTGGCGTTGGGGCCTCTCATGAACCTCGAAGTCCGCAAGCTGTCGGCCGGGCAGCGCCGGCGGCTGGCGCTGGGCCGTCTGATCGCCGCTCCTCGGACCCTGTGGCTGCTCGATGAGCCCATGGCGCCGCTCGATACCGCCCGCCGCGCCATGTTCGGAAACCTCATGGCCGCCCACCTGGCCGGCGGCGGTATGATCCTGGCCGCCGTGCACGACCCCCTGCCGGTCCCGGCCCGGACGCTGGAGGTGGCGGGATGAACGAGCTTGCCACCCTCTTTCGCCGCGAACTTGCTTTGGCCTGGGGCCGCGGCGGCGGGCCGATGCTGGCCCTGCCATTCTATGCTTGTATCGCCACCCTGCTGCCCTTCGCCGTGGGCGGTGATCACGCCCAACTGGCGCCCATCGCCACGGGGATTTCCTGGCTGGCCCTGGCGCTGACCAGCTTGCTGTCGCTGGAGCGGCTGTTCGAGCGGGACTTCGAGGACGGGGCGCTCGATCTGCTGGCGCTCGGCGCGCCCTCCATGGTCGCCACCTGTTTTATCAAGTGCCTGGCTCAGTGGCTGGCGACCGGCGCGCCGTTGGCCATCGCCGCGCCGATCATCGCGCTCGGCCTGGGCGCCAAGCCAGAGCTCTGGTCACTGATTTTCACCAGCGCCTTGCTGGGGGGTCTCGGGTTCGCCTTCACCGGCGGCGTGGGCGCGGCGCTCGCCATCGGCAGCCGGCGAGGCGGGGTGCTGATCGCCGTCATCGTCTTGCCGCTGTTCGTGCCGCCGGTAATCTTCGGGGCAACGGCGATCAGCCAGGCCGCTGATGGCCTCGCCTGGCAATCGGGTTTCGCCCTGCTCGGCGCCTACAGCCTGGCCTCGGTGGCTCTATCGCCCTTCGCCATGGCCGCGGCCTGCCGGAACGCCCTTTCGTAGGTTCTTCGACGGAAACACGAAGCTTGTCCGTTTATCCTTACGTTCGACCCGAACGGGGGCGTTCGAGGCAGGAGCCAACCATATGGTCAACCGTCACATTCTGATCGCCGCGACTGCGGGCGTCGCCCTTCTGGGCGGCGTCGCCGGAGCCTTCGCCCAGCCGCCCGGGCCGCCGCAATTTGGCGGTCCCCAGTTCACCAACGGCCAACCTCCGCAGGGTCAGCAAGGTCCTGGAGGCCGAGGCGGCCAGCGTCAGGGCGATCCGGCCATGCGCGGTCAGCGTCTGCATCAACAACTGAACATCACGCCCAATCAGGAACAGGCCTTCAACGCCTGGATCGCGGCGACCGCCGCGCAGGCTGGCCCGCCCAACGACCAGGGCATGACCACGCCGCAAAAGCTCGATCGCCGCCTCACTGACCTGACCACCCGCGTCAACGCCGCCAAGCGATTTTACAACGTGCTGGCCCCTGAGCAGAAACAGATCTTTGACGGCCTGCCGCCGGAAGTCGCCCTCGGCCAGCCCGGGCCGGCCGGGCGCGGCGGTCAGCTGGCGCAGACCGCCCAGGCGCAAGGCAAGGGCGCCGGCAAAGCCGCCCGCCAGGCGCGCCGCAACGGTGTTCAGAACGGCGTCCCTAACGGTCCGCCGCCGCCCCAACCTGGAGGATACAATCCGCAGTAGTTCGACCCTCTCTCGCCTGCGGATCGGGGCGCACTGACGGCGGTTTGCTTCCCGCTAGCCGTCAGGGGCCTCAAGGCGGCGGTCCTGGCGCATCTTGCCGCCGGGGCCGCCTGCCTCTAAGTGCCTAGACATGTTCCTCGCCAACCCCCAGCGGTTCATGAGCTTTTCGAAATGGGCCGCGCCCATATTCGGCGTGCTGGCCGTCGGGATGCTGGGGATCGGCTTCACGCTCGGCTTTACCGTCCCCGACGACTACCAGCAGGGCCAAACGGTGCGCCTGCTCTTCCTGCACCCCCAGGTCTCCTTCGTCTCGATGATGGCCTATGCGGCCATGGGGGTTTCAGCGTTTTTCGGCGTGGTTTTCAGACATCTGCTGGCTGACGCCGCCGCCCGGGCCGCCGCGCCCATCGGCGCTGGCTTTACGTTCCTCGCTCTGCTCACCGGCGCGTTCTGGGGCCGGCCGATGTGGGGCACCTGGTGGGAATGGACCGATCCCCGGATCATGTCCGAGCTGGTGCTGTTCCTGTTCTTCCTCGGCTATATGGCGCTGCTCAGCGCCGTGGATGACGAGGCCAAGGCGACGCGGGCGGCCAATATCCTGGCCATGGTCGGCCTGCCCAATCTCGCGGTGGTGCATTTCTCGGTCTACTGGTGGAACTCGCTGCACCAGGGCTCTTCGATCACCACCACCATCATGGCCTGGTTCCATTCCCTGAGCGGCGGCGGCCAGGCCGATAAGCCAGGCCTTGCGCCCGTTTATGTCGCGCCCTTCGTGCTCAGCTTCTTCGGCCTCGCCTGTCTCTTCGCCGCGCTGTGGCTGGTGCGCATTCGCAGCGAAGTGTGGCGGCGCAAGGCGCAGGCCCTGGCGGTGCAGGCGGCGGGGAAAGCCTGATGGACCTCTTCACCGGCAAATATGCGATCTACATCGGGCCGTCCTACGCGGCGGCCGCGATTGTCTTCGCCTGGCTGACCATCGACACTCTGGTCCGGGCGCGGTCCTGGAGGCGCAAGGCCGAGGCGCTGCAGGCGCAGAAGGACGGGAAGGACCCCGCGTGAGGCGCTGGCTGATCGCGCTCCTGCCACTGGCCGTGCTGGCGCTGTTCGCGGCCGTGTTCGGCCTTTACGCACTGCGCAAATCGACCACGCGGGTGGAGCCCAATTTCACCGTTGGTCAACAGGCGCCCGAGTTGATGCTGCCCTTCCTGGAAGGCGGCCCGCCCGTTTCGCTGCGAGCCCAGATCAAGGGACCGGCCCTGGTCAATCTGTTCGCCTCCTGGTGCGCCACCTGCGCCCAGGAAAGCCCTTTCCTGATGGACCTGCACAAGAAGGGCGTGCGCATCATCGGCATCGACGAGGGCGAACACGGCGAGGTCGATCCGCCCGACAAGCTGGCGGCGTTCCTCAAGACCTACGGCGATCCCTATGCTGTGATCCTGGTCGACCAGAAAGCGCAGGCCACCATCGACTTCGGGGCGACGGGCCTTCCGGAAACCTTCGTGGTCGATTCCTCCGGCAAGATCGTCGGCAAGCACACTGGCGCCCTTGCCCGGCCCGAGGATGCCGACAAGCTCCTGGGGATGCTCCGGGCGGCCCGTTAACCTTTCGCTAACCACGATTGGCCAAGGGTTTGCCGATGGCTTCGGTTCCACCCCTTTCCACGTCAGTCGTCGCGCCCAGGCCAGCCGCCCGGGTCGATGATGCCAGAGCAGCGTTCTTCCGCCAGGCGCTCACACAGGTCGCCGCTCCTGCGCCAGCTCCGCCAGCCGTCATGGCCCGGCCCGCATCCCCGGCGGCGGGGCCAATTCCTGCGCCGACAACCGCCGCAGCCCCCGATCCCGACCGACCGATGCGGCCGGGCTCGATCATCGACATCCGCGTCTGATAACTTCGGACTGGCGCTAAGAGCGCTTTCGCGCAAAGTTGCGCCCCATGAGCCCGCGATCTGACAGCGGGCGTTCGGGGAGATTATCGATGTTCAACCGCCGTCTTGTTGTCGCCGCCACCCTGGCCGTCCTGATCGGGGCGCCGGTCGCCTGGGCCCAGGTCAAGCCGCCCGTGCCCCCCATTTCCGACGCCGTCGCCAAGGCGGTGGCCTCGTCCACGCGGTCGGAAAAGGACAAGGCTCGCGACGGCGGCCGCAAGCCCGCCGAGGTGTTCGCCATCTCGGGCATCAAGCCGGGCGACAAGGTCATCGAGATCGCTGCCTTCGGCCAGTACGACACCAACATCATGGTCAATATCGTCGGCCCGACCGGGCACATCTATATGTACGATCTGCCCTATCAGCAGGCCCGCCAGGAAGCACCGACCAAGGCCTTCACCGACGCGCACCCGAACACGGAACACGCCTTCGGCAAGTTCGACGAAATGACCTTCCCGTCGGGCATCGATCTGGTGACGATCGACATGTATTACCACGACCTGTCGATCAACAACGTCGATCTGGCCGCCTTCAACAAGAAGATGTTCAACGCCCTGAAGCCGGGCGGGCGCCTGCTGATCGTCGATCACAACGCCGAAGCCGGCTCAGGCCGTCGCGACACCAACACCCTGCACCGCATCGACAAACCCCTGATCCTCTCCGAGGTCCAGGCGGCCGGGTTCAGGCTGGTGGTCGATTCCAGCCTGTTCGCCAACCCGATGGACAACTACAAGATCCGCGTGTTCGACCCCACCGAGCGCGGCGGCACCGACCGCTCGGTTTTTCTGTTTGAAAAGCCGCGGTAGAGCCTTTTCACCCGCTCATCCCGGCGAAAGCCGGGACCTAGGGCCGCAGCTCCGCACTCTTCGCCTGAACTCCTGGACCCCGGCTTCCGCCGGGGTGAGCAGATTGGGGCAGCCGTCTAGGCGTAGGCCGCATCCGCCGCAGCCACCGCCGAGCCGGCTTTCAGCTTGACGCCCTGACGCAGCAGCGCGCCTTCCAGTGCGCTGAGGCACAGACGAACATTGGCCGGGTTTGAACCGTAGCCCATCAGGCCGATGCGCCAGGCCTTGCCGGCCAGGGCGCCGAGGCCCGCGCCGATCTCCAGGCCGTGGTGTTCCAGCAGCTCGGCCCGCACCCGCGCCTCGTCGACGCCGTCCGGAACCGAGACCAGATTGAGCTGCGGCAGGCGCACCCTCGGATCGACGGGCAGGAAAAGGCCCATGGCTTCCAGCCCGTCTCTCAGCGCCTCGTGGTTTTTCCGGTGCCGGGCCCAGCTCGCCTCCAGCCCCTCTTCCTGCAGGACCACCAGCGACTCATGCAGGGCGTAGATGGCGTTGATCGGGGCGGTGTGGTGATAGGCCCGTTTCGTCGCCGCGCCCCAGTAGCCCATGATCAGGTTCATATCGAGGAACCAGCTCTGCACGGGCACACTCCGCGTGCGGATACGCTCGGCGGCCCGCGCTGAGAAGGTGATCGGCGAGATGCCCGGCGTGCAGGACAGGCACTTCTGCGTACCCGAATAGGTCGCATCCGCGCCCCAGGCGTCGACCGCCACCGGGATACCGCCGACACTGGTCACCGCATCGACAATGCTCAGCATGCCCGCCGCCGAGGCCATCTTGCAGAGCGCCGCGGCGTCGCTGGCGACACCGGTCGAGGTCTCGGCATGGACGAAGGCGAGCGCCCGGGCGCCGGGATTGGCCTTGATGGCGGCTTGCGCTTTTTCCAGATCGATCGCCGTTCCCCAGTCGTCGGCGACCATGACGGCGGTCGCTCCGGCGCGCGTGACGTTTTCCTTCATGCGCCCGCCGAAGACGCCGTTCTGGCAGACAATCACCGTATCGCCCGGCTCAATCAGATTGACGAAGGCCGCTTCCATGCCCGCCGATCCCGGCGCGGAGATTGGCAGGGTCAGTTCATTGCGGGTCTGGAAGGCGTATTGCAGCAACCCTTTGACCTCATCCATCAGGTCCACGAAGGCCGGGTCGAGGTGGCCAATGGTCGGCTGGCCCATGGCGGCCAGGATGCGCGGGTTCACGTCCGAGGGGCCGGGGCCCATCAGGATGCGGCGCGGCGGGTGAAAGCTGGCGGTGATGTTGGCGGTCAAGACTTGGCTCCCTTTGGGCGGTGATAGCGCAAGCGCGGCCCGCCGCGAAGCGGTTGAACCGCGCCTCCCGCCGTGGTTTCAGGAAGCATGTCCGAGACTTGGTCCATCATCGTTCACGGCGGCGCCGGCCTTATCAAACCCGAGCGCCGTGAGGCGAAGCGCGCGGCGACGTTGGCGGCCGTTCAGGCGGGCGCCGTCGTACTGGCGGCGGGAGGGACGGCGGTCGAGGCTGTCGTCGCCGCCGTCCGGCTGATGGAAGACGATCCGCACTTCAATGCCGGGTTCGGCGCGGTGCTGAACGCTGACCGTCGGGTGGAACTGGACTCGGCCTTGATGGACGGCGCGACACTGGATCTTGGCGGCGTCGCCGCCGTCCAGGGGGTGAAAAACCCCATAGAGGTCGCCCATCTGATGCTGCGCGACGAGCCCGTGCTGCTGGCGGGCGACGGCGCCCGCCGCTACGCCGCCGAAAAGGGCGCGGCGATGATCGATCCCGAAGCCATGATCGCGCCCCACCGGCGCACCGACGATGTGGCCGACACGGTCGGTTGTGTGGTGTTCGACGTGGAGGGCAACTTCGCGGCCGGGACCTCCACCGGAGGGCGGCCGGGCAAGCGGCCGGGGCGGATCGGCGACTCGCCCATCCCCGGCGCCGGGCTCTACGCGCAGAATGGGGTCGGCGCCGTCTCGCTCTCGGGCGAGGGCGAGCTGATCCTGCGGCGCATCCTCGGCGCGCGGCTGGTGGCGGACCTGGAAACCACCGACGCTGCGACCGCCGCCGACCGCGCAATCGGGGCCATGGGCGGCCAGGGTGGGGTCGGCTGCATCGTGCTGGGCGCCGACGGAGGGCCCGCCTTCGCCCACAACGCGCCCGACTTCGCGGTGGCCATGGCGCAGGCGGGAAAGCCGGCGCGCGCCTTCCTCAATCGCGGCGAATGGCAAGGGGACTGAGGCGCTGGATTTCGGCCTTGCCCCGCCGGATTTCGCCCGCGCTCTGATCGGGGCTGAACTGACCTTGGAAGGCGTCGGCGGCCTGATCGTCGAGACCGAGGCCTACACTGCGGACGACCCCGCCTCGCACGCCTTTCGGGGCCCGACCCCGCGTAACGCCCCGATGTTCGGCCCGGTGGGACGGGCCTATGTCTATCGCTCGCATGGCCTGCACTGGTGCCTGAATGTCGTCTGCGGAGCCGAGCCAGGCGGCGCGGTGCTGATCCGGGCGCTGCAACCGGTCCACGGCATCGAGATCATGGCCGAGCGGCGGGGCCTCGCTGACCTTCGCGCCCTCTGCTCAGGCCCGGGAAAGCTCTGTCAGGCCCTGGCGGTGACCCATGCGCACAACACCCTCACCCTGGATCGCGCACCCTTCGCGCTCGCCGCACCCTCCAAAACTCCCACCGTCGCGGTTGGCCCGCGTATTGGTATCAGCAAGGGCGTCGAAACGCCCTGGCGGTTCGGCCTGGCGGGTTCGCCCTACCTAAGTCGCCCCTTCCCTGGAATCGCGAAATCCGCGACGGATTGGGAGGGGTCACGCCGTTGAACCTTCAACGGCCCAGCTTGGGCCGAGAGCGACGGGTTGGGGCGGGCGTGACGGAAGATCTAGGGAGACGGACTTAGATGAAACTGAACCCCCTGTTGCTGGCGCCCGCCGCCGGCCTCGCCCTTTGGGCGGGAGCGGCCTTTGCCCACCACTCGTTCTCGATGTTCGACAGCCTGACTACCCAGACCCTGAGCGGCGTGGTCAAGTCGCTTGACATCGTCAATCCGCACAGCTGGCTGAACATAGTGGTCGCCAAGCCCGGCGGGTCCACCGAATGGGCGCTGGAAATGGGCGGACCGGGCCAGCTTCAGGCCCAGGGCTGGACGGGCGCCGGCATCAAGCCGGGCGACACCATCACCGTGCGCATGCACCCCCTGAAAGACGGTTCGAACGGCGGCCAGCTGGTCTCGGCCACCCTGGCCGACGGCCGGAACATGGTCGCCCAGCCGGCCGGACGCGGAGGCGGCCAATGAGGCGGACCTTGCGCAACCTGGCGATTATCGGCGTCCTGATCGCGCCTCTGCCTGTGCTGGCCCAGAGCTGGCAGGACTACAACTATCCCCAGGCCGGATTCTCCGTTCAGTTCCCGGGCGCGCCGACCGCGAGCACCGGAACGTACCGCACGGCGGCGGGAGCATCGGCGCCCTCCGGAATCTGGTCGGTGACCCACGAGGGCGTGACCTACGCCATCACCGTCGCCGACTTCCGGGGCACGGGCGTCACCGAACAGACCGCCGTGAACGACGCCCTGGCGAGCGTGCGCGCGAACGGCGAAATCAAGGTCGACACCAATGAGCGGATCGACCGCGTCTTCGGCCATGTGCTGAGCGTGGTGAACAAGGACGAGAGCCGCTCGACCATGGCGATCTTCTGGGTCGACGGGCGGCTCTATGTGCTGAACGGCCAGGCCCTGGCGCCCGATGCAGCTTCACGGTCAGCCCGGACCCTGCGTTTCGAACAGACCCTGACCTTTGTCGATGCGCAAGGCGCTGCGCCCCGCCGTCCGGACGATGGACTGCCCGGCGGACGCGGCGGGGCTGGAGGACGCGGCGGCCCTCCGGGCGGACCGGGCCGCGGGCCGCCGCCGCAGAGCGCCTTCGACGACTGCAAGGGCAAGAAGGCGGGTGACGCCGTGAAGCACAAGATCTCCGAGGGGACCATCGTGGATGCGACCTGCATCCAGACCCCTGGCGGCCTCGCTGCCCGGCCCAACATGCCGCCCGGCGGGCGGGGTGGCCCGCCCGCAAGTTAGGCACACCTTGAACCGCTCACCCCGGCGAACGCCGGGATGAGCGGAGATTTGTGTGCCGCTACTTCCCGTCCACCGTAAACGCCAACAGCACGTTCAGCGGATTACCGTAGGCGCCGGTCGCGCCGTTGTAGCCCGAGATGGCGAACATCGTACCGCCCGAGACCACAAAGCCGGTGTGGTCGAAGGAGCCGCCCGGCTGGGCCGGAACGCCGTTGACGGTGCGATAGGTCTGGCCCGCCGAGTTGAAGTTCCACAGCGTTCTGCCGGTGGCGGCCGCATAGGCCCGAAGCCAGCCATCATGGCCACCGGCGAAGACGACGCCCGGAATGGCGGTGGGCGGGGCGGACTGGGCGTTGTTGCAGCGCGGGGCCGGGAACCAGCCGCAGGGCACGCGCGGCGCCGGCGTGGACCAGGCGATCTTGCCGTCGGCCGGATTGAGCGCATAGATCCCGGGCTTGGCCACATCGCGCGCGGCGGCCGCATCCGAGATGGTCACATAGAGCAGGCGCGTGTCGGCGGCCATGCCCCACTCGACGCCGCCCAGCGCGCTGCCGTTGCCGACCTGGGTCTTCCAGACCACGTGTCCGTCATCCGGATCCATGCCGTAGACCGCGCCGGACTTCTGGCCCGAAAGCACGATCTGCTTGCCGGTCGGCAGGGTGTAAAGAATGGGCGAGGCGCCATAGTCATAGTCCGGGCCGGTCGTGCCCAGCGGGCAGTTCTGGCCTCGGCGGGCCGGGCCGCAGCCGATCAGGAAGTTGTCGGCCTTGGTCACCTGGCTCGACCACTTGATGTGGCCGTCAGCGAGGTTGATGGCCACCACCGCGTCGGAGGTTGGCGCATCGACCTCGGTGTAGGAATCGCCGGCGGCCACATAGAGAACGCCGCGCTTGCTATCGATGGTCGGCTGCGACCACACCGCTGCGCCGGCCGGGCCATAGAGCTGGGATCCGGCCATGTTCCGGCGTGTGGGCTTCGGATCAAGCAGACGCGCCTTCCAGACCAGACGGCCGGTCTTCAGGTCAAGGGCGGAGACCGCGCCGGTGAAGGTGCAGCAGGAGTAGGCGCCGGCATTGGCCATGTTCTCTTCAGAGGATGAGATCGGCACGTAGATGCGATCGCCGCTCACCACCGGCCCGCCGGTCAGCATGGCCAGCGGATGGGTTTCAAGGTTGGTCTTCCAGAGCTCGGCGCCGGTCATGGCGTCGAAGGCATGGAAGTCGCGGTTGAAGTCGCCGATGTACATCACCCAGCCTGAGGGCGAATAGCCGGGCTTGTGCAGCACGATGGGGGATGAGCGCATCGGCGAGCCGACGGCCTTGCGCCAGTAGACGCAACCGGTTTTCGCATCCAGCGAAAAGGCATCGCCCGCGAAGGTGGCGAGGAACAGCCGGTCGCCGATGACGGTCGGCTGGGCGTGACGTCCGCCGGCGAGCGAGAACGACCACTTGACCTTCAGCCGCTCGACATTGCCGGCATTGATGGTGGTGTTGGTCTGGTAGCGGCTGGAGTTCGCCGTCTTGCCAAAGCCGTTCCAGTCGGTGGCGGCCTCGCGGATCGGCGGGTTGGTCGTGCATTTGTTGTCACGCGGCTGGGCGCCGGCGGCGAGCGCGTTGGCGGCATTACCGGTCGCCGCCGAAAGGGGCTTGCCGGTCACATAGACCGCCAGATCGCGGATCATGGCCGGGGTCAGGCCCGAGGCCATGGGGTTCATCGAGCCGGTGGTGAGGGCCTGGACCACGCTCTCGGGTGTGCGGGTGCGCAAGGTCGCGCGGTCGGGCGCACGGTCCACCGCCGGCTCGTGGCAGGTAGCGCACTTGTTGGCGAAGTTGGTGGGGGCGAAGGAATCGACCTCGCCCTGCTGGGACCACGATAGGCCGACAAAGCCCAGGGCCGTCGCCACTACAGCGGCTCCGCCAATAGCCAGCGCCCGAATTTTCATCGCCATTCCTCCCGAATGGGACGCTTCCCCGCCCCTTATCGACTTACAATATCCGCTAGGGAGGACTTGTCGAGAGGCCTGAAGCGGCGATCTGACGGAATCAGACCGCAGCTTCAGATTTTTGCATCGGCGCGCATATGTTCCGAAAACCGGTTCCCACTTTTCGGAATGCGCTTACTTCGGCGTCTTGAACGGGTGTTGTCAGGTAAACCGCTCGAGGCCGCAGTTTCCCCCGATCGCCTGACCTCAGCCGTTGGCTTCGGTGGCTTTCGCCCACGTCTCCATCGCCGCCGCCCGGAAGGTTCGGAGGGTGGATCTGGA
>Ga0114966_10004946_pt1 | contig 11365 bp, 8 predicted proteins | sample M_130207_XF_Meta_FD_87029 | JGI IMG/M metagenome (GOLD analysis project Ga0114966, IMG submission 87029) | Freshwater microbial communities from Lake Montjoie, Canada to study carbon cycling - M_130207_XF_MetaG | ecosystem: Environmental > Aquatic > Freshwater > Lake | place: Lake Montjoie...
AACGGCAACGAGATCGGCGGTGGTTCGATCCGAATCCATCGACGCGACGTGCAGCAGCGCGTGTTCGAGATGATGGGACTCGGGGCCGACGAGCAGCAGGAGAAGTTTGGCTTCCTACTCGACGCCTTCGCGTTCGGCCCTCCGCCGCACGGCGGCATTGCCTTTGGCTGGGACCGCATCTGCGCACTGCTCTCGGGCTCCGACTCAATTCGTGACGTCATCGCTTTTCCAAAGACCGGCGGCGGTCACGATCCCCTCACCGGCGCTCCGGCGCCCATCACCGCCGAGCAGCGGGCCGAGGCCGGCGTCGACGCGACCCCCGACCACGAAGTCGAAGAAGGCGAAGAAACCGATGATGCCGATGCGGCCGAGGCGCTCGCAGCATCTGCCGCCCCCACCGGAACCGTCGCGAGCTGAGTGACCCCGTGACCCTGTTCGACGAGGGTTTCTCTCCCACGCGTCGGGGAGCACCGCTCGCCGTGCGGCTGCGTCCACGCGGCCTCGATGAACTGGTGGGCCAGTCGGAACTACTCAAGCCAGGCGCCCCGCTGCGCAGGCTGATTGAAGGCGACGAGGGCCCAGCCATGGCGTCGGTGCTGCTCTGGGGTCCGCCCGGAACGGGGAAAACCACGCTCGCGTCGATGGCCGCCTCGGCGTCGGGCCGACACTTCGTTGAGTTGTCGGCCGTGACGGCGGGGGTCAAGGACGTACGCGAGGTTATCGACGCAGCTCGCCGCGAGTTGGGCATGACCGGACGCGGAACAGTGCTGTTCGTCGACGAGGTGCACCGGTTTAGTAAAACCCAGCAGGATGCCCTGCTGCCCGCGGTGGAGAACGGCTGGATCACCCTCATCGCTGCCACTACTGAAAATCCCTCGTTCTCGGTGGTCGCCCCATTGCTGTCGCGTTCGCTGCTGCTGCGGCTCGAGTCGCTCAACGATGACGACCTCACCCATCTCATCAACCGCGCCCTGAGTGATCCCCGCGGGCTCGGTGGCGCGCTCACCGTTGACGATGAGGCGCGCGAGCATCTACTGCGTGTTGCGGGAGGAGACGCGCGGAGGCTGCTCACCGCGCTGGAGGCAGCGGCAGGCGTGGTGGCGTCAGACGTGACTGCGCGCTCGACTGTCACCGTGGCCGATGTCGAACTCGCGGTCGACCGTGCCGCAGTGCGCTACGACCGCGACGGCGACCAGCACTACGACGTCATCAGCGCCTTCATCAAGTCCATCCGCGGCAGCGATGTCGACGCCGGACTGCACTACCTCGCGCGCATGCTCGAGGCGGGTGAGGACCCTCGATTCGTTGCCCGGCGGCTGGTGATTCTGGCCAGCGAGGACGTCAGGATGGCCGACCCCACCGCGCTGCAGACCGCTCTGGCAGCGATGCAGGCGGTGGCACTGATCGGCATGCCCGAGGCGCGCATCGTGCTGGCTCAGGCCGTGGTGCACCTAGCGGTTGCCCCGAAGAGCAATGCCGCCTATCGAGCCATCGATGCCGCCATCGCCGACGTGCGCGCGGGCCATGCCGGGGCCGTGCCGGCGCACCTCCGCGACGGCCACTACCGGGGGCTTCGGCGCTCGGTCACGGCGAGGGCTACGTGTACGCGCACGACGCGCCCGGGGGAGTGGCTGCCCAGCAGTACCTGCCTGACGACCTCGTGGGGGTGAGGTACTACCTGCCCACCGACCATGGCTTCGAGGCTCGGGTCACCGAGGTGCTGCAGAGGGTGCGTGAGGGGTTAGGGTCGGAGGCTGGGGAAGACAGTGGATTCCGACCCGCCGGGTCGCCCGCGCATCCGGATGAGCGAGAGGGGCAACACTGATGGAGTCCGCCGAGATCCGTCGACGGTTCCTCGACTACTTCGCGCGCAATGGGCACACGATCGTGCCCTCTGCGTCGCTCATCCTCGATGACCCCACGCTGCTGTTCGTCAATGCCGGAATGGTGCCTTTCAAGCCCTACTTCCTTGGCGAGGCCGTGCCACTGCACGACCGCGCCGTCAGCGTGCAGAAGTGCGTGCGCACCCTCGACATCGAGGAAGTGGGCAAGACCACGCGGCACGCCTCCTTCTTTCAGATGGCCGGCAATTTCTCGTTCGGCGACTACTTCAAGGCCGAGGCGATCCCCTTCGCGTGGGAGTTGCTCACCGGTTCCACGTCCGACGGCTGCTACGGATTCCCCGCCGAGAAGCTGTGGGTCACCGTGTACGACAACGACGACGAGGCCATCGATATCTGGCACCGCACGGTGGGCGTGCCGCTCGACCGCATCCAGCGCCGCGGACCCAAGGACAACTACTGGAGCATGGGAATTCCCGGGCCCGGGGGTCCGTGCTCGGAGATCTACTACGACCGAGGTCCTGAGCACGGTCTCGACGGTGGTCCGGTCGTCGACGAAGACCGGTACCTCGAGGTGTGGAACCTCGTCTTCATGCAGTACGAGCTGTCGGCGGTGCGCTCGAAGGAGGACTTCGATGTGCGGGGCGAGTTGCCGGCCAGGAACATCGACACCGGCATGGGCATCGAGCGCATGGCGGCGCTGCTGCAGGGTGTCGACAACATCTACGAAATCGACACCACTCGTGCGATCCTCGATCGCGCGGTCGAACTCTCGGGCACCCGCTACGGGGCCGATCCGCTTCTCGATGTGGCGCTGCGTGTGGTGTCTGACCATGCCCGCACCTGTGCCTTCCTCATCGCCGACGGCGTGCTGCCCGGCAACGAGGGCAGGGGCTACGTGCTGCGCCGCATCCTGCGCCGCGTGGTGAGCAAGATGCGGCTCCTCGGCGCCGACGAGCCCACCATCTCCGAGCTCGTTGAGGTCGCCATCGCCGCGATGGCCCCGCAGTATCCCGAACTCACGGGCGACCTTGGCCGGGTCTCGAGCATCGCTGCCAACGAGGAGGCCGCGTTCCTCCAGACGCTCGAGCGCGGTACCCAGATCTTCGACATGGCCGTCAGCGAGGTGCGCAGCACCGGTAGCGCTGCGCTCTCGGGCACGCAGGCCTTCGCCCTGCACGACACCTTCGGATTTCCCATCGATCTCACCCTGGAGATGGCGGCCGAGCAGGGACTGTCAGTCGACGAAGAGGGTTTCCGCAGGCTCATGGGCGAGCAGCGCACCCGGGCCAAAGCCGATGCGAGAGCGCGCAAGGCCGGGCTGGTGGCCGATACCGAGTACCGCTCGGTGATGAACCGATCAGGGGTCACCGCCTTCACCGGCTACGACGAGGTGGTTACCGACACCACACTGGCCGGAATCCTGCGCGATGGCATCGTGGTTGAGTCGGCTGCCGAGGGTGACGAGGTCGAGGTCGTCCTCGCCCGTTCGCCGTTTTACGCCGAGGGCGGCGGGCAGCTTGCTGACCAGGGCCGCATCGAGGTCGATGGCGCAGTCATCGACGTGTACGACGTGCAGAGCCCAGTGCCCGGGCTGATCGTGCACCGGGGCAAGGTCGTGTCGGGCGAGGCGGTGTCCGGAAGCGACGCGGTCGGCCGGGTTGACCTCGAGCGCCGCCGCGCCATCAGCCGCGCGCACACCGCGACCCACCTGATTCACCGCGCTTTCCGTGAGGCGCTGGGCGACACGGCAACCCAGATGGGGTCCGAAAACGCCCCGGGCCGACTGCGCTTCGATTTCCCCTCCTCGTCGGCCGTGCCGGCCAGCGTGATGGCCGACGTTGAGGCCCGCGTTAACGACATCCTTGCCATCGACCTTCCCGTGACCGCGCATCGCATGAGCCAGCCGGAGGCGCGCTCCCTGGGTGCTATGGCGCTGTTTGGCGAGAAGTACGGCGACGTCGTGCGCGTGGTGTCGGTGGGCGACTGGGCCCACGAGCTCTGCGGCGGCACGCACGCGCAGCGCTCGGGGCAGGTGGGCGTGGTCACCTTCCTGTCAGAGGGATCGATCGGAACCGGTGTGCGCCGAGTTGAGGCCCTGGTGGGCACCGATGCCTACCGCTTCCTCGCCCGTGAGCACCTGCTGGTGTCTCAGCTCGCCGAGGCGCTCAAAGCCCGCCCTGAAGAACTTCCCGAGCGGGTCGACGCCATGATCGGTCGACTCAAGGACGCCGAGCGTGAGCTCAGCCGAGTACGCCGCGCCCAGCTCAGCGCGAGCGCAGAGGGAGTCATCGGAACCGGCAACGACGTGGGCGCCTACCGACTCTGGACCTTCGTGGCCCCCGAGGGAACCTCGGCGGCTGACCTGCGTGAGCTGGTGCTCAAGGGACGCGGTATGGCCAAGCCTGAGGTAGCGGTTGTGGTGCTGGGCGCCTCGGTTGACGAGGGCAAGGTGGCGCTCGTCGCGGCACTCAACGAGCGCGCCATGGCCCAGGGGGCCACGGCCAACTCGGTGCTGCAGGCGGCACTGCCCGCCGTCGGGGGCCGAGGCGGGGGCAAGGGTGACATCGCGCAGGGCGGCGGCGCCAACATCGACGGAATTGACGCCGCCTTCGCGGCGGTCGCCGCAACGTTGGAGCAGGGCTGATCGCATGCGTCCGGGCGTCCGGCTGGGCATCGACTTCGGCAGTCGCCGCATCGGAGTGGCACGCAGTGATGCCTCCGGCATGATGGCCTTCCCCCTCACCACGGTCACGCGGGGCGAGGGCGACCTCGCAGCGCTGGCGAGTCTCGTCGTCGAGCACGAGGCCATCGAGGTCATTGTCGGGCTTCCACGCAACCTTTCCGGCGCTGACGGCCCCGCCTCCGACGCGGCCCGCGAATTCGCGGAGGCACTGGCACAGTGCGTCAGGGTGCCTGTGCGTCTGGTCGACGAGCGTCTCACCACAGTGTCGGCCCAGCGCTCGCTACACGAGTCGGGTCGCTCGGTGCGCACATCGCGGGCGGTCATCGACCAGGCAGCGGCGGTTGTCATCGTCGAAAGCGCACTCGAGCGCGAACGACTATCAGGGCTTTCCGCGGGCGACCTCGTCAGTGGCCGCGCCGATGAGTGAGTTTGGTTTTCAGATGAACGACCACCATGAGCACCACGCCCGGAGGGTTCTTCCCTGGCTGACTTTTGCTCTCGCGCTGGTGACCATTGGTGCCGTCGCTGTGGCACTGCTCAGTCGCGGTGGATCCACGGCCGACGACTACGTGGGGCAGGGGGTTGGCAGCGTGGTGGTTGACATCCCTGCGGGGGCCTCGCTCACCCAGATCGCCACCACTCTCGTGAAGGCCGACGTCATCGCCTTGGCGCGACCCTTTGTCGACGTCGCCACGGCCGACGAGCGGACCATCTCACCGGGGCGCTACAGCCTGCACACCCGCATGGAGCCGCGCGCCGCGTTTCTGCTGATGCTCGACCCGTCCTCTCGGTCGGGATCGCGGCTGGTGATCGCCGAGGGTACGCGGCTACGTGCCATTGTGGCCAAGGCGTCGGAGGCAACGGGGATTCCCGCCTCCGAATTCCGAGCGGCGCTCACCCGGCCCGAGGCCATCGACCTCCCGGCCGAGGCGGAAGGCAATCCTGAGGGGTGGCTGTTCCCCGCCACCTACGACCTCGCGCCCGACACCACGGCCACCAGCCTCCTGCGAGCGATGACGGCCCGTTTCCAGAAGGCGTCCGTGGCTCTCGACCTTCTCACGCGGGCCAAGGCTCGAGGACTCACCCCCGAGCAGGTGGTGACCATCGCCAGTTTGCTCGAGGCCGAGGTGGCGCCGAACGACTACGCCAAGGTGTCGCGGGTGATCTCCAACAGACTTGCCGCAGGTATGAAGTTGCAGTTCGATTCCACTGTTAACTATGCGCTCGGCACCAACATCCTCGCCCTGTCGTCCTCAGACCTCGAGGTGGACTCACCGTTCAATACGTACCTGGTCAAGGGGCTTCCGCCGGGCCCAATCAGCTCACCGGGGGAGGCTGCCCTCGACGCTGCACTGAGTCCTGCGGCCGGTCCGTGGCTGTACTTTGTGACCACCGACCCCACGGCGCGAACCACCGAGTTCGCGACCACCTACGACGAATTTCTGGCACTCAAGCGCAAGTACCAGGGGGCAACACAATGATCACCCCGTGCCGTGCGGCCGTGCTCGGCCACCCCATCGCCCACTCCCTCTCTCCGGCCCTGCATCGAGCGGCCTATGAGTGGGCCGGCCTCAACTGGCGCTACGACGCCTGTGATGTATCGGAAGACTCCCTGGCCGACTTTGTTGCGGCGTGTGGGCCCGAATGGGCGGGGCTATCTCTCACGATGCCGCTCAAGCGGGCCATCATCCCTCTGCTCGATGAGGTCTCTCCGCTGGCGGCATCGGTCGACGCCGTCAACACCGTGGTGTTTCGCGACGGGATTGCGCTGGGCGACAACACCGACATCCCGGGCATGGTCAGTGCGATCAACGCAGTACAGCGTTCACCTGTTAGCACCGCCTGCATCCTCGGGGGCGGCGCGACGGCGCGGTCAGCGCTGGTGGCCATCGCGCGCCTCGGTGCTCGAGAGGTGGCGGTTTTCGTGCGCCGACCGGAGGCGGGGGAGTCGATGGGGGCCCTCGCCGCGTCGCTTGGAGTGTCGCTGTCGGTCGAGCCGTGGGTGCGCGCGGCCGAGGGATTGCTGGCCGACCTTGTGGTCTCGACCGTGCCGGCTGGAGCCGCCGATGGCCTGCCCGGGTCGGTCCCGTGGGAGCCGGGTGTGCTTCTCGACGTCGTATACGCGGGCTGGCCCACGGCGCTGGCGCGTTCGTGGCTCGACCACGGCGGACCCGTGGCCTCGGGGCTCGACCTGCTCGTCGAGCAGGCGGCCCTCCAGTTCACCCTGATGACCGGGCAGCCGGCCCCGCTTGAGGTCATGCGCGCGGCGGGCACACTGGGCGGGATGGGCACAGACGCCAGCGGCTGACGTGCGGCACACGGGGTTAAGCACCCGGCCACTACTGCCGATGACGTCTGCAGGGCAGGTATGACTGCCGTCGGGCAGTAGGTTGCCCTCAGCACGTGCTCTCGAACCCGGAAGGACCGCCATGCGACAACTGGGAGACATCCTCCTCGAGAACGGTCTGCTCACCGCTGACCAGCTCGCCACCTCGCAGGCCCAGCAGCAGAACGAGGGTACGTCGCTGGGGCGTGTCCTGGTCGACCTCGGATACCTCTCAGAGGCCCAACTGGTGTCGGCTCTGGCGGCACAGATCGGGCTCGAGTACCTCGACCTGTCCGAGAGCACCATCGAGACGGGCGCTGTAGCGCTCATCCCGGGCGCGCTCTGTCGTCGCTACACGGCCATTCCGGTGCGGATCGAGGCCGACCGCCTCGTGGTGGCAATGGCCGACCCGAGCAATGTATTTGCCATCGACGACCTGCGTTCGGCCGCGGGCATGGATGTGAAGGCCGTCGTCGCGACGAAGTCCGACGTGATGGGGGCGATCGATCGCTTCTACCGGTCCGAGGCCGAGTTGGGCTCGCTGAGCACCTCGCTCGACGTGCAGGATGACGAGGAGGACCTCTCCAGCGTCCACGAGGTCACTGAAGAAGCTCCCATCGTCAGGTTCGTCAACCTGCTCATCACCCAGGCCATTCAGGATGGCGCCTCCGACATCCACCTCGAGCCGACCGAGACCGATCTGCGGGTCAGGTTTCGCATCGACGGCGTTCTTCACGAGGTCATGCGAGCTCCTCGGCACATTCGCTCGGGCGTGATCAGCCGCCTGAAAATCATGGCCGATATCAACATCGCCGAGCGGAGGGTGCCCCAGGACGGCCGCCTGTCGGTGAACGCCCACGGCCGCAAGATTGACCTACGAGTCGCCACCCTGCCCACGGTGTGGGGCGAGAAGGTGGTCATGCGAATCCTCGATAACTCCACCACGAGGCTCGGGCTGGCTGACCTAGGCTTTAGCCAGGGCAACTACGACCGCTACGCGGTGAGCTTCTCTAAGCCCTACGGCATGATCCTGGTCACCGGGCCCACCGGGTCGGGCAAGTCGACCACGCTCTATGCCACCTTGAATATCGTGAACAAGCCCGAGGTCAACATCATCACGGTCGAGGACCCGGTTGAGTACCGCCTTCCGGGGGTCAACCAGGTTCAGACCAACGCCAAGGCGGGGCTGACCTTCGCGTCGGCACTGCGCTCGATTCTGCGGTCGGACCCCGACATCGTGCTGATCGGCGAGATCCGCGACCATGAGACCGCTCAGATCGCCATCGAGGCCTCACTCACCGGGCACCTCGTGCTGTCGACCCTGCACACTAACGATGCCGCCAGCGCCGTGACCCGGCTCACCGAGATGGGAATCGAGCCGTTCCTGGTGGGGTCGGCACTCGACTGCGTGCTTGCCCAGCGACTGGCGCGCCGCCTGTGCTCTAAATGTAAGGAGCCGTACATCCCGACGCCTGAGACCCTCGTGGCCTCGCGGTTCCCCTGGAAGGACGGAGAGCCGCTGCCTACCCTGCACCGTGGCGTCGGCTGCTCGATGTGCGCGAAGACGGGCTACCGCGGCCGCATGGCGCTACACGAGGTGATGCCGGTGAGCGAGCAGATCGAGCGCCTGACAGTGGAGCGTGCCAGCGTGGCCCACATCTCCATCGCGGCCGCCGAAGAGGGCATGGTCTCGCTGCGCATGGACGGAATGCAGAAGGTGCTGGCCGGGCACACCAGCCTCGACGAGGTGCTGCGAGTGGTGGTCTGACCCCCTGCGCATGGGGCCACGATTTGAACGCTCGTGCGGTGGAGTTCAAGGAATAGACCAACTCTGCCGATGTGACACAGAGCAGCACACGACCACTCAGGCCTGAACCCACTCCGAGGAGCGCATAGGTGAGCATCGACACCGGGGCAGTACTTCCGCCCCCGCCCCTCACCGGCCCGCTGCAGCCGCCACCGATCAGCGCGGTCACGGCACCTTCAATGGCGTTGACCATTCCCGAGTCAGCCCCTCAGACAGGTCGAGCGAGCACGGAGAGCTCCCTCCGCGAGGGCGATCTCAGCCTCGACGAGGTGCTTGCGATGATGATGGACGCTGGCGCGTCGGACCTGCACCTGACGGCAGGGGCGCCGCCCACGATTCGCCACAACGGCCAACTGATGCCTCTCGAGGGCTTCGGAGCTCTCACGCCCCCTGAGCTCCAGCGCATCCTCTACGGGGCCATCACCCAGGTGCAGCGCGAACGGTTCGAGCGAGACTTCGAACTCGACTTCTCGTACAGCCTCCCGGGAAGGGCTCGCTTCCGTGGCAACCTCTACCGGCAGCGTGACGCCTTGGGTGCGGCGTTCCGCCTGATTCCGTTCGAGATCAAGTCGCTCGAGAGCCTAGGTATGCCCCCCATTGTCTCAACGTTCGCCCAGTTCCCCCGAGGCTTCGTGCTGGTAACCGGGCCCACTGGTAGCGGCAAGTCGACCACGCTCGCGAGCCTGGTCGACCTCGCCAATCGCACCCGACACGACCACATTATGACCGTCGAGGACCCCATCGAGTTTCTGCACCGGCACAAGTCGTGCCTGGTCAACCAGCGTGAGATCGGGGAGGACACCCAGTCGTTCTCCCAGGCGCTCAAGCACGTGCTGCGGCAAGACCCCGACATCATCCTCGTGGGGGAGATGCGCGACCTTGAGACCATCCAGGTCGCCCTCACAGCCGCCGAGACCGGGCACCTCGTCTTCGCGACCCTGCACACCCAGGATGCTGCGCAGACTGTTGATCGCATCATCGATGTCTTTCCGTCGCACCAGCAGCAGCAGGTGCGTCAGCAGCTCGCCGGAACCCTTCAGGGCGTGGTGTGCCAGACACTGGCCAAGACCGCCGACGGCCAGGGCCGCGTGGTGGCGGCCGAAGTACTCACCGTGACCCCCGCGGTGCGCAACCTGATTCGCGAGGGCAAAACCCACCAGATTTACTCGGTGATGCAGGCTGGCAGTCAGCACGGCATGCAGACCCTCGACCAGCACCTCGCAGAGCTGGTGCGTGCTGGTCGCATCACGTACGAGGGGGCCCTCGATAAGGCCCACCACATCGAGGACTTCAACCGCCTTGCCGGTCGGGCTTAGGGAGACACCATGAGCATTGGCACGTTCGAATATGCGGTTCGTGACCGCTCCGGCAAAGTTGTCACCGGGCGGATGGACGCCGACTCTGAGTCTGCGGTTGCCGGCAAGTTGCGGGGCATGGGGTATGCCCCCATCACGATCTCCGAGGCCAATTCGGGGCTCAAGCGCGAATTGGCGATGCCTAAGTTTGGCAAGAGGGTCAAGCTCAAGGACCTCGCAATCTTTTCGCGGCAGTTCGCCACCATGATCAACTCCGGTCTGTCCCTGCTTCGCGCGCTGTCGATCCTCGAGGACCAGACCGACAATGACGAGTTCGCCCGGGTGATCTCCGAGGTGCGCCTCGACGTCGAGCAGGGCACGGCGCTCAGTTCGGCCATGGCCCGCCATCCCGAGGCATTCCCGCCGCTTATGGTCAACATGACCCGCGCGGGGGAGGTGGGCGGCTTTCTCGACACCGTGCTGCTGCAGGTGGCCGACAGCTTCGAGAGCGAGGTCAAGCTGCGCGGAAAGATTAAGGCGGCGCTGACCTACCCGGTCGCCGTGCTGCTCATGGCCGTGATGATGACCATCGGCATGCTGCTCTTCGTGGTGCCCACGTTCGAGAACCTATTCACCCAGCTTGGCGGCGAACTTCCTGCGCCCACCAAGGTCCTGATTCTCATGAGCACGCTGCTCAAGGTGGGCCTCGTACCAGGAATCTTCCTGTTCATCTTCGCGATGATGTGGTGGCGCAAGGTGAAGAACACCGACAAGGTGCGCAACATCGTCGACCCGCTCAAGCTGAAAATCCCGATTTTCGGTGGGCTCTTCCAAAAAATCGCTCTGGCCCGTTTTACGGGCAACCTCGGCACCATGGTGCACTCTGGGGTGCCGATCCTGCAGGCCCTCGACATCGTGGCCGACACCTCGGGCAACATCGTGATCGCCCGTGCCGTGCGCGATGTGCAGAACAGCGTGCGCCAGGGCGAAAGCTTGGCGGCTCCGCTGGCCCAGCACTCGGTGTTTCCCCCCATGGTGGTGCAGATGCTGGCGGTGGGCGAGGACACCGGCGCGCTCGACACCATGCTGCACAAGATCAGCGAGTTCTATACGTCCGAGGTCGAAGCGACGACCGACTCTCTCACGGCCCTGATCGAGCCGATCATGATCGCCATTCTGGGCGGCATTGTGGGATCGATGATCATCGCCCTCTACATGCCTATCTTCAAGGTCTTCGACCTGGTGGGCGGCCAGACTGGCAGTTGACACCAGACATGGCGATTGGCTAAGTGAGGGCTGACACGCGACACAGACGGGTGCATGAAGTCACGGGGGGTCGCGGCTACCGCTAGGAAGCAAACGGCCTCACTGCGCATCAGACGCGAATCCGGCCCGCTGTGACGCAAGGTC
>Ga0114966_10004948_pt1 | contig 11358 bp, 10 predicted proteins | sample M_130207_XF_Meta_FD_87029 | JGI IMG/M metagenome (GOLD analysis project Ga0114966, IMG submission 87029) | Freshwater microbial communities from Lake Montjoie, Canada to study carbon cycling - M_130207_XF_MetaG | ecosystem: Environmental > Aquatic > Freshwater > Lake | place: Lake Montjoie...
CCACAATGGGCGTCGCATTCACGCTCCTCACCATCCTCTTCCTCGTTGTCTCCGTCTGCCTCGTCCTGATCATTCTGGTCCAGCGGCCGCAAGGTGGTGGATTGGCACAGGCATTCGGCGGCGGTGGCGGCGGTACTGACACGGCCTTCGGCGGTCGTACTGGCGATGCACTGACCTACGCAACGGTCACGGCATTCGGCCTCTACCTTGCCTTGGCTATCTCGCTGAACATCATTGACCTCAAGTTGCAGAAGGGCAGTAAAGAAGAGAAGCCCGCTGCGAATCAGGCAGCCACTGCGCCAGTTTCGATTCCAGCCACCCCGGCACCGGCAACTGAGCCAGGCACAACTTCAGTGACTGTTCCACTCGCGCCCGCGGCGGCGCCTGCGCCAGTAGCGCCGGCGAGTGCGGCTCCATCGACTGCTGCACCGGTTGCACCGGTTGCACCGGTTGCACCGGTTGCACCTGCTGCGCCAGCACCGGCTGCACCAGCTCCCTCTGCTCCCTGATATCGCCCTGAACTGATTCGCGAGGCACCACAGTGATTCGATCGATGACCGGATTCGGTTCTGCTGCACGCGAGCAGGATGGCGCTCGCTGTTCTGTGGAAATTCGTTCCGTGAACAATCGGTTCTTCAAGGCGACGATGCGGTTGCCTTCGGACTTTGACGCGCTTGAGCCAGACATCGAGTCGGTCGTGATGCGCCGCCTGACGCGCGGGAGCGTAACGATCACCATTCGCTGGACCGAGATCGCTACGCGCAATGTGGCGCGCATCAATGTGGCGGCGCTTGAGGCATATGCCGAACAACTTCGCAACGCAGCGCCTGCAGGCCTATCGCAGGAGATTCGCATTGCAGATCTTCTTGCACTGCCGGGTGTTGTTTCTGACGATCGATCCGCCGCAGTTTCGGAATCAGCCCGCCCCATGGTGATGAAACTTCTGTCCGAAGCATGCGACGCGCTGATCGTGATGCGTGAGCGAGAAGGCGATGCGCTCCGCGCGCTCCTTTGTGAATTTGGCGAACAGATTCAAGAGCGCCTCGATGCGGTGCGCGTTCGGGCGCCGGCAGTTGTCGCTAACTATCAGGATCGGTTGCGTGTGCGCCTCGCCGCGGCACTGAAGGAGTTAGGTTCGACCGTGAGCGACGCTGATGTGATTCGCGAAGTCGCTATCTTCGCTGAGCGTTCCGACATTGCCGAAGAGATCGCCCGCCTCGGCGGACATGTCGAGCAGTTCCGTTCGATCATTGAGCCTGCAAACCCGCAACCTGCAGGACGTGCGCTCGACTTTCTTGCCCAAGAAATGCTGCGCGAGGCGAACACGATCGCCTCAAAGAGCGGTGATGTCGAAATCAGTCGCCGCGTGGTGGAGATAAAGACTGCCATCGATCGCATCAAGGAACAGGCACAGAACGCTGAATGAAAGCTCATCAGCGCCAGCTCCTCTCTCTTGAGGAAGTGCGTGAAGTTTCTCGACAGTTCGGTCTTCGGCGTCCGATTGAGGCTGAGCCGATCGGGCGCGGATCGCGCAATAGTGCAAAAAGCAGTCTGCGCACGCCGGGCGGCCGGTTCATGCTGAAGCGCCGCGCGGCGGACATGGGCGGCCCGGATGGCTTGTCATTTCTGCATGCGTTTCAATTGCATCTCTCTGATTCCGGAGTCCCTGTGCCGCGCCTTGTGCGCACGGCTTCAGGGACTACTGCGGTGGTTGGTCCCTTAGGAACATACGAACTCTTTGAGTGGGTTGATGGCACTCGCTGGTCGCAACAATTGGTGGAAGCAGCGGCGATGGGTGCAGCGCTTGGAAGCATGCTGAAGTCTTCGCGTTCATTCATTCCTGGTCCGCATGTGCCGGCGATTTCATTTCACCGCGCGGGCACCTTCGAGGGTGCAGCCGCGCCAATCGTCGCCGCGGCAATGCGGACTGACCCCGATACTAATGAAGCCGCCCTCCGTACAACCGCCGAAGCGTTGCTCGAGCGGGGAACGCGTGCGTATGCGCGCGTCGAAGCGCTCGGCCTCGACCCGTCCGCTCGCATCTGTGTGCACGGCGACACTCATCCCGGCAATGCGTTGTTTGATGCTGGAACGGTGCGGGCACTCCTTGACTTTGACAGCGCCCGCCTTGACTATCGCGCCTGCGAAGCGGCGAATGCCTTGGTTCACTTTGGAAATGATCCAATTGCGGGGGTTCCAGTTGAGGGCTGGCGCGCTGAACTTGATGTGCGGCGCATGGCAGCGGTGGTATCCGGCATCGGTCATGGCATGGGTGCAATGCTCCAGCCGGAGGAACGAAAGGCGCTGCCCTGGCTTATGATTGAGTCGTGCACGCTCGAAAGCATCGTGCCGATTGCCCGCACGGGTCGATTTGCGCATCTCCGCGCGGACGGCTTCTTGGAATTCATTGAACGAAAGACCGCATGGATCGAAGCGAACGCCGAGCTCATCGAAGCGCTGTGAAGTTAGGCGCGCTCGCTATTGCAGTCGCCGGGGCGTCGGCGTTCGGAAATGTTCAGGTTATTCAGGATGCCCCGGTGCGTGATGCGCAGCAGCCGCTGCCACAAGTGCCGCCACAGGTGCCGCCACAGGTGCCGCCACAGGTGCTGCCACAGTTGCTGCCACAAGGAAAGTTGCGCGGTGATGTTCCCCGGTTAGTTGGGAGCACTGGTCGCCTCGATCGAATATTCCTACCCACTGAGGAAACGCCGCCATGGTCAGCGGCGCGTATGCGTACGGTTGTCGCTGATCCAGCGGTCACCGCCATGGTGCGTGCGCTTGGAGCAACCGATGCTGCCAAGCGCGAGGCCGCAAACGCTGCACTCCGCGATCCGAAGGTGCCAGACGAGCAGATTTGGATTCACCTTTCTAGTACGCCCGGCGGGCTCTCCTATGAGGCTCATGCGCGACTTCTTGATATTGGGTACGCGCGTATCAAAGACGCGCCGCGCGGGGCGTTGGGAATTCAGATGGCGCCTCGAATGGGTGAATTCGATGGCGTTACTGTGACGGCGCTGATTCCAAACATGCCAGCGCAGAAGGTCCTGCGTGCCGGGGACCGCATTGTGGAACTTGATGGGAAGCGGATTCAAGTGAGTCAGGAACTTTCGGCAATCGTGCAAACCAAGCGTCCTGGTGAGCGCATTGGGCTCGTGGTCATGCGTGGCCAGCGTGATGCAGTCGGACGAGTGGTTGGTGGACCAGACGGACGGCCTGTCGAGACTCGTCATGAGTTGGAACTTGAGGTGGGTTCCCGCGTTGATCTTGAAAAGTTCGGCGGGGGGGGCATGGATTCACCCATCTTCGACTCCGGGCGTGACCGCATGTCGCAACTGCTTCTTGACACATTTCCAGCGCCAGTGCGAATGGTGCGCGTGGAGCAAGTGCCTGGCGAATCAATCGCCGTTGATTCGCATCCGGACATCGTCCAATTGAAGGAACAGCTCGCCCGGCCCGATGGGCTGGGTTTGGGTGCCGGCGTGCGATCTGTTCTGCGCGCGCGGCTCGATGCACTCGAGGCATCGGCGCGAGCACCTGGTCTGAATGACGATGAGCGCGCGTGGTTCAAAGCAGTAGCAGAGCGATATCGCGAACTCATTCCCGAAGAGTTGCGCCCGGAATCGATCGTGGTGCCGCAGTCAAAGTCGCGCTGAAATAAAAACTCGTTGCGGACCGTAAAGTCAACGCAACGAGCTTCCGGGGGCTTGGATGGAGTGACTACCGAAATCTGACTACACACAGTAAAGGCCGGACCGCGCGCATTGTCAAATCGCGGCTACGAAATTTGCTCACAATTTTGGATCGCCAGCGAGTGGATTCCGGAAATGCCCATCCTGAATTGGGGCAAGGATCTCCAGAATCCGTTGCAGAATCACTGCTGGTGGCCCCACCGCATCCACCTCATGGACGATGCTCGTTGGGTAGTGATTCAGGACGGGTGCGGTTTCCTTTTTATACACCTCAAAGCGTCTACGAATGACCTTCTCGTCTGCGTCGTCGAGGCGATTCTCTTTCAGGGCGCGGCGCCTCATGCGCATGATCATGGCGTCTACATCGCGGCACACCAGATGGATGACATTCAATACCTCAAGGTAGGGATCAAGTGCCACTGCCTGTCCAGCGCTGCGCGGAATGCCGTCAAGGACGAGGAGATCTTGTTGGGGCTTGTAGATGCTCAGAATGGTCTGTGCGTGGATGTTTTGCTTCCACATCGCAATTGTCAGTTCGTCCGGCACGAGCTCACCCTTGGAACTGCATTCCAAAAACTTCTTGCCAAGTTCACTCGTCATATCAAGCGAGCGAAACACATCCCCGCATGCCAAGTGGTAGAAGCCGGGGATATGCCCGAGAATCTTGCCTTGCGTTCCTTTGCCTACTCCGGGCGCTCCGAAGAGCAAGATGGTCTTGTAGCGGTCCATATGTGATGTCAGCCTACAGTCCGGGGCGTGGCGGCTGCTAGTCACGAAGGTGGGTGCTGCAGAGAAATTCACTCCATATTGCTCTAAATACCGTCGGGATCGCTTCGCCCGGCGAACCCGATACCCTGCGGGGATGACAGCGATCGAGAGCCGTTGGTTGGGGGCCGAAAAAGACCAGTCTGGAAGCCTCCTTGACCGGGTGATGGCGGCACGTGAATATCCAATGGATGCTCGTGGTCGTGAACTGCTCAATGCTCCGCGCGCCAATTTGCTGCACCAGGCGCGCACGCTTCCGGGTGCTACAGCGGTAGCAGAGCGCCTCGAATCGGCGGTGCGCGCGGGTCGGCGTGTTGCCATTTACGGCGACTATGACGCGGACGGCATCACAGCAACGGCAATCCTGTGGCGCGTGATCAAGGCCGCTCGCGCCGACGCGAATCTCTGCTTCTATGTCCCTGATCGTATTGATGAGGGATACGGCCTGAATGACGCGGCGCTCGCCACGCTTGCTGCTGATGGCGTCAGCACTGTAGTGACCGTGGATTGCGGAGCGTCCGCGCTGGGACCATCGCGACATGCCCGCGAACTGGGGCTTGAGTTACTCATCACTGATCACCATCATGTGGACGAAGGCTCGGTAGCCGAGGCGATCGCGATTGCGCATCCGGCACTGCCGGGGCGCGAAGGTGCGCCGTTCGTTGATTTATGCGGTGCGGCGGTTGCTTTCAAAGTGGCATCGGAATTCGCGCGCCTGTGGTGCGGCGGCGAGAATGTTGCTGTGGTGCTCAAAGACGCGTTGATGGCGTGCATTCCAATGGTGGCTGTGGGCTCCATTGCAGACGTTGTTCCGCTTGTCGATGAGAATCGCGTCTTCGTGGCGCGCGGCCTGGCAACGATTCAATCCGTCGAAGTGGCTGGATTGCGTGCACTTCTTGACGATGCAGAGATCGAGAAGGGACGTCGTGTAGACGCATCCGATGTTGGATTTCGACTTGGACCACGACTGAATGCAGTCGGCAGACTTGGCCATGCAAAGGAAGCGGTTGAACTTCTGATCACTGAAGATCCCGCACGTGCGCGCGCCATCGTCAAGACGTTGGCAGATCTCAACGAACAGCGTCGGAAGATGGATCGGTTGTACTTCGAGCAGGCGTGTGAGCGTATCGATGCGGATCCGGCGATTGCTGATGCTGGAGCTATCGTTCTTGCGGATGAGCGCTGGCACGAGGGCGTTGTTGGAATCGTGGCGGCCAAGATTGCCGAGCGGCATGGAAAGCCCGCCATTCTTATGGCGCTACGCACTGACGGCACCGCGAAGGGCAGTGGTCGTAGTGTTGAAGGCATAGATATGTTGGCGATCGTCAAGCGGGTTGCATCGGACCTCATGATTCGCGGCGGAGGTCACGCATTTGCAGTGGGCCTCACGGTCCGCGCGGAGGATGTCGCTGAGTTTGCGCGCCGAATGAGTGCTGCGTGCGTTGCTGTCACAGCTGGCGCAGCGGTTGGGCCAATTCGCCGCTACGACGCAGAGGCAGAGCCAGCGGAAATGACGGCAACCGAGCTCAAACCACTGGAAATTCTTCGTCCGTTCGGTCGTGGCAACCCAGAGCCGGCATTTCTCATTCGCAATGTCAGGCCGGTATCTGCTCCGACACTCTTTGGTTCGGCGAAGAACCATGTGGAGTTTTTCCTTCCTGGCGGCTCGCGCTGCATCTGGTGGAGCGCGGTCGATCGCTCGAGCATGGTGCGGCAGGGCGTTCCAATCGACCTGATTGTGAAGCCGTCCATCGAGGTTTATCGCGGGGTGCGCCGCGTGCAACTTGTGGTTCAGGACGTTCGCCTGGCAACGTGAGTCCGGCGGAGTTGCAGCATCCCTTCGTACTGGCCTGCAATCGCCTTACGAGGACAGCCGCTGAGCGCGGCTTTGTCCTCTCCGGCGAGTGCGGCCAGGGTGGCGGATTGCAAACCGAGTCGTGTGACTTTAGAGCAGTACTTCGCTGCCGGCGGTGATGGACTTGCCGTGCATCATTCGGCGTAAGTCTTCGGGACCGCGTGCGGTGAGTGGCGAGATTTCAACAATGCAGTCTGGTTGCCCATTTGCGTGGCATGGCACCGCGATACCGGCTTCTTTAAGCCAGCGGGCGGCGCGCTCAACTTGGATCGCTTTACTCGTCGCGGGGCTGTCTTCGCCAGTGGCGTTTTTGATCGGAGCGAATTCTTCAACGCGGTCCGTGCGTAGCACGATTGGACTTTCGGCTTCGTGCAGTGCGTCAAATACGAAACTCTCAAGTTTGATGGCGTTTGGCTCGGTCGGATCGGTGCGCTGACCAGTGATTGGGTCAACGAACGGGACCTTCTTGATGGCGCGGTGCCACGGCAGCACCGAGCCGAGCGGATGGTCCGTCAACTTTCGGATGAACTCGACGCCGATCACATGGATCGCTATTGAACCCTCGCCGTACACGATCTCGCCTGAGGCATCGCGCGCCTCGGCAATTTCCTTTGGAGCATCGCTGTACTCGAGAACAGTGAGCCGTGGTGCCTTGACGAATACGCCGACTTTCTCAGTGACGTCACGCTTCAAGACGCTCTTGGAACTCATCTCTGCGCTGGAATCCGGCGCTGCAACGTGCAGTCCAAGGAACAGCGGATCAATGACGTGCACGTTCGGGTTGTCCACTTGGAAGTAACAGAGATGTTCAATACCCGACGCTTGCATGTGGTCGATCGCGCCTGCTTGACGCAACGCTTTCAGTGAGCCGCCGTGTCCATCTGGATTGAGCGCGGGTTGCCACGCATGCTCGAGAAGAACCTGACCATCAAGTGAGACGCTCGGCACCATGCCCTGCGCAAAGAGCATGGTGTCGCCGCGCGGGCGCCCGAACCAGCGGTTGTCATCAAAGAAGCGCTCGGTCTCGTGGTGGTTCGCTTCGCTGGTCATCACGAACCATGGAATCCGCACTCCGTACGCGCGCTCGGCCGCCATGATTTGCTCCGCGAACACTCGAAAGAGCGGCTTGCCGGCGACCGGCGTCGCTGGATATGTGCCCTTGGGTCCGCGCCATCCAAGTCGCGTTCCCTGGCCACCAGCAACGATGAATGCAGCTACTTTGCCGCGCTTTACCAGGTCGTCGCCGATGGCACGAAACTTGCTGGCCTCAGCCATGTTTCGGAGGTAGGGCCGCACCGGTCGAATGTCAGCTGCGGCTGGGCGTGCCAGTGAAGCGGCTTGCGAGAGCATGGAACTGAGATGCTCAAGCGGCAGGTGCACTATTGATTCAAGGAGTGCCTCGCGCCGTGCTTCGTCAAGTGAATCCCAGAACGTCAGCAGGTGCTGCTGGCCGGTTCGTTCGAGGCGCTGCTTTGTTTCCGCCGCTGATGGTGTTGTACGCATCGGTCGTTCTTCCTAGCTCGGGTATCGGTGTCACGCCTTTGGTTCGACTGGGGCGCTCCAGCCCTCTGGTCGATGGCGGACGATGAGGCCGCTCTCAAGGTAGATCACTTGCTCGCAGACGTTGGTGCAGTGGTCGGCAATGCGCTCAACGCTCTTTGTTACGCTCATGAGCCCAAACGCGAAACCGACCGTCAGGTGTCCAGCGGCCACCTGCTCCTGCGCATTCATCACGATCTCTTTCTTAAAGCGATCGACCGTGTCGTCAAAGAGGAGCACTTGCCGTGCGAGGTTTGCGTCATGGCGAAGGAGCGCACGGTTGGTGTCGCGCAACATGCCGATCACGCTGTTGGACATCACGCGGAATGTGTCTGGAACGCGCATGTGTCGGGTGCGCTCTTCAAGAACCCGTTCTGCAATGTTCACGCCGCAATCCGCGATTCGCTCGTATTCATTGTTGCACTTCACGATCGTCAGCACGGATCGAATCGAATGCTCGTCGGTCTGCCCCATGCCAAGGAGTGGAACGGAGAGTTTTTCAATCTCAACGTCAATGCGATCAATTTCGGTATCGAGGGTTTCGATGCCTGTCGCCTTTACAAGGTCAAGGTCGAAGTAACTCTCCACAGCAAGAGTGCAGAGATTGAGGACCCGCGCTCCTTGTAAGACCATATCGTGCTCGAGCGCGCTGAGCCGCTCTTGAAAGGTGTGCATGGCGGAGATCGTACATCGCCCCGCGCATCGCATAGCGCAAGCGCTCCTATACTTCCACTCTCAATGGCACGACTTTGCGTGAACATCGACCATGTTGCGACCGTTCGCCAAGCGCGGCGTACCTATGAGCCAAGCCCGATCGCCGCTGCTCACGAGGCGATGGCTGGCGGCGCGCATGGCATCACGGTGCATCTGCGCGAGGATCGGCGGCACATTCAAGACGCAGATGTTGTCGCACTCGCGGATGCATTTCCCGGGCTGCTCAACTTTGAGATGGCGGCTACGAATGAAATGGTGGCAATGGCACTTCGCATTCGACCGGTTATGGCGATGCTTGTTCCGGAAGGTCGTCACGAAGTCACCACCGAAGGCGGGCTTGATGTTCTTGCTCAGGAGCAGCGCGTTCGCGAGGTGATCGCGAAGTTGAACAATGGCGGCGTGCGCGCGAGTATTTTCATCGATGCAGTGCCCGCGCAAATTGAGGCGGCCCACCGCTGCGGCGCCGCAGTGTGCGAGGTGCATACCGGGCCATGGGCGCACGCCGTCCATGATCACGGCGATGACTGCCGATCCGCCGCCGCCATGATTGAACTTGGCAAGGTTCGCCTGGCAGGCGAAACAATTCAGTCCCTTGGGATGCAGTTCAACGCTGGTCATGCGCTCAACTATCTGAACGTGGGACCAGTCGCCGCGCTGCCGGGGTTGGGCGAACTGCACATCGGCCATGCCATCGTCAGTAGCGCCGTGTTCCTCGGGCTCCGAGCAGCCGTCGCGCGCATGCGTTCCTGCATCGACAGCGTTGCGCCCGCCGTACACTGATTTGCATGACCGCACGCATCTCCTTCCACGGCTGTTACACCGCAATCGTCACGCCTTTTTCAGCGGATGGATCCACAGTTGATCTTGCTCGACTTGAAGAAGGCGTTCGACGCCAAGCAGCGGGAGGCGTAACAGGAATTGTCCCGTGCGGTACCACCGGCGAGAGCCCAACGCTCACCGAAGAGGAACACGCGCGAGTCGTGGAGACTGCAGTACGCGTTGGTCGCGCCGCTGGTTTGCAGGTCATCGCTGGTGCTGGTTCCAATTGCACTGCTCATGCCGTTCATTTGCAGAAACTCGCGCGACAACTTGGTGCAGATGCTGGCTTGCAGGTCACTCCGTACTACAACAAGCCATCGCAAGAGGGCATCTACCGACACTTCATGACGGTGGCTGACTCCTGCGATTTACCAGTGATGCTCTACAACATCCCGGGTCGTGCAGCAGTTGCAATCGCGCCGGAAACAGTCGAGCGTCTTGCTCATCATCCAAACATTCAGGCAATCAAGGAAGCAACCGGGTCGATGGATTCCGCGAGCGAGATTCGTCAACGTTGCAACATCACTGTTCTCTCTGGCGACGACAGTCTTACTCCGAGCTTTGCGGCGGTTGGTGCAAAGGGCGTAGTCAGCGTGGTGAGTAATTTGGTGCCCGCGCGTGTTGCAGAACTTTGCCGCTTGCTCGCCGCGAACAACTTCAGCGCTGCACTTGATGTTCACATGTCTATGTTGCCGCTTTCCAAGGGATTGCTGTCAATCGACGTCAATCCAGTGCCTGTGAAGTGCGCGCTTGCCGCGCTTGGTCTCGATTCTGGTGCAGTGCGATTGCCGCTCGCACCCGCATCTGGACAGGCCGTGGCGCGCATTCGCGAGCTCATCACCAATGCGGGTATCGGCGCGACTGCCGGCACACATGCCGGGGTAGGCCGTTGAATTTGCACGCAGCGCAGTACGACACAGCCAACCTTCCCTACAAGGTTGCAGTGCTTTGCTACCTGTGGGACGCGGAAGGTCGCATCCTGATGCTGCACCGCAAGAAGCCGCCAAACATTGATATGTACTCACCAGTTGGCGGCAAGTTAGAAATCAGTCGCGGCGAGAGCCCGCACGAATGTGCAATTCGTGAGCTGCATGAAGAGACCGGGTTAGCACTCGCGGACGAAGAGATGCGCATGTTCGGGATGGTGAGTGAACGCGCTTATCAAGGCGAGATGCATTGGTTGATCTTCCTCTTCGAGTGCACGCGCCATGTTCGTGCGGAAGAAATTCCCATGACGGAATTCGACGAAGGTCGCCTCGAGTGGATCGCTGGAGCCGATATTGAGAAGTTGCCGATCCCGATCACCGATCGCGAAATCATGTGGCCATTGGTGCGCGCTCATCGGGGCGGGTACTTCAGCGTCGACATCGATTGCAGTACGCAGCCGATGTCACATCGTGTGCGTGAGACCCGGCCGGCTTGAGCGCGGCCTAGTCCTCTCCGGCGAGTGCGGCCAGGTAAGTGGGGTGCAGCCGCGCATGCATGTGTGTTGCGTTTGCGCGCAACGGAGGGGCCGGCGGACGGCTCAGCTCACTTGCGCCACAAACCCCTTACTTCACGGAGAGACCAACCGCCGCTGCGCAGGTTGCAATCAGGGCATCGGCCTCTGCGGGGGTTCGTCCTTCGGCAATGAGACGAATGATGGGCTCAGTGTTGCTTGCGCGCAAATGCACCCAACCCGCGTCGACATCGAGCCGCACGCCGTCGATGTCGCTGACGCGTGCGCCCGCAAGTGCGGTGCGTGCCTTGGTGAGCGCTGGTGCGACGGCTGCCATGCCGCCGATTGCGGACAACTCGAATTTCTTTTTCACCATCGACCAGCGCGGCATGTCTGCCACGAGCGCCGAGAGCGGCTTGCCCTCATGTGCTAGCAACTCCAGCACCAGCGCCATCGCACTGAGCGAATCACGTACCCAGCACACGGATGGCAGGATGACGCCGCCGTTGCCTTCGCCACCAAGAATTCCGTTCACGGGG